>Ga0209980_10000636_pt1 | contig 19230 bp, 18 predicted proteins | sample CR02metaG_FD_183611 | JGI IMG/M metagenome (GOLD analysis project Ga0209980, IMG submission 183611) | Deep subsurface microbial communities from Mariana Trench to uncover new lineages of life (NeLLi) - CR02 metaG (SPAdes) (version 2) | ecosystem: Environmental > Aquatic > Marine > Ocean trench...
CCGCTGCATTGTTGTCCCCGAGTTCGATGTTTGAGTTTCTTTGCATCGAGATACTAATTCACTCACGGTCCGCCCGCCACCGTTCCGGGTCATGGTGGGCCGCATATTCGTCCCGGGTTATCCAGCCCACGATCATCGACCGCGTGAAAAAAAGTTTTTCGGGCCGCAGTGCAAAATAGATATGGGTCATCACCATGGTGATTAACAGCAGTGCCGCAAGATCGTGGAGGACATAGATAGCGCCCCAGGTATCCTCCCCAAGCCAGTAGGGGTCACGCTCCCACCACGGCGTATCGATCTTTACCAACATCAAGCCGCCCGTGACTATCGTCGTCAACACGACCACGGCAAAGACATGATGAATAGCTTTCTGCGCGAGGGAGTACTTGCCGCCGAGCGCCGGTTGTTTGTTACCGAGTCTTAGCGTCCACTTCGCGAGCCGGATTCCGTCGCGCAGATCCCTGGACCCGATCCACATCGAGCTAAGGTCCTTCCAAAACAGCGCTCGCACCACATGGCTCATGATGGTGGCTGCCAGAATCAGACCCGTGACCCAATGCACGGTCACCCAGGCGAAATCGACCCCGAGGATGGGCAAAAACGCAGTCACGAGGAGGATCATGACGCTCGCCGCCGTCGCCCAGTGCAACAACCGGTCCAGCAACGAGTGCCTGACAAGTCTGTCAACGCCGCGTCCTGCGGAGCCCCCGGCTGAACTCGCCCCACCGTTCACGATTTACTTGCGCTTTGGCGCCAGGAACCGACGGTAGACGGCATGTAACACAATGAAAGCTGTCCCAGCGAAAAAGAATACGGGCAAGAGGTCCCACGACATGCCTTGAATCAACTCTTGCCCCCAGACGTCGCGACTGATTCGAAAGATCTCCACCGACCTACGCGTCGCGGATAGCGCGCTTCACTAGATTTTCGAGCAAAGGTATCTTGAAGTGATTGTAGTTCAATGGCGTTGCGCCACGAACAGCGGCTTGGCCGGCCAGAGCAGCGGTTTCCGCGTTCTGCGGGCTGCCGGTGACGACTTCCTCGACGACCGTCAAACGCCTCGGTACACATTCAACGGCACCCGCTGCAATGCGAATCCGCGTAATGGTGCCGCTTTCTACGAACATCGCCGCGGCGATATTCACCAGTGGGAAGTCCCAGGTGTTCCGGTCGGCGACCTTCTCAAAGTAGAATTTCGCGCCGGCCCACTCGCTCGGCAGACGCACTGCAGTCAGGAGTTCACCGGGTTCCAGTATGGTCATGCGTTCGATATCGACGTCCGGACCAATAAAATAGTCCTCGGCCGCCACTTCGCGTTCCCCGTCGGCGTTACGCACGACCATGCGGGCATCGAGAGCGACCAGTGCCGGTGCGGTATCCGAAGGAGATACGGCAACACAACGATCCGCGCCCCACAGACAGTGTTCGCGATTCTGTCCTTGCGGGGTATCCGCATAGCAGGTTGTACCTCCGGCACGATAGCAATCGGTACCATAACGGTAGTACCAGCAACGAGTATCCTGATTGACATTGCCGCCCAAGGTGCCGGTGTTGCGGATCTGCGGGCTCGCGACCCGGCGCGCCGCGTCGGCCAGAACACGGTAGCGCTCCTGCAGCAGCGGGCTCTGCTCGATCTCCGTCAGCGTAGTTAGTGCGCCGATTTCGATGCCGCCTGGCGTTTCTCGGATACCGCGCAACTCGGCAATACCGGTTAGATCCACGACATACTGAGCGTATTTAACACGGTCCTTGAACCAGTCGAGCGTGTCATGGCCACCCGCCATCGGCCAGCCGTCTTCGCCAAACCGGCCCAACAGATCGATAGCGTTGTCGACGCTATCTGGTTGGTAGAGCTCAAAACTCGCCATCATGTCTCTGGGCATGGCATCGCTCCTTATGCTGTGTGTATTTGTAGAGGCCGGGACGATTGCTCTCGACCTGCTACGTAGTTGAAGAGCGCGAAACCGATACCCCAGACGCCACCACCTTTCATCTGTTGCGCGAGCCCCTGAGTCGGTCGATCGCGTCCTGCGCCGTTGTTTCGTCCCTGGCGGCCAGCGCCAGGATCGGATCACCGACGAACTTCGGCTCGTTCGTCAGCAGAGCACCAAGCCCCTCATCGTCGGCGGTAATTATTCCCAGCACGCCGTCCATCGCAAGAACCTCGGCGGCATCGATGTTCGTGATCGTCGCATGGGGCACGGAACTGGTCAGCAGCCGCGCGAAGACCATGCCTTCGGCGCGAAAATCTTCAGCATACTTGGCTCTACCGGTGACTTTCCCGTGGATGTCAGGTGGCACGAAATCCTTGCCGATGAGGCTCCACGCCATCCTAAGCGTCCTGTGCCGCCCGCATAATGGAATTCAGATAGTGATCGTAGGCGCCACAGCGGCACAGGTTTCCAGACATCGCGAAACGCGCTTCATCTCTGGTCGGATTCGGATTCGCTCGCAGCAGCGCCACAGCGGTCATGATTTGACCCGGGGTACAGAATCCGCATTGCGGGCCCAGTTCATCGATCATGGCCTGCTGTACGGGGTGTAACTCACCATTCGGTCCTTCCAGACCCTCGATGGTGGTAATCGCCCTGCCCCGGACCGCGTGGGTCAGGGTCGAGCAAGAATAGCTGGGAATCCCGTCGATCAATACGGTGCACGCCCCACACTCGGCCCGATCACAGCCCAGTTTTGTCCCGGTCAGGCCCAGCTTGTAGCGCAGGGTCATGGCCAGGGTCTCGTTTGGCAGTACGTCAACGCGACGAGTCTCACCGTTGACATTCAGACTCAGGAGTCGTTCGACACCGCCGGGTGCAGCTTGCTCGGGTGTGCAGCCGCTCAAACCGCCAAAGACATACCCCGCCGAGGACACTGCAGCGCCGGAAACGATGACGCCTTTGATGAATTTCCGGCGTGAAGCTTTGCTTCGGCCGACTGTCGCGAGGATGCCACCGGCATCGATCCGAGGCTCTGGAAAAGGCGCAGCAACGGCCATCTGAGTGGTCTGGTTTTCAGCCATCAAGAATTCCCCCTGCAGAGCTAACACGGACGGACAGACAGATTGATTGATCGTATGAGAAAAGGCTTTCTCAGACAACCGGCCTGCGGCCGAGAACAGCGGCTGTCGTCTTGTCGAAACGGCTATCCGGATACACTGTCACGTACCTTCACCCACTGCCGTCACTATTAAACTTTAGACAGAATTGAACAGGATCGCCGCTGAAAGGAATCGTAGCTCAAGCATTCCTACAGCAACTTTTTCTCGACGCCCGAAGTCCCCTGAGCGGGGACGGATGTTGCCCCGACCGCAGGGCGGGGCGCGTACATGAATGTACGCACAAGGACGCGGGGCTACGCAGTGTGTATTTGCAACGGCTTGTGCGACTGTTCCCGCCCGGCCACGACGTTGACGATCATGTCGGGCACCACGGGCGTGCGATTGAACACATGCCCGCCGAGCGCGTCGGAGATTGCACAAATTAACGCCGCCGTCGCACAACCCTGAATCGGTTCACCGATTCCCTTGGCACCGACCGGGTTCTGGGGATCCGGCTCATCGACCGCCGCCCAGTTCATGATCGCTGGCGCATCCAGATAAGTCGCCGGCTTGGCTTGGTACAGACCGACATTGGCCGGCAAGCCATTCTGAGGATCAATTATGAATCGCTCGCTTGACGCCATACCGATCCCCATGACCGCCCCGCCCTTAATCTGCGTCGCAAGGCCCATCGGGTGGATCACGGTACCGCAGTCCGCGACGCCGAGGTATTCGAGAATTTCGAATTTTCCGGTCTCCAGATCCAGCTCGATCTGCATGAAACCAGCCGCCAGTGCCGGGACGGTCCCGACCCGCTCCAGATTATCTTTGGCAACGCCGATGAGTCCGCTACCGGCAAGGGCAGTCACGGAGGCTTTAGTCATGGCGTTAAGATCGTCGGGCATTTCCTGACCCGAGAACTTCCCGCCCAGCTCGATCGCACGTTGTGCGGCGGCAGCGTAGCTGAGGTTCTGCGTCGAGTCAGACTTTAAGAACACGGTTTCATCGGCGACATCGTAATCGTCAGCTGTTCCGCCCAGATCCAAAGCCGCGATTTCCTTGAGCTTGTTCAGCGCGTCCATCGCCGCGACGTAGTTGGTCCGCGTCATTGTGAATGACGTATTGCTGCCGAATTGCCCGAGGTTCCAGGGTAAATGTTTGCGACTGTCGCCCCGCTGTACCACGCACTTCTCCCACGCGCAACGCAAGACCTCGGCCGCCACGCGAGCGGTACCGGCGTGCGAGAACGTGCCGAGATTGCCGACACCGGTGTGTATGTGCAACATCCCGTCGGGGGTAATACGGACGAGGCCGTCGAAGCCGTTGGATCCGGCCGAGTGGAAAGCCTGGCCGACGCCGACGCCGATGACCTTGGAGCCCGAGCGCCGCCCACTCAGTGCTCGCTTGGACTGCCAGTCGAACTGTTCGGCGCCCTTGTCCAATGCATTCTTGAGGTAAGCACTCGTAACGGGCCCCTGACGTCCACCGATCTTGGCATCGTTGTCTGGCGCGTTAATACGGCGGATCGCGACTTGATCGAGCCCGAGCGCCCGAGCCGCTTTGTCGAGCAGCGGTTCCACCACGGCCGCGATCTGATTTTGCCCGGGACCGCGCTGCGGGCCTCGTTGCGGCGTATTGGTTAGAACCGGGATACCGCGGAAGCGCATCGCTGCGGGTGTATAGACGAGGGACACGGCGTCCGCAGCCGAGGTCCAATCGGTAAAACCGGTATTAGGGCCATTATCCTGAACGATGTACAGATCCACGGCGGTCACCTTGCCGTCCGCGGCGAAGCCGAGCCGGATACGTCCCTGGAACCCTGGCCGTGCGGAGCCAATACCGTACTCCTCGTGGCGGCTGACGCGCATCATGACCGGGCGCCCGATCTTCCGGGACATGTGTGCCGGGATGGTGATGGCCGGATAGGGGCCACCCTTCGAACCGAACCCACCACCGCAGAACTCGGCAATGAACACCAAGTCCGCGGGGCTGATGCCGATCCAGCCAGCGATCGTCGGGATCGGGAAGCTGCCGCTCTGCGAAGATCCGTGCAGATGACAGCGGCCATTTTCCCAGTAGGCCATTGCGGTACGAGGCTCCATGGAGTGATGCGAGAGCCCTGCCGTGACGAAGGTCTCTTCGAGCACCAGCTCGGCGGCCGCGAAACCAGCCTGCAGATCGCCATAGGACCACTCGGCAGCCGGCATACCCATCGGCAGTTGATCTTCGCCCGCTGCGGCGAAGTCCCGTGCGGTCCACTTGATGGTCTGAAGTGCCAGCCCCCGGCCGGCGACATTACCGCCGGACCTGGCATCCGGGCCGGCAGGGTAGAGACTTTCCAGGGGATCGATGAGAAATGGCAGCGGCTCGATATCCAGCACGATCTTCTCGATGGCCTCTTGCGCCGTGGTCTCGTCCACGGCTGCGACCGCGAGTATGGGCTGTCCCACCCACATCGGTTCGTTGGATAAGATGGGATCCTGAGGCGCCGGCAGCGTCGGCACGTCGGCGGCGGTCAACACCCCCAACACACCGTCCATGGCATCAGCTTCGCTGGTGTCGATGTCGTTTACCCGGCCATGGGGCATGGGGCTCGTCAGCAAACGGCAAAAGGCCATGTTCTCGGCGCGAAAATCTTCGGCAAATTTCGCGCGTCCTGTGACTTTGGCTCTGACGTCCGCCGGCGTGAAATCCTTGCCGAGCAATAAATTGGCCATCTGTATGCTCCCCGACTAGATTCTTCGTTAGCAGTCTACACGACCTCTAGCGGCGGCTCACTCAGTACCGCCGCCTGTTCCCTCAATGCGAGCACATGCTCTTCCCAGTATTTATTCTCGGCAAACCACGGGAAAGCGCGGGGAAAGGCGGGATCTATCCAGCGCCGCGCGATCCACGCCGTGTAGTGAATCATGCGCAAGGTGCGTAACGCTTCGATCAAGTGCAGCTCGCGGTAGTCGAACTCGAAAAACTGGCTGTAGCCCTTGAGGAGATCCTGGAGCTGAACCGTCCGTTCGTTGCGGTCGCCGGATAAAAATAACCACAGATCCTGAACCGCCGGACCCATGATGCAATCGTCAAGGTCCACGAAGTGGGGCCCGTCGATGGTCCACAGTACGTTACCGGGATGACAGTCGCCGTGTATGCGTAGCTCCCGGTACGATCCGGCACGCGTGAAACACTCCGTGATGGACTCGAGTAATTGCTCGACGATCGCCTCATAACTTTCCACGAGATGGTCCGGTAGCCAATCACTGGCCATGAGATACGCTGCGGATTCCTCACCCATGCGTTCCACCGATAACACCAGGCGGTGTGTGAACTCTGTGACCGCACCGACAGCGTGAATGCGACCTACGAATCGCCCCATCCACACTCTGTCATCGACCGACCCTAGTTCCGGCCAACGCCCTCCCTGCCGTGGAAACATTGCGAATCGATAGCCGGCATGCTCATGCAGCGTGGTGCCGTCGACGACGATCGGGGCGACAACAGGAATTTCATGACCCACCAGTTCGGCGGAGAAGGCATGCTCTTCCAGGATCGCCTCGTCCGTCCATCGGCCTGGTCGATAAAACTTCGCGACCAGGAAGCCGCCGTCTTCCATGCCTAACTGGTAGACCCGATTTTCATAACTGTTCAGCGCGAGAATTCTACCGTCGCAGAGAAAGCCGGCACCATCGAGCGCCTCCATGATCACGTCGGGTGAGAGTTTGGCGTAGGGCAGTTGTGACAACAGGTTTCCTTCCATCGCACGACATTGGCTACGCTTGTTTACCTCCACAGCGCAGACTCGTAGTCTTGCGTCCATGATACGGGGGCCGTCGCTCGCCAGCACTGCATTTCTCACAGTGACCGCCATGATCGCCTTCGCGGCGAACTCTCTGCTCTGTCGTATGGCGCTAGGTGCCGCACTGAGAGATGCTGCAAGTTTCGCGACGCTCCACGTCGTCGCAGGCGCCTCGGTCCTGGCGTTGATCGCGCTGCCTCGCTGGCGCGCCCGAAGGTTGTTGATATCCGGTAATCGCTGGCCCTGCTACAGTTCCTGTCCATGACGATTGCAACCATAGACCTGCTCCTAACCCGCCGCTCCGTGCTGGCGATGAACCTTGGCGAACCCGGCCCAGACGAAGAATCGCTGCAGAAGATATTGCGCGCGGGTATTCGCGTCCCCGACCATGGTCGTGCGGAACCGTGGCGAATTCAGATCCTGCATAAAGACGCTCAACGCGCGTTCGCCGAAATCTGTGTCGAAATATTCAAACGTGAGAACCCGGCTGCCGCCGAGGTGCAGATCGACGCAGAGCGTGAGAGGCCCCAGCGTTCACCGCTGCTTTTGATCGTAACGTCGCATCCCAAGCCGGAAAAGTTTGCCAAAGTGCCTGAGATCGAGCAAACATTGTCGTCCGCCGCCGTCTGCCAAACGATCTTGATTGCCACCCAAGCATTGGGCTACAACGCGCAGTGGGTCACCGACTGGCCCGCGTATCATCCCGAGGTACGCGCAGCACTCGGCCACCAGGTTGATACCAAGATCATCGGCTTCATTCACATCGGCACGGCCAGTGAACTGCCGAATGAAAGGCCGCGGCCGGAGTTTGAAACCATCGTCAGCAAATGGGACCCAACTACTTCTTAACCCGCCTATCACAGCACAGAAAAGCGCCTAAGACAGCGCACTCGGCCTGACCGCTCTACACCCCCTCGCGACCTGCCAGTCGATCAGTCGTCGTCCGGCGCCCCAACATCCGCAGCGACGCTGTCATCCTCATCTTCCGTGTGTTGGTGAATCGCCTCTCTGCGCCGACCGGCCTCGTCTCGCGCTGCCGCCGTCGGGTAGCGCAGATGCCGTTCCGCGGCCTCTGCACCATAGCCCATTCGCCAAATGAAATAGGCGATGTAACTAAAGCATAGCGACATGACCGCCGCGATGTGGAGAGCGCCGATGCCTGCCGCCAGCCCCACGCCGATGGCAATAAAGATAAAATGGGCATCCGCATAGTATTTTAGCCGGCTACGAAACTGAATTCCGGCGAATATGCCGGCCAGGCTGAATGCCAGCGGGATACTGTCTTGAACAATGACAACCACGCCCGCTACCGCGGTTGGCAACATCAACAGGCTCTCGACCATCGACTGATCGAGACCGCTACGCCGTCGCGTTCCCATATAAACCCAGCTCACTGGGATCATGAGCAGCAAAGCACCGATGATCGAAACAAATAGAGCGGATGCGGCATTAGCCTGTAGCGCCCGGAAGCCCGCCTGGCCGAGGGATTCGAATACTTCACCGCTCGTTAGGTCCGAAACTCTTGGCTCCCACGAGTACAGGTATCCAGCGATATCGGGTAGCAATAAGCTTAGCGCCCACACGAGTAGACTCAGCAGACCGTAGAAGACCGTAAGCTGCGTGAGAAGAGCTTTACGCGGATTAAAAAACAGAGCGGAGAGTTTCACAATCTTCGGTCCATTATAGACTACCCAAATCCGCAATTCGAAACGTCGAAAATTGACACCAGTTGAGGACGAATCTACATTGCAAGCGGTGGCCCGTTTGAAAACAAGAATAAAGTCCCGACACCTGGCTTGCATCACCTCTCTCGCGCTGAGCCTTGCGCTCTGTATCGGAGTCGCCGCATCACAACCGCCTCCCGCCACGCTGTCACCGAGAAACGATCTGAGCCTCATGGCACGCGAACCGTTTCAAGTCTTCGATAACCTCTATTTCGTAGGCATCGGCGAGGTGGCGAGCTATGTCATGACAACCAGCGAAGGCTCGATACTCATCGATACCTTGTGGGATCTCGACGGCTACACAGAATATCTACTCGGCAATATTCGTGAGGTCGGGCTGGATCCGATGGACATTCAGTACGTCCTGATTCTCCAGGGACATCGAGACCACTATGGCGGCGCTCGGGCGCTGCAGGGGATCATCGACGCGCAATTCGGCACGGCGGAAGAAGACCGCAAGATGATCGAGGCCGACTTAGGCGACTACGCCCCGCGTATCGATTTTATTATCGAGGATGGCGACACGCTGACGCTGGGCGACACGACCATCAATTTCGAGATCACACCTGGGCACACTCCCGGCACTACGTCCATGCGGTTTTCGGTGTTCGATAGCGGCACCGAACATTTAGCCTACTTCCACGGCGGATCAGCATTACGGACGGACGAACCAGAAGCCATCCGAGTCTTCCTCGAAGATCTCGAGCGAATCAGACAGATTCCCGGAATCGAGGTTCAGATCATCAATCACTACGATATTCGTGCGACGGGGACCGATGATCTGTTCGCCCGGGCCGCCCGACTGGCCAACCGGCAACCGGGTGAGGCACATCCCTGGGTAGCGCCGGACGAATTTCACGCCTGGCTCGATGAACTGATTGCCGACACGCGGCAGAGATTAGAGCGAGCAGAGTGACGTCAACGAAATGCGATATGTGGCCGCCTGCCCCGATTAACGCGGCACGCCGCTGTGAAAGCGCAACTCTGAATCCGGTGAGCGGATCAGCTCGGCCTCTACCGCCAATAAGTATTCAGAACGTTCTGCAACTGAGTCACCGGCGGCTTGATCTGCCAAGCCGAGATAGTCCGCGAAGTGCCGTGCCTCTGACTCGAGAAGTGATACGTAGAACTTGGCCAAGTCCTGTTCACTGTCCGGGAGATGTGGCAACAGGCTGAAAAACCGCTCGCACGAGCGGGCTTCGATAATCGCGCCGACGATCAGCGTATCAACCAACCGCTCGGGCTCTGTGTCGCGAATACAACTGTGCAACCCGGCAGTATAACGTGACGCAGACAACGGCCGAAAAGTAATGTCTCTCTTCTTGAGTATTGCCATGACGTACTCGAAATGGCGAAGCTCTTCTCGCGCGAGGCGCGACATCTTGTTGACTAGGTCACGTCGCCCAGCGTATCGATTCATGAGCGTCAAAGCCTGCTGTGCGGCTTTTAGTTCCAGAGACGCATGATCAAGAAGTAATGTAAGAATATCTTCCGTCGCCCGATCGATCCACGCCTGAGGCGTACGGCAAGGAAGAAAATCGAGAACTGACGTAATATCGGGCGCGACGAAACCTGGTAACTTGTGAGGCAATGCATCCGGCTTGCTATCGCGAGAAGAACCCATCTTCGAATCGTTCCGTGCGCTCCTCATCGTAGCCGGTCTTCAACTGATAATATTTCAGCATGGCTTGATACAACTCTGGGTCCTCGGTAACTAACTTGATCATCTTCTCCAGCAGGACCGCCTCGTAGGTGCGGATTATTCCGGTCGGATCGAAGTATCCCAAGCCCGCTAGAAAATCTTGCTCGGCTTTAGCCACTTCTCTGTCGACAAATCTTGGTGTGCAGACGCGCACCGAAATATTACTTCCTATCGGCGTCTCTCTCCTGCAACGGATATCGTAATCACTGTCTTGATTCAAAGAATTGAATACCGTAAGTACATCTTCTTCCGCGTCAAGAATCATTGCGCGCATAGAACTCAACGATCGCGGAGCCGTGACCGTCAACTCTTCCATCGGTAAGAGTTCCTGGTCGACGGTGATCTGCTCCAGTGTGGGCGTCGTATCAACGATGGGTTCCTGAGCGGAACTCGCCTGACAGATAAACAACAAAGCCAGCAGCATACTATGCTCGCGCGCAACGCCGAGAGTCGGAGAAAGCCTTATCGCTATCATATTATCAGCCTCACTAACTGGCGGGAGAGTCTATCACCAAGAGCACCAGACCTCAGTCGAGATTTGTCAAGACGGCGGACGAATGGAGAAGCTGATCACAGACCTGGGCTGGAAAATGAGCCATTGTGTCGATCTTGACGTGCCTCCCGAGGTCATAATATGGGCAAAATTGATAAGTTCGACTCGGACGACGATCAGGACGGCAATACCGTGACCCGGAAGATACGGAAGTTACAGGACTTAGGGGTCTTGGATAAGCCGAGCGATGAGCCAGGAGCCATCGGCGGAACAACAACGATCACGACTTATCCATTCGTACAGATGAAGAGCGGCGGCCGCATCAAGCGGCTCTTGCAGCGGCTGAAAAAGAGCTGAGCAACCGTCGAGCTCACCGCCCATCACCGGGAACGCGCTCCGCTGAGGTTGTCGATCATCGTCTGAGTCTATTCGACGCCGCATAGATACCCGTCGGGAATCTCTCCAAGAGATAGGCCGTGCCCGGCAACGCCGTGTACAATCCACGGTATCGCCATTGTAGAGTGTCTGATCAGCACCACGATCTCCTGACGACCCGACGGCACTTGAGACTTTGACTAATGCCGGCGTGGGTGAACTTCCAGCCCCAAAGCGGGTCGGAATACCCCGGGTCATCGCAATCATAATCACAACGATGAAAACGACCGTAGCTATCTTCTTTACGCTCTTGACAGGTCTTGCGCTTCACGGACGCGTGACCGCTGTCGAGATCGACGCCGGGCTCGCAACAAGGTCGTTCGAGTTTCTCTATACGACTACGATATCCGGTGTCGCTGCTGGACAAGGTCCCGTTCATATCTTCCTGCCGCTACCCCTCGAAAGCGAGAGGCAGTCACTCGATGCCTGGTCCATCACGTCGTCCACTGCCGAGGGCCGCGAGCCGTTAGTTGGCTCGATCGAGACCGAGTCTGAGTATGGCAATCGCTACTGGCATGCCATCCTGCCCGAAGCGTATGGCGGACCCATCGAGATCGAGGCCCGCTACGAAGTCACTCGCCGTAGCTATCGAATCGATCCGGCCAGCGCGGTTGGCGGCAAGACAGACCTGGCCAAATTCCTGGCCGCAAACTCCCGAGTCGTCGTCGATCATCCGATTCTAGATCCGATCCTCACAGAGATAGAGAACCGATCCATCGCGACGCGTCCAGACGACAAGATGGCCGTAGCCAGGGGTATCTATGACTGGGTAGTAGACAATATCTCCTACAAGAAAGTCGGCGTGGGCTGGGGCAATGGCGACACATTTTGGGCTTGCAATGAGCGCTACGGCAACTGCACGGACTTTCACTCGCTGTTTATTTCGCTCGCACGTACGAAAGACATACCTGCGCGTTTCGACATGGGGTTTCCAGTGCCAGAAGACCGGCCCCAGGGCAACATCGGTGGCTACCACTGCTGGGTCAACTTTTACGTACCGGAGACCGGCTGGTTCCCAATCGACGCCTCCGAGGCGGTTAATCACCCAGAGCGACGAGAACGTTACTTCGGCAGCCAGTCTCTCGATCGAATTCACTTCACCACCGGCCGGGACCTGAGACTCGGTCGCGGCCATCAGGATCGGCCACTTAACTACTTTATCTATCCGTACGTAGAAGTCGGCGGCAAGCGATATGAAGGGCCGATCGAGTCGAACTTCAGCTACCGGAATCTCGGCTCGTCGAGGGATTGAGCGCCGCATAAAAACCAGAATAACGTCTCGGCTCTCGTGCCGACGCCTGTTGCGTTCTGCTAGACTGAGATGCCAATTATCGCAAGCTCGGCGGAATAACATGCGAAAGCGAATCCTACCCGCCTTAATCGGGGCGTTCCTGTTACATCCGGCCCAGACGCAAGAGTCTGTGATGAGTGGATTCATTCCTTACGATACACACGTCGAGAAGCTGGAGAATGGCCTCACGGTAATCATCATGCCGATCGCGGCAACTGATCTCGTCGCGTATTGGTCTATCGTGCGTACTGGCTCCAGAGATGAGTATGAACCCGGACATACCGGCTTCGCCCATTTTTTCGAGCACATGATGTTTCGCGGCACCGATGCCTATCCAGCGGACGTCTATAACCGGATACTGACGAGCATCGGTGCCGATGCGAACGCCTATACCACAGACGATCTCACGGCCTACCATATCTCGGTCGCCGCAGAAGACTTGGAACAGGTGATGAAACTGGAGAGCGATCGCTTTCAAAACCTCGCCTATGCAGAGCCCGATTTTCGAACGGAGGCAGGAGCAGTCTATGGCGAATACCGCAAAAACCGTACAGACCCTCTATTCGTAATTTACGAGGCCACCATGGCCGAAGCATTTACCGTACATACTTATGGCCACACTACGATGGGCTACGAAGAGGACATCGCGGCAATGCCAACGATGTTTGACTACTCGCAATCGTTTTTCTCTCGCTACTACCGTCCCGAGAACACCATCTTGTTCATCGCCGGTGGACTGGAGGTGGCTCCGGTTATGCGGTTGGTAAACACTTACTACGGCAAGTGGGAACCCGGCTACGTACCACCCGACATCCCGGTGGAACCCGTACAAGAGACCGAGCGACGCATCGACGTAAGCTACAGTGGCCGCACGCTGCCCGTTCTGGCCCTCGCTTACAAATCTGCCGCATTCGATCCGGCCGATCGCGACCGTGTCGCTGCGGATCTGCTGGTAGAACTCGCTTTTGGCAGTACCAGCGAGATTTACCGGCAATTGGTGCTCGACGAACAAGTGCTGGAGTTTCTAGCGACCGACGCCGGCCTGAACCGGGATCCGAGCGTGATTTTTATCTACACGCGGATCAAAGACCCCGACAAAGTGGATTACGTTTTGGAGACGATCGACGCTACGATAGCGCAGTATCAACAATCCCTGCCGGACGAAGAGCGGTTGGCGGCGCTGAAGTCCCGGCTGCGTTACGATTTTCTGATGGGGCTGGAGACGCCGGACGATATCGCGCGCGGCCTCGCCCGGCATATCGCAATCAGTGGCGGATTGCTGGGCATAGAAGAACTCTATTCTGCGTACGAAACCGTCTCGGCCGAAGAGATCCGCGCAGCAGCCAGGCATTACCTGACCGCTGATCGACGCGTCGTCGCAGTGCTCAGGGAACAGTAGTGAGGCACATGACGCACTCCTTGGCCGTGCTCGCGCTAGCGTTAGGCGCTTGCGTTGATGAATTGGAGCCGGCACAAGACCAGGCGGACGTGCGAGAGACAGACATGGTGTTGTTGTCCGTACCGACAGAACCTACGATCTCATTTTCGGTCTGGTTTAAGGTCGGCTCGCAGTACGACCCACCTGGCAAAGAGGGTCTCGCGTATCTGACGGGCCAGATGTTAGCCGACGCCTCCACCGAGATCTATCCCTACGAGGAGATACTCGAGAAGCTCTACCCCATCGCCTCCAACTACCGGATCCGCGTCGATCGCGAGATGACCACACTCACCGGCAGGACGCACAGGGACAATATCGAGGTGTTCTCCAGCCTGTTTATCGACGCTTATCTGCGACCTGCGTTTGTCGATAGTGATTTTCAACGCATCAAGAGCGACACGATCAACTACCTGGAAAATGTCTTACGCTATTCTTCCGACGAGGAACTGGGTAAGGCTGCGTTGAATCAGCTAATCTTTGCCGGCACCCCGTACGCGCATCCGCCCCAGGGCACGGTCGACGGCCTGAACTCGATCACGCTGGACGACATCCGCGGTTTCTATCGACAGTACTTCACGATCGGCAGCGCGACGGCCGCATTGGGCGGCAGCTTCGATGACTCACTCGTCGAGTTGCTGGAAGCGTCGCTGACCAGCCTGCCGGCCGGCGATGCCCAGCCCGCGCCGCTAGTCAACCCGCATAGCTGGGAAGGACAGCAGGTCGTTCTGATCGACAAACCCGATGCCGATGCGTCGATCAGCTTCGGTTTTCCGATCGATGTGCATCGCGGCGAGCGCGAATTCTATGCGCTGTGGATTGCGAACTCGTGGCTCGGAGAACATCGCAATCAGGCCAGTCACCTGTTCCAGGTAATACGAGAGGCACGCGGATTCAATTACGGCGACTACTCTTATATAGAGGCCTATCCAGAAGGAGGCCGACGCAGCATGCCGCCCGTTAACGTCGCCCGGCGCCACCAATTTTTCGAAGTCTGGATCCGCACGTTGCCGAACCATCAGGCCCATTTCGCACTGCGCGCCGCCATTCGTGAACTCGAACTCCTCGTCGACGAAGGCCTCAGCGACGAGGAGTTCGAGCTGACTCGTTCCTTCTTAAAGAAATACGTGCTGCACTTCGCCATGACTTCCCCCGAACGCCTGGGTTACGCCATCGACGATCGCTTCTATGGCATCGAAGGCGAAGGCCATCTGACTCGCTTCCGACGACTCATGGATGAGATCACGCTGGCAGAGGTCAATGCCGCGCTCAAACGGCAGTTACGAGCGGACAATTTGAAGATCGCTATCGTCACCGGCGAAGCAGAAGCACTCGCTGAGGCTTTGTCAACCGACGCCCCGAGCCCGGTGGAGTATGACTCACCAAAACCGCAGTCGGTCATGGATGAAGACCGCGTGTTTGCGAGATTCTCTTTGGGCATTATGCCCGAGGACATAACCATCGTGCCGGTGGATGAATTGTTTTGAAGCACCGTCTAGCCGTGCCGGCTGGGTCGGTGTTGAACCGCTAGACAAGCTCCGCGTCTGAACGAATCTCCACTAATGCCGGACCGTCGTGCGCGAGCGCGGTCTCGAGAGCCGAATCGAGGTCATCGGCTTCGTTAACTTCAACACCCAATGCGCCACACAACTCAGCATACTTTGCGAAACTCGGATTGTGCAAGGATGTCTGCCAAACCTCCCAATTGCCGACGCGTTGCTCTTTGCTGATCTTGCCGAGCTCATCGTTATTGAGCAGCACGTGAGTGATGTTCATACCGTACTTGACAGCCGTCGTCAGCTCCGCCAGGTACTGCCCGAAGCCGCCGTCGCCCGACACGGACACGACCTGCCGGCCCTTGAAACGGGGGTCATCTTCCTGCGTCGCGGCCCAAGCACCCATCGCGGCAGGAAACGAAAACCCGATCGAACCCAAATAACCCGACATCAGCACAGACTGACGGGCGCACTCGAAGTATCGACCGAAGCTGTAAGTATTGTTGCCGACGTCGACAGCGATGATCGCGTCATCGGCCACCTGCCGAGTCAGCGCCGCAAAGATCGCGGCGGAATTGATGCCATGACCCTGTTCATCAGCGGCGCGTTTGTCTTTTTCGGCGCGCCAAATCGCCCAGCGATCGGCCAGGTCTGAGCGTTGATCCTGCGCGGACGTGCCATTAGCGAGGCGTTGTTTAAGAATCCCGCAGGTCACACCGATCTCGCCCCATACCGGAACATCCACGGCATGAAATTTACCCAGAATCAGCGGGTCGAAGTCGACCTGGATCGTCGGCTTCTTAGGGCTGATACCCGTATGGTTGCTGAAGCTCGCACCGAACACGAGCAGGCAATCGGATTCATTCATAACCCAACTCGCAACAGGCGTGCCGCTACGCCCCAAGACGCCGGCAGCAAGTGCGTGATTATCCGAGATCAAGCCCTTGGCCTTGAACGTCGTGACCACCGGTGAGCCCAGTGTCTCGGCCAACTCCATGACGCCGTTCATCTGGAAGCGGGCGCCGTGGCCGACAATGATCACAGGCCGCTTCGCGGACTCTAACATCACCACAGCCTTGTCGATCGCAATCGCCGGCGGTGCTATTTCCTGAGCGGCGACGCGGCCTTCGGGCCCCGAAGCCCGAACGCCGTCCGCTGCGGGCATAGACGGCACCTCATCCGGAAAGATCAGATGTGACACGCCGCGGTTCAAGATCGCACTCTTACACGCCAGGTTCATCAGTTCTGCGTGCCTGCTGGTGTGCAAGACCGGCTGAGACCACTGTGCGACTTTGCCATAGGCCGCCTGCAGGTCGATCTCCTGAAACGCGCCGGGCCCTAAGACCTGCGTGTCGACCTGGCCGGTCAGGGCGATGACGGGTGAGCGGTCGACGTTGGCGTCCCAGAGTCCGGTGAGCAGATTCGTCGCACCCGGCCCGGCGATCGACAGACACGCCGCCGGCCTGCCGGTTAGCTTGCCATACGCGGAGCACGCGAATGCAGCCGCGCCCTCATGACGAATACCGTAATAGGCAAGCGCGCCCTGCTGAACCTGAATACGAACCGCATCCGCAACGCCTAAGTTTGAGTGCCCCACCATGCCGAAGACGTGCTTGATACCCCAGTTGACCATCGTCTCGAGCATCAGGTCGCCAACCGTCCTGACATGGGTCCGCTCCTCGGACAAGCTCACATAGACACCGTCGTCGCGGACTTCGACCGGAAACGTCGCGACGCCGTCATCGAAGCCCGGCGCTTTTCCTGTCAACGGGTCAAAATCCCAGCCGTGCCACGGGCAACGCAACAAGCCGTTCTCGATAGAGCCTTCGCCAAGCGGGCCACCTTGGTGAGGGCACTCATTAGCGAGCGCTGCGTACTGGCCGTCGAAGTGAGTCATGCACAACGTCAGGTTGGCACAGGTCGCGGATTTGACGCGCCCTTCGGGAAGCTCATCGGGACTCAGCACCCTGCGCCAAATGGCGGATTCCGGACTGAGGCTTGCGGCTACGACTGTCTTTTTTTTCAGACCCAACTCCTCCGGAGTCATCCGTCACGAAACCAAAATTCGTCTTCCTGTCGACGCTCAGCGCAGCGCGCGGGATAGAAACGGCAAACTTATATCCATACGGTAATCGATATTCGAGTGGTTGTCGGGGAATTCTTCATAGCGATGCACGATCCCTACTTCACGCAGACGTTTGGAAAGTATACGGCTTCCATAATGGATGTGGTATTGATCCCGCCATCCGCAGTCGATGAAGATACCGCGCAAACTCTTGAGGTTGTTCCGAAAACGACGTACGAGATTGATCGGGTCGTGCTTTAACCACTCCCGCCAGCGGGCCGGGATTATTTCGCCAGTTTCCAGATTGAACGGCAGCCGGAATCCGTTGGGTGCGTCGGGATCCGGGTCGTAAGAAGCGGCCATCGCGACATTCATTAAACAATGGATCTCCTCGTTCGATAATTTGCTACGGCTCCAGATATCCTCTAAGAACCTCGCTACGCGCCCGTCATCCAGCCCCTCCTCAGCACCTGACTCTTCCCGATCGACCTTGATGAGACCCGCTCGTCGCTGCCGGCGGCGATGACTGGCGAGTACGTTCAATGTTCTGGGCCAATCGGACCGATAGATGAAATCGAAGTACGCGTCTCCAGAGTGATTGGCGATCGCTCCCCAGTAACGCGCATACTTCATGCCATGCAACATGGCCCCATAGCCACCGGAAGACTTACCGAAGCAACCGCGGTGATCGCGCGACGCACGGGTGCGGAATTCTCGGTCGATGTAAGGAATCAGCTCTCTTGTCAAATAGTCGGCATAACGGCCGATGGCCGAAGAATTAATATACTGATTGCCGCCTAGGGCCGTAAAACAATCCGGAAAGACGATCAGGCACGGCCGCATTTTTTTATCGTGAACCAAGCGGGCGGCGCGCTCCGGCACATTCTCATCAAAATTGCGCCAGTTCGTATGCGATTTTCCCGACCCGGCGTAGCCAACGAGATCGAACAACACCGGGAAACGGCGGCCGCGGCCGCGTCCCGCGCCTTGGTCGTACTGTGGCGGCAGCCAGACATCCAGCGTTCGCACATGGGGATCGCCGAGCGGATTATCGGCGAGAATTGCCGACGTGTGCTCGAGAGTGACGACCCTACCCGCAGCCCACGCGGTTCGTTTGATTGTCATGATCTTCTCGCCTTTATGCCGAATGCTACGGCGGATCCCCGGTTAGCATATAACGGTGAGACGATCGCGACGGCTATCGATCCCAATCGGATACCGGTTCCGCGGGCTCGGGCCGTAGTCCCACAACCTTGACCCCGCCGATGGCCGCGAACTCGTCCCGTTCGGAGGTGTCGCCGCTGATACCCACGGCACCGATAACCGTCCCGTCTGCGGCGCCGATCAGGACTCCGCCCGGTACCGACGCGAACCGGCCTTCGGCGATCACCGATAGTGCCGTTGCGAAGACCGGCCGCGCCGCCAACCGTTCACCGATCACGCGGCTAGAGACACCCATACCGAGAGAACCATAGGCCTTGGCGTTCGCGATCTGCACACGGATGATCCCGGAGCCGTCCTCCCGCTTGAGCGCGATCTGATGGCCGCCGGCATCCAGAACGACCGCCGTTAAAGGCAGCATGTCGTGCTGGCGAGCGAAACGCAGTGCCTCGTCGATGATTGCGTTCGCCTGTTCGAGGTGCAAAGTGACTGTTAACAGGCTTGGTGTAGGCGGCATCGGTAATCTCCCAGTCAAACTCGATGATATTATCTATGAGTCAGGAGTCTGCACAAAACCAGCTGGCTCACCGGCGAGACTTTTTCGCTG
>Ga0209980_10000638_pt1 | contig 19185 bp, 16 predicted proteins | sample CR02metaG_FD_183611 | JGI IMG/M metagenome (GOLD analysis project Ga0209980, IMG submission 183611) | Deep subsurface microbial communities from Mariana Trench to uncover new lineages of life (NeLLi) - CR02 metaG (SPAdes) (version 2) | ecosystem: Environmental > Aquatic > Marine > Ocean trench...
TGCAACAAAGACTTCCTTCAACATACCTTTTTACATCATGATAGCTGTTTTACCCTATAACGCAGGCTCTGCCTTTTATGGATCATATTGGTCATCCCTTACCTGGTGGATAATACTCATTTCCGCATGCTTTGTATTCTCAAGCCAAAACAAGGGTATTTAATGGCGAATATTCTCATCATTAAACTAGGTGCACTTGGTGATGTTGTCATGTCAACATCCTTAATTAAACAAATTCAATCCTTTCATTCCACAGACAAGCTCTTCCTGTTGACGTCAAAACCTTTTAATACGATTTTCTATGCCTGGGAAGATTTGTATGTTCAGACTATAGAAGGGAAAGGCTTCCTGAATACCCTACGCACAATAATGTGGATCAGAAAAAATCACTTTGCGGCCGTCTATGATTTGCAGTCAAATGATCGGACAGGTATGTATTGTGCTGTTTCAGGAATTTCCAGAAGGATCGGCAATCACCCACGGTATCCGTATAATGTTCACCCTGAAGATGCTTACCGTGGGCAGTGTCATATCTACGATCGCATGCTCACCATACTTAAGTCGGCAGGAATCCCGGCTAAGCCCGTACCCCCGTCTTTACCTGCATCCAACAAAGAAAAGCAAAAAATCAGTTCATGGATAAGAGAAAACGAGCTGATTGAAAATGATTTTATTATCATTCACGCCGGGGGGAGTCGGCAACACCCTGAAAAACGTTGGCCCTATTACGAGCAACTCACGAAAATAATTTCAGCCAAAAATAAATCTATTGTCTGGGTTGGTGGTAATGACGATCTAGAGATAAACCGAACCCTATCCTCCATCGCCGGCATCAACGCAAGCAATCAATTTACATTCCTCGAATTGGCGGAACTTGGAAGGCGCGCCTCATTTGCCATTACAAATGATTCTGGCCCCATGCATATCTTTTCCTGTTCCGGCATTCCTGTTTACGCATTTTTTGGGCCAAGCAACTGGCAGCGCAATCATGCGATTGGCCAGAAAGAATTCGTAATTACAAAAGACCTGTCAGTTGGAGGACAAAATAAAAGCTGTCAGGATCTTAGCCAGATCAAAGTTGAGGATGTAGTGGCAATTTTAAAAAAGAGTATTCTAATATAAAAAATTATCGCTTCTTTTCAATTAAGAATGGAGCCAAAATAAATTTTATATTCTTCAACGATCTTGTCTTGCGAAAAGTTTTCCAGATATTTTTTATATGCGCTATCTATAATCATTTTCCTTAAACTGTTTTCCAGGATTAAACACGATATCTTTTCTGCCAGAGTAGAATAATCGTCTATTGGCACCAATAAACCATTTTTTCCGTCATCGATGAGTTGTTTTGGCCCCTGTGCAGCCGTTGCTATTATCGGGATTTTTTGTGACCAGGCCTCAAGGACAACGTTTCCGAACGGCTCATGCCTTGACGGGCATACGAATATGTCCGCACTCGCCAGTAAAGCATTAATGTCCTCTCTCCACCCAAGAAGCTGTACACGGTCATTCAGCTTGAGATCTAAAACAAGTTTTTTCAAATCATTTTTCAACGGTCCTTCCCCTGCCACCCATAAATAGACATTATCGAGCGTGCCTATGGCCCGGATTAGCACATCAAACCCTTTGTTTTCGTGTAGCCTTCCGGCGGCAAGAACTAGGGGGACGTTAGTTGGTGTATTAAAATTATTCCTTTCTACAGGGCCAGTGTTTTCTTCATCTACAAAATTTGATATGTAATGCACGTTTTTACTAGGCCAGCCTTGCTTGATCACATAATCGCGAATATCCCGTGTATTACATATCAGGTAATTACATTTTCTATAATATTTCAGATTATAATAACCGCCTAATCTTCCAACACTTATCCACTTGCCTGCAGGTATCGTGTTAGATGCCCGGTTCATCCATGACATAACAATATCAGGCCGCTTTAATACAGCTAGCTGTTTTACTCGCCATGGAGTGTAAAAATCCAGCATGCCTCCATAAGGCAATTGGTAAGTATCAATCTTGGCCTGTTGAAGTGTTTGTGCCCTTTTGCTGTTTTTCCTGATAACTGCCGTTTGCTTCATTCCATCAGCGTGCAGCGCAGGAACCAGCCTTGTAAAAAAAGCTTCGGCCCCCCCATTACTCGCCCCGGCAATGAGCTGCATAATATTCATTAATTTACAATTTTCTCATTAGCTTTTTAAGACTATACACAACGTCATCAACTTTGATATTTTCCAGTTCATTGTTCTTCCCCTGTAACCATATAGATTTGCTTCCCCAGGGTCGATACCGATCAGGATCGCCTATTCCGAAAATTGTTATCGTCGGAATACCGGCAGCACTTGCCATATGCCCAAGACCAGAATCATTTCCTATGAATCCTGTCAAGCATCGCTGAACAGCGACAGCCTGAAGAATATCCGTGATACCACACAAATTAATACAGGGCATGTCAACTCGCGAGGAAATAAAATCTGAACGTTCTTTGTCCCTATCATCACCCAAAAAAATGGCCGCATCAAAAAACTCTCCCACTTTCTCCAACAGGGACAGGTAGTTTTCTGTTGGCCATATTTTTATCTCTGCGTTAGCGCCTATACCCAGCCCCAACAATCTCTTGCCGTAATATTTACCAAGAGCCTCTTCAGCAAATTTGTTTTCCGCATTGCCAACCCAAATATAGCATTGCGGCGGATCCCCTTGAAAAATTTCAGAGATAATGCCCATGTGTTGCTGTACCGAATGGAGCCCCGTCGTTTTTCTGTTTAATTTCTTGTTAAATTTTGTGTATCGTTTCCCCGCTGGGATGAGGTAGGCCAGTCCATCGGTACGAATGTCTACAATCAGATCATAAGATTGAAACCACAAAGCCTTTAACAGGGCGGGTGTGCCCCTTAAAAATCTTTGTTTTTGTTTATGAAAAATCTCCCCTCGAAAAGGACAATGCTTGAACACTTCACTGGAACGCTGGTCTCCGACAATATCAATAACGGCCTCTGGGTAACATTCGTGCAGTGCCAGGAGAACCGGCGTTGTCATTATTGCGTCACCAATATTGCTTAACGAAATAAACAATATCTTGTTGACTTGATCATGCATCTTTTGTCGACTATTCCTGTGACTGTATTTATTTGCCTATACAAAAGCTTGAGAAAATTTCACCGAGAAGATCATCGGCAACAAAACTGCCCGTGATTGTCCCCAGCGACTCCTGTGCCATGCGCAGATCTTCTGCTAACAGCTCCAAAGAGATTTTATCTTCTGTGCTCTGTACTCCCTTCGTCAAAAATTCCTGCGTTCTCAAGAGCGCATTGAGGTGACGTGTCCTGGCCATGTAACTATCTTCGCTTGTTTCGTTTAACCCCATGATTGTTTTCAGCTGCTGAACCAGGGCATCAACACCTTCGCCCGTCTTTGCTGAAAGAAATATCTCTGTAGAATGTTTATTTTTATCAAGTAGTTCGTTTTTGTTGTCGGCTAGGTCAACTTTATTTCTCACTACGATCGTTTTCACATTTTTAGGGATCGTTTCCAATAGTCGCTGTTCTTCTCTTCCTGTTTTCTGCCCATACTCTGTTATCAACAATATAATATCTGCCTGGTTTGCCGCATTTAACGCGCGTTTAATTCCTTCTTCTTCAACATCGTCTTTGGTATCTCTAAGGCCTGCCGTGTCTAATAGATTAAGCGGCGCGCCCTCGATAAGAATATTTTCTTCAACAATGTCTCTCGTTGTTCCCGGTGTTGTACTGACAATTGCCGCCTCTCTCCCTGCGAGCCTGTTTAACAAACTTGATTTACCAACGTTTGGACTGCCGATAATTGCCAACTTCAACCCTTCCCTCAACATTGCGCCTTGCCGCGCCTGAGCAAGCATCGTATCGATTTCTTTGATACAAGCAGATAATTTTTCCTTGATATCAGCCTCCTGAATAAAATCGATTTCTTCTTCAGGGAAATCCAGCGCACTCTCAACGAATGTCCGCAGGCTAATCAACCTTTGTAATAAGCTGTTGATATTCTTTGAGAATTCGCCCTCCAGAGAACGGATCGCACTCCTGGCGGCCTGAGATGAAACGCTATCAATTAATGCGGCCACTGCCTCCGCCTGCACCAGATCAATCTTGTTATTTACAAATGCGCGCTCTGTAAATTCACCTGGTCGTGCCTGCTTGGCGCCTAGTGATAAAACACGATCAAGCAACATGGACATTACAACACGACCACCGTGCCCCTGAAGTTCTACAACATTCTCTCCCGTGTATGATGCGGGTTGTGGATAGTAAATGAGGATCCCAGTATCTATGGGTGAACCATCTTCCCCAAGGAAAGTACAAAACGTTGCTTCTCTTGCCTTCAGGTCTTGCTCTCCTGGCTTCTTACCGACAAGTTGTTTTGCGATAACGGCGGCCTTGGCCCCGGAGATACGAATGATGCCTATGCCCCCGCGCCCGGGCGGTGTTGCGATTGCGGCGATGGTGTCGTTAGTTTCAACCATCGTTTATCTCAAGAAGTTATCTACGGGGGCTTAGTTCCGTGACAACGCTGCGCGCTCGATGCTTCTGGTGATGACCCACTGTTGGGCAATGGACAACACATTGTTCACCACCCAATATAACACCAGGCCTGATGGGAAAAATGCAAAGAATACAGTAAAAACAATTGGCAATATTGACATCACCTTTTGTTGAACAGGATCCATAGGTGCTGGATTTAATTTTTGCTGTATCAGCATTGTTGCGCCCATCAGTAGTGGCAAAACAAAATACTGATCCGGCGCAGACAAATCTGACAACCAGAAGATAAATCCTGTTTGTCTTAGCTCGACACTTTCTAGTAATGTCCAGTATAACGCAATAAAAACGGGTATCTGAATGAGTATTGGAAAACAGCCACCTAATGGATTAATTTTTTCTTTTTTATAGATATCCATCATTGCCTGATTTAACCGGGCACGATCATCTTTATACCTATCTTTAAGGGCCATTAACCTGGGCTGTACCCGACGCATGTTGGCCATTGATTTATAGCCTGCTGCAGATAACTTAAAAAATATCAATTTCAACATTAAAGTTATCAGCACAATTGCCCAGCCCCAGTTTCCGGTAATCCCATGAAATTTTTCCAGGCACCAAAACAGTGGTTTTGCCAAAAACCACAGAACCCCATAATCAACTGTTAACTCCAGGCCCGGCGCAATCTCCTTAAGCTTGCCCTGGACTTTAGGGCCCATATATATCTTTTGTTCGATCACTCCCGTCTCATTTGTTGCTATTGAGATTGCAGGGGTGATTACGCCAATGACATAACGATTGTCTTTATGTGCGAGCGTATAGTAATGGTTCTTTTCTTCGCGGCTTGATGGAATGAGTGCGCTCACAAAGTAGTGTTGCAACATCGCGGCCCATCCATTAACAATATCTATATCAAGTTTTTCCTCCTCCATATCATCAAAGTCGAGTTTTTCATAGCGTTTTTCCGGGCTTGAAATAACCGCTCCCGTGTATGTGTATAGAATGCGAGACTCTCTTCCTGGATCACTCCTTTGCAGCTGGCTATAAGCATGCCCTATCCAGGGTTCTCCACTTAGATTTTCTACTTCATATCTGATCTTGACCAGATAACTATCTCTTGTGAATTCGTAGATCTTTTTAACCTTAATACCATTTTCGGATTGCCAGAAAAGCGGCACAATAAGTGAACTCTGTCCTTCTTCCAGAACATAACTACTGCTCAAAGAAGAAAATTTCGCTTCATGGGTTGGTCCGCCTTTTTCACTTAACAGGCCGCCCTGTGCAACATAAAATAAGGGTGATGTGTTGTTAAGCAGAAGTGTTGGTTGGTCTGGTGTCTCTAGCGTAACTGGGTAATCAAGCAATTCGACTTTATCGATACCGCCACCCGTTATACCAATACTAATCTGATATAAATCCGTTTTTACCCTGATGGGTTCTTCTCCTGCCATTACTGCAGGAACATTATTGTCACTAGTGGATAGTGGTGGTTGCTGAATTTCTGGTGTTACTGGTACAACGGGTACTGCGGTGTCTCGCCTTTCTGTTTCTCCCTCCTGAACCTTGTTTAGTTCTGCTAGTGCCTCCCTAGATACGCCGTAATCCTTTTCCCACTCTTGCCAGAGCATCAACAGCACAAGGCTCAGGGCAACGACCAGTATGAAACGTAAGTTATCCATCATCGATCCGGAACCGGATCATACCCTCCCTTATGAAAGGGGTGACAACGACATATGCGTGCTATGCCCATGGTTGCACCTTTTAATGTTCCGTGTTTTGTAATCGCTTCTTTTGTGTATTGTGAACAGGTCGGCATGTAGCGACAGTGAGCTACCAGATAGGGACTTAATAGAAATTGATAAGCTTTAATACTAGAAATTAAAAATTCTTGCATTGCGAAATATTTTTCCAGTGCACGCCTAGTGATTCATTAATTATTTTGATATTAATTGTGGTTTGCTTTCTATGGATAACAACAACATCAATACCTTTTAAGATATTTTTGTGATAACGAAAACTCTCTCTTATTGCTCTTTTTATATTATTTCTGCTAACAGCCTTATTAATATTCTTCTTTGATATAGCAAGGCCTAGTCTGGCCCATTTTAGGTCATTCTTTTTTGCTATTACAAGAAACGTATCATCTACTGAACGGCAGGAAGATTTAAAGACCTGTCGATAATCCTCTGGTTTGACTATCCTGTTTGATTTTACAAACTTGCCCGTTTTTGTGGACACAGCATTCGTTTGCGCTTACTCAGATCTTGACTCAAGCTGAAAGCTTCTTGCGGCCTTTTGCTCGACGCGATTTAATGACGCTACGGCCCGCCTTGGTACGCATTCTTGCTCGGAAACCATGTTGTCGTTTTCTCTTTATTTTACTAGGTTGAAATGTTCTCTTCATCGGTTTGTTTCCGTAACAATAAAAAAGCGCGATATAGTACGTTTATCGAGCCTTCTGTGTCAATTCGTCTTAAAATAATAATTCATTTTAGGCTGTGGATAAGTTATAGGATCAGGTATAGACTTCGCACGAATAATCTTTCTCTATATCAACACAATCAAAAGGTCAAAAGGGGCCAAGGGGATCAAAAAATTGCTCAGTTCACCATGGAACTACTGTCTTGAGCGCTTGGAGGGGGAGCTGACACCACAACAATTCAATACCTGGATACGCCCTCTTCAAGCGGAAGAGCGCGGCACTTCAGTTCTCCTTCTCGCACCAAACCGGTTTGTCAAAGACTGGGTACATGAACGATATTTTGAAAAGATAACTGACATACTGTCCAAAAATGCGGCTTATAGTCAATTCTCGCTCTCTTTGGAAGTTGGTTGTCAAAATACTTCTGTTAAACAAGAAGAAACCAAAACACAACAAAAAAACAAAACAAAAGCACCACATACAAGTAATCTTAACCCTGGATTCACATTTAATTCTTTTGTTGAGGGTAAATCAAACCAGCTTGCTAAAGCCGCATCCATACAGGTTGCTAAAAACCCCGGAACTTCTTATAACCCGTTATTCATTTATGGTGGTGTTGGTATGGGGAAAACACACCTAATGCATGCCATTGGCCATGAGATACTTCAAAATAAAAATAACAGTACAGTTATTTATTTACATTCTGAGCGCTTTGTCGCTGATATGGTAAGAGCTCTACAGCATAACGCTATCAATGAATTTAAGCGTTATTATCGCTCAGTAGATGCTTTATTAATCGATGATATTCAATTTTTTGCTAAAAAAGAACGATCACAAGAAGAGTTTTTTCACACCTTCAATGCCTTACTTGAAGGACAACATCAAATTATCTTAACCTGTGATCGTTACCCAAAAGAGGTATCCGGCCTAGAAGAAAGACTAAAATCTCGCTTTGGTTGGGGTTTAACTGTCGCAATAGAACCACCAGAACTAGAAACAAGAGTGGCTATTATTAAAAGCAAGGCCGCTTCAAAAAATAAAGATATTCCTAATGAGGTGTCTTTCTTTATTGCAAAACATTTTCGTTCCAACGTTAGAGAATTAGAGGGCGCCCTAAATAGAGTAATCGCCAGCTCTAATTTAACACAAAGCCCCATTACTTTAGAACTCACAAAAGAAGTTTTAAGAGATTTACTCTTACTTCAAGACAAATTAATAACCATTGAAAATATTCAAAAAACAACAGCTGAATATTACAAAATTCGTATCACTGATCTCCTGTCAAAAAGAAGAAATCGATCAATCGCAAGACCAAGACAGATCGCAATGAAGTTATCAAAAGATTTAACCAATCATAGTCTACCTGAGATAGGTAATGCCTTTGGTGGAAGAGATCATACAACCGTATTACATGCTTGCCGAAAAATTAACGAATTGAGATCAACAGATGCAAAAATAGATGAAGATTATAATAATCTAAGTAAAATCCTCACAACATAGTGTGGATAAGTTATGTTTATAAAAAATAGATAAAAACTAAATAAATTACCCACAAAGGTTACACATAAAATTTACATATAAAGCTAACTTTATTTACAGAGTTCTACATAAGCATTAGACGTATAACACATTGATCTAAATAACAAAAATATAGTTATCCACAGAACAGACTTTCACTAATAATAGTAATAATAAGGTTTAATAATGAAATTTAATATAAATAGGAATGATATTTTACCTTTGTTACAGATGGTTTGTGCTGTTATAGAAAGAAGGCAAGCTTTACCTATACTTGGTAATTTATTAATTGTCGCAGAAGGAAATAAAATTACTTTTACCGGAACAGACATGGAAGTCGAAATGGTAGCTACGATAAATCATCCCAGTAAAAATTCTGGGGAAGTTACAGTGCCAGCTAAGAAGCTATTGGACATCTGTAAGGCGCTTCCTGATGGTTTGAACATCGAGTTGAGTTTTAATAAAGATAAAGTTGTGGTTAAGTCCGGAAAGAGTAAGTTTACTTTAGCGACATTGCCCGCGGCTGAGTTTCCGTCAACAGAGGCGCCGGAAAGTAGCAATAAAATATCAGTATCACAAGAAGATTTTAAATCCTTATTGGAAGACACTATGTTTTCAATGGCTCAACAGGATGTCCGTTATTATTTGAATGGTCTTTTGCTGGAGTTGGAAAAAAATAGTTTAAGGGCGGTAGCAACGGATGGACATAGGCTAGCCTTAAAAGAAATAAGGGTACAAACAGGTATAGAAGAAACCCAGCAAATTATTATTCCTAGAAAGGGTGTTATCGAATTAGTCAGATTGTTGGATGGCGGAGATAAAAATATCAATATTGAAATTAGTCAGAACCACATTCGGGTAGGTAAAGAAGCGGTACAGTTTACAAGTAAATTGATCGATGGAAAATTTCCAGATTACCAAAGGGTTATTCCTAAAGGAGGGGATTACCCTATTATAACAAACAGAGAGAGTCTAAAACAAGGTTTGGTAAGGGCATCTATACTCTCGAATGAGAAATATAAAGGCATAAGATTAATATTACAAAAAAACCTGTTGAAAGCATTTGCACATAATCCTGAACAAGAAGAGGCCGAGGAAGAAATAGAAATTAAATATGCTGGAGAAAATATTGAGATAGGCTTTAATGTTACTTATCTGTTAGATGCGCTCTCAGCCATAAAAACAGAACAGGTTATTTTAAATATAGAAGATCCTAATAGCAGCTGTCTAATTTTGCCAGACAACGAAACGGAGTGTAAATATGTAGTAATGCCAATGCGATTATAGGCGAGGTGAGCAGAGAAGAAACAGGGTTAAAATGAAGCTGGATTATCTACAGGCAAGACAAGTTCGCAATCTTACTGATGTTCAAATTTCACCAAACACAGAAGAAAATAGCATTTACGGTGAAAATGCAGCGGGGAAAACCACACTCCTAGAATCGATCTACCTACTTTCCAAAGCAAGATCTTTTAGAACAGCACATATAAAAGAAGTCATTCAACATAACAAGAAAGAACTGACTGTCTCTGGGGTTATTACCAACTATAAGAACGAATCTGTTAACACAGGAATCAGAAAAACAATCAAGGAAACGAAGATAAGATATAACGGGGCTCGTATAAAGGCAGTATCAGAACAGGCGAATAACGTGATTGTATTGTGTGCAATCACAGATAACACAAAAGTATTAACGGGCACCCCAAAGGACAGAAGAAAATGGATAGATTGGGCTTTGTTCCACGTGGAACAAAGCCATCTATAGATCTGGCACGACTATCATCAAGCGCTCAGAAATTGAAACGCATTACTCAGGAGCCCCGCAAAAAATAATGAGTTTTTTGTCTGGGAACACATAATGGCCTCAACAGCAGAGGTATTGAGTGATATGTGGAGAAATTACCTCATTTGCTTACAAAAATATTATAAGGAAGTTGCTGGAGAACACTCTTGTGGAAATGTTGTTTTTAGTGTTAAGAAAGATAAATATCGAGCAAACAATTTTTTAGAGTATCTGCAGGCGACGAGGCAATCAGATATAAAAGCAGGTTTTACACAGCAAGGACCACACAAGACAGACTTCGAGTTTAAAACTCAAGGCAAACATGTAAATACGGTTTTCTCTGGGGGGGGGCAAATCAAGTTATTTGTCATAATGCTTTCGATCGCACAAGCTAAATCACTAAAAATTGAGAAGGGAAAAACACTCATTATATTGGCAGATGATCTTACTTCTGAACTGGATAAAAAAACAGCCGCAATACCCCTGGAGTTACTATACGAAGAAAAAATGCAACTGTTTATAACAACAACAGAACTAAGCAAAATCCACAAAAGTAACAAGGATATTTCACTGTTTCACGTGGAACATGGGCGGGTGAAAAGATGTTAGAATATACACCAAATTCAGACCAAAAAACAAACAGGAAAAACAAACGAAAGTATGAGTAAAAACAAAGATACTTATGACTCCAGCGATATAAAAGTCCTCAAAGGTTTAGATGCCGTACGCCGTCGGCCAGGAATGTATATTGGGGACACAGATGATGGTACCGGCCTGCACCATATGGTATTCGAGGTGGTGGACAACAGCATTGATGAAACACTGGCCGGTCACTGTACTAACATTAAAGTCACCATCCATGCTGATGAATCTATAACTGTTGACGACGACGGCAGAGGTATCCCGGTAGGGATGCATGAAGAGGAAGGTAAATCAGCGGCGGAAGTGATTATGACCATCCTTCACGCCGGTGGTAAATTCGATGACAATTCCTATAAGGTTTCTGGCGGGCTACACGGCGTAGGCATCTCTGTAGTCAACGCACTTTCAGATAAGTTAGTACTTACTATTAACAGAGATGGCAGCTGTTATAGGCAGGAATATAGTCTGGGGAAACCAATAACAGAACTGGAAAGAATATCGGCATCAACAAACACAGGGACAGAAGTTCATTTTTTGGCGAGTAAGCAGGTTTTTAGCCACATTGAATATCACTATGACATCCTTGCCAAAAGACTCAGGGAACTGTCGTTTTTAAACTCAGGTGTTCATATCGAGCTGAGCGACGAAAGAACGGGGAAACGGGATATTTTTGAATACAAAGGCGGAATCCACGCCTTTGTTAAACACCTGAACCGGAAAAAAACCCCATTACACGAAACGGTCATTGATATCGACGCGATGAAAGAGGAAATTAGAGTACAGGTCGCATTACAGTGGAATGACTCCTACCAGGAAAACATTTTCTGTTTTACCAACAATATTCCGCAACGAGATGGTGGCGCACACCTGTCGGGTTTGCGCTCAGCACTCACCAGAACTTTAAATAATTATATTGAAAAGCAAGGGGTTGCGGCAAAAGCCAAAGTGGTAACAGCCGGCGACGATGTGCGCGAAGGGCTGACGGCGGTATTATCAATCAAGGTACAAGATCCAAAATTTTCATCCCAAACCAAAGAAAAACTGGTGTCTAGCGAAATAAAGGCGGTAGTTGAGTCGGTTGTAAGTGAAAAGCTTCTTGAGTTTTTAATGGAACAACCGGCTGAAGCACGTGCAATATGTGACAAGATTGTTGAGGCGGCAAGAGCCCGAGAGGCGGCAAAAAAAGCCCGAGAGCTCACACGAAGGAAAACCGCGCTGGATATCGCAGGCCTCCCCGGGAAACTGGCTGATTGTCAGGAAAAGGATCCGTCAAAATCAGAACTCTTTTTGGTCGAGGGTGATTCCGCCGGAGGGTCGGCAAAACAAGGCCGTGATCGCAAGAATCAGGCGATATTGCCACTTAAGGGCAAGATATTGAATGTAGAAAAGGCACGTTTTGACAAAATGTTGTCTTCGGCAGAGGTTGGCACGCTGATCACTGCTCTAGGGTGTGGGATTGGCCGAGGTGAATTTGATATCGAGAAGCTCAGATATCACAGAATTATTATCATGACAGATGCTGATGTCGATGGATCACACATTAGGACGCTTCTGTTGACATTTTTCTATCGTCAGATGCCCGAGTTAATAGAAAACGGTTATATTTATATTGCCCAGCCGCCCCTGTATAAAATCAAGAAAGGTAAAAACGAGCGCTATTTGTTGGACGATAATCAGCGTGATGAATATATGATGGAGTTAGCGCTAGACGGAGCCAGCCTTAAACCGGGCGGGGATGCTGAGCCGGTGACGGGAGAGGCGCTTGAAGTCATCGCAAGAAGTTATGTTGCAATGAACCGTGCTGAACAAAGACTGTCCAGGCGTTACCACCCGGAAATTATTAAGGCGGTGCTGCAACAACCCCCGTTATCCGCGAAGAAATGCCTGGACAAAGCCTCTGTTGACGAATGGTTTACCGCGTTGGGAGAAAGAATGCCTGAGTTTGACGGGGTAAAACCGGAAGTAGACATTTTCATGGCAGGAGACGGCAGAGAGTACGGTGGCAGAATCACTCTGCTAATCCATGGGCTGGAGTCTGTAAACGTATTGTCTCCAGATTTTTTCATGTCTCAGGACTACCAGGATTTAATCGAGCTGCAAGGCGCATTGGTGCTGAGGTCAGATGCGAGTATGTGTAGAGACGAGCAATCACAGCCTATTGGTTCCTTGCGCGAGGGGTTTGACTGGTTATTAAAAGAAGTAAATAAGGGCTTACACCTACAGCGCTATAAAGGTCTGGGGGAGATGAACCCAGAACAGTTGTGGGAAACAACCATGGATGTGAACACAAGGATGATGTTGCAGGTACGGGTTGAGGATGCCTTTGCTGCAGATGATATTTTTACGACCCTAATGGGAGATCAGGTGGAACCCAGAAGAGATTTTATTGAGAAGCACGCCCTCTCCGTTGAAAATCTTGATACGTAATTCCTTGCCAGATTAAATAGCTCAAAGATAAACCACCCAAGGTTAAATGGTTCAGGGTTAGATTGTTTTGGCACAGGCCAGGACATCTACTCTAGCAACCCCTGCCTTGTATAGGGTGCGAGCGAGCTCATTGACTGTGCTGCCAGTGGTGATGACGTCGTCGATGAGCAAGACATGGTTGTAGTTGATCCCCTGAGTCACAGAAAATGCATTACGGACATTGCCTTGTCGTTTTTTGGCAGGTAAATCGGACTGAGGAATGGTATTACGAACGCGTTTGCAGGAATAGGTGTCCAGGTTGACCCCGAGTTGTTTGGCAAGAGGCCGGGCAAGCTCCACAGACTGGTTATAACCTCTCGAAATCAACCTGCGAGTATGTAGAGGGACGGGAATGATGCAATCAGGTCGCGCTGTGTCATCATTGAAAAATATTTCACCCATCATTCCACCCAGATAATTCGCAAGCTCGATACACTGCCTGAACTTCATACATTGAATAATATGATTTACTGGATAGTGATATTGAAACAACGCTCGGGATTTGTTGATGAAAACCCCTGAATGACCAATACGACCCGGAGAGCCAGGACGGTTTAGACATGCGGCACACAACCTTGATGCGGTGTTTGGTCTGGCACAGGCAGGACAGGCGGTCGTGTTAAAAGGCAGGTCGATCAGGCAGGCAGGGCATATCGTCTCAGGGCCTTCGCTGCGATTAGCACACAAAAAACAATGGTTGCCGAATAAGGCGACGAGCTTGTTGTAAACTTTTATGCAGCCTTTCTGGTTGACAGCGAGTCCTTTACGCATATGATTCCTAATCATCCCTATCTAATAAATTTTCAATAACAAGAGACCAACAAAGCTACGCTTATGTCTAATTGTGTTCAAGTATTAGAGAAAAATAAAGAAATTCGTCATGACTGGCAGACACAAGAAGTTTTGTCGTTAATGACACAGCCATTAAACGATCTGTTGTTTCAGGCTCAGTCTATTCACCGGAAATATTTTGATGCCAACACGGTGCAGCTCAGCACTTTGTTAAATATCAAGCGTGGCGGCTGTCCTGAAGATTGTGCCTATTGTCCACAAAGCGCTCGTTACAAAACTGTGGTCAAGGGAGAACCAATACTGTCATTAGATGAAATAAGAAATGCAGCCGAAAATGCAAAACGAGAGGGGGCAACGCGCTTTTGTATGGGAGCAGCATGGCGTAGTCCAAAAGAACGGGACTTCAAGCTAGTGTTAGATATGGTCAAAGAAGTCAAGGCTATGGGCATGGAAACCTGCGTGACGATGGGCATGTTAAATGAGGATCAAACATTTAGATTGAAACAGGCCGGTCTGGATTTTTATAATCATAACCTAGATTGTTCCGAATCATTTTATGAAACCATTATCAGCACCAGAGACTACAGGGACCGGCTCGAGACTTTGGCAAGAGTACGCAGGGCAGGTATTAACGTTTGTTCTGGTGGCATCATTGGCATGGGCGAGGGAAAATCAGATCGTGCGGAAATGTTATGTACATTAGCCAATCTGGAAAAACACCCGGAGAGCGTGCCCATCAACCTTTTGGTGAAGGTCAAAGGCACACCGTTGGCAGATGTTGAAGATCTTGATCCCTTTGATATGGTGCGCATGATTGCCACCGCAAGGATCATGATGCCAGCCGCTTATGTGCGCCTGTCTGCCGGACGGTCAGGAATGAATGATGAACATCAGGCGCTTTGTTTTATGGCCGGAGCAAACTCCATCTTCTATGGTGAAGAACTTTTGACGACAGACAATCCGGCGCTTGAAAAAGATCGCCTATTATTTGATCGTCTTGGTATCAATGCGCTGTAGTAAAGCAAACTTTTCTATAAACCAATTTTTAATGAGTTCCCAGATCGATAGTTCCAAGGACAAGAGTATTAGGGAAAATAGATCCAGATGTGATAGTTTTGTAGACAGGCTTGAGCAAAAACTTAAGTGCCGCAGAGAACAAAATCTTTTCCGCAAACGACACACACTGGCATCACGCCAGGGATCCACGGTTAAAATTGATAATCATGAACTAATAAATTTTTGTAGCAATGATTACCTTGGTTTGGCCAATCATCCAGAGGTGGTGTCAGCGTTTAAGAAGACGGCTGATCAATATGGTGTTGGTAGTGGTGCCTCATCACTGGTGTGTGGCAGATGTGATTTACACCAACGGCTCGAGGAAAGGCTCGCAGAGAAAACAGGACGAGAAGCAGCCCTGCTCTTTCCAAGTGGCTATATGGCAAACTTGGCCGTGGCAACAACATTCGCAGGAAGAGCAGACGGGGTGTTCCTTGATCGCTTGGCCCACGCTTCTCTCATCGATGCGGCACGTTTATCAAATGCCAGGCTGCACCGATATCAACATGTCGATCCTGGCTCACTGGATCTTGCCCTTAAAAAGTCTTCTTCTAATGAGAAGTTAGTCCTTACTGATGCCGTCTTTAGCATGGACGGCGATAAGGCACCACTGAAAGAATTAATCAGCGTATGTAATGTAAATCACGCTGTACTTGTCGTTGATGATGCGCACGGTTTTGGTGTGCTAGGAAAAACGGGCGGTGGTTTGCTGGAAGAAAAAGAAATCCCAGTCGGGGACGTTCCCATTTTTGTTGCAACATTTGGTAAAGCGCTAGGGACTGCCGGGGCGTTTATTGCTGCAGATCAGACAATCATTGAAACACTTATACAGTTTGCCAGGACGTATATTTATACGACAGCACAACCGCCAGCACTTGTTAGTGCAACGCTCGCGTCCCTTGAAGTTCTCGAAAGTGAATCATGGCGCAGAGAAAAGCTGGGCGCTTTGGTGAAACGTTTTTGTTCCGGTGCCAGCGCCCTGGGGTTGAATCTTTTATCGTCGGAGACAGCCATTCAACCACTGGTGATCGGGGGATCAGAAAATGCATCGCGGATCAGTCATAACTTATTTGATAAAGGGTTTCTTATCACGGCAATCAGGCCACCAACAGTGCCCGAAGGCAGCGCGCGTTTACGCATCACATTATCAGCTGTACATACAGAAGAACAGGTGGACCGTTTACTGGAAACGCTGGGCAGCTTGTTGTGAGAGAGAACGGGCAAAAAGGCCTGGTACTGATACATGGTTGGGGGTTTGGCCGTTGGATATGGGATAGTTTCATTCCCTGTCTCGAGGATCGCTGGCGTGTAACAAGCATTGATTTACCGGGTTATGGCGCATCGGAAAAATTAGTATTTGCTGACAACGATAAAGCGGATATTAATCAAATTGTGAAGCGTATCGATCCAGACATACCTGAAGATTCCATACTACTCGCCTGGTCGCTGGGTGGTTTGATCGCCATGAAACTTGCCAGTGTCAGAAAGGATATTAAGTCTCTGGTGCTTATTGCGAATAGCCCGTGTTTTTTAAATAAATCTGATTGGCAACATGGTGTTGAGCCTGTCTATTTTAATCAACTGACAAGCCGGCTCAGCAAGGACAAAATAAAAACTCTGCAGAACTTTGCAGGTCTGGTGGCTATGGGCGACAAACAACCCAGACAAACAATAAACATGTTAAGCGAATGCATCGGAGACAACGCACCGGATATTGAAACACTACAGACGGGCTTGGAGTTATTAAGTAAAGCAGATGCGCGCCAGGCTATGGCAAACCAGCATTGCCCGACCGGGATGATCTTCGGTGAAAACGATGTGTTAGTGAGGCGCTCAACAGCGGAGGCCGTACGAGCAATACGACCAGATATCAATACCATTGAGATTACGGAATCAGGCCATGCACCGTTTCTATCACGTCCTCAGGAAACAGCAGATGCCTTGACAAAACTCATGGGCAGTCTTTTGTAAATCATGACGGTCGATAAAAACAAAGTAGCTGCAAACTTCGGCAAGTCTGCGAATGATTATGCAGAACATGCCGTGTTACAGAAGATGGTTACTGAACGCCTGCTGGAAAGGCTGCAACTTGTTAGCATCGTGCCAAAGGTGATTGTTGATGCAGGCTCAGGAACGGGGGGTGCCGCGAGACAATTGAAGAAGATGTACCGGGGGGCGGAAGTTATTCAGCTGGATTTATCCTTTGACATGTTGTGCAAGGCAAGGTCGCTAGACTCTAGATTTTTTTCAAAACAACACTTTGTCTGTGCTGATATTGAAAAATTACCGCTAGCTAAAAATGTGACGGAATTGTTTTTCTCAAGCCTGATGCTGCAATGGTGTAATGACCTTGATGTGGCATTCACCCAGATCAAAAGCACACTCAAAATACAAGGGCTGTTTCTGTTTGCCACCCTGGGCCCTGATACCTTGAAGGAATTGCGCTCAAGCTGGGCCGCGGTGGATGATGGAGTTCACGTCAATACGTTTATGGATATGCATGATGTGGGAGATGCTTTGGTTCGTGCAGGCTTTGTTGAGCCTGTCATGGACGTAGAAAATATCACCATGACATATGAAGATTGCTTCTCGCTGATGAAAGATTTAAAGGTATTGGGTTCCAGCAATGCAGACATAGAGAGACGTAAAAGTTTAACCGGGAAAAACAAAATAAATGACATGATAGCCGCCTATGAGAGCTTCCGGGTCGAAGGACGGTTGCCGTTGACCTATGAAATCGTCTACGGGCATGCCTGGACACCATTACAGGAAACCGTGCCAGGGAATGTTTATGGCGATCTGGTCAATGAATCTTATTTCCCGATATCGTCGTTAAAGGGCACGTTAAAGAACAGGCCGAAGAAGCGGGGCAAGTGAGAGGGATGCCAGGATATTTCATTACCGGGACAGACACAGGCGTGGGGAAAACCTGGGTGACATTGGCGCTGATGAAGGCGATGCAAAATAAGGGGAAAGTTGTTGTTGGCATGAAGCCGGTTGCCTGTGGTTGCAAGGAGACTAGAGATGGTCTGCGCCATGGCGATGCCCTCAGCATCCTTAAACAGTCCAGTCGGCTTGTTAATTATAACACTGTCAACCCCTATGCCTTTCAACATGCGATTGCTCCTCATATTGCGGCAGAACTGGTTGGGGTGATGATTGATATTGAAAAAATTGCAGACGAATATGATAAGTTAATAAATGATTCCGACTATGTGCTTGTGGAGGGGATCGGGGGTTGGTGCGTCCCTTTGGGGGGCGACATCATGCTGTCGGAGTTGGTCAATCGCCTTGATTTGCCGGTGATACTCGTCGTCGGCCTGCGCCTGGGCTGTATTAACCATACCCTATCTACGGTCAGGGCTATCCGTACTGATGGTGTAAACCTGTGTGGCTGGGTGAGTAATCAGTTAGATAAAGACTACTTATTTACACAGGAAACAATCGACACTTTAAAAAAAAGATTAGCCTGTCCGCACATTGCAGATCTGGTTTATATGAAAGATTTTGAGCTGGACAAAATGCTTGATAGAATCAATCTGTCGCTTATTATGGAAGGGGCTTAAGTTTTAGCAAAAAATAAGCTTAAGGTTCCAACCAAGGGTCAATATAGGGCATATCGTCGCATAGAGACAGGGCGAAAATAAGATTATTTATTATTGTTCATTGATGATATTGACTGGCCATCATGAAGTCTGGTTAATGAAATAGGATCAATTAATTTGATTATGAACAGGAGATGGATTTAATGAATGTTTCATTAGTAATTATATTTTTTTACCTATATTCAAAGGTATGGTGATTTTTGTTGATCGGGTCGCGAACAACAGCTTATACTTATTTATATAAGTAAGCGGGATTTACATTTTGTAACTTCCCCCTCTATTACTATGGAGATGCGCCATGAATAGACGACTTTATTTTGTTTTGCCTGATGTGGACACATCTTTACTAGTGGAAAGGGATCTTTTGCTGGCGAAAGTTAATGATAGTCTTATGCA
>Ga0209980_10000639_pt1 | contig 19182 bp, 13 predicted proteins | sample CR02metaG_FD_183611 | JGI IMG/M metagenome (GOLD analysis project Ga0209980, IMG submission 183611) | Deep subsurface microbial communities from Mariana Trench to uncover new lineages of life (NeLLi) - CR02 metaG (SPAdes) (version 2) | ecosystem: Environmental > Aquatic > Marine > Ocean trench...
TATTTAAAACAGCAATTAGCTAGTTAAAAGTCCGCAACGTGTTTATTCATTCCATGAATGAGAAATGCAACATAACAAATCGCTGCACAGGCCAACCGGTCGATCATGCGGCTCCGCCACGATCTCCTTCCGCCCGGTGAGCTCCGCACACAGCTGCGCAATTTCCTCGTCGCACCAAGTCTGCGGGATCAAGCCATACATGGTCGGGCAGGTTCCACAGCGATTCCTTTTTTTCAGCCATTGCCCACTCGTACGGTCAATTTGTATAGGCCGGTGGCAGCGGTCTATCGAGATCCTTGTAGCGCTCGAACAGCAGTGTCGATCGACTCACCATCGGTATGGTCTTGCCACGAATCATGACGAAATCGGCGAAGGTACTCACTTCCAGCGGGTCGCCGCTCCAGATCACAAGGTCGGCCTCCGCGCCGACCGAAACCGAGCCATAAGTTGCCTGTAGACCAAAAATTTCCGCAGGATTAATTGTCAATGCCCGCAAAGCTGTCTCGTAGGACAACCCGTTCGCTACGGCAACACCAGCCGCCTGCTTCATATTTCGCGAATTGTGCGAATCGCCGGAGGAAAAAGCCACGGTGACGCCCGCCTTTTCCAGCCTCGCTGCATTCTGCAAAGTCGAACCCAGCGATTCGAAGCGGCGCGGCAGATTCTGCAGGGGATCGAGGATCACCGGCACATCGGCATCGGCCAATTTGTCGGCGACGATCCACGCCTCGGCGCCGCTGTTTATCACCAGGCGTATACCAAACTCGTTGGCCAGTCGCAGTACGGACTCGATGTCGCTCGCGCGATCGACCGTCGCCACGATCGGGCGCTGACCATTGAGCACGGCTACCAGGGAGTCCAGGTCCATCCTGTTTAGCCGGTAGGCTCGTCGCCGGCCCTCTTCAAATCCTTGACGATTGGCGGCATAGTCCCGGGCATCCTGAAGCGCTTCGCGGAGCAGCAAAAGCGCATTGGCGCGCGACCCGCCGGCAAGTCTCGCGCCGGTTTCGCCGAGCATGACAAACAGGGCGTTGTTGCGGGCGACAATAAAGTGCTCGGTCGAGCCAAGGTGAATAACACTGCCGAGACCGAGTATCGGCGAGTTACTGAGTTCCTGGAAAAAACCGGCCCGCGGAGCAACCATCGCCCGGGTCACTCCCTCGATTCGATTGATCGGAATCAGCGTGGACCGCGGGTTGATGACATCGGCAAGTTCAAACGAAGCGGTATACCGTTCATCGGTTTGGAAAACATCGACTGTCTCCTTGACGAGACCCATCTCGGAAACGCCAAAATAACTGTAAGCATCGAAAAGGCCCGGCGTGACGATACGGCCGTTCGCTTCTACGCGCTCGGCACCATCCGGGATTTGAACGCCACTGCCTACAGCGACGATATGGCCATTCTCCACCAGCACAGTCGCATCATTAAGCGTGCCCCGCTCGGTCATCGTGTAAACCGTGGCGCCCGTAATGGCAATTACCTCCGCCGCCAAAATACCCGGTGCCAACACCAGGGATACAAAAACTGCCAACAAATATTTACCCTGATAACTCATTTGATTTCTCCATCGATCTCGAGAATACCGAGCATGAAATCAGACTTTGGCTGTCTTGCCGGATCGTTGCGGTCATAAACCAAGGCCCCATCGATAAAAACATTTTCGGCGCGGCTGTAAACACTGAACGGATTGCCGTCCCAGATCACCAGGTCGGCATCCTTGCCAACGGCCAGCGTCCCCGTCTGGTCGATGATGCCAAGCGCCCTGGCCGGATTCTCGGTCAGCCAGCGCATGGCGTGTTCTTCGGTCACCGGAATTCCGCCCCGGTTTGCCGCCGCAATCACCTTGGCAGCCTCCTGGTTCAGCCGCTGGATTCCCGTCGACGAATCCGAATGAACAATGGCGCAGGCACCGGCTTTATCAACCAGTGCAATGTTCTCGCGGACACCGTCGTAAGCCTCGATCTTGAATCCCCACCAGTCGGCCCACATCGAAGCGCAAGTGCCGCTCTCGGCGAGCAGATCGGCAATTTTGTACGCCTCGATCGCGTGGTGGAACGAGGTGATTTTGTAGCCAAACTCCTTCGCGATATCCAGCATCACTGCCATCTCGTCGGCTCGGTAACAATGATTGTGGACCAGTATTTCGCCATTCAAGACTCCGGCGAGCGTCTCCAGGCCCAGATCCCTGCCCGGCTTTTCTTCGGATTCGCCATCGAGGTATTCCTGCCAAAGCCGATTGTATTCTTCGGCCTCGATCCACGCGGCACGATAACCGGCCACATTGCCCATGGCTGTACTCGGCGCAACATGGAGGCCTTCTCCGTAAACGCGTTTCGGGTTTTCGCCACAGGCCATTTTCAGCCCATAGGGAGCGCCGGGAAATTTCATGCCTTGCATGGTGCGCGACGGGACGTTTTTCAGCGTTACGCTGCGCCCGCCGATCAGGTTGGCCGAGCCGGGCAGAATTTGCATGCTGGTTACGCCCCCGGCAAGCGCTTTGGCGAAGCCCGGGTCCTTAGGATTGACCGAGTGCTCGGCCCAGACTTCGGCGGTCACCGGGGCGGTCGCTTCGTTGCCATCGGACTGCGGCTTGACACTGGGCGAGGCATAAACGCCCAGGTGCGAATGGGTATCGATGATCCCCGGCGTCAGCCATTTGCCCGACGCGTCTATCTCGGACGCTCCTGCGGGTAAAGCGAGGCCCTGGCCGAACTCGGCGATTTTTCCATCGCGGATCAGGAGATCGCCATTTTCTATCTTGCCGCCGTCGCCGGTATAAATGGTCGCGCCCTTGATCAACAAGGTTTCCGACGGCAACGCTCGATAGGTTGAAGGGAACGGATCCTTGTTCGGTGCGACACGTGCATCGGAATCACCACCTGGTGGGCTGCACGCTGCCAGCATCAAGATCGGCGCCAGCGCCAGGAAATATCTGCTCATTAACGATCTCCGTAAGCTTGCTTTCAATGAGCAAGCAGATCAAAAGGGCTGTGAATCGTAGCATGGATTCTACTTACCCGGGTCCGGGAAAAAAGCAGGTTGCGACAAATCACCCGCTGTACGGTAAAACTTGGAGCGGGTGTTGCGTTAATGCATTATCAAAAAGCATCCAGCCTCTGACGCAGGAGTTGAAATGACGACGATAGGCACGCCCTTGACCGATCGGGCTACCCGCATGATGTTGCTCGGTTCCGGTGAATTAGGGAAGGAAGTCGTTATCGAAGCACAGCGTCTCGGTGTCGAAGTGATTGCAGATGTAAGCAAATGACAGCCGGTCAGGCGTATTCGGAAAAGTCGACTTTGAACATCAGGCTGTATAAGACCGGCACGATTATCAGCGTCAGCATGGTCGCGAAAATCAGGCCAAAAATAATCGCTATCGCCAGCGGCTCCCACATCGGGCCGCCACCCAGCCACAAAGGAATCATGCCAGCCACGGTTGTCGTCGCCGTCAGCAGGATGGGACGAATCCGCCGCTGAGCCGCGTTGACAATCGCATCCTGTGGCGTATTGCCCGGCTCGGCTTCTTCCAGGCCGATCCGATCGATCAGAACGATCGCGTTGTTGATCACTATACCCGCCAGCGAAATGATACCGAGCAAGGTAATAAAGCCGAAATAAGAGCGTGCCACCAGGAGACCGACAACGACGCCAATGATTGACAATGGAATCGTCAACAGTATGATCGCCGGCCTGCGAAGGGAATTGAACTGAGCAACCAGCAATATCAGGATGATCAACCCGGCGATCGGCAGTTTCTCATTGATGGACTGGCTGGACTCGACGGACTTTTCCATGACGCCGCCGAATTCCCAGCCAAAGCCAAACCCCCAATCGGCCGATTCCTGTTCCAGCCAGGGTCTTATCGCCCGGTTGATCGCGACGGCCGTGTACCCCGGTTCGAGCAGAGAGGATACGGTTACCGTCCGCAGGCGGTCCCGCCTGCGGATTACGCCTGCCTCCCATATCATTTTCGCTTCGGCCACCTGGCCAAGGGGAACCGACTTACCGGTAGCCTGTGAAAAAACGTTTATAAATTGCACCACACCCAGTTCCGCGCCCTGCGTGGCCCGCGAGCGCAAGACTATCGGTATAAGCTTGTCTTCCTCCCGATACTCGGCCACTTCGACACCCGACAGGAAAGTCTGCAGGGAGATCGCAATATCCTGATGGCTGACCCCCGCGAGTCTTGCTCGGGTTTCGTCGATCTCCACGGCAATTTTTTTTGTTCTCGCGCCCCAGTCGTCAGAGATCTGCCGGGTACCGGGTATCTCAGCCAGCTGGCGCCGGACCTTATCCGCAATCTCAAACAATTTATCGCTGTCCCTGCCGGATATCCTGACCTCGACCGGTGGCCACGCAGGCGGTCCCAGGGGCAATGGCCTTACGGTTGGCCTTAGCCCGGGGAAATTGTCTTCCAGAAATTCCTGGATTGGCGGTATCAACTGCGTCTCCAGGATATCCCTGCTGCTGGCATTGACGATGATGTAGGCGTATTCCGGTGTGGGCGTCTCGGGACGGTAGGAAAGAATGTACCTCGGCGCCCCTTCGCCGATAAACGCGCCCCAGTTGATGATGCCGGAACCGCCGTTTTGGTCCGCCATCAGGTTGTCGAGCATGAATTGTTCCAGCGCGATGACCACTTCGTTGGTGGATTCGATAGGGCTACCGACCGGCAACTCGATCTCGACCGCCAGCGTCGGCCTGTCGTTCGCCGGGAAAAAGATATTCGGTATAAACCTGAACCCCTGCAGAGCCACGAAAAACACGCCGCCGGCCATCAGCAGAACCAGCACCGGTCTTTTCAATGCACTGACGACGATGCCCCGGTAAGCCGAATAAAAGCGGCCGGCATATTGCTCCTGCGACTGCTTTACTTTCATGAACGCGACACAAAGTATCGGAATAATCGTCAGTGTAATAACCCATGAGCACAACAGGGTGATGGTTACGACCGTAAACAAAGCGGCGGTGTACTCGCCGGCGTTCGATTCCGCCAATCGAATCGGCAAAAAGGCCGCGGCCGTCGTCAGCGAAGAAACCAGCAGGGGAATACGCAATTCGACAGCCGAATCGATTGCTGCGCGCCTGGCTGGTTTGCCGGCGGTCATTTGCACCATGATCGATTCCGCCATCACGATGGCGTTATCGACCAGCATCCCGAGTGAAATGATCAGGCCCGCCAGTGACATCTGGTGGAGACCGACATCCAGCAAGCCCATAAAAAAGATCGCGGCGAACATCGCGGACGGGATCAGCGTCGCAACGATCAGGCCGGTTCGCAAACCAAGAAAGAGCAGCATGACCACGGCAACCACGACGATTGCCTGCAAGAGGTTGTTGGCGAAGGCATCGATTTTTCTCTCTACATCGCCGGCCTGAAATTGAATGAAATCAAATTCCACGCCAACCGGGTAAACACTGTTGGCTCTGCGGATCACATCCTTGACGGCCTGCCCGAGTTGCAAAATATTGCCGCCTTCCCGCATCGATATTGCCAGCCCCAGGCTGCTATCCCCGGCGCTGCGCATCATGCTTTGCGGCGGATCGACATAGCCGCGATGAATCGTTACCAGGTCCTCCAGCCGAACCAGGTCGGTCGTTCCCGGCAAATTGATAATGCTGCGACCGAGTTCGGCAAGTGACTCGAAGTTGCCCGATGGCTCAAGAAAAACCCTTTCATACGCGGTGGAAAAATTGCCGCCGGGCAAAATAATATTCCTCGACTCCAGGATCTGCTTGAGTTGGCTCGGGGACAAGCCGAGTTCCGCCAGGCGCGAGTTGTCGAACTCGACGAAAACCCGCTCGGCCTGGTCCCCATAAATCTCGACCTTCGCAACGTTGTTAATCAGCAAAAGCTCGTCCCGGACATCATCGGCAATCGTTTTCAATTCGCGGTAGTCAAAGCCATCCCCCGTTATGGAAACGATGGTGCCAAAAACATCGCCGAATTCGTCATCGACGACTGGGCCGATTACATCAGCCGGCAACTGGTCGCGCGTATCCTCCACTTTTCGTCTGAGCTTGTCCCAGATTGGCTGGATGTCCATGTATTCATTGCGCAGGTTGACCTTGATGACCGAAATACCTGTTTTCGATCGGCTGCTTATGAAATCCAGCTCGGGTATTTCCTGGATCGCCTTTTCCAGCTTGTCGGTTACCAGGTCCTCGACCCGTTTCGGGCTGGCGCCCGGGAAAATGGTCCTCACTTGCGCGGTTCGAATCGTGAACCCCGGGTCCTCGGCTCGAGGCATCCGCGTATAGGTCATCACCCCCGAAATCAACACGACAAAAAGAAGGGTCAGCGCAATGCGGTTTTTCTCGATGGCGAACTGCGTAATATTCATTATTCTTGAGCTTGACTGCCATCGAGCAGGCGAACCTGCTGGCCGTCTGCAAGCCGCCTTACACCCGCGGTCGCGACTCGTTCGCCGGCGATCAGGCCACTGGTGATTTCCATGCCCGAGCGGTCAAAATCGCCGGTCTGTACGGCTCGTCTTATCGCGGCATAGTGATCGCCGGTTTTTTCCAGTACAAAAACATAGTGGCCCTGACGATCTTCGCCTACCGCGACCAGCGGTACGAGGATCCTGGTGTGGGAATCCTCGGTGACGACCGTTATCCGCACGTCCACAGCCATGCCGGTACGCACCTGGTCACAGTTTTCGATGATAGAGACGGTCACGGGAAACGCGCTGCTCGCACCGGATGGCGCTACGCCAACTTCCTTCACGACGCCTGCAAAAACCTGGTCACCCAATGCGGCGATGATGATCTCGGCATGCATGCCATTGCTGATGCTGCCGATCAAGGTCTCCGAGACCGACACCGCGGCTTCGGCACAGCTACCGCAGGTCAGACGGAGGACCGGCTGCCCGGGAGCGACATTCTCATTTTCAATGGCGAATATTTCCGCGACGCTGCAAGCCTGCGGGGCAAACAATCGGGTATAGGACAACTGGAGCCGGGTTGCCTCGAGTTGCTGATTGGCCGCGCGTACCTGGGCCCTCGCAGACTCCGATGCCGCACGTGCGACGTCGAGATCGGCCTTTGAAGCATTGCGATTTTCGTACAGCCCTCGCGTTCTTTCATAACTGGCCTCGGCGTTCCTGAGTTCGGCATTCGCCTGTGCCAGACCGGCCAGCGCCTCCTGCTGAAGGACCTGGTAGTCCTTGGGATCGATTCGCGAAAGCAATTGCCCGGCCTCTACTCCCTGACCTACGTCGACCGAATTCTCGGTGATGTTGCCAGCCACGCGAAAACTCAGGGTACTGTCCAGTTCGGCGCGGGTGCTGCCCGAAAAAGAGTAAACGGACTCGGTGCCGCTGGCGGTCACGACCATCGACCTGACCGGTCGTATTTCGACCCTTGGCTCCGGCCTGGAACGATCGCAGGCCCCGGTTGCCAGCGATAAAACCGCAATGCAGACCAACGATATTGGCTTGAGTTTCATGTGCTCTCCTCGATCCGGATACCGGCCGGCGCCACCGCCGTCAACCACCGCTCAATGGCGCAACGCCTTGCTCGCGGTAGTACTGTTCCAGTGCGTTCAGCCATTCCTGCCAGGCCAGCGGATCCATGATCAATTCAAAATTCGATTGCGCCCGCAGAAGATTCATAAAATCGATAACAAAACTGTACAGGGATACCGCGGCATCCAGATCCGCCGACAACCTTGCGTTTTGTGCATCGATCAGATCGGTAATGGAAACCGCTCCCCGCAAATAGGAATCGGTCACCAGGGCCAGGCTGCCCCGTGCGGCCGCGGCGGCATCTTGAGACAATTCTATCGAGGCGTAGGATTGTCTGGCCAGTTGCAGCATGGTGCGCACTCTCGCTTCCACCGCTTCGGCCACCGCAGCCTCCTGCACCTTGAATTTCCTTGCCTCGTGTCTCGACTGCGCGAGGATCGCCTTCCTGGCGCCACCCGAAAAAATCGGCAGGCGCGCTTCGAGAAGAACCGTCCAGTTGTCGTCTGCGCGGTCGATACCGAGCATGCTCGCAGGGTTGCTGTCGGAACCGATGCCGCCACGATCGATTACGTGGCTGGAAGTCCCGCGCAGGCTGATATCCGGTACGTAGAAATCCCTCTTGTCCGCCAGCGCCTGTCTTTCCTGTGCAAGCACCAGGTTTCGGGCCGCCTGCAATTCTGGTGATAATTGCAGCGCGCTGGCAACGACAAATTTCTGAAACACATCCCAGACCACCGGGTTACCGACAAAAGTCTGGAATCTTTCGTCCTGCACCTGGCTCATCGCCTGGTCCAGGCCAGGATCGGCGGTAATAAAGCCGAAGTTCTGCGGCAGATGCATGACCCGGCTGACTTCGATGGCCGCGGCACGCCTGGCCGCTTCCGCCGCGAGCAAATCCTGCATGTCGGCCGCTATCTGGCTTTCCCAGCGCAAAACATCGGAGCGCCCCGAAAAGCCGATCGCCGCTCTCGCCTTGGCCAGCTCCAGGTTGAGCCGGGTCACTTCGAGATTTGACTGACGCACCTGCTCGACGGCATTGGCGCTGAGCAACTCAAGATAACTGACTGCGCCGGCCTGCAACGTGTCCAGCGCCCGGCTCTTGAAAACCAGGTCACTCGAATCCCGCAGGTATCTCGATATGGCCAGGGCGGCGCTGGCGTCGTCCGAGTAAATCAACTGAGACGCTTCAAACTCAGCGCTCAGCGTGGTTTCGGATCGAAACAACGGGCTCGCCTGCTCTTCGTTGAGTTGGATCCCCGTCGCAGAGACTGACAGCTGCGGCAACAGCGCACCCCTGGCCTCTTTTACCCGCTCTTCGGCCACATCGATATCAAAGCGCGCCGCCCGCAAGTTCAGGTTGTGTTGCATCGCCCCCTGCATCGCGCCCAGCAAGGTCAATGGACGGGCATTGTCGTATTCATTGTCAAAAAGTTTTTCCGCACCGCTCAGCACCGCCCAGCGCGGCAGCACACCAACGGCCCGGGCAGTTGCCATATTGATGACCAGCCGCGATGCGCCGATATCCGGACTGCGCGGCGCCGGATCCGCTTCGTGCAGCAACAAAGCCTGCAAGGTCAGTGCGATGCGTCGCGCCAGCCGCGTATGATCGGTGGTCAGTCCGGTTGCCGACATCATCAACCCCATTTCGACCTCTAATTTTCCCAACAGCGAAAAACTCGGGAGTTTCCTGGCTATAAAACGTTGCGCGAGGTATCCCATTTGCTGGTCGTCGAGACGAAACAACGGCGCCACGTAAACCATGTCGGTTTCCTTGGGAATCTGGCCGATCAAATCGTCGACCGAGTCCTCGACGGCAATAATGCTGACCTCGAAGTCCCGGTTCTGCCTCAGACGCTCGGTCATGGCCTGGATCGCCGGCACCCCTTCCAGCGTCACCCGCTGCACCAGGACAACAAGGTGGCTGAACGGTACCGCATTACGAATAAGAGACAAATCGTCATCGACGCTGTGAAAACTGCTCAGGTAAACGAAGTTACTGCGCAGCGCTTCGCGTGGTTCGGCAAAACCCTGCAGTTGCGCGTCAATCACAATGGGCGCGATTACCGGTTTTTTGAGCTTCCCCCAATGACCGGCCAGGTGTGATGCGACAACGCCGTTGGCGATGATCACCTCGACTTCGGGGTCGTTGAGCAGCTCGTCGAGCGCCGAGCGAACGCCATCGACGGTCCAGCCGCCGTTCAATTGTTTGTCGGCGGGCATCCGCACATTGAATTCCGGCTGCATCAGATCGTTGAACTCTTTTTGCAGGAGTTCAACGGGAATGACGGCACGGGATTGCAATCCATCGCCCAACACGCCGACGACGACATCGCGAGCCCACACCGCACTCGTGACTACAAACAAACAACAGGCAAGGAGGGCAGTTCTTCCAGTCATGTCGACTCGTATTGTTATTCTGGCCAGGAGCCTGTCGGCGAAACGGTAATTGTAACGCTTTCCTCGGTTCCCTGTTACCGGATGCCAGCGAAAAAAAGGCGGTTACCAGTGCCACCGGTAACCGCCACAAGGCTTAGGGTCTAACTGGGTGTTGCTTTCGCCGCTTTATTTCATGCTCACGGTCACGCTGCCTGAGCCGGTATCGATGATTCCCTGGCCATCGCCCCGGCCAATCTGTGCCTCGAACTGATTGTCTTTGGAAGTGACGTTACTCAAATCGGGCAGATCGACGTCAATGCCGCCTGAACCGGTTTCGATTCGCAGCACCATATTCAGCGCCTGATTGGTCTTGACTCGTACGCCGCCGCTACCCGTATCCAGGCGCAACTTCCGTACCGCACCGAGATCGCCCGCAATAGCGATGTTGCCGCTGCCGGTATCCACATCGACAATTTCGCCTGCCAGGAATTTTTTCGCAGTGACGCTGCCGGAGCCCGTATCCACTCTTAACGAGCCGGACACGTTATTCAGGATTACCCGCCCGGAACCCGTATCGACGAGTATTTCTTCCGCATGTACATTGTTCAGCTCGACAGAACCGGACCCTGTATCGGCATTCACGTCGCCATCGACATCGGTGACGGTGACTGACCCGGAACCGGTATCGGCGCTCACATTGCCCTCGACATCGGTGACGGTGACTGACCCGGAACCGGTATTGGCGAGGATGTCTCCCGTGTAAGCGACCACCGTTACGCGGCCTGAGCCCGTGTCGGCTCGCAATGACCCTTGACTCTTCTCAATGCTGATTTCGCCGGAGCCCGTGTCGAGATTCAGTTTTGCCTGCAGGCCGTTGCCCTTGATTGGGCCAACCCGATTTTTTACCCGGAGGCTGCTGCCATTCGGTACGCGGATCACCAGGTCCACGTGCACATTCAGTGCATCGCTCCTCGCTTTGCTACTGACCGATACTCGCTTTTTCTGGTAACGAACCCTGGTCGAATTGTTGCCACGATTCGAGCCGTCCCGGTAGGTGTATTTCCGATAATCGTCCACCGGGTAAAGCACCCGAAATTTATGCTTGCTGCCGTTTTTCACTGAATAGAAGCCGATAAGATCGGCGATCTCAGTCGCCGTAAGGCCAGCGCTTTTATCCGCTTTCACGGTCGCCTGGATTTCGAATTTATCGCCCTTCGCTTCCAACAGCTTTACCGAGCCAGCAAGGTTGTCAACCTCGAGGATTTTGCCAGCGACGCTGAAATCCTTCCTGGTCTCGACGTCCGCTGCGGATAAAGGGCCGGCAAGGGCAAACGTCATGACCGTCAGCCCGATGGCGAGAAGTGTTTTCACCTTGTTCATTTGCTTGTCTCCGGAATACCAATGTGTAGATCTGTATGGCATTTGATGCACGAACGAAGGCCCCGGTTTGAATCGGGGCCCAAAATTCGGGTCTTGATCCTTGGCAGGCCTGTTTACTCAGGTCTCGTCGCGGTACCGGCGAAGGAAGATCGCGCCGGTGACAAAGGCCGCGGCAACCAGTATGCCGCCATACAGCCCCGGCTCGGAAAACAGCCTGCCAAAACTACCTATGCGGCTCATCGCCTCCAATAAAGTAACGCCGCCGGCATCGTCTGCGCCGCTCCCAAAAATTCTGACCAATTCAGAATCGCGAATTTGCATCTTGAAGCCGACGAGGCGGTTGCCTAGCAGGTTCGCGAAATAGTGGGTGCCAAACCAGTTTTCAACAAAAAGGATAATAGCCGGAGGCGCTGCGGCCCAAAGAAATACCGAGCGCCGCGCCCAGACCGAGACCAGCAGAAACCAACCGGCAAACGGCAGATACCACAACAGCAAAGCCGTGCTGCTTTTTAACGCGATACCGATCCCGATAAACAAGACTTCAGGCTGCCACAGAACCAGCCAACCGCTGCCGCCAAGGAGGCCGAACGTGACTGCTGCGATGACCTGCATGATCAGCCAGCAGGCGACGCCAGAAATCAGTACGAAAACTGGCATTAAAACACCGGCAGTTACCAACTTGGCGAGTACCGTTTCGGTGTCCGAGATCGGCAACGACTTCCAGAACAGGATGCTGCGGTTTTTACGCTCAGCATAGAGACAGTCGAGCAGGTAAAAAACTGCAACAAAAGCGCCCACCATAAAAATAAGGCCATATAGAACGCCAAACATTATCGCACTGCCGACTTGAATATTTTCCGGTGTGAACACATTTGCAGATACCCCAATTGCGATGTGTTCACTTGTGAAAAAACCTTGGGCAGAAGCCTTGAAGAGTGCAAGCAAAGTCACGACGATTACTACGGCAGCCGTAATCAGCGGCGCACGATAGATGGCTTTGTGTTCCCAGGTCTCCCGGCGAACCAGGTATGCAAATGCGTTCATGCAGCCTCCCCTCGGACCTTCGCCACAAACAGGTCGGCAACGCTTGGCGTACGAACATCGCCGAGTTCACTCAGCTTGTCCTTTGCAATGCCGTCATAAAGAAAAACGGAGCGACCAAAATCCTGGTGCTCATATACGGGCCGCAAGGATTCCGCCCGTTCCCGGTTATCCGGGTGGACCGCCACTTCAACGAAATTCTCGGCGACCGCCTCCATGCTGGCGTCCAGAACGATGCGTCCCTTATTGATGAACAGCAAATCGGTGAGAATGTGCTCGATCTCCTCGACCTGGTGAGTGGTAACCAGGATGGTGCGCTTTTCGTCGAAATAATCTGACAACAACGCCCGGTAGAAATCCTTTCGATAAAGGATATCCAGCCCCAGCGTGGGCTCATCCAGGACCAGGAGCCTCGCATCGATGGCCATGATCAGCGCCAGGTGAAGCTGGGTAACCATGCCCTTGGACAATTGACCGACTTTCTTGTCCAGCGAAACATCGGTGCGGGAAAGAAAATCCAGCGCCCGGGAGCGATCGAACTTCGGATGTATCGCGTCCATGAAATCGACGGCGTTGTTGACCTTCAGCCAGCGCGGCAATACGGCGACATCGGCGACAAAACAAACTTCCTGCATCAACAGATTACGCTGGCGATAAGGGTCCAGACCAAGCACTTTCAGCTCACCTTCGAAGTTAGTCAGGCCCAGGACCGCCTTGAGAGCCGTGGTCTTGCCTGCGCCATTTGGCCCGATCAGCCCGACGATTCTTCCCTCTTCGATCGAAAAACTGGCTCCGTCCAGGGCGCGGGTCTTGCCATAATTTTTGATCAGCCCCCTGGCTTCGATGATGGCGCTCATGATTCCTTGTCTCCCGCCTGTGCTTTGGCTTTTTTCTTGTCGGCTTTGTCCAACAGATTTTCAAGGCTAAGGCCGAGCCGGTCTATGCTGGCCACAACCAGGGGCCACTCCTGATCCAGAAATCTTTGTCTCTCGTTTTTGAGTAACTTGGTTTTTGCTCCGGCGGTAACGAACATGCCGAGGCCGCGCTTTTTCTCAACCAGTTCGTCGTCAACCAGTTCCTGGTAACCTTTCAGCACAGTCAGCGGGTTGAGGCGATATTCTGCGGCGACGTTTCTCACCGATGGCAAGGCATCGCCATCCTTGAGGACATCCTCCAGAATCATCGCCACCACTTTGTCGCGCAACTGGCGATATATAGGCTGATTGTCGTTCCAGTTTGGATCCATGTTTTCTGCCTTGTATTCCTTGAAACGTCCTTGCGCCTCGCCGCGTCCTATCGATTGCGACCAGACGCTAGCTTCATGTTTGCTGTATTTGCCAGCCGCACTTATGGCTTATGCCCTTCACGACGCTCCGCGACAAGCGCAGCGCCGGTAATCGTCAACTGCTTTGCCTGAAGCAAAACACGATGCAAATCGTCCAGGTCTTCAATCGATGACTGAATCTGGATCACGACCGGCTTTATCGCAGTGCTCGCCATTTCCGCCTCGTGCATCTGGCTGCCCGCGAGCGCCAGGCCCATCATCGCGAACATCACCAGGCTGGCGGGACGTCTATGGTTGTTGTCTGTCCAGGCGATCATGCCGTCTCTCCTTTTTTGGTAGTCACTATGCGAATTTAGCCCCTTTTGGTGAAGGGGTGTTGTACTCCACTATAACACTATATATCCAAAATACAAGCGATCGGCCCCCATGTTTTTGGTATTGACGATTTATCCATATTAAACAGAGACTTAGGATTTTAAATGATTCCAATCCGGGCATTTCCCCGATCCTTATCCGCTATATTTTCCCGGCCAACGGGGGCAAAATCGGGCCTTTTGGGCTGAGTTCGCCAACCGACAGGGCGCAGGCAACCCGCAAACATTTTGCACAATCTGGCGACACTTGCGATCGCACAGCTCGAAAGTCTCGGGGCTCGTGAACATCGTGGGCAAGCCCCCATTTCCCAGGCTGGCCAGGGTATGGGTTTGCGACCTCCGGTGCTACACTAGCGCGCGTTTTCGACCGCAAAGAAAGCCAATCAGATGAAAGATCCTGTACGAATCAGTATTACCGGCGCCGCCGGGCAAATCGGTTACCAACTGGCATTTCGCATCGCGTCGGGACAGATGCTCGGTGGCGACCAGCCGGTCATCTTGCAACTACTGGAGATACCGCCTGCGATCGATGCCCTGAAAGGCGTGGAAATGGAGCTGCGCGATTGCGCCTTTGAGACTTTGCATGACGTGGTCTCGACAACCGATGCGGCGGTCGCTTTCAAAGACGCCGATTACGCGATTTTGGTCGGCGCGAAACCGCGCGGCCCGGGCATGGAGCGCAAGGACTTGCTGCTGGAAAACGCGAAAATATTTTCGGCGCAAGGAAAAGCGATTAATAATCATGCCAGCCAGGAAATCAGGGTGCTCGTGGTTGGCAATCCGGCCAACACGAATGCGCTGATAGCGCAAAAAAATGCGCCCGATCTGAGCCCGGTGAATTTTACCGCGATGACACGCCTTGATCACAACAGGGCAATGACCCAACTGGCGGCAAAGACCGGCTCGCACGTCAGCCAGATTCGGAAAATGACAATCTGGGGAAACCATTCGGCGACGCAATATCCGGATATCTTTCATTGTCAGATTGACGGTGAACCGGCCAGGGAAAAAGTCGACATGGCCTGGGTCAGCGATGAGTTTATCCCCACTGTCCAGCAACGCGGAGCCGCCATCATCAAGGCCCGGGGATTGTCCTCGGCCGCCTCGGCGGCGTCTGCCGCCATTGACCACATGCATGACTGGATTCTCGGCTCGCCCGATGGTGACTGGGTCAGCATGGCTGTCCCCTCCAATGGCAGCTACGGGGTTGCCGAGGGCATCATTTATTCCTTCCCGGTAACGTGCGCTAATGGGGAATACCAGATCGTGGGAGGTCTCGATATCAATGACTTCAGCCGCCAGAGGATGGACCAGACCGAGGCGGAATTGCGCGAGGAACGCGACGACGTCAAGGACCTGCTGAGTTAGCCCGGATTGACCCAAAGCAAACGCCATTCCTCCCGTTTGCGGTATATTGCTTGTTAACCGTTTGTCGGATCGAGGACCACACGCATGATGGCTGTCACCTGGTTTCTGCTTTTTTTCGGTATCGCCGGCCTGTTGAGTTACCGGCGGGTATCGCTGCTGCTGTCTACCGCCATTATCGGCCTGTTGCTGACCGCATATACCTATTTGGGCGATGCGGCACTCCTGTGGATTATTTTGCTGTGGGTTCTGTTTGCGGCATTGTTATTCCTGAACATCAAGGCGTTGCGCCGGCCGTATCTGACCCGGCCGATGCTCAACTTCTACCGCAAACTGGTTCCCAGTATGTCGGACACCGAACGGGAGGCGCTTGAAGCCGGAACGGTCTGGTGGGAAGGCGAGCTTTTCACCGGCATGCCCGACTGGGACAAGCTGGAAAAATTGCCCGCCGCCAAACTGACTCGGGAAGAGCAGGCTTTTGTCGACGGCCCGACCGAGGAGCTCTGCCGGATGCTGGACGACTGGCACATAACCCATGAACGTGGGGACCTGCCGCCGGAGGTCTGGAAGTTCATCAAGAAAAACGGGTTTTTCGGGATGATCATTCCGAAAAAATACGGGGGTCTCGAGTTTTCAGCTTATGGGCACTCCCAGGTCCTGATCAAGATTGGCAGCGTTTCGGCCACCGCCGTGTCCACGGTGGCGGTACCGAATTCTCTGGGGCCTGCGGAGTTGCTGCTTCATTACGGTACGGATGAACAAAAAGAGGCCTATCTGCCAGGTCTGGCCGCCGGCGATGAAGTTCCCTGTTTCGCCTTGACCAGCCCGCGCGCGGGATCGGACGCTGCATCGATTCCCGACACCGGGATCATTGGCAAGGGCCAGTGGGAAGGCAAGGAAATCACCGGTATCCTACTTAACTGGGACAAACGCTATATCACGCTGGCGCCGGTCGCCACCGTGCTTGGCCTCGCTTTCAAGCTTTATGATCCCGACCACATGATCGGTGAAAAAGAAGACCTCGGCATCACTGCGGCCTTGATTCCGACCACCACGGAAGGTGTGGTTATCGGGCGCCGGCACCTGCCGCTGAATAACCCGTTTCAAAACGGGCCTACCAGTGGGAAGGACGTATTCGTACCGCTCGATTTCATCATCGGCGGACCCGAAATGGCCGGCCAGGGCTGGCGCATGCTGATGGAACAGCTGGCGGTCGGCCGCTGCATATCCTTGCCATCGAACGCCACCGGCGGCGCAAAGGCCGCAACCTATGCGACCGGAGCCTATGCCCGGATTCGCCAGCAGTTCAATCTCCCCATCGGGCGCTTTGAAGGTGTCGGCGAGGCTATCGCCAGGCTGACCGGCCTGACCTATATCATGGATGCGGGGCGCAGCGTCACGGCCGCGGCGGTGGGCGAAGGGGCAAAACCTTCGGTAGCCTCCGCTATCTTGAAATATCACTGCACCGAAATGGGGCGGGTCGTTGCCAACGATGCTATGGACGTTCATGGCGGCAAGGGCGTTTGCCTCGGACCTTCGAACTACCTGGCCAGGGGCTGGCAGTCGGTCCCTATCGCCATCACCGTGGAAGGCGCGAACATTCTGACTCGCAGCCTGATTATTTTTGGCCAGGGCGCGATTCGTTGCCATCCGTATGTACTCAAGGAACTGCAGGCAGCGCGCAATGAAGACCGGGCTGAGGGACTGAAACAGTTCGACGAGGCCCTGTTCAGCCATATCGGTTTCGCCCTCAGTAATGCGGTTCGCAGCATCAGCCTGGCGCTGACCAATGCCCGCTACACCGCAGTACCCGCAGAGGGCGCGACCCGGCGTTATTACCAGCACATAAACCGTTACAGCTCCGCGTTCGCGCTTGCCGCCGATTGGGCCATGCTGACCCTGGGCGGCGACCTCAAGAAACGCGAGCTGCTGTCCGCACGGCTCGGCGATGTACTCAGCGCGACTTTCCTCGCCTCGATGGTACTCAAGCATTACGAGAACCAGGGACGCCCTGCCGACGACCTTCCCATCGTGACCTGGGCTTGTCGCCACTTGCTATACACAGCTCAGGAACAACTGCACAGCTTCCTGCGCAATTTCCCCAACCGTGGCGTCGCTACCATGCTGCGTTTCCTGATTTTCCCGCGCGGCCTGACTTACAACGCACCCAGCGACAAGCTCGGCAACGAAGTGGCCGAACTGATGCTCAGTCCGAGCATGGCCCGGGAAAGAGTCACCCATGGCATATACAAGACTGTTGAACCTGGAAATCCGCTGGGGATGCTGCAAAAGGCCATGGAGATGGCGGTTGCGGCGGAACCGGTGGAAAAGATACTCAAAAGAGCGGTCAGGGATGGCACAGTCAACGCACCGCATCCGCTGGAGCAAATCGATGAGGCCGTCGGCGCCGGCATCTTGACCAAGGAGCAGGGGAAAACGCTTCGTGAGCTGGATGATGCGGTCATGGAACTGGTGCGCGTGGATGATTTCGAGTCACACGAACTCGGCACGCTCACCAGCGAACTACAATCCGCAATGGATCGACCAAAGGACGCTGTTGCCTGATCGCCTCGGCACGCCTTGACCGACTGAATTGCAAGCTGCCGACAAACAACTGATTTACGAAGTCACTCTGGACCTGGATCCGGACATCCAGTTCGAGTACGACGCGTGGCTGGAAGACCACGTTGCCGAGATGCTGACCATCCCCGGGTTTTTGTCGGCCGAGATATCGCGTATCGATCCGCAAGAGGACCAGCATGACGACTGGCCACGGCGCTGTGTCCGGTACCGGGTCGCCAGCCAGGAAGTTTTAGCCGACTATTTGCAAAACCACGCACCGCGAATGCGGGCGCTCGGCGTGGAAAAATTCGGCGATCAATTCCGTGCGCGCCGGAGAATCCTCCGGGACCAGGCAACATACCAGGCGGAGGCCTCGGTGGCCGAAACGCCGGATTGCCCCAACTGCGGTACGCCATTGCATGGTCAGTACTGCTGGCAATGCGGACAACGCTCCCGGGTCCGCCTGATCACCTTGTGGGAGCTGTTGCGGGACGCAGTGGGCGACTTGTTCGAGCTGGATTCGCGATTGTGGCGCAGCCTGAAACCCTTGCTGTTCAGACCGGGCCTCCTGACCAGCGATTATCTCGCCGGCCGGCGGGCGCGCTACATGCCGCCATTTCGGATGTACCTGGTACTGAGCATTATTTTCTTCCTGGTCTGGGGCCTGGACTCCGATGAGTTCCGGATCACGCCGGGTAACGAAGCTGCCAGTCAGGCCATCAGTGAGCGACTGAGCGTGCTCGAAGAATTGCAACAGCAGGATCCGGACCCGACTCGCGAAACGCAAATAGCCGGGCTTAAAGCGGCGATGGAAAAGCTGGATGAGGTCGATTGGACAGATCAGTCCGCCGAGCACAGGATACGCTTCGTACTCGATGACGGCAGCATCGAAACCGAAACAGGAGCCGCCGGCATGGATGCCGTGTCCGCCGCATCACCTTACGCGGACGCCGTCGATGCGCCGCAGACGGAATCTGTCGATGCCAGCGGACCGGCCGAATCCGCAGAGTCGGCGGCGGAAGTCGCCGAGGCGGATAACAAGAAAAGCAATAAGGTCTGGAAATGCGACAAGCTTGAATTCGATCTGGGCTGGGGCTGGTTGAACCAACAGATCGGCGAACAAAAAATCCAGGCTGCCTGCAGGAAAATGGAGCAAGACGAGGGCAAGTCTTTCGGCAAGGCGATGCTCGACAACCTGCCGGCCATGATGTTTCTCTTCCTGCCCCTGCTGGCGCTTGCGTTAAAGGTGCTCTACGTCGGCAGCGGCCGTTACTACGTCGAACACCTGTTGTTCACCGTGCATTACCATGCTTTCTTTTTCCTG
>Ga0209980_10000640_pt1 | contig 19152 bp, 15 predicted proteins | sample CR02metaG_FD_183611 | JGI IMG/M metagenome (GOLD analysis project Ga0209980, IMG submission 183611) | Deep subsurface microbial communities from Mariana Trench to uncover new lineages of life (NeLLi) - CR02 metaG (SPAdes) (version 2) | ecosystem: Environmental > Aquatic > Marine > Ocean trench...
ATCGCTTATTACTGACGAAGAAACGTTCTTAACTTTTACAACCAGATTTTCAAAAGAGAAGCTAGGATTTTCAGGATTCCATGTGGATGCATGGGATCCAGTCTTGATAGTAGACCCGAAAAATGTCGAAGCTGCGCTTAAATCGGCCGATGGCGACAAATACACTTATAGTGACCTAGAGAATATCACTGAGCTTATGACGGACACATTTCAATCGGTTCAGCAAGTTTCTATAATTGAACGCTCAGGTGTTCTGCCTCAGACAATTTATCTGGATTATTCACAAGACGTATTTGCTTCCTACGGCATAGTTCCCGCTCACATAAAACAGGTTTTAAATGCACGGAATATAACTTTGCCCGGAGGAACAATTGAGATCGACGGCACTGAAGTTATCGTCTATCCCACTGGACAATTTACAAGCGTAGAAGAAATTGGAAACACTATAGTTACTCAAACATCTGACGGCACCCCCGTGTACCTTCGCGACTTGGGAGAACTCGTAAGAGGGTATCAAAGTCCCCCTAACCTCTTGAATTTCTATAATTGGCAGGATGAATCAGGCAACTGGCATAGAAGCAGGGCTATTACACTTGCTGTTCAAATGCGATCGGGAGATCAAATTCAGCAATTTGGAGACGCACTCGATCAGGCCATTTTGGAACTCAAAACGCTACTACCCGAAGATCTGATAATTGCTAAGACTTCCAACCAGCCTGAGCAGGTAAGTGAGAATTTGTCCCTATTCATGACTGCATTGGTCGAGGCGATAATTCTTGTTGTATTAATTGCCTGGATAGGATTTCGTGAGTGGCGCTCTGCTCTATTGCTGGCATTCTCGGTTCCCCTCACCCTAACTATGACTTTCGGCTTAATGTATTTTCTGGGAATAGACCTTCAGCAAGTATCCATTGCAAGTCTGATTATTGCGCTCGGACTCCTTGTAGATGACCCGGTCGTAGCAAATGACGCCATAAAGAGCAACCTGGCAATCGGACACCCGCCTCTGATCGCTTCATGGCTGGGGCCGACTAAGCTCTCACGCGCCATTATGTTTGCTACAGCTACGAACGTAGTAGCCTATGCTCCTTATCTTCTTTTGACGGGTACTACAGGTGAGTTTTTGTACAGTCTTCCCATTGTAATTGCCGCGGCATTAATAGCTTCGAGAATAGTTTCTATGACATTTATTCCCTTACTGAGTTTCTATTTACTAAAACCCAAAGACCATGAAGCTTCGTTAGAGGACAAACGGAAACAAGGTTTTAGCGGATTCTACTATAAAGTTACCGAGTACGCGATCGATAACAGAAAAAGGGTCTTAGTATTTTCTCTAGTATTTCTTGTAATAGGGGGCGTCATTGCGAGCACTCTTAAAACATCTTTCTTCCCGCTCGACGTTCAGTACCTATCTTACGTTGATGTCTGGATGCCTAATGAGGCCTCGCTCTCTTCCACAAACGAGACTGCTACCAAAGCTGAAAAGATAATAAAAGAAGTGGCAGAAAAATATAGTAAAGATAACAAGAAGAAGAACGTCCTTTATTCCGTCACCTCTTTCATAGGAGGTGGAAGTCCCAGGTTCTGGAGCACTGTTGCTCCTCAGCAGCAACAAAGAAACTATGCTCAATTGTTAATACAATTAAATGATAAGAATGATACTCCTGAGCTTGCGCCCTTATTTCAACAAGCACTCTCCGCGGAGATCCCGGGAGCGCACCTTGAGGTAAGACAGATTCCGTTAAATGTTATCGATTACCCGATAGAAATCCATCTATCCGGAAGAGCAGATATTAATACGGACCTTGAAGTTGAAGCCCAAGACATAAAAACCCTTAGAAAATTAGCCCAAGAGCTGGAAGCTATATTGCGTGACATACCGGAAACGCTATCTGTCAGGAACGACTGGTTTGAGGAAAGTTTCATTGTAAGACTCGAAGTCGATCCGGACCGTGCAAATCTTTCAGGCATAACCAATCAAGATGTTGCCCTTTCTGCTGTTACGGGGCTAAGCGGTTATCAGCTTACGAACTTTATAGAGGGTGATAAAAGCATTCCGGTAAATGCCAGACTCCGAATAGATGAGCGCGCCGAATTGTCAGATCTTGAAAGTCTATATGTTTATGGAATAGAGAATCAGGAGAAAATACCGCTTCTTGAGGTTTCAACAATTAAATACGCAATGGATACCTCTAGAATAATTAGACGAGAGCATTTCCGCACAATCACGGTGATCGCTTTTCCGGCTCCTAACATTCTAACTTCAACAATATTAAAGAAAGCTGATAAGGAAATTCAGAGCTTTATAGAAAACTTACCCCCCGGATACAACCTAGTGTGGGGCGGAGAAAGAGCCAAGCAGCAAAAAGGTTTTAGAAATCTAACTATGATATTACTGATTTCAATCACAGCCATTTATCTTGCGTTGTTATTCCAATTTAATAATGCGGTCAAACCGTTTCTGGTGTTAGCCGCTGTGCCTTATGGAATTGTCGGGTCCCTCCTGGCACTGGTAATCATGGGTGAGCCTTTTAGCTTTATGGCATTTTTAGGAATGATAGCACTTGTAGGAATTATTGTGAGCCACGTAATTGTACTCTTTGATTACATAGAAAAGATGCGCAAAAAAGGCGAGCCCTTTAAAGATTCTCTCCTTGACGCGGGAGTACAGCGTTTAAGGCCTATTCTTATAACTGTTGGTGCCACTATATTTGCGCTGTTCCCTCTAGCCATACACGGAGGTCCATTATGGCAACCACTATGCTACGCACAGATTGGCGGTCTCGCTCTGGCAACTGCAATTGAACTTGTGCTCGTACCGGTGTTTTATGCAATCTTTGTCCTTGACCTTAAGATTGTGAAGTGGGAAGGAAGCCTAGAGAAATAGCCCAATTGTAATCTTTGTCCGATTATAACAAAAACTAAAAAATATAAGTTAGTTAAGTGTTGCGAACTAAGCACTTTTCGTATGTATCTATTTAAAATATCCAACAACTTTATTGAAACGTGTTACATAATCTCATGATGAAGGGGGATGAGAAATTTTAGAACGTTATTTCAAAAGTCCTATAAAAGGCCTATCTACATTTCTCAAAATTGGGACTTTTTTAAGACTTTACAATTCAGTTCATTTCTGATAAAAAACAGTGGTATTGGCCATAAAAAAGCGGAGGTGCGGTTATGAATAATTCAATTAATAGAGTCCTTAGTATAATACTTGCAGCAGCCTTTTTAGGGTCATTATTTTTTACAGGTGCCATTGGAGCTGAAAGTGAGGATGAGAAGTACACTACATTCGGGAGGTATAAGCTACTGAAGGATAAGCGATTCGAGCCATCAGGTATAGCGCGAATACCAGATACCGATGATTATATAGTTATTGACGACAAGGGTCCCTATCTCTCTATTTTTGAGCTTCAGAACAATAAGCTGCATCAGATATCCAAGCCCGTAATAGAGACTGAAAAAGTAAAAGTAAAAAAACTTGAAGGGATTACAGCATCACTCAAGGAGCCCGGAATTTTTTACGCTATCACAGCATTTGTCGGTGATAATGAATTTAGAAAACTAGTCCGTTTCAACCTAAAAAGAAATAAAGATGAGAAGAATGAAGAACCTTATGTAATAGAGAATATAAAGGAGCTTGAAATCTACGATCCTCATGAGGCAATAATCTATAAGAAGGAACCTATTCCGTGGTTGAAAGTCGAAGGGCTTGCCCTGACACCTGACGAAAAGCATTTATTAGTTGGAGTAAGGGCAATCGGGAAAAACGAAAAACTCAACAATAAGAAGAAATATAAGGTATATATCGAATTATATAGAGTAATTATTCTGAAATACGATGTCGATAATTTAAATAAACCTCCCGAAATACTTGTCAATGTCGACTTAAAAGATGCTGAAAACTTACAAAAGATATTAGGCATGCCCGAAGGTGAAGGTATCTCTTCTCTGGAATACGACCCTGATTCGGGCAAGTACATAGTCCTCACGAGCTATGAAGACAAAGATGGCAAATCGAAAGAACATGTCAGCGGACACCTCTGGCTGGTACCGGAGGATTTTGAAGGACTGAACGATGCTGCAAATTGGGAGCAGTATAAAAAAATGCCATCATTTTCACATAAGCCCGAGGGAGTAAGCCTTACCTCAAAACCGGGCAAGGCTATTATAGTTTTCGACGATGACAATGATAGAAAATGTATAAATAAGTGCAAAGGAAAATTTCCTTACAAACCTAATGAGGGCGTCTTTAAGATAGTGGATATCAACTCAGGCGACTAGCCCTATAATACCTTCTGTCATATTTTTCGTGTATTTCTGAGCAGCGTACTTGTCAGTTTGCAAGGTATCGGAAGCCTAATAAAGTAAATACGCGTAAGCGGTTACCCTCAGCCAAGCTCCTCTTTTATGCTCTTGACTATGCCTTCGACCATTTTCTTTCCATCGCCGAAGAGCATAAGAGTGTTGTCGGCGGCGAACAGCGGATTAGGGATACCTGCGAACCCGGGGCTTAGGCTACGTTTGATTATCACTACTATCTTTGAGTAATCCACGTCCAGAATAGGCATACCCGCTATAGGACTATCGGGGTCTGTCCTGGCAACGGGATTAACAACGTCGTTAGCACCAATAACAATTGTAACATCAACCTGTTTAAAACTCGGGTTGATCTCATCCATGTCCTTAAGTCTTTCGTAGGGAATATCGGCCTCCGCCAAAAGCACATTCATGTGTCCGGGCATACGCCCCGCAACCGGATGAACTCCAAACTCCACTGTTGTGCCATGTCCTTCAAGTAAATCAAACAGCTCCCTTACAGCATGTTGAGCTTGGGCTACTGCCATTCCGTATCCAGGCACTATACAAACTCTTTTTGCTCCTTCGAGCAGCATTGCAACCTCTTCAGGTGAAGTTGACTTAACTTTTCCGCCGTATACCTCATCAGCCGGAGGTCCCCCTTCTGTAACTGTAAACGTTCCAAAGAGCACATTTACCAGCGATCGGTTCATCGCTTTACACATGACAATAGTGAGTATTATTCCGGAAGCCCCTACCAACGTTCCCGCTACAATCAATACACTGTTAACAAGTATGAACCCTGCTGCTGCTGCTGCAAGTCCCGAGAAAGAATTAAGAAGAGCTACTACAACCGGCATATCAGCCCCCCCAATTGGAATTACGAATAGTATTCCGAGCACAGAAGCAACTATTACCATCAGCCAATAAGGAATTGAGGAATCAGGGTATATAACCATCATATAGCCAAAAATTAAAATTGCTATTACTAGAACTACCTTTACAATTTGATCGCCTGGATAGCGTACGGACCCGTCATTAGTTAGTCCTTGAAGTTTCCCAAATGCTACCAAGCTGCCCCAGAAAGTGATAGCCCCAATAAGACCCGATGCGAATGTTGAAATAGAAAACTGGGCATTAATAGCTATAGAACCTAAAGTCCCTTTAAGAACCGCTACTTCTAATAATGCTGCTCCCGCAACGAGAACAGAGGCAAAACCTCCAAAACCGTTAAATAATGCAACCAGCTGCGGCATATCAGTCATTTTAATCCTGACAGCCAAAACAGCTCCAATACCACCTCCTACAACTATTCCTGCGAGGATTATTCCATAACCAACAATGCTTTGGTCAAGCAACGTGATGACAATAGCTAATAACATCCCAAGAGCGCCTAAACGATTGCCTCTTACAGCAGTCCTTGGATGAGTTAAGCCTTTAAGACCAAAAATAAATAAACTAGCTGCTATAAGATAAGCAATATTTACAAGTCCGGGAGACATTCCTTAGTCCTTCCTCTTAAACATTTCTAACATTCTATTTGTTACCATGAAACCGCCTACAACGTTAATAGTCGCAAGCACAATAGCGATAAAACCAAGCCCAGCGGTAAGCCAGGTGTATTGAGCACCTGCTGATAAGATAGCACCAATCAAAATAATTCCGGAAATAGCGTTTGAACCCGACATTAAAGGCGTATGCAGTGTAGGGGGGACCTTAGCAATAACTTCAAAGCCTATAAAAGCCGCTAAAACAAATATTGTAAAAACCATTGCAAAGCTATCCATGTCATTTCACCTCACTATATATTATCTCTAAAGGCTCAAACTTTCCTTCACCCGCTCGTTTACAACTTTCCCGTCGTCTGTAACGAGAGATTCTTTCAGTATTTCATCTTCTAAATCTATGTTTAACTCTTCATCTTTGACCATCAACAGAAGAAGATTTGCAATATTTTTGGCATACATTTGACTTGCGTGATAAGGAACACTTGAAGGCACATTTACAGGACCAATTATCTTTACTCCATTTTTATCAACCGTTTCCCCAGCTTTTGTAATTTCACAGTTTCCACCGCTTTCAGCAGCTAGGTCAACTATTACAGAGCCCGGCTTCATACCCTCAACCATTTCTTCTGTAATTAAAATAGGAGCTTTCTTGCCCGGAACAGCAGCAGTTGAAATCACCGCGTCACTTTCTGCAACCACTTTTGCCATCAACTCACGCTGTTTCTTATAGAACTCTTCGTCCATAGCCTTGGCGTAACCACCTTTATCTTCAGCCTCTCCCGTATCGAGTTCAAGCTCAACAAACCTGGCGCCCAAACTCTGAACTTGCTCTTTAACAGCAGGTCGTATGTCGTATGCAGAGACAATAGCCCCAAGACGATTACAAGTGGCGATTGCCTGAAGCCCCGCAACGCCCGCCCCAATTACTAAGACTCGTGCCGGAGTAATGGTACCAGCAGCAGTCATCATCATAGGGAACAATCTGGGGAGTGAATCAGCAGCAATTAAAGCTGCTTTATAACCTGCAATATTAGCCTGTGAAGAAAGAACATCCATAGCCTGTGCTCGTGTAATCCTGGGAACAAGTTCAAGTGCAAAAGCTTTTACTTTACTAGAAGCAAGGGATTTTACAGCATCAGCGTTTGATAAAGCATCTATCAAACCAATAACAATCTTCCCTTTTTTAAGAGCTTTAAGGTCTTCTGAATCAGACTCCGGGTTGGTACCCACTGCCCTAATTTGTAAAATGACATCAGCTTTGGAAAATACTTCACTACGGTCTAAGATCACCGCTCCCTGATCCTCATAGAGTTTATCAGGGAAACCTGCCTCAAGCCCCGCGCCAGATTCTACATGAACCACTAATCCAGCTTTTTGAAGAGAAGCGGCAGTACCTGGAACTATTGCGACTCGCCTCTCACCAGGAAATGTTTCTTTTGGGATTCCAACTATCATGGCTCTACTCTTATTCCCTATAATTTGTCTTTAACAAAAACATATGCTTAACAAAAATTTAGAGAGCAAATTTATACCTGTAAATCTAAAAAAACACAAGACTTGACCAATAATAGTGAATTTATTTTATTTAACCAGCTTGTTGCTAAATTTAAGAAAAATTAATATTGGAAAGATCATCCAGATTAAAAATTATTGGAGATTTAATGTTATGACAACTCCAAGGGAAAGAGTCTACTCATCTAGATTACTCTTATTACTCTTATTCTTTTCGCCTCTGGGTGAATACAGTCCAAGAGTGAGTATGCTTATCAAATTATCAACTAAATCAGATACCCGGGGAGGTTCTTCGTCTTTAATATCTACAAATTCTGCATCTTTTAGGACACTTTGTATTATTTCCTTTGCATCCTCATAATACTCCTCAGGCACCATTACAGTCTTAGCATTAAAGTAATTTATATAGGTACCTGAATACAAAGAGCCAAAATTATCATTCTGGACATAAAACGGCACCTCATCCGCCTCGAGAATGCTCTTTATAAATACAAGTTCCGACTCATCAGAAGGTATGTATAGTTTTTTCATCTCTCAATTTACCCAACTCTAAATATCTTTAATCTAATATGATAGATTAGTATTAATCATTGACATTATACTGTATATTATAATTAGGTGGTATGTTATTTAGCAACGATGGCCGTTGTCATGTTCGTACAATCCTAAGGGGGATAGGATGTCTAGAGAAAAGCTACTCAGATTTTCCAGTACAAATTTACTACAAATAATAGTTACGTTGATATTAATAGGATCAATATCCTTTTGGAGCATGGGAGGTTGCAGCAAAAAGGGTGGTGGTGACGGTTTCCCGCAGCCTAGGGAGATAAATTCCCGAAACGGTGTGCTCAGAACTATATTAGAAACCCTTCTCGCGACAAATTTCCTTGAGAATTCTGCGACCGGGGAAATAGACGAAGTTAATACACCTACATATAACGGAAATCTGGTAGGCCCCACATTTCGCATTAATCCGGGCGACTCAATACAATTTGATATAATCAACAGCTTCCCACCAAACCCCGAAAACCAAAGACTGGGAGCTTTTCCCAAAAACCCTTTTACAACCAATTATCACTCACACGGCTTGACCGTATCCCCTGACGGAATATCAGATAACGTATTCCGCCGTATGACGCCTTCGGAAACACCTTACCCGGTTCAAATTGACGTTGGCTCCGATCACCAGAGCGGAACATTTTGGTACCACCCCCACAAGCACGGCTCGGTCAGCTTTTCGTTCTTCGGCGGGATGGCGGGGTTTATAATAATTGAAGGAGGGCCCGGGGATTTAAATGAAGTTCCCGAAATCGCCGCTGCACGAGAGGTTCTTATGCTTTTTTCGGTAATCAGAACAGATGAAAATGGAAATGTGCCTTTTGTTAATCAAGAAGCTGACCAATTTTCTTCAGATGGGGGTGCAACAAACGGTCTCTGGTCTACTTTTATAAACAGTAATTTTTATTTTGTAACAAACGGAGTGACAAACCCGATTCTTAAAATGCGCCCTGGCGAGGTTCAGCGCTGGAGGCTTTTAGATGCAGCATCCGGAGAAACGCTTCCAATTGCTCTTGAAGGTCACAGTCTTCATGTCTTAGCCAATGACGGAATTAATGTTCCTGAAATGATTACTCTGCCCGTGAACGAACCTTATGTAATGGGTGCGGGAAACAGGGTAGACCTACTTATAAAGGCTGGAGAACCTGGTACTTATAAACTCCAGATACTTGACCCAACGGGTTCCTACTCAATTACACCTCAGGGTATAGCCCCTGGCGCAAGGAGAGCTCGTATAGGACTTGATTTCCCGGCACCAACTTATCCCGTGACACTAGTAACTGTAGTGGTTGAAGGAAATGAGATGAATATGGACCTTCCTGACGGACCGCTGCCAGAGACTTCGGGAATACCTACAAGAGAGGAGATGGTAACCACGCCACCGGATGAAGTACGAAATATAGCTTTTGAGATATGCGGTAAACGCGCACGTATGGCAATGCCTGAAAACCGTCTGCCTTCCTGCGGATGGTATTTTGATTTATATGACGCCGATTACTGGGGAGGCATAGAATTCACCAGCCTACTTATGGCAAGGGACGATGATGATGAGGGAATTCCCAATCCTGTTGTCGACCCGGAAATGCCACGTATAGACTACGAAAAAGAAGGGCTTTTCACAGGCGATGAAAACCTTTTTAGCAATATGTTTGCAGGCAACTTTGAACAATGGACTATAATCAACCGCACATTCTCAGATCACCCGTTTCATATTCACGTAAATCCGTTTCTAATAACTCACATAAATGGGGAGGTTCTTCCGGTACCTGAATGGCGAGATACAATATTAATTCCCGCTGCTACAGGCAGCACCAACATAAATGAAGCAGATTACGGGACTGTTACTTTTAGGACATTCTATGATCCTGTAGTACCTGGGAGCTTCGTTTTTCACTGTCACATTCTTACACATGAAGACGTAGGGATGATGCAGAAGCTAACAGTTTTTCCTTAAATAAGGTCATTTTTTTATATAATCAAATCAGGAATATGATTTGACCTGTATTGTTGGGTCTATTCTAATCTTATAAATACAGCAAAGATATATCTAGAACAACTGATGGAAAGCAGATTCAATTATTTTAATTCCTCCCCTTAAATAAAATATTTTACAATTTTAGCTATATTGGGCATCTAAAAAATGATATAATAGTAGCTAGATAATAATCCTAAGTGAGGGAGAAAAGCCATGCAGACAATCGAATCCATCATCAGTGAACATTACTGCTTTAAAGGACTAGATCAAAATTATCTGGACATGATTGTTGAAAAGGCTTCTAACGTAAGTTTCGATACCGGCGAGCTTATTTTTGGGGAAAATGAAAAGGCTGAGAGATTTTATATAATCCAAGAAGGTATAGTAGCGCTTGAAACTACTCTTGCCCCCGATAGAGATCCAATTACGATCCAAATGCTTGGGGAAGGTGATATATTAGGCTGGGGTTGGTTATTTCCTCCGTATAAAGCGCACTTTGACGCTAAAGCTGTAGCTCCCACTGAGGCTGTCTCATTAGACGGAACTTTCATCCTCAAAAAATGTGAAGAGGATCATGACCTGGGTTATGAACTACTAAAGAGATTTGCTTTCGTTATGCAGCAAAGACTCCAAGCAGTACGTCTTCAGAATCCCAATATGTACGTGGTGAAATCAAAGTCTGATTAATAGAAACTAGAGATAATAAGCTAGTTTGGAAATAATAAATTAGGGTTAACTTTCTTTTGAATCTTCAATACTGGACAGCATCTCCAGTTTTCGCCATTTTTTAACCGCATTTTTCATAGTATTAAATCCCAACCTAGCACAATTAGGTCGGGTAGCTACGAGTTTCTTTCCCAAAGTTTCCCGAACTATATCAACAGGGATACCCTCAAGTTCATCAATCGTCCTGCCCTTCATTTTTTCAAGTACTATGGATGCTCCTGCCTGGCTCAACATACATCCTTCTCCTGAAAAACCAATATCATTAACTACACCCTCTGAATCGACACTCAAATAAACCCTTATAATGTCACCGCAACCAGGATTGCCGCCTTCATAAGCCACATCGGCATCTTCTTTAGTCCCAAAGTTCCTGGGATTCTCATAATGATCTAATACTAATTCCATTATCTTTTCTTGATTCATCTTAAATAGTACCGGTAATTCATAGAAGATAGAATTTTAAAACTGTACCTATTGTAAGCCACTCGCTTCTTTTACTCCGCTTTTGATCCTGTTGTACACCGCGCTGAGCCCGAACATGCGTCTTGTTCCGAGCTTCTGATCAAGACCTAGACTGTTTACAAGGTTTTGAGGTGCCGATTGCACCTCCTCAGGAGTAGTGCCGTTAAATGAGTCAACTAAAATACCTACAAATCCCCTCACAGTAGGTGATTCTTCGGGAACATCTGCATGTATCTGAACTAACCCGTCATTTAAATCAATCCATACAAATACAGGGGTCTCACATTCCGGAACTCGGTTAAATCCGGCATCCCGAGCTTCTATATATTTCTCAGGCAGCGGAGCAAGATTCTCCGAATAATCGAGAAGCATCGCAAGAGTCTCCTGATAATCAGCATCTTGAAAAGCTTCTATTATTTCTTCTATCTTAGTCATAAATATAGTTTAATTTAAAAAGGGATGCAGTACTAGAAGCACAGCATCCACTTATTCAGTGTCCTTTATTTTAGAAAATCTTTTTCGATAGGCGCTCTTACCAGGTTGCCCCACTCTGTCCATGACCCGTCGTAGTTCTTTACATCGTCAAATCCAAGTAAATAAGTCAAAACAAACCATGTATGTGAGGATCTTTCCCCTATTCTGCAGTAAGCAATAATATCGTCGCCCTCTTTGAGCCCTTTACCTTCCATGTAAATGGACCTTAGCTCATCAGCCGACTTAAATGTGCCGTCTTCGTTTGCTGCTGTAGCCCAGGGGACATTATCGGCACCGGGAATGTGACCGCCTCTAAGCGCCCCCTCCTGAGGGTATGCTTCCATATGTAGAAGCTCTCCAGAGTATTCTTTAGGTGAGCGCACATCAATAAGCGGATTGCCGGAATCCATATGAGTTACCACATCGTCTCTAAATGCTCTTATTGCTTCATTAGTGCCAGATACTTTGTAATCTGTTTTAGGAAAATCAGGCACATCTTTTGTTAGAGGGCGTTCTTCCTCTATCCACTTTTGTCTGCCTCCGTTCATTACAAGGCAGTTTTCATGCCCGAAGAGCTTAAATACCCAGAGTGCATAGCATGCCCACCAGTTGCTCTTATCCCCGTAAAAAACAACTGTAGTATCATTAGATATACCCTTATCCGAGAGCAGCTGTTCAAACTTTTCTTTATCAACATAATCCCTGATTAATTGATCTTGCAGGTCTGTCTGCCAATCTATTTTTATAGCGTTTTCAACGTGGCCAACTTCATATAATAATATGTCCTCATCGGATTCAACAATCTTGATATTTGCGTCATTAATATGGTCAGCCACCCACTGGGTGCTCACCAATACTTCCGGATGCACATATTCTGCCATAATATTCCTCCTGATATTCAATTTTATTAATGTTTAGATGTCTAAAAACATAAAAATGCTTCAAAACCCATCTTAGATATTCTATTTGCTAGTACTGCTTAATGCAAGTTTTTTGAGAATAACATCCACTCTAATAATTAAAACTTATTTAGCACTGCTCCCCCTTTGTCAAACTCGGATTAAGCTGGAATACGGGCAGCGACACGTGTGTCGATTTTTCAATTTCTAATTAACTCGGAGGATTACATTAGGATTGGAGTTTCAATCCTGCTGCGGAGGTACGTAGAACTTGTATGGAAGCGGACAGTGTCCGCTCCCATATGATTTCTAAGATGCTTCAGGGGATAGGATTAATTTGTACAGCAATAGAGGTACGTAGAAATCGTTTGCCAGCGGGTGCTACCCGCTGGGTGCTGCCCGCCAGGCTCTGCCTGCAAAAAAAGGTCTTCATACATAGCTGATTTTATGATATTATTTTAATGGTTGGGATATTAAGTTTTAAAACCATTGCTTTTAATTTTAAAGAATCTATACATAGGAGGCAAGCATCCATGTTAGAAGAATTAAAAGTACGTGATTTAATCGGAGCAAGGAATAAGGTTTTCTTTGTGGGTGCTAAAGACACCGCTAACGTCGCGGCTCTAAAGTTGAGGAATTTTAAAGTCAGGACAACCGGTGTAATGAATGATGGGAAAGTAGTGGGAGTTGTTGGACACAGCGATTTTTCCACAAAGGTAGTAGCATTGGGAAAGAAACCTACAGAAGTAAAGGTTTCTGAGATAATGAGCACAACGCTTCACACCGTTAGCCTGGATACATCAATCTTAGCCTGTATGGACCTCATGAATGACCATGGCATATCTCATCTATTTATACTTGATGATGACGGACAGTACTACGGTATGGTAGCCTGGAGCGATCTGCAGAGAAAATTGGTAAGTGAACTCAAGTATCAACTCAAAATGGCTCAAGAATACGCATTTGGACCTTTATGAAAACAATGAAGACTTACTCAGAATAGAAGAGGATATCATGTCAGAGAAAGAAAATCCTGAAAATAGTGAAGAACAAACTCTGGAAGCAGAGATTTAAAAGAAGTAGAAAAAGTTCAAGCTTCCGAAGCTTCGGAAGAAGTTGCAAAAGAGCAAGCAGCTGAGGAGACTGAAACCAACAAGGTAGAAACTTCTGAAGAACTCGAGGCTTTAGAAGAAAGTGAAGGTGAACCGGAAGAAGTCAAGGCTGAAGAATCGGAGAATGAACCCATTGATGAAGCTCCTGCAGTCAAAAAAGGGTTAATGGAAAGAAGGGAAAGTTTTGAACAATCAAGCGTTCCAAACGCTCATAAAGGTTACAGCAGTACACCACCCATCATTATGCTTCTCATTGTTTCCGCATTTATTGTTGTAAGTCTGATTTTTGCCACCGCAGCCTTAGTAAACTGATAGTTTCTAAGACCTAATAGTTTTGAATTAATCCTCATTCTCATTCCCATTATCAACCAGGGAAATCAGATACTGGCCCGGCAAAGGTGTGGGCGTATTATCTAAAGCCATCACTACTAGCTCTCCACTCTCTTTAATAAGAAATAATGGAAGGGCTTTTTCTCCGTATAAAGACTGAAAAGAATCATAGTTGAACTCATCTGTTAGAGGGGTCTTTTTCAGTGAAGCACCTGAGGCAAATTTTGAGTCAAGATATGAAAACGTTGCTTCAGCTCCGAACAGTAGTCGTCCGCGCAGGTGCTGTGGGATACTCTCCTCGCTCCTTGCGCTGAACTTAGATAACTTGGGCAATTGATAAACCTGAGAGCGTCCGAAATCCTCAATAAAATGAAGAGCCGCAAGAGAATTTACCTCGTCGTTTCGGGTGAGCGCAATTAGCTTTCCAATCCCATCGAGCTCAATATCTTCTGAAATATCCTCTAACAATATATTTTCGTAGTATGCCTGTAACCCTTCCTGACGTGCAGCTGAAACATTGGCCCAGTTTGAATCGACAAGGGATACTTGAAACCCGTTTTCATGGAGAAACTTTGCAATTGATCTTGCCCAGATGTGAGCGCCAACTATTAAAAGGCCTTGAGGATTAGGCTTTGCGAGACCCAAACGCCTTGCTACTTTAAATGCGGTAAGTCCATAAATAGCAACAGTGCCGGTTATAACCAAAAATGTTATATCTATTATACGCTCCGCCTGTTCATACCCTGCCTCGACAAGTCTAAGCGCAAATACTGAAGCTACAGCCGCAGCTACAATACCCCTGGGGGCCATCCAAGAGAGAAACAGTTTCTCCTTCAAATTTAAATCAGTGAAGTAAGTAGAAATAAAAATACTAAGCGGCCTTACAACCAAAATCATCAAGACCAAGAATATAAAGCCCTTAAAATTCAATACGTAACTCAACTCATCTATAGTAAGACGTGAGGCAAGAATGATAAACAGACTTGAAATAAACAAAACCCTCAGGTTTTCCTTGAACTCAACTATATGCTTAAGACTTACCCACTTTTGGTTGGCAAGAGCAATACCCATTAATGTAACGGACAAAAGGCCGGATTCGACCTGAATTACATTTGAGCAGACAAACACAAAAACAACTATCATTAAAGACACAGGATTTTGAAGAAAATCAGGGACCCAATGCCTTTTAAGTATCACAATAACTAATTTTGCTCCCGCAAGCCCCAGCACCGTACCTATAACAAGGGTTTTAAAAATACTAACGACTACTTGGGTGGAAGCTTTTTCTAACCCCACCGAGATGATAACCTCAAATACAAGCACCGCTAAAACCGCACCTATCGGATCAATAATGATCCCTTCCCACTTAAGAATAGACCCCACTCTTCCAGAGGGTCTTACATGCCTGAGCAGCGGAATTATCACCGTAGGGCCGGTAACTACTAATACAGCCCCCAAAAGTATGGAAATCTGCAGTCCAAGCCCAAATATAAGGTAGGAAGCTAATGAAGTTAAAACCCACGAGACCAGAACCCCAACAGTAACCAGGTTTCTTATAACTGCCGTGACCTCTCTAACCTCTGAGAACTTAAGACTTAACCCGCCCTCAAATAATATTATGGCTACAGTGACAGACACGAGAGGAAGAAGCAGATTGCCAAAAAGTTGATTGGGATTAATAAGACCGGTAACAGGACCCGCAATAAAACCGAAAACCAGCAAAAGTAAAATCGCAGGGAGGCTTATACGCCAGGCAAGCCACTGCGCTCCGATACCCAATACTATTATCGCTGCCAAGCCCACTAATAAATGCTCTGACATTTAATTACTCCAGTAATTACTCCAGCAATCTAAATTATAATGATTTGGTATTTTATAGTCTCACTTAAATTACCAGATGAAAATTATTTTCACAGGCTGAAACCATTTAGAAATATTAATTAGTCAAACCCTACCGCTTTTGTGAAAGAAATTATCTAAGACTCTAAGATATATTCTGGAGAGCAATTAATTCCATATCTAAAATCTGCGGGTAAAGTCTTATATTTGTATCAAAACAGAACCGATTGATTAGAAAAAAGGATGGTTATTCATTAGAAATGACTGAAATTGAAACAAAACGCGACGAACTACATCATATTGTAATTTTGGGAGGAGGATTTGGCGGCCTTTATGCAGCTAAGGTACTCTCCCGAGGCAAGGTTAAAGTTACAGTAATCGACAAGCGGAATTTCCACCTATTTCAACCTCTCTTATATCAAGTTGCAGCGGGTTGGCTTTCACCAGGAGATATCGCCTCTCCACTACGTGTAGTTCTAAATGCCTACAAGGATACCTATGTGCTTAAGGCCGAAGTAACCGATATTCTTCCCCAGGAAAAAAAGGTAATTTTGAGGGATGGTGATATAATCTATGACACTCTCATAGTTGCTACTGGATCTTATCATCATTACTTTGGGCATGACAACTGGGCGGATATAGCGCCGGGATTAAAAACAGTTGAGGATGCTCTTAAAATGCGAAGAAAGATCCTGTTGTCTTTTGAAGCCGCAGAAAGAGAAACAGATCCCAAGAAACAACAAGAATGGATGACCTTTTTAATTATAGGAGCTGGCCCTACGGGAGTAGAGCTTGCAGGTACAATTGGAGAGCTCACGCGTACCACCTTAAAAGATGACTTCAGAAATATAAACACCGAAGATGCTAAGATTATTTTAGTCGAAGGGTTGAATCATGTTCTTCCCACCTACCCTCCTGATCTATCTGAAAAAGCCGAGAAATATCTTAATAACATAGGGGTTAGCATAAGGCTAGATACAATGGTTACAAATATCGAAGACAATAAGGCAATTATTAGCAGAAACGGCGACAGCGAAGTAATACAGTCCAGAACAATCTTATGGACCGCTGGTGTTAAGGCCTCCGCTCTGGGTAAGGCCTTAGCAATACATACAGGGGCTAAACTCGATAAAAGTGGGAGAGTTATAGTTAATTCTGATCTTAGCGTTCCTGGATATCCTAATATATTTGTAATTGGCGATCTGGCCCACCTCGCATATCAAGGGGAAGAAGCCCTGCCTGGAGTAGCGCCGGTTGCAATGCAGGAAGGTCGTTATGTAGCTAAACTTATATTAAACAGAGTCCAGGGAAAAGATACAGGACCGTTTCAATATAAGGAAAAAGGCAATTTGGCGGTTATAGGCGCTAATTCTGCAGTAGCCGATATGGGATCACTGAAATTCTCGGGTTTTGTCGCATGGATAATATGGGCATTTGTACACATCAGATATCTAATTGAATTTGATAGCAAAGTGGTAGTACTTTTCAGGTGGTCTTGGAGCTACTTCACCAGAAAAAGAGGGGTAAGACTAATCACCGGAGAAGATCCTTTTTCACTCATAGATACTAAAAAAAATGAATAGTACGTATGGGTAAATCGAAAATAGGCTTTGTTAATTTGCACGATTTAGGTTGACTTTATCAGCTCTAATCGGTAGTTTATATAGAGAGGTACACAATTATGATCGGTGGATTGGGCGTTTGGGAATTAGTAATTATTTTAGGAATACTTCTTTTGATCTTCGGGCCTAGCAGACTTGGAGATCTTGGATCTTCTTTAGGAAAAGGTATAAAAGGGTTTAGAAAGTCCATGAAGGATGATGAAATTGATGTAACTCCTGAAAAAGACAATTCCAAACGAATTCAGGACACTGACCTCGACAAAGCTGACTCAAAAGCTGAAGATAAAGAGAAAGTTCAATAGTCACTTAAAAATCCTACTTAGGACGTTGTTACTGATCATCTTTAATATAGTGCCCTCTTATAATAAAAAGACTCGACTCAAGTTATATACCTACTGAAGATAGATTTGAACTAGACAACTCGAAAGAACAAAAACAGCAATAAAACTAGGACCAATCACCCATGTATTTATTTTCAAAAGGACATTTCCCAAGCCTAATATGCTCTTCAAATTCATGGCGGAATTTCTTTACTATCGATTCAATAGGCATGGCGCAACCATCAGCAAGCGCACAGATAGTAGTGCCTCTCATTTGAGAGCAAGCATCGAGCAAAGTATCGATATACTCCATCTTTCCTTTGCCTTGCTCAATCATAGTCAACATTTTTTCAAGCCACCAGGTCCCCTCCCGGCATTGAACACATTGGCCACAGGACTCATCCCTGTAGAAATGAGCCAGATTTTGTGCAACCCTTACCATACAGGACGTATCATCCATTACAGTTACCCCTGCAGTCCCCAGCATCGATCCCGCTTCGGCTAGAGAGTCAAAGTCAAGTGAGATATCAAGCTCATCAGCAGTGAGAAGAGGGGCGGATGAGCCTCCGGGAGATATAGCTTTTACTTGTCTTCCGTTAGGAATTCCCCCTCCATATTCGTTAATCAAGTCGCGGGCGCTTATCCCTAAGGGGATCTCATAAAGCCCCGGTTTATTAATATCCCCGCAAAGTCCGTAGATCTTGGTTCCGGTGTTCTTAGGAACCCCTATGTTTGAGAACCATTCATGCCCATTATTAATAATATGGGGAACGCATGCAAGGGTTTCTACGTTATTAATAATAGTAGGACACCCGAACAGACCAATCTGGGCAGGAAAAGGAGGTTTTGGTCTGGGCTCGCCGTTCTTCCCCTCAATCGACTCTAAAAGTCCTGTTTCTTCACCGCATATATAGGCACCTGCACCCCTAAATAAAACAACGTCCAGATCAAACCCCGAATTAAGAATATTTTGACCGAGATAACCTTTTTCGCATGCTTCATTTATTGCTGCTTCTATAATTCGGGCACCATAGGGCATCTCTCCCCTAATATATATATATGCTTTATGTGAGTTTATTGTGTAACAAGCTATTATAATTCCCTCAAGCATTTGATGAGGGTCCTGTTCAAGTATTTCTCTGTCTTTAAAACTCCCAGGTTCACTTTCATCCGCGTTACAGCATAGATAGATTGGTTTTTTTGAATCTCTTTGTATAAAACCCCACTTAACGCCGGTGGGAAACCCTGCTCCCCCGCGGCCCCTAAGACCGGCCTTTTTAATTTCATCTACTATCTCATCCGGATCCATTTTAAGCGCTTTAGTAAGTGCAGTGTAACCACCTCTGGATATGTAAGACTCTATAGTATGAGAATCTGGTATACCAACATAATTGCGGATTATTCTCAGTTCGGGCATTTGATTCCTCTGGTTGAATTTATTAATTTAGTCCTAAACATAAATTACAAGTGTCTTATTTTATATGAGTTTACCAAACATTGGCAAGTTCTGTGT
>Ga0209980_10000641_pt1 | contig 19148 bp, 25 predicted proteins | sample CR02metaG_FD_183611 | JGI IMG/M metagenome (GOLD analysis project Ga0209980, IMG submission 183611) | Deep subsurface microbial communities from Mariana Trench to uncover new lineages of life (NeLLi) - CR02 metaG (SPAdes) (version 2) | ecosystem: Environmental > Aquatic > Marine > Ocean trench...
TGGGCGTACAAGCTCTTGTAAACCTCCCCATAGGTGCCTTCCAGCGCGCGGACGAAGGTGCGCTTCTTCTGCCAGCGGTCCCAGACCGGCTGGTTGTGGCCGGCGGCGGCGCTAGCACCTTCCTTGGTGTCGGTATCCTCGCTCATGGCCCTGCTTCCAAACCCATCACTCCCGAAGTCATAGCCCCGACGCCGCGGCCTGGCAAGGGAGCGGGGCGCCGGTGGGATCAGAGATTGTCCGGCGGCCGGTAGTCTTCGGCGCCCGGCACCGGCCAGTCGGGGGGATAGTCGACGATTTTTTGGAACAGCATATGCATGAACAGGAATAGGGGCTTGGCCTTCATCACCAGGACAACCTGCTGTTCATCGCCGTCGTTGAAATGTTGGTGGACGCAGCCGTTTTGGACGATGGCCGCATCGCCCGCCACGTAGGGCAGCGACACCCCATCGTGGACATCGTGGCCGGTGCCGTTGAGAATGTAAAACACGGCCGAATTCATGTGGCCGTGCTTTTGGCTGACGCCCCGGGGCGCCAGCAGGTTGATATGGCATTCGATGGATTGGCCGATGGATACCGATCCCGGATTGATCACCGTCTTGGCCCAATATTGCGGCCCGCCCTTCCAGGCGAAATCGGTGGTGGGAATCACCCGGGGTTGGGCATAGAGGCTCTTGTAAACCTCGCCGTAGGTACCTTCCAGCGCCCGCACGAAGGTGCGCTTCTTCTGCCAGAAGTCCCAGACCACCTCGTCCTTCTCGGGCCGGTTGTGGCCGGGGCCGGGGGGCTCTGTGGCGGGGTCTTTTCCTGGGGCGTGGTCTGTCACGGGAAAGCCAATCGCCTAAATGGGGGCAGGGCCGGGCTGGCGGTCCTAAAAGTCGTCCGGCGGGGTGTAGTTTTCGCCACCTCGCGACGGCTCCTTGGGGGGGTAATCGACCACCTTCTGGAAGATCATGTGCATGAACAGGAACAATGGCTTCGCCTTCATCACAAGGACCGCCATCTGGTCGTCACCGTCGTTGAAATGTTGGTGGACGCAGGCGCTCTCGACGATGGCCGCATCGCCCGCCACGTAGGGCAGCGACACCCCATCGTGGACATCGTGGCCGGTGCCGTGGAGGATGTAAAACACGGCGGAATTCATGTGCCCGTGCTTCTGGCCGGTGCCATGGGGCGAAAACACGTTGAGATGGCATTCGATGGATTGGGCGATTTCCACGGATTGAGGGTTGATGATGGTCTTGCCGTACAATTGCGGGCCGCCTTTCCAGGCGAAGTCGCTGCTAGGAATCACCCGGGGCTGGGCGTACAAGCTCTTGTAAACCTCCCCATAGGTGCCTTCCAGCGCGCGGACGAAGGTGCGCTTCTTCTGCCAGCGTGCCCAAACGACCTCGGTACCCACGTTGTGGCCGGGTTCGCCGGGTTTGACGTAGATCTCGGTTTCTTGCTTGCTGGTGGTATCGTCGTCCATCTTTCGCTTCCCTCGCCAACGGAGACTTATGTAACCCCGGTATTCGATGCACGGGACAATAGCACGGCGCGGCATCATGGCAAAGCGGACCCGCTCACGATAAAGTTAATTGGCTCAGGCCGCCGTCTCCCGTACAAAGGTCAGGCAAAGAGGAGCGAGATGCCGGAATCCGACAGAGACGTCCAATCAGCCGATGGAGCGGTGAACCCGGGTGCGAAATTCAGCGATCCCGACATCACCCTCGACGGCACGGCACGGGCAAGGATTACCCTCCGCGGGCTCAAGACCTTGTGGGTCAATACCGGGACGCTCTGCAACGTCACGTGCGAACATTGTTATATCGAATCCTCTCCCACCAACGATCGCCTGGCTTATTTCCGGCGCCGCGACCTGGTCACCTATCTTGACGAGATCGCCGGCGAGGGTTTGGCGACCGAGGAAGTCGGCTTCACCGGGGGCGAGCCCTTCATGAACCCCGACCTACTCGACATGCTGGGCGATGTGCTCGGCCGGGGCTTGACTGCCCTGGTGTTGACCAATGCCATGTTACCCATGCATCACAACAAAGCGGCGCTTTTGGGACTCAGGCGGGAGTTCGGCGATGCGCTCAGGATCCGGGTGTCGCTGGATCACTACACCCGGGCGCTCCATGAAGAGGAACGCGGCGCCGGGACCTGGGAACCGGCGCTGGCGGGGATCCAATGGCTGTGGGATATGGGCTTCGATCCGAGAATCGCCGGGCGCACCATGTGGGGGGAGGATGACGAGCAACTCCGTGCCGGCTACCGCGACTTGTTTCAGCGCCATGGCATCGGCATCGATACCGGTGATCCCCAATACCTGGTCCTGTTCCCGGAAATGAACGCGGCCGACGACGTCCCGGAGATCACCGAGGATTGCTGGGGTATTCTCGGTGTCGATCCCGGCGATATCATGTGTGCCAGCTCCCGCATGGTGGTGCTGCGCAAGGGCGCCACCGCCCCGGTGGTGCTGGCCTGCACCCTGATCCCCTACGATTCCAGGTTCGAACTGGGAGTTACCCTGGCCCAAGCCGATCAATCGGTTTCCCTGAACCATCCCCACTGCGCAAAATTCTGTGTCCTCGGCGGCGGGTCCTGCTCCGCAGGCTAGGGATCGAGAGCACAACAGGGCGTCGCCTGTGGCGATGTATCGGGGAATTTAGGTAAAATACCAGATAAATATACTTGAAATATAAAACTGTATTTCTTGCTTATTTAAAAGCTATCTCTCATAAGAAGAAAGTAATGGCCCCATCCAAAATTGGGGGCAGGAGAAACATGATCACGGGTGTGAACCACATCGACAACGCGCCGGCCCCGCTGAGTGTCGCGGGTGCTGGTTTCACGCGCCCCGATGACGAGCATCCGGGCAACTCCCATGAGGAGGTTGCCGCCTTGGAGCAGGAGCAGAAGGAAGCCGGTGAGCATGGTCGGGGCGACGGCGAAAGTTCGGTGCCCGACGGAAGCGGTGGAGCGGCGCCGCCGGACGATCCCGGATTGGTGATGGCGCGGCAATTGGCCGGCGACGGCAAGACCGATGAATCTCTCGGCCGCCTGCTGGAGGACCTCGACGGCATCGGTTCGGGTGGGCCCGAAGATCAAGGCCCCCGGGCATCCGCGCCGCCGGTGGCGCCGTTTGCCCATGCCAAGAGCATCGAAAACCCGCACCATCGCGCGGCTTCGGCCTACGAATGGGGCCACCAGGCGCTCAATGCCAAGAATCCGTTGATGCCCGGCGTGATCTACAGCGAACAGTTCTAGATGAGGGCGCCAGCGCGCCGCCAAAACTCATCCATCCCTTCCACCGACACGTATGATTAGTTCTTTTTACGAGAGGATTTGAACTTCTCGCAAGGATCCTTCCTGGCTTGGCGCGGGGTGAACCACACCGCGTCGAAGGGCGGTCGCTCCACCCCGTAGACGGCGCCGTAGGAGACCGGCGCATACTCATTTTCCGATACTTCGACGATCCCCAGCGCGAAGATGTCACCCGGCTCGATCCCGGCCCTTTGAAGGTGAAGGGGCACGCCCCGGTCGCGGCGCGCATGCCCGGCCCCGGTGATCAGGACGGCGCCTTGCCAACCGGCGGCGACACGCCTCAGGGCCTCGGCGAAACGGGCATCGCGCAGGAGCTGAATCTGGGTGAAGGGACGGGCGCGCCCGGCTTTGAGGAGACCGCAATGGGCTTCGACGATTTCCCGGTCCATGGCCGCGAGCGTGCGCGCCTTGATGGGCCGGTCGAGGAAGAGCGCGCGGAGTCTCTCGGGCGCCAGGGATTCGAGACCGCCTTTGACCATCCGGCGGATGGTGCGGCGCGACAGATTCGCGGCAATCAGCGGCAATCCCATGGCGACCACCGGACGGACCATGGGTTCGTAGTGCCGCCAATCGGGCCAGCCGGAGCCGTCCCAGCCGGTGGCCTTACCCAGCCCCAGGCTGTCCCCCGGATGGGCTTTGAGGTAGGCGTCGATGCTGGCTTGCTGCCGGGCCCGAAACATCTCCATGACGAGCCCGGGCCTGCGGCCACGGCCGATCAGGCGGCCCATGATCCAGGCCTGAATGCGGTGGTGATCGGGGTTGTCGTGGCGCTCGCCCAAAAGGACGAATTTGCGTTCCCATAGCCTCTCGATCAGCCCGTCGGGCGGGATAAACCGCGCCTCGTCCGGCAACCAGATGCGCCCGGTCAGGGGATGATCGCGAAGCAGGCCGCTTTTCCAGGGCCGGAGATCATCGCCCCCATCCAAGGGCGCGCAGGCGGCGAGCATGAGGGCGCCGGCCAAGAGAACACCTAAGCCGCTTGCCCGAACCGGTCCGGAACGCAATCTTGAGCCCATTTGGCCGGAGTGTGCTCTAGAGGTAGTAGAAGAACAAGGTCGCGCAGAGCAGCACCGCCACCCACAGCACCGTCGATCCGGTCGGCCAGGTCCGGGCCAGGGCCCCTTGGGGACCATGATGGCGGTAGACGGTGGCGATGAACCTGTGCAGGCGCACCTGGGCACGCAGCAGGGAGCGATAATGGATCTGGGCGACCATGTCCCCGATGAAGCGGAGCAGGGCGGGGAACAAGCGCCGGTAAAGCCAATCGCTGTCGAGATTGGTGGACCGCAGTTCCGGTGGGTAAAGCCCGGTGCGCAAGAGAACCGAAAACGCCAGAGCCGAGAACATCAAGAGCTGCAACTGGGTAATCACGTGCGCCGTGGTGTAGGGCACAAAATCCACCGGGAACGGCAGGATCCGGTACAGCCCGGTGGGCCACACGCCGATGCCGATGCATAACGCCGCCGTGATGCCCATGGCGATCAGCATGCTGGTGGGCGCTTCCTCGCACCGCTTGCCGCTGTCACGGGCGAAGAAGGCGAAGAAGGGAATCTTGATGCCCGAATGGTGGAACACGCCGGCGGAGGCGAACAACAGCACCAGCCAGACCAGCCAGTGGCCTTCCCCGGCGGCGGCCGTCAGGATCAAGGATTTCGACACGAACCCCGAAAACAGCGGGAAGGCGGAGATCGAGGCGGCGCCGACGATGCAGAAGCCGGCGGTCATGGGCATCGATTTATAAAGTCCGCCGAGCTCCGATCCCTTGATGGTGCCGACCCTGTAGAGCACCGCGCCCATGCTCATGAATAAAAGCGCCTTATAGAGAATGTGGGTGAAGGCGTGGGCCACGGTGCCGTTGATGGCGAGCTCGGTGCCGATGCCGATGCCCACCACCATGAAGCCCAACTGGTTGTTGAGGCTGTAGGCCAGCACCCGCCGGAGGTCGTTTTCGATCACCGCGTAGAAGATCGGGAAGGCGGACATGAGGGCGCCGATCCAGATCAGCATTTCGGTCCCGGCGTAGCCCCGGGCCAGGGCATAGACCGCCAGCTTGGTGGTGAAGACGGAAAGCACCACGGTGCCGAACACGGTGGCCTCGGGATAGGAATCCTGCAGCCAGTTGTGGAGCAGGGGAAACGCGCACTTGATGCCGAAGGCGATGAAGATCAGCGTGGTGCCGAGGCTGACCACGCCGAGATGTTCGAAAGCGATGGAACCGGTCGCCCGGTAATGCAGCACCACGCCGGCCAGCAAAATCACCCCCGAGCCGATCTGCACCACCAGATAGCGCATCCCGGCCCAATAGGCGCGCTCCGTCCGCCGCGCCCAGATCAGGAAGACCGAGGCGATGGCGGTCAATTCCCAGAAAATGAACAGCGAGATCAGGTCGCCGACGAACACCGCGCCGATGGCGGCGCCGGCATAAACCAGGGCGGCGACGTGCTGAAGCGCCTCTTCCTCATGCCAGCCGTAGATCACGGATATGAACGCGGCGAGCAGGAAAATGATGCCGAAGGCCTTGGCCAACCCATCGACCCGGACGAAGGTGAGGGTATGGCCGAACATCTCGATCTGGCCCTGCATGCCGGTGGGCAGCAGCAGGAGCTGCAACAGCCCCAGCGCCGGCAAGGCCAGCATGTAATAGCGCCGCAACCCCGCCGGAATGAAGGGAATCGCCAGCGCGCCCAGAATCAGGATCAGGCCGGGAGGAAGATCAGCGATCATAGTAATCCTCGGCCCGTTTCAAAATCTTGCGCAGCTCCTTGGCGCCAAGCACCAGGCCGACGCAGACGATGAACCCGAATAGCCCGTAAAACACGGGGAAGCTTTCGAACTCGAAAACCGGATGTTGGGCGTAAAAGAATTCGGCGACGGCGAGCAAGGCGCAAACGACCCAGACGGCCCGGTAGACCAGGGTGACGCTGCCGGGCTTGTCGAGCCAGTACTTCTTGCCGTTCTCATCCATGCCGGTTTCCTCAGGTTCCATGGTTACGGCCGCACCATGGGCTCCAACAGCCGGTAGAGCGCATCGCCGTAAATAAACAGAACGATGCATCCGGCCGCCGTGAGGCAAAGCGGCACGACGCAAAACAGCGGTGCTTCGCGGATGGGGGGCCGGCCGCTGCCCGGCACCGGGGCGGCACCCGCTGCCTGGGCCTGGGGCACGCCGTGGCCGGGCGCATCAGGGGCAAGGGTAAAGAATCCGCGGCCCACCATGGGCAACAGGTAGGCGACGTTCAACAAAGAGCTCACCATCAGTACGCCGATCACCACCAGCTGATCCGCATCCGCCGCGCCCAGCATGAGATACCACTTGGACCAGGATCCCCCCATGGGCGGCAAGCCGATGACCGAGAGCGCGCCGATCAGGAAGGCGCCATAGGTGAACGGCATGAGGCGCCCGAGCCCGTCCATGTCGCTGATCTCGGTCTTGTGGGTGGCGGTGTAGATGGCGCCCGCGCAAAAGAACAGGGTGATCTTGCCCATGGCGTGCATGGCGATGTGCATGGACCCGCCGAGCACCCCCATGGATGTCGCCAGCGCGGCGCCGAGGGTCACGTAGGCCAACTGGCTGACGGTGGAGTAGGCCAGCCGCGCCTTCAGGTTGTCCTTGGTCATGGCGATGATGGAGGCGGCGAGCAGGGTCGCCGCCGCCACCCAGATCAGCCAGTTCGACGAACCCGTGGCGGCCAGGAAATCGATGCCGAAGATATAGACCATCACCTTCATCACGGTGAACACCCCGGCCTTGACCACGGCCACCGCGTGAAGCAGGGCGCTGACCGGCGTCGGTGCCACCATCGCGGCCGGCAGCCAGCGGTGGAACGGCATCAGCGCGGCCTTGCCGATGCCGAACACGTAGAGCGCCAGAAGAACAGGCACCATCGCTTCGGCCACCTTGCCGGAAATGATGCCCCCCTTGGTGAAGTCGAGGGTTCCCGTCGCCACCCAGGTCCAAATGATGGCCACCAACTGCAGGCCGATGGAGGTGCCGATGAGAACCCCTAGATAAGTCCGCCCGCCAGCGCGGGCCTCCGCGGTTTCCTTATGGGCGACCAGGGGGTAGGTGGAAATCGTCAGGATCTCGTAAAAGATGAACAGGGTGAACATGTTGGCGGCGAAGGCCACGCCCACCGCCGAGCCGATGGCGATGGCGAAACAGACGTAGTACCGGGTCTGTTTGTGTTCAAGGTTGGCGCGCATGTAGCCGATGGAATAGATCGAATTCAGTATCCACAGGCCCGACGCGATCATCCCGAACATCATGCCCAGCGGTTCGATGGCGAGCGCCAAGGTTAGGCCCGGCATGATTTCGCCGATCATCAGCGCCGGCGCCGGCCCGGCGGCGGTTGCCATGCTCAGCAGCCACAGCACATCGGCGAAAAGGAGCACCGCGGTGGTCACCGTCACCGCCTCGCGCAGGTTGGCATTGCCCGCCGCGAGGGCGATCAGGATCGATCCCGCGAACGGAATCAGCAGCGACAGGGCCAATGCGGTCGCGGCCGTCATGATGCCGTCTTCAGAAGAGCGCGGGCGGCCTCGCCGGCGACCCGCGTGGTCAGGCTGGCATCGATGCCGAAATAGATATTGGCGCCGATCAGGATCCAGGTCGGGATCAACAGCGCCGGCGGTGCCTCACCCGCCGTGACCCCTTCGGGCGGGGGCTCGAAATAGGCGGCTTCCACCACCCGCCAGATATAGATCACCGCCAGCAACGAACTCGCCACCACCAACACGGCGATGGGCCAGAGGCCGGATTCCAGGGCCGCCGTAACCAGGAGCCATTTGCTGATGAAGCCCACGGTCAGGGGCATGCCGATCAGGCTAAGGCCGCCGGCGACGAAGGCGGCCATGGTCCAGGGCATCACCCGGCCAAGGCCGCGCATGGTGTCGATGGTGGCGTCCCCGAAACGCATCACCACCGCGCCCAGCGCCATGAACAACGCCCCCTTCATCAGGGCGTGGTTGAACAGATGAATGATCGTGGCGGTGAGCCCGGTGACGGTGGCGAAACTCATCCCGAGGACCATGTAGCCCAACTGGGCGATCGACGAATAGGCGAGCATGCGCTTGATATCGACCTGGAAGATGGCGACGGTGGAGGCCGCGAACATGGCGATGACGGCAAGCGGCAGAAGCAGATAGGTCAGGGTCGGCTCGAAGGTCGGGAAGGAGGTGCCGAAGATCGTGAACAGGAAGCGGAGCAGCAGGTAAACGGCCGCCTTGGTGGCGGTGGCCGCCAGAAACACCGTGACCGCGGACGGCGCGAAGGCATAGGCGTTGGGCAGCCACAGATGCATCGGGAAAAGCGCCAGCTTGAGGCCGAGGCCGGTGACGATGAAGGCGAAGGCGACCACCAGGGTGCGGTTGGCGCCGATCGCTGGAATCCTCTCGGCCAGGTCCGCCATGTTGAGGGTGCCGGTCATCATGTAGAGCAGGCCGACGCCGATCACGAAGAAGGTGGCGCCGATGGTGCCCATCACCAGATAGGTATACGCAGCGGTCAGGGCGCGGCGGTCGCGCTTGGCGCCCATAGCCACCAGGACATAGGTAGAGAGCGACGCAATTTCCAGGAAGACGAAGGCGTTGAAGGCATCGCCGGTGATCACCATGCCGAGCAGGCCGGTGAGGCACAGTAGATAACAGGTGTAGAACAGGGTCTGGTTATGGGCCTCGACCTCATGGGCGATGGAAACCCGCGCGTAGGGAAGAACCACGGTGCTGATCCCCGATATGATCAGCAGCACCATGGCATTGGCGGCATCGACCCGGTATTCGATGCCCCAGGGGGCGGCCCAATCGCCAAGCTGGTAGGACAGCACCCCTTGATCCAGGACTTGGCCCAGGAGCGCGATGGAGATCAAAAACGCGCCGATGCTGACCACGAAGGTGAGGGTCCACGCCGTCGCCCCCCGGCGGCAAAAGACGCTGAGCGGCGCTGCGACCAGGGGGACGGCCACCTGCAAGATGGGAAGGTGCGCCGCGATCACCGCCGATGGTCCTCGGCCGCCTGGGGATCGCCGAACTCTGTTTCGTCGTCGGCCGCCTGGATCTCATCTTCCTCGATGGTGTCGTAGGCGTTCTTGATTCGCACCACCAGGGCCAGTCCCAGCGCCGTGGTCGCGACACCGACGACAATGGCGGTGAGGATCAGGACATGGGGCAGGGGGTTGGAATAGACCTCGGGCTTGCCGGTGAGGATCGGCGCGGTGCCGCCGGAAACCTTGCCCATGGAGATGTAGAGCAGAAACACCGAGGTCTGAAAGATGTTGAGCCCGACGATCTTCTTCACCAGGTTGCCGCGCGACACCACCGTGTAGAACCCGATCATCATCAGGATGATGACCATCCAGTAATTGAACAGGCCGAGAATGTCGCTGACGCCCATCACCAGTCCTCGTCGCCGATCGGCGGGTTTTGCCCGGCGAAGGCATAGAAGGTCGAGACCATCACGGCGGCAACCGTCAGTCCGACGCCGAATTCCACCAACAAGATCCCCAAATGCTGGCCCGCGACCTGATCGGCGCCGAGAACCGAATAATTGAGATAGTTCTTGCCGAACAGGAAGCTCACGAAGCCGACGCCGCCATAGAGCAGCACACCGCAGGCGACCAACAGTCGAACGGCCCTGCCGGGCACCGCCTTGCGCGCGTTCTCTAAACCGAAAACCAGGGCGTAGATGATGAAAGCCGAGGCGAAGATGATGCCTGCCTGGAATCCGCCCCCCGGCCCGTAATCGGCATGGAACTGGACATAGAGCGCGAACAGCAGGATCGGCCCGATCAGCACCTTGGTCACCACCCGGAGCACCAGGTGATGGTCCATGGTCTGCACCCGAAGGCCTTCGGGTTCGCGAATGAAGGCGGCCAGCAGCAGCAGAACCCCGATTCCCGCGGTGAAGATCACCGTGACCTCGCCCAAGGTGTCGAACCCGCGGTAAGAGGCCAGCACCGCCGTGACGATATTGGGTATGCCGATCTCGGATTGGGTGTCGGCGATGTACTTGGGCGCGACATGGACTTGGATGGGCGCTTGGGGATCGCCGAAGCGCGGCATGTCGAGGGTCCCGTAAACCAAAGCGAATCCGGTGAGGAAGACGACGATCAGGGGGAGCGCCTGGGACCGGGTGGGTGCCTTCTCATGGCGCGAGGTCAGCGCCAGGGTCGCCAGCATCAACACCGTTGAGATGCCGGCGCCCACGGCGGCTTCGGTGAAGGCCACGTCCACCGCGTCGAGATGCACCAGCAACGCGGCCGAAACCAGGGAAAACACAGCCGACAGCATGACCACGGCGAACAGCGCCCTGAGCTTCAGGATGGCGAAGGCGGTGAGGCCTAAGAAGACGAACAGCGCGATGTTGATGATGGCCTCGATGCTCATGGCTCGCCCCCCTCGGGGGCCGCGGAACCTTTCCCGGCGCTGGACCTTTCGGCGACCCGCGGTTTGAGCCCCGCGGTCAGCGCGGCATTGGCGATGGCGTGGGTGGAGGTGGGCGAGGTGAAGAACAAAAACGCGGCGATCAACAGAAGCTTGACGGTCACCAGGGAAAAACCGGCCTGGACCATCAGACCCAGGAGAATCAAGTCGGCGCCCAGCGTATCGGTGATGCCCGCCGCATGCATCCGGGTATAAAAATCCGGCATCCGGATGAGGCCCAGCGCGCCGACCACAACGAGCAACGACCCCGATGCAAGAAGCGCCCAACTGACCGCGTCGGTGACCAGCGCGCTCATTGCCGGTCGCCGCTCGGACCCACGCGGTCGCCCAGGGTGCGGTATCGGAAGAACTTGAGGACGGCGATGGTGCCGATGAAGTTGATAAGCGCGTAAAGTAACGAAATATCCAGAAAGTCGGGCCGCCCGGTGAGGAACCCCATGACGCCGATCAGAAGCACGGTCTTGGTGCCGAAGGAATTGGCGCTAAGAACCCGGTCGTAAAGGGTGGGCCCCAGGTAGAGCCGCCCCAAGGCCAGAATCATGGCGGCGAGCAGGGCGGCCATGGTCGCGGTAAACATGGCTTAGCGCGCCTCGATGGCGTCGACTCTTCGGTCCATGTCGCCGTTGGCGAGAGCATTGGCGGCTTCCCTGGTAAGGGCATGGACCAGGATAAGCTCGTCCATCACCTCGACCGACACGGTGCCCGGCGTGAGGGTGATGGAATTGGCGTAAATGACCTTGCCCACGTCGGTGCGCTGGGTTGCCGGCACCTGCACCATGACAGGAGAAATGGGCAGGGCAGGGTCGAGAATGATCCTGGCGACATCGATATTGGCCTTGGTGATTTCCTTGCCGAGCCAGGCGAGATAGCTCAGGGTGCCGAATACTTTGAGTTGCAGCGGAATCGCCTCGTGATCGATGACGTCGAGCCGGGCGGCGATCCAGACGACGAGGGCGCAACTGAGGGCGCCCAGGGTCACCAAAAGCGGCACATAATGGCCGGACAACATAAGCCAAAGCGCAAACAACACCAGCCACAGCCCGACGGCGTGGATATGCCGTGCCTTCACTTTCATGGGGATGAAACGCCTTCTCCTGTCGAACTCTTTTCGCCCCGCTTTTGCCGGCGGGTGCGTCGCTTCTCGTGGTGAAGGGGATACCGGCTCGGCCCTGTCCCGTCAAGCCGGTGAACGGGTCATTTGGTGTCCCGGGACGAAAGCCCGGAGGGCGGATTAATCAAGATCGGTCGCCAATTGACTCGAATTTATTCATTAGCCATCGATTTGTTTCGTTTGGCGAAAGATGCTAACCTTTCGCAACAATAATAGTGGGAGGCTTACATTACTCATGAGTGACGAGAGTATGTCCAGTGAGCCGGACGACATCCCTGAGATCAGTGGTGATGACATCCAAGAGATCAGTGGTGACGACATCCGAGAGATCAGTGGTATCGTCAAGTGGTTCAACGCGGAAAAAGGATTCGGTTTTATCACGGTAGCAGACAGTTCCAGTGACGCGTTCCTTCACCTGTCGATCTTGAGGGATTCGGGTTTCGAGAATCTGGTCCCGGGGGCGACAGTCAGGTGTGAAGTGGCCGACCGTATAAAGGGTTTGCAGGTCACGCGAATCCTTGAAGTCGACGAAAGCACGGCGGAGGCCGTCGAGGCGGCCAGCGCGGAAGCGGCGGGCCAGTACGACGGCCTTGAGCCTTCTGGAGGCTTCGTGGATGCGACGGTGAAGTGGTTTAACGCCGATAAGGGCTACGGTTTCGTGTGCCGGACGGATAGCGAACGGGATGTCTTCATTCACATGGTGACGTTGCGCCGCTCCGGCCTTGAGGTGTTGGAGCCGGGCCAGACGGTGAAGGTCCGCATCGCCGAAGGACCAAAAGGACCCCAGGCAACTGAAATCGAGTTGGGATCTTAGCCCGGGGAGTCTAAAACCGTGTCCCTGTGCCTTCCCTGGTTGGGGCGGGCAAGGGTAGGTTGTAGCCGTAACCGGCCGATTCCTGAAGCCTCGATCGTGACATCCACGCCCATGCCCATCGCCCAGCCCCGCGTTTCGCGGCCCTCTGTTTTCATGCCCCAACCGGTGGCCGGAATGCCGCGCCGAAATCGGCGGCGCTGGGGGAGGCGCGCCCTCATGGTGGCGGCGGCAAGCTTGGTGTTGGCCGGCGGCGCCTTCGCCCTGGAGAGCTTCCCCACCGCCCCGCTGGCCATTTCATCGGCCGGCCAAACCTATCGATTCACGGTAGAACTTGCCGTCACCCGCGCCCAGCGCGCCCAGGGCCTGATGTGGCGCCGCCGCCTCGAGGCCGACCGCGGCATGCTGTTCCTCTATCCAAGGGAGCGGATCATCCAGATGTGGATGAGGAACACTTTGATTCCGCTGGATATGTTGTTCATCGACCGTAAGGGCACGGTGGTTCGCATCAAGGAACGCGCCGTGCCGGGCACGGAAAGGGCGATCAGTTCGGGTGGGCGCGCCCGGGCGGTGTTGGAACTTCGCGGCGGCACGGCCTCCCGGCTCGGCCTCCGGCCCGGCGACAAGGTCTTGCATGAGGCGTTCGGCACGCGCTAGACGCGGCCGCAACCTAACCAAGGCCCAGATATGGGCTAGATTCGCGACCCCACTATGACCGGAACCGATTCCCAACTCTGGCCGGCCGCGATGGGGCAGGTCATTCCGTCGGGCATGGTGATGATCAGGGTCCAAGTGGTTCGGTCACGGGAGTTGAGCAGCTCGATCACGCCGCCGTTGTTGGCCAGGCCCATGGCCACCGGGGCTTCGCTGTATTGCCCGGAAAGTTGCTTGAGGACGGCGGTCCGTTCGGTGCAGGGAGTCTCCTGGGCGAGGACCGGCGCCGCCGCCAAGGCGAGTCCGGCGGTCACGAGGGCAGCGCTGAGTAATACCTTTAGCATATTCGCCACCTCCTGCCGGTGGCCGCGGAAATCCTTTTCCACCGTGATTCCCACCGGCAATAGAATGTCAGCCTAGCCCCCGGTTCTTTAACATTTTACTAAAATACAACGGATATCTACGCAATTATATTACGCGCTTCGCCGCAAACCCGCCCCCATCGACCAAGGCCGAGGGCGTCAGATAATGGTGAGGGAAGCCAAAATTTTCTCGAAATAGCCCTTGCTGCGATCGAAAAAGAACAGTTCGGTGCCATTGTATATGACCATGAAGAGTTTATCGCCAAGCAACGCGCCGGCCGTGATACCCCGCATATTCAACCCTGCCGTGGTCCGGTAGGTGAAGGTGAAACGGAATCCATCCTTGCCGCCGAACTTCGCCGGCGTGAATCCGGCGATGGCGATCTTCTGTGCTCCGCGGCGGGCGAGGGAGGCCTCGAAAAGCTCGCCCACCTCCAATGAGGACATGCCTTTGCGGAAATTGGGGAAGGTATCCTTTTTCGGCGCCAACAGGCGGCGGGCCGGACCGGGAAATATCCGCCCCCCGTCCTCGATGCCCTTGACGAAGAGGATGTATTGCAGCCCCGGCCCGTCGAGGGTCCAAATTTCGTGCTTGCCTTCGGTCCTGCGGTTCCAGTCGCGCGGTGGTTTGACAGAAAGCCCCTGGCCGAGCTCCAATTTTTGCCCGCCTTTGACCAGGGTATAGCCGACGCACCCCGTCAGCAAAAGGTTGGCGGCAAGAAACAGTCCCAGGCATCGGTTCATCATTGTCCAAGTTTCCCGATGAGATGTTTGATCATTGCCCTATCGCCGGCATCCGGATTGTCGGCAAGGTAGGCCCTGAACGCGGCCCGGGCGTCCTTCCCATGCCCCAATTTCTGGTGCACGAGACCCATCGAGCGATGGATTTCGGGCGGTGGCGTCCCCTCGGCCTTTCGCGCCTTGGCGTAGAATTCCAGGGATTTTTGCGCGTCGTCCTTCTTATTGCGAAGGCGATGCATCTCGCCCTTGAAGAAATAGAGCTCGGCCAGGTTGTCCCCCCGTTCGATGAGCCCGTCCATGAGAAACTCGAAGGGGCCGAAGTTTCTCAGGTGCAGCTCATCGCGAATCAATCCAGCGCGGATGGGCAGGACGACCTTGGCCAGGCGCTCGCGCCCCTTGTCCGCGGTACTCGGCGTCTGCATTTTTGCTGCAAGATCGCGCAGGGTGTCGAGGCGTTCCTTCGATTGGGGATGGCTGGCGACGAAGAACGATGGAGTTTCCGCGTCCTTGTCGGCCTTCTTTTCCTTGACTAGATATTGCCAAACCTTCCACGCCTCGCCGGGGTCGTAACCGGCGCGGCTCAACAGCAAGAGCCCGTACCCGTCCGCCTCGCGTTCCATGTTGCGGCTGAACGCGGACAGTCCCGCCAAGGTCGCCAGCATGGCGATATCGCCCACCACCGGCACCCCGGCCCCGGCCAGGGCGATCTGGAAAAACAACAGGGAGTTGGTCTTCTCGCGAATGTCGCGCAACCGCTGAAGGCCGTGCTGGCGGAGATAATGGCCGGCCTCGTGAGCGATGACGGCGGCCAGTTGGGCCTCGTTCTCGACCCGCAACAACAGACCGGACCTTATGTGCATCATGCCGTTGGGGTACATGGCCGCGTTGAACCCGGGCGCGCGCATGGTATAGACGCGAATGTCCTTGCAGTAGGTTCCAGCCACCCGGCAGGTGACTTTTTCGATATAGGCGTTGAGCGATGCGAGACGCATGCGGTTGCCCGCGGTCTTGACCCGGCGCTCGACATTTTCCACCTGTAGCCAGATGCCGGCTTCGTCGCTTTTCGCGTCGGGCTTGTGCGAAGGCGCCAGGTCCGCCATGCGGTAGGCGGAGGCATCGCCGCCGTCTCGGCCCGCCTTGGCCTTACCGGCCGTCCCTTGCCCCTGCTTGAGGCCTTTCTTGTAGAAACCGAATTCGTCGCCGGCGCAGCCGGCGGTCAGGAGGACCGCGGCTAGGCAGAATATGGTTGCGGCCGTTTTGTTCATTGGGGAAAATTACTGAGCAGCACGCCGAGGGTTTCATTGGCGCCCGCCGGGGTCCGGAGATCGCCGGTGCCCCGAAGGAGCCGGTTGAACCACACCACCTCGCCGGTATCGAGATCCACCAGCGAGGAGAATCCGAGCTGAATGCCGCCCTGTATGTGGACTCCCAGGAGGGCGGCGAAAATGATCGCGGCGACGCGGCCGCTGCTCGTGTAGCTGTCGCGGACGAAGACGAACAAGGCGTAATCGGCGCCGTATTTCTGTTTGAGATAACCGGTGTCGGGCCCCATGGTCCATGCGAACTTATCCTTCTTGGTGGGCAGCTGAAGCGGGGCGCCGTCATACTGGTGGATGAGGATCGACCGCCCCACCGCGCCATGAAGCTTCAAGAGCTGCACCTCCCGCGGGTCCCGCCCCACGTCCTCGGGTTTTTCCACGCGCTTGACCAACTGCGCGTTGATGTTCCTGAACCTGCGGGCAAGGTTGTCGGCGATGTGTTTCTTGGCGAGCCGCGTCCATTCCGCGTTGACTTCGGGAAGGCCGCCGGCATGAAGGACGCTGAGCTCGACGTCGGGCGTCAGCAAGACGATGCGGCGCTTTTCCGGGTTGGCGGCAAGGTTTGGACGCGCCTGATAGGCGGTGGTCACGCAGCCGCCGGCCAGCATCAGCACGAGGACGAGAAAAATAATCGGCGCTTTTCCGGGGAAAAATGTGTCCTTCACCGCAACCTCCCATGCCGAGGACTGAAGGTATTTTATTATTGTTTATTAATGGTTTGATCTGGCTTATTGACCCAATATTTTAGGTCCGTGGCGGCTAACCCCGCTCGGCCAGACCCTAGGGTACCCCCAGATCGCCGATGATTCTACCCCTCGTTGTCCCCTTGGCGAGCCCGCCCCGTCGTTCATGCGCGGTTCAGCTTGCCTACACCAAAATCGGCCCTATCTTTCCAGGGAGCCAAGCCAGGGAGCCAAGGAGGTACCGCCATGCTGCGCGCCATCGTCACCGTGTTTGCAGTCCTATCCATCGGCTTCGCCGGGTGCACCTTCAAGGGCGCAAGCACTTACAAGCCCAACGAGACCGGCATCATCATGCAGGTCAAGAGGGTCGCCGTGGTGTCCAGCCGCAAGGTGGTGATCGAAGGCCTCAGGGACAACCAGTCGGTGGGCTGGGGGGCCTTGGTTGGCGCCACCGTCGCCGGCGCCGCGACTTATGGCCTGACCAAGGCCGATACCCCCCTCGGCGTCGCCGTCACCATCATCGCCGCCATCGGCGGCGCCATGGTGGGAACCGTCATCGAGGAACGGAAGAACCGCCATCCGGGCGCCGAATACATCCTCCAGGCCAAGACCGGCGCCCCCTTCGCCGTGGTCCAGGCTCTCGGCGGCGACGATAGGGTCCTCGCCAAGGGGCGGCGCGCGGTGGTGCTGTATGGCCGCGGCGGCTTCGTCCGCGTGGTGCCGGAAAACTAGGCCCCGGGCGCTCATCTTTGTGGCGCCGGCGGCCAGGGCGGTGTTTAATCGGCCCCAAGACTTAACGGCACTTTTCGAGGAGAGGCCCATGACCGTCGCCCGCGTGATCATGATCAACGTCCCTGAGGCGAACGCCATGGAGGCCGAGCGGGTGTGGAAAACCGATTGCGCGCCGCTGATGATCCGCCAGCGGGGCTGCCGGTCGGAAAAGCTGATGAAGTCCCTGGACCGGCCCGGGCTTTATATCTCGTATTCGGAATGGGACAGCCTCGAGGACATCGACCGCTACCGCGAGGGCAACGATCACGATACCATCCAGAGCGAGACCCGGTCGCTCCAAGGCGCCCGGGCGGTGGTGTGGTGCTACGAGATCATCGACTGATCGGCGCCCCGCCAAGCGGTGATCCGGCCGGCGCGCCGATGAGAAGCACAAGGAGATGAATCATGACGAGCAAAATATTCATTGCCACCGTGTTGATCCTGGGTCTTGCGTCCACCGCCATGGCGGCGGGCTCATCCAGTCCCTCGCGCGCCCCAGAGCCGGAGTCGAATTTCGATCTCGGCGTCAAGGCCGTCGAAGCCCAGGACTTCAACCGGGCGCTCGGCCTGCTCGGCAAGGTGGTGCGTGCCGACCCGCAAAACGCCGATGCCTGGAACTGGATCGGTTTCTCCAACCGCAAGCTGAAGCGATTGAAAATTTCCCTGGTGGCCTATAAGAAGGCGCTGGCCATCGATCCCGACCACCGTGGCGCCAACGAGTATTTGGGCGAACTCTACCTTACGACGGGCGATCTGGCCAAGGCCCGGGCGCGCCTCGATAAGCTCGACGGGATTTGCTTCTTCGGTTGCGAGGAATACGACGATCTGAAGCGGGCCATAAAGGCCTTCGAGGCCGCCCAGGGCAAGAGCTGAGCGGCCCCGCCCTGGCCACCACCGCCTTCCTCTTTGGGACCCAGGCGAGATGGGCGATCTTTCCCCGCTTGCCGAGTTCTGGGGCGATTACGGGGCGTCGGTGGCGGCGTTCGCGCTGTTTGCGCTGTTGCACTCCATCGGCGCCCATGAGCCGTTCAAGAACGCCCTTGGGCGGCTCACCGGCTCGTTCTTCGTCGATCACTTCTGGCGCATCCTTTACTGCGCCCTCAGCTTCTGGGCCCTTTACTACGCCGTCGCGTCCCTGCACTGGGCGCGCAACACCGCCCATGACGTCTGGCTCTTCAATTATCCGGAATGGCTGTGGCAGGCCATCACGGCCCTGCACCTGGGGTCCATCGCGCTGCTCTATATCGCCTTCGCCCAAAGCGATTACCTGGAGTTCCTCGGCCTCAAACAGGCGGGGCGGGGGATCATGGCCTTGGCCGGCAAGCCCTCCCGGCGCCCGCCGATAGCACTGTTCGGAACCGATCGGCTGGTGGTCCGCGGCGTCTACGGCTGGGTGCGCCATCCGATGCTGGCGGCCGGGCTGCTGTTTCTGCTGACGTCCGGGCCGTCGCGCAACAACCTCGTCTATACCGCCATGTACGCCGCTTACATGTTCATCGGCGGCTATTACGAGGAACGCCGCATGCTGCGGGTCTTCGGCGAGGACTATGTCCGCTACCGGGCCCGGGTGGGGGCGTATTTCCCGCGCCTGTGGCATCGCCCGGTGGGCTGAGGGCCGCCATGCTGGAATGGATTTCCGAGTTTTTCTACGATCCCATCGTGTTCTGGACCGCGCCGTTGGCGCTCACCGCCGTCACCCTCGCCTGGCGTTGGCTGCGCCGCCGGCTTCGCCGCGGAAGCTGAGGCGTGGGGGCGGCGGGCCCGGCGAAAATGGCGCGGTTGCGGTTGCGAAAGCGGCCGAAAGGCCTTAGGTTCCGCGCACCGGGGAGTGGCGCAGTCTGGCAGCGCACCTGCTTTGGGAGCAGGGGGTCGGAGGTTCGAATCCTCTCTCCCCGACCACGCCCCCCGACGCCCGCGCGCGCACCCGGGCGCCGGCTAACCAGGAGGCCCCAT
>Ga0209980_10000645_pt1 | contig 19122 bp, 14 predicted proteins | sample CR02metaG_FD_183611 | JGI IMG/M metagenome (GOLD analysis project Ga0209980, IMG submission 183611) | Deep subsurface microbial communities from Mariana Trench to uncover new lineages of life (NeLLi) - CR02 metaG (SPAdes) (version 2) | ecosystem: Environmental > Aquatic > Marine > Ocean trench...
TAAGAAAACTTGGAAAATTAAATAAATCCGATGCTAGAGGATTGAGTAAGAATTTAACAGAATTCTTATCATGAAAGAAAACTAAATGAAAAAGTCTAAAAAAACTATTGATTCAGAAAGGCGCTAGGACGGAGAACATTGAAGATATAGAAAAACAAATTGATATTTTAAGCAGTAATGCTAATGCAGTTTCTAATTATTAATTTAGATAACCGATAATCTTTACCGAATAACAATAACTTCTAAATCCAAATCAAGCTTTGACCAAACCCTGTCTGCTGTAATTACTGGTGCGTTTTGTTTTATTCCAAGGCTTAGGCACGCCCTATCGGCAAGAGAAAGTCCATATTTTTTGCATTCTGGATAAATTAAAGCTGATATTTTTGCAAGCTCATCATCAAACGGAATTGATTCAATCCCAAGAGCTTGCAGGCGCGGAATTACTTCAGAAAGTTCAATTTTCTCGGCAACAATTTTTGAATAAACTTCTGACAAATTGACAGTACTAATAAGAACCTTATGAGCTAAAGCTTCCTTCACTTTTTCATATCCTTTTTCCTGCTTTAGGTATGCAATAAGTGCAGATGCGTCAAGAACAACTTCTTTCTTCATTTAGGCTATGACTTTTTCTCTTCTCGTTTTGCTTCTTCTTTTCTTTCTTTAATGAGCTTGTCAGATGATAAATTGGATTTTTTAAAAATTGCCCAAAGTTCTTTTTCTACTAGACTCGATGGTTTAATCATAAGCTTATTATCTTCAATCCAGCTTACTACTTTATCGCCGGGTTTAAGACCCAGAGTTTTTCTTATTGATGCAGGAATGACTATCCTTCCATGCGGGCCTATGTTAATAACATGGCTATCTTTTCCATCTGTCACATCTTGTGTTTGTGTCATATTATGAGAATACGGTACTATACAATAGATGTCAATTAAATTGAAATGGGTTTATGCTAATCATTCAACAACAAAATCTATAACCATTTTTAGTCCGTTAATATTTACAACTGATTTGCGGATGACTTTGTCTTTATTGTTTATATCAAAGTCAAAAATCAGGCTGAATGGTTTAAGTTCCGAACCGTTTTCAGGTTTTTTTACAGTGTATATGTACTTCAACTTTGTTGTTTCTTTTTCTTCCTGTTTTTCATAAGGTTCTCCAAGTGTGTATAAAACATCATAAATAGTCGGCAGGCCCTCCTTTTTACCCTGCATTGTTGTGCCGGCTTTTTTCTCTGATTTGTTCACTTTTGATTTACCCATTGATTTAAACATTTTTGCAAGCATCTCTTTTGACAGATTTTCAAGAAATCTTTTCGGTAAAGTGAATTCTTTGAGTTTATCCTTTTCAAAGTCCGTCATAATATCGATATCATAACTTTTCTCTTCTTTGATGCCATCTACATTTTTTTTAGTCAGTATATAAATCCAGCTGTTACCATTTTCATCTAAAACCTTTGTAGGCTCATTATTAAACAGCCACTTAATATCCTTTTTATACAGAATGGGATTTTTGAAAACCAGAGTGAGTCCTTTTTTGTCTTCGAGTTCAAAGTTGTCTTCGAAATGCTCAAACTGTCTTTTTAGTTTTAGCAGTCTGTAGTAGACACAGCCCGAAAGTAAAGTAGTAATTATTAATAAAATCAAATAAATAGAGTGCTTTCTCTTAATCATCAAAAAATTAATTGTTAGAAATTTGAAATAGAATAACTGGGTTTGGTAATTTTTTCATATACGCTACATTTATTCTTAGTCAATATAATGAGCTTGATTAATTTATAAAAGAGATTAAATATAAGACTATAATGTTTGGAAAACTTTTGTTCCTATTTATTGCAATTCCCATGCTCGAACTATTCATCCTGGTTAAACTAGGGACGCTAATAGGATTTTGGCCCACAGTTGGTATTGTAATCATTACAGGAGTCCTGGGAGCCGCTCTTGCCAGACTGCAGGGATTTTTGATATTCAAACAAATACAGCATGAACTTCAAAGCGGTCAAATTCCGGCCGATAAAATGGTGGATGGCTTACTGATATTTCTTGGTGGCGTTGTTCTTCTTACCCCTGGTCTTCTTACAGATTTAGCAGGATTTTTTATGCTAATTCCATGGACAAGAAATATCTTCAAAAAATACATAAAAAGAAAATTTGCAGGACATATAAAAACAAAAGACGAAACTAAATATACAATTATTGATGTTTAAAAGTTAACTAGCTACAGCTTCAGAATCATCTTCTTTATCAAAAACTTTTCTTATTCCGTACGTAGTTGTTCTTTCTGCTGGAATTCTGTCGATCTCCCAAGTAAGTCTCCTGAACTCTTCAGGAGGGAAGTATTGTCCAAAATTAGCGCCTGCTGCTCTGGATATCTGCTCTTCCATTAGAGTGCCGCCAAAATCATTAGCTCCGGCTGTAAGTGAAAACTGGGCAAATTCAGGACCCTGTTTAACCCAGGAAACCTGAATGTTATTTATATAGCCCCTCAGCATAAGTCTTGATATTGCATACATTTTCATCTGGTCTAGATCGGTTGGACCCGGGCGAACCTTACCTTTTGAATTAAGAAATAACCTTGTGTTCCAGGGAATAAATCTTAGAGGAACAAATTCAGTAAAACCGCCTGTTTCTTTCTGAATCTCTCTTAAAACATTCAAATGCCTTGCCCAGTGTATAGGCTTATCCAAATGACCGTACATGATTGTTGATGTAGTCCTCATACCGGCTTTATGGGCTTTTTTGACAACTCTTATCCAGACTTCTGTAGGGATTTTCCTTGGGGCAATCTTTACCCTGACTTCTTCATCTAAAACTTCGGCCGCAGTCCCAGGAAATGTGTCGTGACCTACATCCTTTAGCATTTCGATAAAATCTTCTTCGCTTATATTGAGAGTTTCAGCTCCATAATAAATCTCAAAAGGTGAAAAAGCATGTGTGTGCATTTCGGGTACAGCTTTTTTCACATTTTTAATTAGATCGACGTAATAATTACCGTCTATGTCAGGATGCATGCCGCCCTGCATACAAACCTCTGTAGCCCCATGTTCCCAGGCTTCTATAACCTTATCCTTTATCTCATCCATCGTGAGAAAATAGGCCCTTTCATCACCTTCGGGAGCCATAAAATTACAAAAACCGCACCACGTATAGCATATGTTTGTAAAGTTTATATTTCTGTTAACAACATAGGTAACAATATCGCCTACATCCTGTTTTCTAATATCATCTGCGGCGAGGCACAGAGCAGCAAGCGCTTCAGGATCTTCAAGCAAAAAAAGGTGCTCGCCTTCATCAATCGTAATTTCATCACCTAAATACGCTTTTTCAATAATTTTAGACGTCTTTCCATTAACTCTGGAAAGAAGACTGTCTATACCTGCTTCTCTGTTTTCCTTTATTTTTTCTATCACATTTTTAATTTCTTCCATCAGTTTCCTCCTGCTGAGCAACAAAACCTGTATCATCTACAAAGTTGCTAACAACATGTAATAATTCTTTATTTATATATTTATCATTTATAAATTCAGGGTATACCGGAAGTCTTTCTTTTAGTTCAAATCCATTTTCTTCACACATCTGCTGCATTTTGTCTAACTGAGGCCAGGGAGCTTCAGGATTAACATAATCTATAGTTAGAGGAGATACTCCTCCAAGATCATTTATTCCTGCCAGCGTGAAATAAGGATATGTCTCTAAATTTAGATTGGGCGGGACTTGTATGTTCATTTGTTCGCCAAAAATTAGCCTCGAAATTGCCACAATCTTAATCATTTCAATAAACTCAGGTGAAGGCTGATTTTCCATCCTGATTCCCACTTTAGGACTGAAGTTCTGAATTATAATCTCCTGAATATGCCCGTACTCATCATTTAAGCGCTTAAGTGCAAAAAGTGAATCAATCCTCTCTTCGCAGGTTTCTCCTATTCCAACTAATATCCCTGATGTCCAGGGGATATTAAGTTCACCTGCAAGCTCCATTGTTTTCATTCTTAATTTTGGAACTTTATCCGGACAGCCATGATGAGCCCCTCCATTGTAAAGCAGCCTATCGCTTATATTTTCAAGCATTAGGCCCATACTGGGGTTTGTCTGCCTGAACTGCTCCAGTTCTTCAGTATTGGATAACCCCAAATTCGTGTGAGGAAATATATTTTCTTTTAGTCCTTTTTCACTTAGATCAATTAAATATTGTGCTGTAGTGTTGAAACCCAGTTCATTAAGCGCCTCTCTGTAAACCTTGTATTTTAGCTCTGGTTTATCACCTGTTACAAATAAGAGTTCCGTGCAGCCTAATTGCGCACCCTTTCTAGCAATTTCGAGTACTTCATTAGGCGGAATAAGAAGTTCACCTTCACCGGGTTCTATTTTAAAAGTGCAGTAACCACACTTGTCTCTGCAAAGGCGAGTCACGGGGACAAATACATTTTTAGAAAATGAAAGAGTATTTCCTTTGCCTTTATTTCTAATTTCCGACGCACTGAGCAGCAATCTTAGAAGATTATTATAGTCCAATTCATTAAGATAAAGAGCTTCATCCCTGTCTATAGTAATTCCATTTTCCGCTTTTTGGCAGATTGATTCAAGACTTGAAGAAATGCTCTCTTCAGAGTCACTATGCAAACCTGAAATATCAAAAAACGTTGATAAGGTCTGTTGTGAATATAAATTTTCCAGCTGGCTTATAGTTGTACTCATCTTTTATATTTATATAATATTTGAACGTTAACTAAATAATTATACCACTAATAATACAATTATTTAGAAATTTCACTCATTTGGTTTATTCATCTTACCCATACCTATAATCCCATATTTTAATTGTTATTGTCAAGTAGAAAATTGCCAGAAAATTAACTAAGTCTTCAGGATTTTTTGAGCCAGATTTATCGAATCTGCTTCATTTTTCATAACAGTATCAAGAATAGTCGTTTTTATACCCAGCTTTTCTATTCTTTTTGCCTCTGATTTATCCTTAATATCAATTATCATTTCATCAATAAAATCCTGATAAAGTTTTGCTACCTGGGTAGATGAAACCTCGAGACCTTCTGCTCTCATCAACTTATCAGCGGGACCCTTAAGAGGCACGCCCCCCACAAGCGGACTAATTGCAATTTTTTTTGCCTTAGATTTTTTTATGGCATCCCTTACACCCGCAACTTTCAAAATAGGCCCAATGCTAATAATAGGATTACTCGGACACAGTATTATAGTATTTGCCGATAATATTGAGTCTATTACCTGCTCACTTGCTTTTGCATTTTCTATTCCTTTTATATAAACAGATTTAACTTCAGGAAGCATTTTTTCTTTTACTAAATATTCCTGAAAATGCATTTCACCTTTTTTAGTACTTATCCAGGTTTCAACATCTGTATCACTCATTGGGAGTATATTCAGATCATCCAGTCCATAAGATTTAGCTATTTTCGAGGTTATTTGCGTATATGTATAACCCAGTGACCGGAGATGTGTTCTATATAGATGAGTAGCAAGGTCTTTATCGCCTAAATTAAACCAGCCATATATGCCAAACCTGCTTAGTGCCGCAAGGCAGTTAAATGTATCCCCTTCCAAACCCCATTTTCTATCTGTATTTACATTTCCGGAAAGTGTATAAATAATCGTATCAATATCGGGAGATATCCTGAGTCCGCCAACTGTTATATCATCGGCGGTATTTACAATAATATTTATTTTTTCATTTAAGTTTAATTTAATTAAGCCAGATAGAAATTTTGCAGCGCCGACACCACCACCAAGAGCTGTAATCATATTTTTTTATCCTTATGCATAAATTTAAAATATGTTTTCATTAAACACTTAAATTTAAACTAATAAACTATATTAATTCTTACCTTGTTTTAAGCTATTTATTTAACATTTTATTGATTTACTATAAAACTTTTGATTGTTTATTCTTTATTTTGTTATATATTAAAAAGTTTAGGCAGGCTATTAACACATTACAAATTATTGTATATTTTTAAGGGAGTATTATGAGTTTAGAATTAATTAGATCAAATAATCAGTGGCTTACGAAAGTTGTTTTGTTTGTAATAGCAGTAGTGTTCACACTTGGTTTTGGATACTCTTTTGTTAACTTTGGAACCAGCGGGCTTAGTTCGCAGGGCAGTGCTGCGCAGGTAAATGGTGAAGAGATTTCACTATTTGAATATTATAGATTAAGAGACAGTATGACATCTCGCTTTAATCAAAACACCGAAATTCCAGAAGCTGCGTTAAATTTTTTACGGGTAAGGGCTTTAAATCAGTTGATAGATTTAAAACTGCTATACCAAAAAGCCGGGGAGCTGGGACTTGAGATAACAGATGAAGAACTCAAACAATCTATCATATCGAACCAGGCATTTCAGATTGATGGAGACTTCATTGGTTTTGCTGCATATAAAAACTTTGTTCAGCAGAGTTTAAAAGAAAATGTCGGAGAATTTGAGAGAAGATACAAAGAAGAGCTACTGGCTCAAAAGTTTGTCGATTTCATTAACGAAACCGCAAAGATAAACGACGAAGAGCTGCTGAATCTTTACAGAATTCAAAACGAAAGAATTAAGCTTGCGTATATAAAATTTTCGCCCTCCGATTATCTGGATCAAGTAGAGGTCAAAGATGAGGAAATATCAAAATATTTCAGTGAAAATAAGAAGAATTACTTTCATGCCGAACAAAGAGAAATTGAATATATTGTAATTAAACCCGGCGATTTTGAAAAAGGTATAGAAATAACAGATGAAAAAATTGCAGCTTATTACAATTCATACAAAGACGAGGAATTTTTAGATACAGATGGAAACCCAAAGGAGTTAGAAATAGTTAAAGAAGATATAAGGTCTTTGCTCACGGCAGATAGAAAAAATGATAATAGGCAGGAATTTATTGGTAAGTTAGATGATTATTCAAAGACAAAAGAGATAAGTGAAATTGGAAAACAATTTGCGATTGAAAAACCATCTACATCTATATTCTCTCTTACCGCTAACACCGATGATTCAATCCCACAAGTAGTAAAGAATAAAGCTTTTGAATTAAAAAAGGAAGAAAAGTATTTTACTAATGTTTCAGAAGATATATGGATTGTAAATATTAAAGATATCAAGACTAAAAGAGACAAGAATCTGGAAGATGCCAGGGATGATGTAACTGCTGATTTAAAAGTTATTAGGGCAAAGGATATAGCCAAAAAAGAATCAAAGAAATTTCATAAGAAATTACTGAATGACAAAGTGAAAATTTCTGAATTAAAAACTACAAATAATAGCAAATATAATGAAACTGAATACTTTTCAAGACTGGATAAGGTAGAAGAAATTGACTCAAAAGAAATATTATTAGATTCTTTTCTACTGAGCGATAAGAATCAGATTTCCAAAGAGGTTTATCAAATCGCAGACGACTATTTGATTTTATCTTTAATAGAAAAGAAACAGATTGATATAAACGAGTTTGAAGACAAAAAAGAAGATATCAAGAACACAATTTTGCAAAGAAAGAAAAACAATATATACAGGGACTGGATTCTATCAATTAGGAAACAGGCAGAAATAATACCTAATGCCAAGCTATTTCCTAATTTAGGATAATAGGAGCTAAATTTATGGGGTCATTAAGAGCTTTAATAGTTGGCTCTGATAAGGATTATTGCTATGTAATAAAGGAGTTTTTAGATTCCCGGGGAATGATAAGTTCACTGATTCTGGATTACAATCAGGGTATTGATAAACTTTTCTACGAAAATCCTGATATTACAGTAATAGAACTTATTTCATCTCATAAAGTTAGCACCAACCTCATTAACAAAGTAAGAAACTCTTCTGAATTTCAGTTCATGGATTTTACAAGGGATACTAGCATTGAGCTTGATAAAGATTTAAAACCCGTTTTTTTTCTCGAAGAAACTAGCCAGCTAAACACCCTGTTAGCTTTTCTTAACACATTTTTTATTGCTGACATCGGCCAGCAGGAAAATATTCTTGATAGAAATAAAGTGGTTAAAAACGAGCTTGAATCTTTTCCGTATCCCATCTTATTGTCTTATATATTTAAAAATTCCCTGTCAGGGATATTAACAATTAGCTCCAGTGTTAATTTAAAATTATACTTAGTTGACGGCAGGCCCGTATATGCCGAGGGAGGAGATGTAGAGACCGCTCTTGGAAGAATGCTGCTTGAAAGCGGACGAATTGAAAACGTAAAAGATTACGAAAAAGCGCTTAACATAGCAAGTGAAAAGAAACAAAGGCTGGGTGAAGTGCTGGTATCAATGGGAGTAATATCTCCACATGAGCTAAATGAACTTTTGGAAGATCAGATACAGGAAAAAATTGTTAGGGGTTTTGTTTTAAAATCCGGATCATTCAAATTTGATAGTGGCAAAAGCAACCTTAACGATATTGTTAAATATGAAATAGACTTTCCGCACGTTTTGTATGAAGGCATTAAACGGTTTGTAGGCAAGCAATTTATTAAAGAGTTATTTTTTGATTCAGGCTCAGCAAAAAAAATCAAAGTTATAAAAGATTTAGGACAAAAAACCGGCGATTTGGGCCTGGGTCCTAAGGAACTCAGAGTGATACAGAATTTGGAAAAAAATACCAATATAGAAAACTTGTTAAACAAGACCACTACTGCCAATGAAGATACTTTAAAAATACTTTTTTTAATCTATCTTTTGGGTTATGTGGTTTTGGATAAAGACGTCTACCGCAATATTGGCAGATTATTTACTAAGTCAGGTGATGCTGAAAAAGATATAAGCAGCGAAGAAGAATATGAAGATATAATAGACCTTGATGAAGAAATTGCAGAAACTGCAAATGTTGAAAAAATAAGTGCTAAAACCAAAAAGGAGCTTACAGAAAAGGACAAAGAAATGTTACACGCTGTAAGTAAAATGGAGCTTGAAATGGAAATAGATGCTCCTGTGGTTGACAACACATCAAACGTTATACCTTTTAAAGAACAACCGGTTAAACATCAAAAAGAATCTGAAACATCTGAAAAGACAGATGAAAGACTGTCTGTAAAAGATAGTACAGGTACCTCAAAAGACAACTCTGAGCTAATTAAAGGCATAAATGAATTATATTCCAGACTGGACGATGAGGATTATTATATGATTTTAGGAGTAAATAAAGATTCCTCAAAACAAGAAATAAGAGATAGTTATTATAGTCTGGTTAAAAAATATCACCCCGATATACTCGCTAGATTAGATGACGGATCAAGAGAAAAAGCAGATCGGATTTTTTCTGTAATTTCGACTGCTTATCAAACCCTAAGTGATGATGACAAGAGAGATGATTATGATTCGACAAATCAACTTGATGATCTTAAATCCGAAGCACAGGAACTTTATCAATCCGAGCTTATGTTTAACGAAGGGGGAGCGTTACTAAAACAAAAAAAATATGAGCAAGCAGAAGAAAAATTCAAAAAAGCAATCGAAATTAATCCTGAAAGTTTCTTATACAAGGGTATAATAAACTGGGCTAGATTTCTAAATAATAAGGATGATAAAGAGAGCGTTGATAAATGTGTAATAGAGCTTGAGAAATTAATATCACAAGACCCCGGGATTGCTGAGAATTATTTTTATCTTGGAAGCATATTTAAGCACAATGATGATTTTAGAAAAGCAGAAACTAATTTTTCGAAAGCTGTCGAACATGATCCGGATTTCACTGATGCTAAGAGGGAAATGAGAGTAATACAAAATAGAAACACAGAAAAAAGAGAAGCTAAAAAATTAAGACCCGAGAAAAGGTTTTGGTCGAGTTTATTTAAAAAATAGCTATTGCGTCAATTTATATAAATTTCCTAAATTGTATTTATCTAATTCACATATATATCATAAAATATAAGGATTGTTGTAAATGAAATTAATAAAACTTGAGTTCAGTGGGTTTAAATCATTTTATGATAAAACCAAAATTGACTTCCATACAAATATTAATGCAATAGTAGGACCCAATGGGTGTGGCAAATCCAATGTTATCGATGCTATTAAATGGGTTATGGGTGAGCAAAACCCAAGAAATTTAAGGGCTATGACTATGGAAGAAATTATATCCAATGGAGGTGAAACCCTAAAACCGCTCGGTATGGCAGAGGTCTCTATTGTCATTTCTGCAAATGGGGCCGGATATGAAGAAATAAATGTAAAAAGAAGATTATTTAGATCAGGACAGAGTGAATATTACATAAATAATGTTCCCTGCAGATTAAAGGATATTACAGAATTATTTGTTGATACCGGAGTTGGAGCCAGGGCCTATTCAATTATAAGCCAGGGGAAAGTGGAGAGCATCATTACATCTAAGCCTGAGGGGAAACGCGAGGTTATTGAAGAAGTAGCGGGTATCGGAAAATATAAGCTTAGAAGAAAAGAAACCCAGAGCCGAATAGAATCAACAACAAATAATTTAACCATAGTAAAAGAATCTCAGTCTGAAATTCTGCACCAAATAAAAAGTTTGAAAAAACAGGCTGATGACGCAGAAAAATATAAAAAAATTGCTCAGGAAATTGAGCAGATCGAAAAAAAAGTATTAATCAGAAAGAAAAAAGAATTAGACGAAATTAAAAACTTTACCAAAACTAAAAGTCTAAACACAAAAGATAGTATTTCTGAAAAATCAAAGATAAACTCCGAGCTGGAAAATAGCAGAAAAAACACTGTAGAGAATATAGGCAAAGTTGACCGCGAAATTGAGAATTTAAGAAATGAATATTTTGAAGATACAAAGAAACTGCAATCCACCGAAAACAATATTGAATTAAATCATAGAGAAGAAAACATATTAATTGATACACTATCGACTATTAACACGGATAAAAACAATAGTATAAAAGAAATCGAGAACATTGAAAAAATTACCTTCCAAAAACAATCAGAACTGAAGTTGTTAATATCCAGTGTGGCTGAAAAAGAAAATGAGCTTTTAGCAAAACAAAATCTTACAGATACCTACAAACATAATCTAACAAATAAAAAGCAGGAGTATAATGAATACCGTGAGGGTCTCCTTAGGTCGTTAGATGAATATGGAAGCGTTAAAACCAAAGTCGTGGGCATAGAAAAAGATGTTAATGAACTAGAATCAAGAATTTACAGACTTAAAAAAGAAAAAACGCAAATCCGCAATAAAATGTCTTTAAACACTGCAGATCTGAGGCTAAATGAAAACGCACTAAAAAATGTGGTTGCCGGGAAAATTAGTTTGGGAGATAAACTAAGGAAACTTGAAAACGAACTAACCCGGTTAAAAAATACCAAATACAACTTAGAAACTGACTTAAGGGACTGCCGAGAACAGTTTAACCAGGCAAAATCTCATCTCACGGCTATTGAAAAAATACAGACCAATTATGAATGGCTTCCAAGTGAACTGAGCAAATTTATACTAGAGCACAAAGGAAGAGAAGTGCTTGGACTTCTGGCTGATTATATATCTGTTTCTGAGATATATGATAAAGCCGTAGAAGCTGCTTTGGGTGAAAAGCTGAAATGGGCTGTTATAAATAATCTCAAAGAAGCATTTCCTTTGATTAACTCTCTTAAAAATCAAAAAGCTGGTAAAGGCACTTTTGTTCCTTTGGATATCTATCATAAAAAAAGCGCTGAGGGGGATGAGAAGCTTAGCTTGGTACCCTTAATTAATGTTATTGAAACAGACCCTGTAATAAGTGGTTTAGCCACTAACCTTCTGGATAAAATTTATATTGCAGATTCACTGGATAGCATTAGTAACATTGAACAAAGGTTAGAACAAGGATATTCATTTGTAACTCTTGATGGAGACTATATCGATAGTTCGGGATTTATTTGCGGTGGACTATCTTCAGACGGTGTGTTTGAGAGAAAAAGAGAAATAGATCAATTACTGGCAAAATCTGACGGCCTTAAAAAATATATTGATAATTCACAATTAGAGCTAAGCGCATTAGAGATTAGATTAGATAATTCAAATAGTTCTAAAATAAAGCTTGATGCGCAGCTGAGAGATTTAGACATAAAAGAAGCTGAAATAAGGAAAGATCTAATAAATTTAAAAGATATAAATGACGGAAATAGAGAAAATTATAGATCTGTTGTATTCGAAATTGAAAGCTTCAAAGCTGAAAAAGGAGGTAAAGTACTGTCACTTGCTGATCTGAGTAAATACATAAATGAATTGGAGTTAAAAAAGATAAGGTTTGAGACCGGATTTAAAAACTTAGATAAAGAACTTAGAGAATTAGAAGATAAGGACACCGAAATTGGCTTGTTTGTTAATCAAAGCAAAGTTGATATAGCTGCCTTAAAGGAAAAGATTAATGGATTAGAGCAGGAATCAAACTATTATTTATTAAGAAAAAATGATTTAAGCCTTAAAGTTATCATTCAGAGATCAGATTTTGAAAAAACAAATTACAGTAAAGCCAGTATTGTAAAAGAATTACTAAAACTGGGAGAGGATAAAGAGTTAATTAACAGAAAAATAAATGAAGATAACGAAATTGTTTCTAATTTTTCAGCTAAGAGAAAACAGATTGAGCAAGAGCTCAAAGTCTATGACGATCAAATCTCGGTCATTACAAGAGAATTAGAAGATCTGAAAAAATCCTCTGCCCAGTTTGATTTGGAGCTTAACAGCGTTGATATAGAGATTAAACACTTAACCGCAAACAGGGATATTGAAGATACAGAATACTCAAGCGAGCAGTTAGATTTTAATACTTTAGAAATGGAAAATAAATTAGATAGTTTAAAAAATCGACTGCAAAGATTTGGCCCGGTAAATCTCTTAGCCCCTGAAGAGTATCTAAAACTAGAAGATAGAAACAAATTTTTAACAGAACAGGTAGAAGATTTAGAAAATGCAATGGATTCGCTGAGAAAAGCAATTAACAAACTGGACAAAGAATCAAAGATGAGGTTTAAGGAAACTTATGACCTGGTTAGCGATAAGTTTAAAGAGTTATTTCCACAAATTTTTAGGGGTGGGGAAGGCAAGCTCGAACTTACTGATCCTGATGATCTCTTAAATACAGGCGTAGAGGTATATGTAAGACCCAAGGGTAAAAAGTTTCAGTCTATAAATCTTTTGTCAGGAGGAGAAAAAGCGCTGGCCGCTATAACTCTTATACTATCTGCCTGTTTCGTTAAACCTGCACCGTTTTTACTGCTTGATGAAATAGATGCGCCTTTAGACGACTCTAACACCAAAAGCTTTTTAGAAGTTGTAAAAGAAATATCCAAGCAATCACAGGTATTGTTAATCACGCACAATAAAAACACCATGCACGATGTTAACTATTTGATAGGTATTACTTCTCAGGAGCCTGGAACATCAAAGGTTGTTTCTGTTGAATTGCACTAAAATATTTAATTGAACTTGTTATGCTAAAAGAAGTGCTTATACTTTCAGCGGCGAGCAGTCCGGAGGACAAACATTAGATGATATCCTATATAATGAAAAAAATAGTTGGTTCAAAAAACCAACGCCAGCTTAAAAAGCTGCAGATAGTGGTAGATAGTTCCAATGAATATGAACAGCCGTTAGCAGAATTATCTATTTCCGATCTTTCTAAAAAATCTGATGAGTTTAAATCCAGGATTAGTGAAGCAATTAATAGCACTGTAGATACTGATGAAGATGAATTTTTTGATAAACTGGAAACAACTCTTTTTGAAATTCTCCCCGAAGCGTTTTCCTTAGTTAGGGAGGTCTCAAAAAGAACTTTGGGCATGAGGCACTTTGATGTACAACTTGTAGGAGGAATCTCTCTTCACCAGGGCAATATTGGTGAAATGAAAACCGGTGAAGGAAAAACACTTGTTGCGGCACTTCCCTTGTATTTAAATGGCCTGACCGGCTATGGCGCCCATCTTGTCACTGTAAATGATTATTTAGCCCGAAGAGACGCTCTTTGGATGGCGCCCATATATAAACTTCTGGGTTTGAATCTAGGGGTTATTAATCATGAAATTTCATATTTAGTTCAGTGGGAAGATGAGGCAAAGGCAAAAAAAGCAATTGATGAAAACTTAAGTGTATGGCCGCAGGAGTATTCTGACTTAGAAATTCCACCTGACAAAAATCTTGATGCACTGACATCATTTAAAACAAAGCTTGTTGAATGTTCCAGGCAGGATGCTTATAGAGCAGAAATTACTTATGGAACCAACAATGAGTTTGGTTTTGACTATCTTAGAGACAACATGAAGTTCGCATTAGAAGATTATGTACAGAGAGGACACAGTTTTGCCATTGTTGATGAGGTTGACAGCATTTTAATTGATGAAGCGCGCACGCCACTTATTATCTCCGGCCCTTCTGAAGACTCGACGGAGCTTTATTATCAAATTGACAGTGTAGTAAAAAAGCTAAATAAAGATAAAGACTTTACTATAGATGAAAAAACTAAACAGGTAACGCCCACCGAAGAAGGATCAAGTAAGGTTGAAAAAATCCTTGGTATCAGCAACATATACGATCCTTCAAATCTTGAGTTGCTTCATCATGTAATTCAGGGACTGCGTGCTCATCATCTATTTCAAAACGATGTTGAGTATATTGTTAAAGACGGTCAGGTGATCATCGTTGATGAGTTTACAGGAAGACTTATGCCCGGAAGAAGGTGGAGCGATGGTCTTCACCAGGCAGTTGAGGCAAAAGAAGGCGTTCAAATTGAAAATGAGAACCAAACCTTAGCTACTATAACGATCCAAAACTACTTTAGAATGTACCGTAAGCTTTCCGGGATGACCGGAACAGCAGACACTGAAGCATTTGAGTTTAAGAACATTTACAAACTCGATGTATCCGTGATTCCAACCAACATGCAAATGATCAGAGATGATCTAAATGACGTAATATACAAAACAGAAAAAGAAAAACTAAACGCTGTAGTAGATGAAATAAAGGAAGTTAACTCTACAGGAAGGCCGATGTTAGTTGGAACAACATCAATAGAAAATTCTGAAAAAATAAGCAAGCTGCTGGACAAACATAAGGTCAAGTTTCGGGTTTTAAATGCAAAACAACATGAAAAAGAAGCGCATATCGTAGCTCAGGCCGGAAGGATCGGGGCTATTACTATTGCAACCAATATGGCGGGAAGGGGCACAGACATAGTTCTGGGCGGAAACCCTGAATTTCTGGCTGCTGATATTGCAAAGAAATCATTTAATGCCGAGTTGAACGAACTGCAAGAAGATGAATATGAAGAAGTAATGATTGAGGCAAAAAATATATGTGACAGTGAAAAGAAAAAAGTTTTAGAGCTGGGTGGTCTGCATATTATCGCTACAGAAAGACATGAATCCCGAAGAATAGACAATCAGTTAAGAGGTCGTGCCGGAAGGCAGGGCGACCCGGGATCATCCAGATTTTATGTTGCATTGGATGACGATTTAATGAGACTCTTTGCATCTGAAAAGATCACGAGCATCATGGATAAGCTTGGGTGGAAAGAGGGCGAACCCATCGAGGCTTCCCTTATCTCTAAATCGATAGAGAATGCGCAAAAAAAAGTTGAGTCCAGAAACTTCGATATTAGAAAACATCTGCTTGAGTATGATGATGTATTAAATACACAAAGGGACGTAATTTATACTAAAAGAAAAGAAATACTGTCTGGCAAAAACATCAAAGAAATTTTTTATGAAATCGTTGATGAAACAATTGAAAGCTTAGTTTTAGAATATATTCCCCAAAAGGCAAAAGAGGATGAAGTAGATTTTGAGGAAATTTCCGAAACCTCAAAGAGACTGTTTAATATTGAAATAAGTGGAGATGAAATAAAAGATTATGGGCTAGACCACGATCAAATTACCCAAAGCTTGCGAAATAGAATTGTTGATGCATATAACGACAAAGAAGAAGAAATCGGAGAAGATACACTGCGGCAGATTGAAAAATTCATTATTTTGCAGACTCTTGATCACCTCTGGAAAGACCACCTGCTCAGTATGGATCATCTTAGGGAGGGAATTGGTCTTAGGGGATATGCTCAGAAAGATCCACTTCAGGAATATAAAAGAGAAGGATATCAAATGTTTACCGGGCTTATGGAACTGTTTAATGAAGAAGTTTGTACAAAGCTATTCCTTGTTAAACCCGTGAGTGATGTTGATATAGACAGGCTGGAGAGGAGAAGAAAAATAGAGCAGGAAAGAATGGTAATTGGCAGAGGAGAAAGTGAAGAAAAAAAGAAGCCTGTCAGAAGAGAAAAAAAGGTTGGAAGAAACCAGCTTTGTCCATGCGGTAGTGGTAAAAAATACAAAAAATGTTGTGGTAAGGCATAAAGACTAGTAAAGAGATTAAAGTGGATAGTTCTGAAGCAATACAAAAAGTAAATATATTAGAAAAAAACATTCAAAAGGTAATAAAGGGTAAAAAAGAGGTAATAAGAGATGTTATAGTTGCGTTTCTTTCAGGAGGGCATGTTTTAATTGAGGATGTTCCAGGTGTTGGTAAAACTACTCTTGCCCAGGCACTGGCTAAATCTACTAACCTCTCTTATAGCAGAATCCAGTTTACAAGCGACCTTTTACCTTCTGATATATTGGGTGTTTCTATTTTTGATCAAAATAAATCTGAGTTTAAATTTAACCCGGGGCCAATTTTTTCCTGCATCGTTGTTGCCGATGAGATAAACCGTGCAACACCTAAAACACAGAGTGCTCTGCTTCAGGCTATGGGTGAGGCAAAAGTTACGGTAGACGGCAGGACCTTTAACCTTATTAAACCTTTTATAGTTATAGCCACTCAAAATCCTTTTGAATACAAAGGCACTTTTCCCCTTCCTGAAAACCAGTTAGACAGATTTGCTATTAGAATTAGCATTGGCTATCCGGACTATCAAAGTGAAAAAGAAATTATTACTAATATCAACCCTTATAATTCGAGTGACGACCTAAGTCCGGTTGTATCGAAAGATGACATTCTTTACTTACAGTCCCTCGTAATAAAAGTAAACATAGACGAGTCCATACTGGAATATATCCTGGATATTGTTAATAAAACCCGTGATAATTCATATTTTGATCTTGGAGTAAGCCCAAGAGGAACTATTGCGCTTAAATTGGCGGCTCAGGCAAATGCAATAGTCGAAGGAAGAAATTACTGCATCCCTGACGATGTAAAAAACATGGCTGTAGCAGTACTTGCTCACCGGGTAATCATGAAAACCGAGGTTTCAAAAGTTTCTACAGAAGAAGAGGCTATCATGGAGATTTTAGAAATGATAAAAGTGCCTCACTGAAATATTGATATTAAACTTATAAAATTAGCATTTTACAAAATATTTTCTATCTCGTTTGCAAGACTAAAATCTTTTTCAGTTATTCCACCTTCGCTATGTGTAGAAAGCACTAATTTTACTTTATTATATTGTACTAAAATGTCGGGATGATGATCTGCTTTTTCAGCAAGTATCGCTACTTTATTTACAAAGCCAATCGAATGAATAAAGTTTTTAAATTTGAATTGTTTTTCAATCTCTATTCCAGATTGTTCCCAACCGTCTAGTGATGATAGGTTTTGCATAATATCTTGTTCTGATAGCAGCATAGCTCCTCCATGTAATGGAATTTTTGTCTAATGTTTATTACAATAATATTAAGATGAATATAGCTTATATAAGTTTAGGTTCAAACATAGAAAACAGAATTGAACACAGCATAAAAGCACTGGATGAACTATCGACATTTTTAATGTTAAAAGTTGTCTCATCTTTTTATGAAACAGAACCTTTTGGAGTTAGTGATCAAAACAATTTTATAAACTGTGCTGCCGAAATTGAGACGAGTCTGCAGCCACATGATTTACTGAATTATTTAATAGATACCGAAAAAAAGTTGGGAAGAGCAAGCAAAGGTGACTATAAGCCAAGAACAATTGATCTGGATATAATTTTTTATAATGATTTAATTTTAGAAACCACCAGTCTTATAATTCCTCACAGGCAGGCGCATTTAAGAAAATTTGTAATAGAGCCTCTTTGTGAAATAAACCCCGACCTAATTCACCCAGTTTTAAAAAAACCGATTTCAGATATATTGCAAAAATTGGGAAATAAGCAGCGTGTTAAAAGAATCGGTCAATATTATTAAATCAAAAGTTGTTAACAATCTATCAACATGCTTTTAACTATTTATTAATAAAGCTGTAAACATTTTATCAACACCCTCAATTACATAAATATCGTATGATAACAGATAGTTAGAGATCATAATTGCTTTAGTTTATTAAGATGAATCTATTAATTTATGAATTTTATTTGTGCTTGTGTACAGATTAAAGCTGCTCAGGACTGATAAATTAAGCCCTACTATTCTAGGGCTTGAACTTAGAGTCATCTCAATAACTATCATAGATTTGATAACTATTTTTTGGTATAAAATAGAATCAAAAAAAGTGAAAAGGCATTAGTCTAATGAAATATGGAACACGATATTACAGTTTACAGTCCCCTGCTCACAAACGCAGCATGCATGTTTAGCTTTATGGCGAAATGTTATATAGAAATTAGCATTGCTGATGAAAGGGGTTTTGATTGAGCCTGGTTAACTGAGCACCTCATGTTTCTTAAGCTTTAGATTTTGATATTTTATAAATACTTAAAACTATAAGAACTCCACCCAACAATACTCCCACGTCCAGTTTTGTTCCCAGAATAATTCTGTCGAAAGTTAAGGCGACTACAGGTACTAGCAAAGATGAAAAAGTGGTGATATTTATATCAAATTTGTTTATTAAATAAAACCATATAGAAAAATTAATCGCCGAAGCAACTATCCCCGTAAACAGTATTATAAATATTGAATGGTAATTCCAATCGACTCTAAAACTGCCTTCAATTATGTATGCTATTATAATTAGAAAAGCTGCTCCAAAAATAAGCTGGTAACCATTTACTATAAATGGGTTATGATCTCGCAGCTTTTTTCTGTTCCATATATTTGCTATTGCCCAAGAAATTGCGGCAAGTATGATCAAAAGCTCCCCATATATTATTTCTACGCTTTGAACAGAAATAGCATCCCATCCCAAAATAAATGCGGTACCAAAAATTCCTAATATGACTCCAATCCACTTGGCATTGTTTAATCTCT
>Ga0209980_10000646_pt1 | contig 19109 bp, 17 predicted proteins | sample CR02metaG_FD_183611 | JGI IMG/M metagenome (GOLD analysis project Ga0209980, IMG submission 183611) | Deep subsurface microbial communities from Mariana Trench to uncover new lineages of life (NeLLi) - CR02 metaG (SPAdes) (version 2) | ecosystem: Environmental > Aquatic > Marine > Ocean trench...
GAAATTATGGTTGCCAGAGATATTCAAGTCGCCCAATTTACCGGCGCAAAAATTCACATTGCACATATTTCGACCGCCAAAGCAGTTGATCTGGTCAGACAGGCAAAAAAACAGGGCGTGCAGGTGACCTGTGAAGTTATGCCGCACCATTTTCTTCTTACTGAAGAGGCTGTGATAAAACAGGACACAAACACAAAAATGAGCCCGCCATTGCGAACTCAACAAGATGTTGACGCGATGCTGGCAGGGTTGCAGGACGGCACTATCGATGTGATCGCGACCGACCACGCGCCGCATTCCCCAAAAGAGAAAGAAGTTGAATTTGTGAAAGCGCCCATGGGAATTATCGGTTTGGAAACGGCTTTAGGATTGGTTTTATCAAACCTGGTGGGAGCCGGTATTCTGACTCTTGCGCAGGCTATTTGCAAAATGACAAAGAGACCTGCCGAGATTCTTAACCTTGAACGGGGTGAGCTAAAAGTCGGCGCGCCGGCCTCACTGACTATCTTTAACCCTGAACATGAGTGGACTGTTGATAGAAAGCAATTCAAATCAAAATCTCAAAATATGCCATTTGACGGTTGGAAGTTAAAAGGTAAAGTTTTTGGCCTTTACAACAAGGGCAGGTGGTGGCAAGCCTAAGAGCCGGGCTGCTTTTTAGTTCTTCTGTAATCTTTTCTGACGAAAAGTTCAAAAAATCAAGAAAAAAAGATCTTGACTATTAAGGGTGAAATTGTTACTTTTCTGGACTTTTGTGTAAATTTAAATCGGGAGAAATAATTTTGGAAACATACATTCCTAAACTTAATGAAATTAATCAGAAATGGCTTGTTGTCGATGCGAATGGACAGATCCTTGGCAGGTTAGCGAGTGAAGTGGCTTCGATTCTGAGAGGTAAAAACAAGCCTATTTTTACGCCGCACATGGATGTAGGGGATTACGTTATTATCATCAACGCCGGGAAAATTCGCGTGACAGGCAAGAAAGCCAAGACGAAGAAATACTACCGCCATACCGGCTACCCCGGGGGCCTGCGCTCGGATAGTTACTCAGACTTAATTAAAAGCAATCCTGCAAGAATATTAGAGAAGGCTATTTGGGGAATGCTGCCGCATAATAAATTAGGTAAGAAAATCTATAAGAAATTAAAAATTTACGCGGGAAATGAGCATCCCCATGAGGCTCAAAAACCTGAAAAAATAGAAATTGGTTAACCATAACTAACGAGGACTGAATGAAGACAGTATTTTTCGATGCGATTGGGAGACGAAAAGAAGCCGTTGCACGCGTCCGTCTTGTACCTGGCGAAGGCAAGGTGACGGTTAACAAAATGCCGTTACTGGACTTTTTCAAACGCGAAACCTTAAAAATGATTATTGAACAACCGCTTGAACTAACCGAAACTTTAGGTAAATATGATATATCTGCCAATGTAAACGGCGGTGGTTTGAGTGGTCAGGCTGGCGCCGTGAGATTGGGTATTGCCAGAGCGCTGCTCAAGATAGACGAGGAGTATCGGCCTAAATTAAAGCAGGCAGGATTCTTGACCCGTGACCCCAGAATGAAGGAGCGAAAGAAATACGGTCAGCCCGGCGCACGTAAAAGATTTCAATTTTCTAAACGATAAAAGCATAATAACGCACACCGGCTTAAATTATTGGGTGCCCGGAATGGGTTAACAATCGGCTGGTGGAGGACAAACCCAAGAAGGAGTTAAGCATGAATGTTTCTTTACAGGACTTATTGATCGCAGGTTCACATTTCGGCCATCTCACCCGTAGATGGAATCCAAAGATGAAGAAATTCATTTTTATGGAACGAAATGGAATTTATGTTATCGATCTGAAAAAAACATTAGATTGTATGAAGACAGCCTGTCAGGCCATCATTGACATTACCAAATCAGGCCAGAGAATTCTCTTTGTCGGCACAAAAAAGCAGGCAAAGGATATAATCAAGAATGAAGCTGAAAGATCGAGTTCCTATTTTATCAATGAAAGGTGGTTTGGTGGCACACTTACCAATTATGCTACCATCAAGAAAAGCATCAGACGGATGAAAAATATTGAGAAAATGGCCACTGATGGCACTTACGACAAACTCCTGAAGAAGGAAATTCTTAAAATTGAACGGGAAAGAGAAAAGCTCGATTTGGTTTTAGGCGGTATCAGGGATATGAATAAATTGCCTGGAGCGATGTTTATAGTGGATACTAAGAAGGAAACCATTGCAGTTGCGGAAGCCATCAAATTGAATATTCCTATAATTGCAATCATCGACACGAATTGCGATCCTGAGCTCATTGACTACCCCATTCCGGCAAATGATGATGCGTTTAAATCGGTTAATCTCATCACTCGTGCAATAGCGGATGCCGTTCTCGAAGGGATGAGCTCGAGAGCTGAACCAGAGTTTGAGGAAGGCGCAGCAGAAGTCGTTACCGAAAGCACTGAAGCACCAAGCGATGAAGTCATTGTCACCAAGGACGCTGAAGAGCTTGAAGTGGTTGCTGAAAGAATAAAAGAAGTTCAAGCAGCGGCAGAAGAAGAAAAGGCTAAAGAAGAAAAGGCAGAAGAAGAAAAGGCTGAAGAAGAAAAGGCTGAAGAAAAAACATCATAAGATTAGCTGGAGGCAATTAGACCTATGGCAATTTCGGCGGATAAAGTAAAGACATTAAGAGAACGTACCGGTGTCGGCATTATGGATTGCAAAAGCGCTCTTACTGAAACTAACGGTGATATTGATAAAGCGGTTGAACTACTGAGAAAAAAGGGGATCGCGTCTGCAGAGAAAAGGGCTGGACGTGAAACCATTCAAGGGCTTGTTGAAACTTATATTCACCCCGGGAGTCAATTGGGAGTCTTACTTGAAGTAAATTGCGAAACCGATTTTGTAGCAAAGACCGATGATTTTAAAAGTTTTGTGCGGGACATTGCAATGCAAATTGCGGCAACCGGTCCCAGGGCTGTGAGCCGCGAAGATTTCCTGCAGGAAGAAATTGATAAAGAACTTGAGATTTACGAAACTCAGGCAAAAAATGAAGGCAAACCTGAGAATATAATCGAGCGTTATGTTCGGGGTAAATTGGAAAAATTTTACCAGGAAAACGTCTTGATGGAACAAAGTTACATTAAAGATCCGAATAAAAATATAAAAGGGCTTTTGTCTGAAGTGATTGCCAAGACCGGCGAAAATATCATCATCAGAAGATTCATTCGCTATCAACTAGGAGCTTAGTTTCTCTTAGACTAATCTATCTTTAAATCAGATGCCATCATCTCCATATAAACGCGTTTTGCTCAAATTAAGCGGTGAGGCGCTAATGGGTGAGCAAGGTCTGGGCATTGATCCCAAAATTGTTGAAAACATCGCCGGTGAAATAAAAGAAGTAAACAGGATGGGTGTTGAGATGGGGATTGTAATCGGCGGTGGAAATATTTTTCGTGGACTTTCCGCAAGCGCGCGCGGCATGGACCGAGTTTCGGCTGATTATATGGGCATGCTGGCGACGGTGATCAACGCGATGGCTTTGCAGGATTTTTTGGAGCGTTGCGACGTTTTCACGCGCGTACTTACTGCAATCAAAATGGAGGAAGTAGCAGAACCATTTATTCGCAGAAGAGCTATCCGCCATTTAGAGAAAGGCCGTATTGTTATATTTGCAGCCGGAACCGGAAATCCCTATTTTACAACGGATACTGCAGCCTCACTTCGAGCAGTGGAAATAGAAGCAGATGTTATTTTAAAGGGGACAAAAGTTGACGGCGTTTATGACTCGGATCCAAAGCAGAATTCGGACGCTAAGATGTTCGACGAGTTGAGTTATTTGGAAGTGGTCAAGCGTCGTTTGCAAGTGATGGACTCGACTGCAGTGACCTTGTGCATGGATAACAAAGTGCCAATTATCGTGTTTAATATCACAAAACACGGTTACTTAAAACGAGTTATTCAAGGTGAGAAACTAGGAACCAAAATTGTCGGGGCTTAATTATGGATACTAAAGACATTCAAAAGGACGCTGAAACCCGTATGCAAAAGGGCGTTGAAAATACGCGTATCGAACTCACAAAAATCAGAACTGGTAAGGCCTCTCCTGTGATGCTCGATACAGTCAAGGTCGAATATTACGGCTCAATGGTTCCTCTTCAACAAGTTGCAAACGTTAATACTCCAGAAGCGCGGCTGCTGACTATTCAACCCTGGGAGAAAAGTCTGATTGGAGAAATAGAGAAGGCTATTCAAAAAGCTGATCTGGGTTTAAACCCTGTCAACGATGGTATGATTATTCGGCTTCCAATTCCTCAGCTCACTGAAGAGAGGCGTAAGGATTTAGTTCGGCTTTGCCACAAACTGGTTGAAGAAGGGAGAATCGCAATAAGAAACGTGCGCAGGGATACTAATGATAAGTTGAAATCCTCAGAAAGGGAACATGAAATCTCCGAAGATCAATACCACACCGCAATAGATGAGATTCAAAAATTTACGGACAAATATATTAAGGAAGTGGACGAAATTTTAGCCAGAAAGGAAAAAGAAGTCATGGAAGTATAGTCTACTTTCAGAGAAAGTCGTTGTGATTTTAATTCGCCGTTTCAAGCAGGAGTTTGGGAAACGGCTTTTTTATTTCTCAGGAAAAGGTGTTTTGCGCCATAAATTGAACCAAGTCAAAGAAGCAGAGTTGGTTAAATATCTATGCTTACTCTTTTTATTTATTTTGTCCTATTCTTTAGCGTCCCCTTTGCGAACCAAGCCGAATATGGCGTAAAGTATCTATTTACTTTTCCTGAAGCGCCCATCTCAGGATTGCCGCTTTCACAACCACAAGCAATTGCTATTGACCTGGAAGGTTTTGTTTATATTATCGACACCGGAAATAGTCGAATCGTGAAATTTAATAATAAAGGGGATTTTGTATTCGCGCTGGGTGGTTTCGGCTGGGAAACAGAAGAATTCGATCGCCCGTTGGATATTACAGTAAAAACCGGTTTGGAGGTTTTTGTGGCCGATTTCAACAATGAAAGAATTGAACGCTATGATAAAAAACTCAACTATATTTCATCTTTTTACTCGGAAGAAACCTTTTCAACTGATTTGGGATTTGGGTTTCCCAGTGGGGTTGATGTGTCTGCTCAGGGAGAACTCTTTATTTGTGATAACGAGAATAATAGAATATTAAAACTCAACACGTTTGGCCAGCCGATTGTCAGTTTTGGAGATTTTAATTGGGGGGACGGGCAGCTTGAACATCCCGCCAAAGTTGAAATCAGCCCAGATAACTTAATTTATGTCTCTGATCAGAGTGCGAATCAGGTTGTCGTGTTTGATTACTTTGGGAATTATGTTACAAGGTTTGGAAAAAATTTGTTAAACAAACCGAAAGGCATGACCTGGTCTCGTAATAAGCTTTTCGTTGCGGATTCAGGGAATGACCGTATGGCGGTGTTTGATAAAAATCACCAACTCATTTATTCCTGGGGCGATGAAGGTTCAAATATTGGCGCTTTTAAGAATCCGGTCGATGTTGCAGGATTCGGTGAACTGATTTATGTCCTTGATTCGGACAATAATCGTGTTCAGGTTTTTGAGCTCATTGAAGTCAAGTAAAATATGGAGGTTGCTCAGTTTTTTAGTTACAATTTAATATTAATGGAAAAGATCTAAACGGCTATCCAGTTAAACTGGCAAGCAAGACAGAAGTCAATGTCGAGTTCTTCGACGTCTCAGGGCAGACTTTGTCGAGACATCTTGTTAGTTATGGGCTCTTCGTATCAAGCTCCTCTTCCGAAGTGACGGGATCGAAAGGAGAGCTTTTTGGTAGCTAACTGAATAGGACGAAAGATCGAAGAAAATTATTATAAACTTGTAAGTTTTAATTGTGACTGGGCGATTTTATTCTGCGACATTTTTTAAAACAAAGCATTTATCTGCAATATGCTTCGTTTTGTATCCGGCTTTCCTGTTCCCCCAATCGAATCATGATCTCCGCAAGGGTTTTTCTCTATTTGAGAAGGAAGTGTTTTTAATTGCCGATAGCTCATCGCTTTCCTACCAGCTCAACGATAGCCTTCTTATTCCTGATTCCGAAAAAGTTTGGGCTGATTCGGTTTTGCTTAAGAATGAACACGACTACTCTTTCGATTACCTTGCCGGGATTTTAAATTTGAAAAAGCCACCTTCGGGCAAACGCCAGATTAGGATTCAATATAAAATATTCCCTTTCTCTCTCAAAACTGAATACTTCAACCGTGAAATCGTTCTAGTGAAGAAGCAAAATGAAGGGTTCAAAGATTTCTCAAATTCGGCAGAAAACAGTCGACCGCCACAGAAGAAAGTTTCGCGCGATATTTTAGGGTCGCAGTTAAGAAAAAGCGGCAGCATCATCCGTGGAATTTCCGTTGGTTCCAATCAAAATTTACAGGTTGACTCGGGATTGCGAATACAGATTTCGGGACAGTTGGCAGATAATGTAGAGGTTGTCGCTTCGCTGACCGATCAAAATACACCGATACAACCGGAAGGGAATACTCAGACGCTTCAGGAGATCGATAAAGTTTTTGTAAAAATAAAAGGACCCAACCTGCAGGCGACTCTCGGCGATTATAATTTAGATCTTCAAGGCGGCGAATTTACCAGATACAGCCGAAAGCTGGAGGGTATTATGGGCCGGGTCGATTTCCGGAACTATTCAGTAATTCTCTCGGGTGCGGTTTCCAGGGGACAATTTACCACCAACGAATTCCTGGGGCAGGAGGGCAACCAGGGGCCGTATCAGTTGCAGGGGGCGAATGGCCAAATAAATATAATTGTACTTGCCGGCACGGAAAGGGTCTGGGTTGACGGAGAACAGGTGGCTCGAGGTGAAAACCATGATTATGTCATCGATTATGGGAACGGCCAGATCAGGTTTACCCGGCACCACTTGATTACTTCTGACTCTCGCATTACCGTCGATTTTCAGTTTTCGGACGAGAGTTTTCTAAGAGATTTCTTTGCAGCCCGCGGCCAATCCATTTTTTTTGGTAATAAAGTAAAATTAGGCACAACATTTATTCGGGAAAGCGATCATAAGGACAGTCCACTGAATCTTGAATTAGACGATCGAAGATTAGCGATACTCGAAGCGGCCGGCGATCGTTTAGCGGTTGTGCCCGGCTGGACTTTTGTCGGGCAAGATAGTGGGGTTTATATTATGGACTCGACCGGAGTCTTTGTTTATGCCGGACCTGGACTAGGCGACCACATTGTATCTTTTTCATTTTTTGGAGAGAACGAGGGCGACTATCGAAATATCGGTCTGGGCCGCTTCGAATTTGCAGGGGAGAATAGAGGCAGCTACAAGCCGTTTATTATTTTACCAAAAGCGCAAAGGCACGACCTTGCAGGGCTGAATTTAGAGCTTGCACCAAGCTCGTCCTTTAATATTAAGAGCGAGTTGGTAATGAGTGACTTTGATGGCAATGTTTATTCGACAAGGGATAACGCTAACAATCAGGGAACAGCCTACTCTGTGAATCTAAATTTTCAACCGGAGAACATTGTTTTTTGGGGTAAAAATTTAGGAAAACTTAGCTTTTCCGGAAAACTGCGTAACAAATCTGAGAATTTTCAAGATATTGACCGAACCACCATTGCCGAATTTAACCGGCGCTGGAATATTTCAAATTCTGTTTCAAGTGCGCAGGAAAACATTGCTGAGTTTCGCGGCAGTTACGTGCCGCTTAGCGGGCTGACCTTTCGGGGCGGAGTCGGAAGGTTGTCGAAATCTTCTTTGTTTAAGTCGAACCGCTGGGAATTTCAAACAAGCTTGCATAAAAAGAACTTACCCAGAACAAATTACTTTATCGAATTTATCGATCGCAATGATCGAAATATCAAACAAGAAAGCACCTGGCTTAGACAGAAGATAGGCGCCGAGTACGATCTGAAAAGGATCAAACCGATTTTTGAATATGAAGGTGAGATCAGAAAAGATTCGCAAACAGACTCGCTTGACTCAGGTTTTCGGTTTGATTCTTACACGGCTGGCCTGGTTTTTTCACCGTTCAAATTTTTAACCACCTCGGCTAAATATAACGTTCGCGATGACAAAGCTCGGCTGGACCAAACATTTTCACCGAAGTCAATCGCAAAAACGCAGAGCTATGATCTCTCATTGAGGAACTGGCGTGCTTTCAATGTGTCCGCTTCCTACACTCATCGTGAGCGGGAGTTTGCTGACGACAGCATTCAAGGTACCCGCACTGATCTTGCCGACATTCGAATTAGCTTTTCACCTCGTCATGGTGGCATTAGAAGCAATTTTTATTACCAGGCTTCAAACACGCAAGTCGCTCTGCAGGAAGAGGTTTTTATAAGAGTCAAGGAAAGCGAAGGCAATTTCAGATTTAATGAAGAATTGAATGAGTTTGAACCGGACCCTTTTGGCGATTTTGTAAGACGGCTTTTCACAACTAAAAACTTCAGCCCGGTGATCGGCCTAAAGGTGAGAGCTGATTTACGATTTACCCCAAAGAGATTCTTCAATTTGAAAAACAAGGGGTTTCTTCAAAAGGTTTTTTCACCGGTTTCAACGGCAACGTTTTTGAGAATCGATGAAAGGACGAAAGAAAAAGATGTCACCAAAATCTATTTGCTGCAATTAGAGCATTTCCGCCAAGACAGCACGATTTTCGGAAGTTGGGAATTTCGCCAAGACGTTTTTCTTTGGGAAAAGAGCAGGAAATTTTCATTGCGTTATCGTTATAGAAATCGCTTGGAACTAAACAATCAATTTATCGATGGCGGACAGCGGCGTCAGGTGCTTGAAAGAAGATTCAGAGTACTCCACCGCTTTTCAAACCAAATAAGCATACAAGTTGAATACACTAATGCTTTGGAGGATAGGATTTTTCAATCCTTGTCACGGCAGGATAGAAAAGTACGTTCGGATAAATTGGAGTTGGATTTCGTTTACCGTCCGCAGAGGCGCCTGGAACTTGGGTTGCGCAGTCAGGTCAGCCGGAACCGGGATATCGTACTCAAGCCGCAGACAAGGGCCAACCTCATTTCCTTGAAACCAAGGTCCAATTACTCGCTGAGCAAAAAAGGCCGACTTAGAGGTGAAATTGAATGGGTCAGAGTCGATGTTTCACCAAACAATCGGCTCATCCCTTTTGAGCTTACGAACGGCCGCAGAGCTGGAACGACTTTGAGATGGAATTTCAGTTTTGATTACCGCATATCCATTAATGTGCAGGCATCGATGAGCTATTTGGGCCGCAAGGAACCGGACCGGCCGAAAACTCAGCACATCGCGAGGGTTGAAATGCGAGCGTTTTTTTAGGAGTATTTTTTATGGATAAACACAATACCGATTACCCTCGTACCCAAACTCAAGTTTGGGCAAGCAATTGGATGCGAAGCTCTGCTTCGCCTATCTGGGGCGCAAGCGATGTGTTCCAAAGTAGCAGCTTTGGAACGAGCGTATTTGGGGTGCGTCTCATTGGAGTTGGTTGTCAAAAAATCCTGCGAACATTTTTGATCTACGCTTTTTTTCTGTGCTCATTTCTGTTTAACTCCGATTCCTTATTACCATCTGAAAATGACCACTCCCCAAATCCGAGACTCTATCAACTCAAAATATTCGGCGATAAAATAATCAGTCGAGACAAAATTCAAAACTGGTTTAAACTTAGTAAAGGCGATGCCGTTTCTAAAGAAATCATAAAAAAACGCGGCCAGGGAGTTTTAGAAAAATTTGCAGAAGATGGTTTTTACTTTGCCAAGTTTGATTCTGTCGTTTTTCAGTACAACCCGGATTCTACGCGGGCGAATGTTTCTATCTACATAAATCAGGGACAGAAGATCAAAGTAGATCTAATTTCAATTAGCGGAATTGACGAGGCTCAGAAATTGGTAAGGGACTTAGGAACCCAGCCCGGAAGAGATTTCAACGAAAAGATCCTGCAAGAAGATATTGAATCCATTATCTATTATTATGAAAATAAAGGTTACCCCTATTGTAAGGTAACTGTCTCAGATCTAAGCCTTGACAAATCAAGCAAGAATGAGTCAAGAATAAATATCAAATTAAAGGTGGATCCGGGTCAAGAATTAACCATCGAGGAGATCGAAATAGTCGGCAACGAGCAAACCAAAGAATCCGTCATTCTTCGAGAGCTACCTCTGGAAATCGGCGATATTTACAACCAGCGAAATATTAACAGAATCGAATCGAAGTTGCAAAGGCTTGGCTATTTTAAATGGGTCAATCCGCCGCAGCTTGAATTGCTTAATGACAATTCTGGCAAACTGATTATTGAACTTGCTGAGGGTCACTACAACCGATTTGATGGTGTCATTGGGTACAATCCGGGAACTCAATCGAGCCAAGGTTTCGTGACCGGACTTATCGATATATCCTTTGGAAATCTTTTCGGAACCGGACGGCAAATTGAGGTACATTGGCAGCGCAGGACAGAAGAGACTCAGAATCTGCGTATTCGGTATTTAGAACCCTGGGTCGGTGGCCTTCCACTGAATGCGGGATTTAGTTTTGAGCAGCTTATTCAGGATACCAGCTACGTCCAGAGAAATCTTGGACTCGATTTCCGCTTTCAATTTAGTGAGAAGTTATCGTTTTTTACACAAGTTTCAAAACGGGATATTTCACCGAATTCGTTGGGAAGTATTCCGTTTGGTATTCCAAAAAGTAATTCACTGAATTTAGAAGTAGGTCTCTCCTACAACACTCTTGATAATTTGCTGAATCCAAGCAGAGGATTGCACTACACATCTGCCTTTGAATGGGGAAGAAAAACCGTGGAAAAAAGTTCAAACGAAAGCGAAACTCTTGACAACTCGTCAAACCAAAAGCGCCTATTGATTGACTTTGAAACTTATTTTCCTTTGTTTAGGTGGCAGGTACTCGCGCTAGCAATTCACGGACGACAAGTGACCAGCGATGAGCCGGTCATCCCGATAACCGAGCACTACAGATTGGGCGGCGCCCGGACTCTGCGCGGTTACCGTGAAGAGCAATTTAATGGTTCACGTATTGCCTGGGCAAATTTCGAATATCGCTATCTTTTGGGAAGATACTCACGATTTTTTGCTTTTATTGATACGGGTTATTTTTTCCGGGAGACCGTTGAAAATAATTCAGTGGCCAGGATTCAGAAGTGGAAAGTGGGCTACGGAATTGGTCTGAGAATGGATACTCGTCTCGGACTTTTTGGAATTGACTACGGTCTTGGGGAAGGCGACCGACTGTCAAATGGTAAGGTTCACATAGGCTTGAAAAATGAATTTTAATCTCAAGGGCTATTTTATTCTCGTTAGGCCTGTCAATATTTTCATAGGTGCCCTAACTGTTTTTGTGGGTGCTGTCATAACTGGAACAATTCATCCTCTAGAAAAAGTTGTACTCGCTTGTATTTCCGGGAGCCTGATTATGGCAGGCGGGAATGTTATCAATGATTATTTTGATTTGGAAATCGATCGTGTGAACAAGCCGTTTCGGCCACTCCCTTCCAATATTGTAACCGCTAAAGGCGTATTGAGTTTCGCAATTATTTTGTTTGCTTTAGGTGTTTTTCTTAGTATATTTATTTTTCCGGTTGCAGTTTTTGTGGCAGTCATTACATCCATCGGACTTTTTTTTTATAGTGCAAAATTAAAACAAACTGTTTTTTTTGGAAATATTGCAGTAAGCCTGTTTTCAGCTATGGCCTTTATTTACGGAGGGATCGCGGTCGGTCGTTGGCAGGAAGCGTTAGTTCCGGCGGGTTTTGCTTTTCTGTTTCATTTGGGCCGGGAAATTATTAAAGATATAGAAGACCAAAGTGCAGATAGAACGGTCTCTGCAGAGACGCTTCCACTCAGGTTTGGAACGAAAACAGCGCTAAAAGTCACAACCGTCGTTTTTTCGAGCTTAATCCTATTCACATTTATTCCTTATATTTTTGGTATTTACGGAGAATTGTATTTCTGGGTTGTGCTGGTCGGCGTCGATTTAGTGATTGTGTCCTCCCTGGGATTTATGTGGAAACATCCCTCCACGCAAAATTTAAGACGAATTTCCGCAGTATTAAAAGCGGATATGCCCGTCGGGTTACTTGCAATTTATCTTGGTCTTCCAAATTGATTTCGCGATTATAGATTGAGTGTGCTTTGAGAGCTTTGGTTCAGAGAGTAACAGAGGCTTGTGTAAGTGTCAGAGGTGAGGTCACGGGAGAGATTGGCAAAGGGTTGGTCATTCTTCTTGGAATAACCAATAATGACACGGAAAAAAGCGCTAGATTTTTGGCCGAGAAATGTGCAAATCTCCGAATTTTTTCAGATAGCGACGGAAAGTTCAATTTGTCTTGTTTTGAAGAAAAAGGCCAAATTTTGGTGGTTTCACAATTTACGCTTTACGGTGATACTCGTAAAGGCAGAAGGCCGAGTTTTATCCAGGCTGCACCTCCTGAAATCTCTGAGCCTTTGTATCGAAAATTTATCGAAAAATTGAAGGAAATGAATTTAAAAGTTGAAGAAGGCGTGTTTGGCGCAATGATGAAAGTTGAAATTCACAACGATGGACCGGTTACATTAATGGTAGAAAGTAAGGGAAATTGAACGAGATCCCATTTTCAAATGTGTATGGTAAAAAACTGATTTTAGCTTCTATCTCACCTCGCAGGGAAAACTTGCTCCGAATGATCGGCTTCGATTTCGAGGTGGTCAATAGTCAGGTAGACGAGCAGAGCGAAGTTTATACAATCCCTGAGGTGCATGTTCTTGAACTTGCACAAAAAAAAGCCTTAAAGGTTGCCGAAAAAATAGACGGTGGTTTGATTATCGGGGCGGATACGGTAGTTGTACTGAACAATCAAATATTGGGCAAACCAAAAGATGCCAAACAAGCCAAAGAAATCCTGCAACAGTTAAGTGGAAAAACACATGAGGTTTATACCGGCTTCGCAATAGTTGAGAAACCTTCCGGTGAGATGTTGAGCGAATTTGTAAAAACTCTCGTCAGCTTTCGGAAGCTTGCAGATGAAGAAATTGATCGATATATTCAATCCGGGAGCCCTTTTGACAAGGCCGGCGGCTATGGCATACAGGATCAGGGGGCTCTTTTCGTGCAGAAAATTGATGGGTGTTTTTACAATGTGATGGGTTTGCCGGTTACGAAGTTGTATCAGGCGCTCGAGAAGTTTGTTAGAGACTAAGCTAGTCCGCGATTGACAATATTTAGGCAACTTTGATCAGCCGCTGGAAAATCAGGTGATTAGATGGAAAACATTGGGAATATACTTAAAAAGAGTCGAAAAGCGCAAGGCAAGACTCTGGAAGAAATAAATGAGCAGACTAAAATTAGTCTCGAGCATTTAAATTTATTGGAAAAAAATGATTACTCGTTTTTGCCGGAGACTTATGTTAAGTCTTTTATAAAAAATTATGCCATTACACTTGGGCTTGATGGCGATGAATTAGTAGATTTCTACGCGCAAAAACAAAAGGAAAAAAAGAGACACAGCCTTGAATATGAAGAAGAAGTTAAAATTGAAACCAGAGTGTCCTCGTCTAAACAGAAAGCAATTGAATGGGCTCTTGGACTAGGGACTGTTGTTTTGCTCATAAGTCTTATCCTTGTCTATTTTCAGTTCAAATCTCAAACAAATGCGCCGCCGGCCGAACCTTTGCAGAATTTTTTAAAAAAGGAGAATGCACTGGCGGAGCTCGGTATGCAAGAGGTGAGTTTCAGTACAGAATGGTCATGGCGGACCATCTCTTGAATTAGAAATAGAAGCAAAAGATAAGCAGTTTTCTAGCATTCACGAGAGTAATCGGGGTCCCCAAAATGAAGAATTCCATCTGACTTAAGACAAGCGTTGCGTTTGCGAAACCAATAAATGAATCTTAATCCACAATCCATTAAATCTATCTACCTTGTTGCAATTTGCGGCACCGGGATGACTGCACTTGCGGGAATGCTAAAGGAGCAGGGATACCAGGTCAGGGGCTCTGATCAAAATGTTTACCCCCCGATGAGCACGTTCCTGAAAAAAATGGACATCGCTGTTTTCGATAACTTTGATGAAGCTCATTTAAATCCGCCGCCAGATCTAGTGGTCATCGGAAATTCCATGTCCCGTGGCAACCCGGAAGTCGAAATCGTTCTCGAGAAAAAGTTACCTTATATTTCATTGCCAATGGCGCTGAGTGAATTCTTTATCAGCGGACACTACTCCTGCGTTGTTTCCGGAACGCATGGTAAAACTACAACCAGCTCTTTGCTGGCCTGGGTGCTGGAAAGAGCCGGGAAGGATCCGAGTTTTTTTATTGGCGGCATTCCTGAAAATTTTGGCAAAGGTTCGAAGCTGGGCAGGGGTGAAGTGTTTGTTTCGGAGGGAGACGAATACGACTCCGCTTTCTTTGATAAAGGGTCTAAGTTTTTACACTATCGGCCTGACTTGGTGATCCTGAATAATGTTGAATTTGATCATGCAGATATATTTAAGAGCCTTGAAGAGATCGAAGTTGCATTCAGCAGGTTGATAAATCTAATTCCGCGAAACGGCCATCTGCTTTCATGCTGGGATGATCCCGTTGTGAAGAAACTGAGTTCTAAAACATTTTCCAACCTGATCACTTTCGGATTCAATGAAGATGCCGACTGGCGAGCTGAAAATATTTCGTCAGATGAAAATAACACGAGCTTTGATGTTCTTATTAAAAAAGAAAAGTTTGCAAATTTTACAACCCCACTGTTCGGTTTACATATGGTCAAAAATTGTCTTGGAGTAATTGCCGCATGTCATGTTTTGGGTTTGCAGGCAGAAGAGATGCGAGACGGGTTTGCATCCTTTAAAAGTGTGCGGCGCAGGTTGCAATTTCACGGTGAGGCAAAGGGGATAAAAGTATTCGACGATTTTGCGCACCACCCAACGGAAATTAAAACAACTCTTGAAGGCCTGCGAACTCGTTTTCCAAGTCAAAGATTATGGGCAGTTTTCGAACCGCGTACAGCTACAAGCAAACGCAAAATGTTTCAAAGTAGGTTTGTGGAAGCCTTAGCCGTTGCGGATAATGTCATTCTAACTCCTTTGTATATTCCTGAAAAAGTACCAGAGGAAGAACGACTTTCTGTAGAAAAGATTTGTGAACTCCTCATAAATCAAAATATACCCAGCAGAGTTCTACCTGCTGATGAGGGTATGATCTCATTTTTAAAAGAAAACTTAAGAGCGAAGGATGTCGTATTGTTTATGAGCAACGGTGATTTTAATCAAATACCGGCTAAATTAATAAAACACATATAAAATATCGGAAAAAAGACATGAGCGAAGAAGGAAGAAAACCACGATTTGAAGAATCAGGATATTCCGGCAGTGGAGCAGATGAGCAAAACATACGCAAATTGATCTCAGGAGTGGAAGAGAGGTTACATGAGTCAATTAAGGCTGAGTCGCTGGAAGGCTTAAACTCTTTTGAAAGAAAAATGGTCCATCGGCACTTTGATCACAATCCGGATTTTGAAACCAGAACCTATAGAAACGGAGACAAATTTACTCTGAGTATTTATCCGGTCGAAAATATTAAAAAATTTGCCAAAGATAAATCTCAAGAATTGCTTGATACCGGGACAGAAACCTGCGACTTGCCACCAATGGGCAGCTACGAACGTTACATTGTCCATGCAGCCGTGCAGGATATTTCAGGCGTTGAAACAGCAAGTCAGGGAGAAGGACCTGAGCGGTATGTACAAATTAGCTCAAAAAAAAGATTTGGCCGGGGGTTAAAGAAAATTGTGAAGAGGATCAAGTTGTTTTGAACTACTTGAATTTTCAAGCAGGTCGCCCTTCGACAGACTCGGGTAGGCTGTGAGGGTCGTAAAATGGAAATTCATTTATCAGATCAACCGAGTGTCCAATTGAGCCAAATTGGATTCGTAAAACATTTTAAAACCTCATTTTTATTTTCAGAGAACAACTCTACTCTTAAGTAAGAAGGAGTGCTGTTCTTCCTCATCTTTAGTTCTTCGTGATGTTTAAATAATTCACTGAAATTCAAGACGCTTTTGAACAACTGTTCCTTTCTTGTTATTAAATCGCCTGTATAAATTCGTAACTCTGAGAGTTTTCCGAATTCGGGTGACGACAAACAGTTTAAATCTATTTTGAAATTCTTTCCCGAGATACAATCCCCGGATTTAGCTGATTCATTTCGGTTATTCTTAACGAGCAACTCTACGAACGGTCCGTTGGTAATTAACATTCTGCCGTTTTCAAAGGCCTTCAAAAGAGTCGGCAGCGAAAGCTTGTCCTCCAAAAAAACGCCCGTCCGAACCTTGCCAAATAAATGTTCGTAATTTTCGCGCAAAGTAAAAAATGGCAGACCGACTTGCCGAAACCGGTTGAAATTGCCGTGGGCGTCGTTGCCGCCGGAAATGAAAATGCGCTTACCCTGTAAGAGCCGTTTAATCCAGAGCGATTTGCCTTCGTTCAGGCCTTGGTCCGTGCCATTCCAGATTTGCAAACCATGCAGGCCAGAGTTAGAGCAATCCTGTAGATTCCACTTACCGCGCCGGACAAGCAGCCACTCAAGAAAAGGCGGTTGGACTCCAGGGTGAGCAGCAAATGCTAATGAATTCGAGTTGATTCTTCTCAAAATCTCCTTTATTGAAAGATTGGGCTTTGTTCTAAGCCATTTCTCTGCGCTGTCCCCGTCTCCCGGTAAAAGCTCAGGGTGATTCAAAACTAGAAAATGAACATTACGGTTTTTGCTATTGCCGACAGAGACCTCTTCTCCCGGAATAATAATGAATGAAGAATTGGACTGATTGAGCCTTCGAACGTCATCCTGAAAACTGTGCCATTTTTTTAGAGAGGGGTCGTTTTTAAGATAGTTATCCGGATCATCATCCAGGTCGTAAGAGTGGTCTGTGGCGCAGAAAAAGGTTAACCCCATTGCCTCGGCTAACTGCCGTGAAGCATTTAACGGTGCGCCAAATTCAACCTGGTCATCAGTGTAACTAGTGTGACAGTGAAATTCTCCAAAGTGCCAGCCGTTGGTTTTTGGCAAGCCTGATTCAGAGATGTAGATCTCCAAAGGGGCGTGGCTTGAACAAGTATAATTGTCGTTTTTTACTTCGCGTCTTTTGCCGTTTATTGAGAACTTAATCGTTACGTCGATCCGGTATTTGCCGCTGAGATTGTCGGTTGATTGAATCTCAACTGTTTTATGCCAGAACTTCTCAGTTATTTTTAAAGCATTGAATTCGAATGGGAAGCATTCTTTTTTCTCTTTTGAAAATAAGTTTATGTGGACACTATTCAGTTCAATCGAATGTTGATCAGCGTCTTTAATCAACAATAAGACTGGAATCGGTTGTCCCTGTTTAATGCGATGCGGTACGTCGGCAATAATTTCCGGTTCTTTCTTTTTCAGGCGGCTATAAATGCCTTTGAAAGAGTAGTGAGTTTCGGCGTAAAGAAGAAACAACAATCCCAACTTAAGAAAAGGGAAGTTAAAATCGACTAGATATTGATTCATTTTTTCAATCTTATGTAGGAACGCATATATGGTTTCCCTAACCGGACATCTTTTTTAGTTTCAAATTAAATTTCCACTGGTACGAAATATTTTTCCACTTAACAGTGGTCGGAAATAAAAGAACCGGCGTAAACAAAATTGTGTAAAGAAAATAAAACCCCTCCCAGAGCAGAAAATATTTCAGCAAATCCCGTCGCCGCACTAATCCGATAGTTCTGAAGAGTAAACTGAAATCTGCTAACAAAACGCCCAGCAGGGCTAAAAATGAAAGCTGGAAATTAAAGATAAAAAATGAAATCGGGATTAACAGGTGAACCATGACTGAAATCAGCATTAAAAATTTGCCATAAAACCCGACCTCTTTGCCCCCTGCGGACCAGCGTTTGCGTTGACGATAAAACTTAATTATGGTTGACATCGGGTGGCTGTAAACAAGCATTTTCGAATCGATGGGGTAGAGGACTTTCCATGAAGTTTTCTTTACCAGCGTTTTCATCAACGCGAAATCTTCGATTATCGTGAAACCCATGTTGCGATATCCGCCAACCTCTTCATAGGCTTCCCTGCGAAAGGAGAAGTTGTTACCCAGCACGCTGAGCGGAATACCGAAACCCATGAATCCGGTGCCCACGGAAAGCAAATAGGCCCAGTCCAGTGATTGGATTTTTCCAAACAGAGCGGCACCATCATTTTTTTCGTCTAATAAAGTAAACCCACCGACCATCCCCACATTTTGTTGATAGTAAGCGGCGTGTTCTTTTGCCCAGCTTGGCGGGACTCGGCAGTCGCCATCCGTCACCAGGATAAGTTCTCCTGAACAATTTTCCATGCCTTGTGCAATTGCGTTTGCTTTTCCCGAAAGGCCGGGGATGCCTGATTTTATATGAAGCGTCTTAATCTGATCAGACTTTTTTTTCAGTTCTTCAATCAACTCAGGAGTCCGGTCGCTTGACCGGTCATTGATAAGCAAAATTTCAAATGACTCTTTCGGATAATCTAATTGCAACAGAGATTCCACACAGGGCTTAAGGGTTTGCTCTTCGTCCCGTAAAGCGACTAAAATTGAGATTTTGGGAAGATGGTTTGTTTTTGGATAATTTAATCGGTGAGTGCCAAGGTAAATAAATAGAGTTTGGAGCAGGTATAATGAAATACCTAACAAAAGTAGTAGGAGAAGGATTTGCACAATTTATGAAATCTTAGTTTTTTAATTTATAGTTTTTTCAATTAACTTGGACATTTTGCCCGAGTAGCGGTCACCTTTCCAATTGAAGTTTGAAAACTGCCCCATCAAACCAGCCAGGACAATATAAATTGGATGAAAAATTGTCGTCAACAAAAAGACGGTTGGCCTAAATATCATTTGAAATGTCTTTTGTCCATTCTTCAGAAAAATAAACTCAGAAAAGATTTTGATAACCCAACCGGTCAACCAAAAAGGCAATGTCTGAGGTTGAAAGATAGAGAGCAACGGTTCTGCAAAAAGCAGCAAATTCATCAAGTAAACCCCGCTCAAGCCCAGGGTCACCTTGGGTGCGTAGTGCCGTCCCTTTGACGCGTACCGAATTCTTTGCTGCACAAAATCCTTA
>Ga0209980_10000647_pt1 | contig 19105 bp, 21 predicted proteins | sample CR02metaG_FD_183611 | JGI IMG/M metagenome (GOLD analysis project Ga0209980, IMG submission 183611) | Deep subsurface microbial communities from Mariana Trench to uncover new lineages of life (NeLLi) - CR02 metaG (SPAdes) (version 2) | ecosystem: Environmental > Aquatic > Marine > Ocean trench...
CTTGTTAAACTTGGAGCAAAGATAATTCAGATTGACGAACCTGCTGCAACATCCCATCCAGCTGAGATGAATGTTTTCAAAGAATCAATCAACGAAACAATTAAAGGAATTAATGCAAAGTTTGTAGTACACGCATGTTTTTCAGGAAATGATTACAAGTCACTTGCTCCTCAGTTGCCAGAAATAAAGGTACAACAATATACTTTAGAATTTGCAAACCGCGATTCATGGAGCTTGGGATTAGATAACAAAGCAAGAAAGGGCTTTCAGGTTTTGAAACTATTTCGAGATTATGGCTACAAAGGAGAGATTGGAATAGGTGTCACTGATGTGCATGTTGATAAGATTGAACCGCCTGAGCTTGTACGAGATAGGATTTTGTATGCAGCAAAGGCTTTAGGGGATCCTTCGAAAATCTATGTTAATCCGGATTGTGGATTGAGAACCAGATCACGAACAATTGCCTTTGAGAAAATAAAGTCAGAAGTCAAAGGAGCAGAGCTTGCCAGACAGAAATTAAGTTAGATTATTTCAAATTAGGTGACAAATTTAAAAAATTGGTTATAATGCAACTGCTCAGTACAAATAATCTAGTTAGAGGAACGACCTTTTTTCAACATGCAGGTATTGCAATTCTCTTTGTATTTATGCCAATTATTGCTAAAGGCGTTACAGATTCTTTTTTTGAAATTGGAATAATTGTGGCATCATTTAGTTTTGCACAAATTTTATCTGAGATCTATTTTGGACGTATTTCTGACAAGCAAGGGAAAAGGCTTCTATTTATTCGTGCAGGGCTAATTGGTTGTGCGATAACATTTGGTTTGCATTACTTTGCAGATGATGTTCCTCTCCTTTTGTTAGCTCGAATGGGTGCAGGGATATCAACAGGTATCATGATTCCTGCTTTGATCGCATATTCGTATGAAGTAATTCAAGAAAAAGCCAAAGTTGCTTCAATAATTTCATTTCATGCTCTTGGATGGCTAGCTGGCATAGTAGCTGCAGGAATAGCAAATGATGAAAAGTTAATCTTTTTGATAAGTGCAGGATTTTTTTTGGTAGGGCTTGCGGTCTCCGTAAAATTACCAAACATTGTTTCAGAAAAGATTCTAGAGTCTGGCACTACAAAAAAAATAATTTCTAAAAACAAATTTTTGTTCCTTTCACTTTTACTTAGACATATTGGTGCTGCATCTGTTTGGACAATTTTGCCATTAATGCTGATGGAACGATTGGGAGCCCAACTTTATGAGATTTCAATAGTTTATGTGGCAAACACAGTGACGGCATTTGTAATTATGAATTTGATGGCAACCAAGATAAAAATTAGAAATGTAACGAAATTCAAAATAGGAATTGGTTTAACTATATTTGTTTTTGTTGGATTGTCTCAAATTACAGAATGGTGGATGGCAATGCCGTTTATGTCGCTAGTTGGTGCAACATGGGCATTCTTATTCATAGGTGGAAACTTTCACTTGATGGAACACAATCCGAAATCAACATCAACTGGAATTTTCAGTTCAACCTTGTCTATATCTGCTGTAATAGGCCCACTAATTGCAGGCACAATTGCATTTTATTTTGAGTATGTGACTGTGATGTATTTTGCTATAATAATAATAATTTTTGGCTTTTTTGTGTCTCTCAAAATTAAATCTTAGAATTTATTTAGTTTTTTAGGAATCCACACTGGAATAATTGTAATTCGATACATTACCTTTTTGGAACCCTCAAATCACTGAAATTTCCATCTTACTTTTGTTTGAAGTTATGATACGAGTAACGTAAACAAATGAAGCGAAGAATAACAATATCACTCGAAGCAGACCTCGAAAGAAAGATAAGGAACAAGCAAGCAAACTTACTTCTGAAATCAAATCATTCAGTGAGTTTTTCAGAAATGTTGAACAGAATTCTTCATGAATCTCTAAAACGAGAAGGTTTAGAGAACGAATCAGAATCACACATTAGCGGTGAACAATCTGTTATGATGAATCAAGAACAACGTGAAGAGCAAAAAATGATGAATACGGTTCAGAAAAAAAGGCAAACTAAAGGAACAAATGTTGAAATCGAATCTAAATTAAATTCGGTATATAACAGATTAGTTTGAAAAGCTTAGCGTAATCCCCACCTAAACATTACCTTATTTTCTATTTTTTTAAACACAAATCCATCAACTAGTACTCCAATACCCATTATTACAATCATTATAGCTATAACTTGTGAAACATCGGTTAGTTGTCTTCCAACATTTAGAAGAAAACCTAAACCCAGAAATGAAAAAAGTAGCTCTGCACCAATTACTCCTCTCCATGCAAAAGCCCATCCTTGTTTAAATCCTGAAATCATATAAGGAAAAGCAGCTGGAAGAAGTACAGCTGTAATTAATTGACTCCCTTTGGCACCCATATTACGTGCAGCTGCTATGTAATTTGGATCTATGTTTTTCACCCCAGTGTATGTGTTAATAGTTACTGCAAAAATGGCCCCAATAGCAGTAACAAAAATTATTCCAGCATCTGTAAGACCAAACCAAAGAATGGCTAATGGAACCCATGCAATTGATGGAATAGACTGTAATCCTAAAACCAATGATCCGATGGTTTGATTTACAATTTCTATTCTTGCCATAAAGATACCAAGTACTACTCCTCCAGCTATAGCAATTGCAAGCCCAATCATTAGTCGAATCATACTAGTACCAATTCCAAAAAATAAACTTCCATCTACAACGCCATATGCAAGGTCTTCTGCTACCTCTAATGGTGAAGGAAATATAGTATTTGGCCAAATGTCAGCTGTTGCAATTGCTTGCCAAATAATCACTAAAATTACATAAAAAGCAATTTTTTTCCATAAAGATATTTTTTTCATCTTATTCACCAGGAGTTTTACTAGTTACTTCAGGTCTTAGTTCAGCTAAAATCTCTTTTTGATATTTCATAAGATTCTCATCTTCAGTTAATCTTGGTCGACGATAATCAATGATAAACTCTTTTTTAACAGAAGATGGCCTATGCTTCATTACAACTACTTTATTGCCAAGTACTACAGCTTCAGAAACGTTATGCGTAACAAAAATAATTGTCTTTTTTGTTTTCTCCCAGATTAACTGTAACTCTACCAGCAAAAGATCTCTGGTTTGTGCATCAAGTGCTGCAAATGGTTCATCCATTAACAATACATCTGGATCCATAACTAGTGCTCTTGCAATTGCAACTCGCTGTTTCATTCCAGTTGAAAGCTGAAATGTATACGAATCTGCAAATTTTGTTAGTTGCATCATATCCAAGTATCTTTTAGAAATTTCAGTGCGCTCATCCTTTGGAATCCCAGCAATCTTCAAACCAAACTCAACATTGTCTACAACCTTTAGCCATGGAAACAAAGCTCCCTCTTGAAACACCATTATTCTTTCAGGTCCAGTAGTAGTGATCTTTTTACCATCAAAGAGTATCTCTCCTGCATCCGGTGTAGAAAGTCCTGCTGCAATTCTAAGAAAAGTGGATTTGCCACATCCAGATGGCCCAACCAAGCACACAAAGTCTCCAGCTTCAATTTTGAGATTTAGTCCTTCTAGTGCTTTTAGCTTATGACTTTCATGTTCAAAATATTTATCAATATTTTTTGCTTCAAGCTTTGTCATAGTTCATCATCTACTACATCATAAAATAATCCTACCAAGTCATATCCATGGCGACCTAAATATCCTAACGAATCAGCTCGTTCAGCAAAAATGTAAATTGATTTACTAATTGGATCGGATGTTATTTCAATATTAGATAGTGATTCTTTAATTATCTCATCAGGTAATGTTTGACCAAGTTCTTTTTTTAAAAATTGACTAAAAATTAATTCTGTTTCATCAGGATTTGAATTGATCCATGTAACAGTTTGGTCATGAGAGTTAATCCATCTTTGAATAATTTCTGGATGTTCTTCTATGAAACTAGTTCTACCAATCAACAATACTGATGCAAATTGATTTTGAGGCCAAAGTTCCTCTTCATAAAATAGACGTTTGCCACCAAGCTCTTGAACAAATATAGTTGCCCAAGGTTCTGGAACCCATGCACCGTCAATCTCTCCCTTTACAAAAAGTGTGTAAATATCTGGATTTGCTATATTATATACTACAACTGAGCCGCCCTTTTCAGCAGGACTTAAACCGTTTTTTGCCAGATAGTGTCGCAAAGAAACATCTTGTGTATTACCAATTTGTGGAGCAGCAATCCTTTTGCCAGAAAAATCTTCTGCTGAAGAAATTTTGGAGTCAGGATGTACAACAAAACTTGCTCCTCCACTGGCAGCACCCGCTAAAATCTTCACATTTTGTTTTTCAGATTTTATAAAGCCATTGATTGCAGGGCCAGGTCCTACGTATGCAATATCAATTGAATTCGCAAACAAAGATTCTATAACCGTTGGTCCACTATCAAACAATTTTGTTTCTATCACAGTTTGATTTCCAAGTCCTTCAGAAAAAATTCCAGTTTCATAACCAACTATTGGAACAACATGACCTACATTAGGAAAAAAAGCAACTCGAATTTTATCTTCTCGCGCAATTTGTCCTGTTTCGTTTATAGCTCCTGCTATAGCTAATGCTGCCACTCCTACAACAGCTAGGTAAATTGCAGAACGAATTTTCACTAAACAGCGTTATATTTGATGGATAAATAATGTTCGTATTTTAGCTTGAGCTATTAGAGAATAATTTATTGTTCAAAAAATGAACACAGAGTTTTTTCAATGTTTTGACAATTCCAAGCAAAACAACACAAAAAATAAAAGCACAGAAATAGTCACTGAATTGCTCTATGACAAAAAAAGCTATACTGGCATTTTCAGGTGGACTGGACACATCAGTAGTAGTCAAGTATCTCCAAGAAAAATACGATATGGATGTCATTACCGTTACAGTAGATGTAGGACAGGGGGATAATCCAAAGGCAATAGCTACAAAAGCAAAGAAGCTTGGAGTAAAAAAACATTATAACATTGATGCAAAAAAAGAGTTTGTAACAAAATACATTTTTCCTTCAATAAAGACTAATGCTTTATATCAAAAAAAATATTGTCTTGCAACTGCTCTGGCTAGACCACTTATTGCAAATAAAGTTCTAGAAATTGCAAGAAAAGAAAAAGTAACAGCTCTTGCACACGGATGTTCTGGAAAAGGAAATGACCAAGTACGATTTGACATTACAATGCGTGCAGGTTCAAACCTTCCTATCATTGCTCCAATAAGGGATTTAAATTTAGATAGAACAACAGAGTTACAGTTTGCAAAAAAACACGGAATTAAAATTGATAATATAGCTAAAAAATTCAGTATTGATCAAAATCTTTGGGGACGAGCAATAGAAGGTGGAGTCTTAGAGAATGCTTACAAAGAACCACCTGATGATGCATTCATTTGGGTAAAAACAAAGAACTTACCAAACAAACCAAGTTACCTTGAAATAAAGTTTGAGAAAGGAATTCCAACTAGTGTTGATGGAAAATCAAAAAATCCTGTAGATCTAATTGAATATCTTAATAAAAAAGCAGGAGCGGCAGGGATTGGAATAGTAGACCACATTGAAGACCGCGTAGTGGGAATTAAATCTAGAGAAGTTTATGAAACGCCAGCTGCAACTTGCCTGATTGAAGCACATTCAGATTTAGAAAAAATGGTTCATACAAAACATCAGACAAAATTCAAATCGCTCGTGGACGATGAGTGGTCATGGTTAGTTTATTCTGGTTTGTGGGAAGACCCTCTCAAAAGGGATCTAGATTCCTTTGTTGAACAGACTCAAAAAAATGTCACAGGTACTGTAAAGCTAAAGTTGTACAAGGGAAGTTTACGCGTAGTTGGACGAAAATCAAAATATTCTTTGTATAGCCATGACATTGCTACATACGGAAAAGGTTCCACATTCGATCAGAAATTATCTAAAGGTTTCGTAGAATTGTGGGGATTGCAAACAACAGAAGCAAATAAATTTAAAAAAAATAGGTGAAATGAATCGTGAATTGTCCCGAATGTGATGGAATTATCAACATCCCTAGCGATGCCTCCAATGGAGAGATAGTCTCCTGTCCTGATTGTGGAGCCGACTATGAAATCTCAAATAAAGATGGTTCAAAGGTCGAATTAAAACAAGCAGAAACTGTAGGCGAAGACTGGGGAGAATAGTTGTCAAAAATCTGTATCGTTTTTGACCGACTAAGGTCGGAAGAAAAGATGCTAGAAAAACAAGCCACTGAGCTTGGTCATGACACATCTATGATTGATGCAAAAATAACACAAGTAAACACAGATAGTACAAAAAATGATTACGACTTTGGGGATGTAGTTTTAGAGAGATGTATCAGTTACTTTAGAGGATTGCACTTTACTGCATGTCTTGATTTTCTAGACGTTCCTGTAATTAACAAGTTTGATGTTGCTAGCAATTGCGGTAACAAATTGATAATGTCACTATTACTCAAAAAAAGTGGAGTTCCTACACCAAAGACGTACTTTTCATTTTCAGCTGATGCTGCAAAAGAGAACATCAAAAAGGTAGGATTTCCCCTGGTGCTAAAGCCAGTCATTGGAAGTTGGGGAAGAGGAGTGCTTCCATTAAAAGATAATGATACTGTTGATGCAATGTTTGAAATGCGAGAACTTACGGATGGACCATACGATAGAATTTTTTATCTTCAAGAAATGATTAACAGACCTCCAAGAGACATTCGAGTAATTACAGTTGGAGACCAAGCAATAGCTGCAATGTATCGCAAGTCATCAGGTGGATTTAAGACAAACATTGCACTAGGAGCTGACCCCGAACTGTGTGAAATAACAAAAGAGATTGAAGACTTGAGTGCTAAGGCATCAAAGGCAGTTGGTGGAGGAATTCTAGGTGTAGATATGATGGAAGATGAAAAAAAAGGACTCGTAGTTCACGAGGTAAACAGTACTGTAGAGTTTAAGGGATTAGCAAAGGTTGCAAAATGCAACATTCCTAAAGAAATGATAGAGTTCGCACTAAACTCTAGTAGAAAATAAATTACAGCAGATTTGCAATGTGGTATCTATGAAGGTAGGAATTGTAGGCGCATCAGGTTTTGTTGGAGGAGAGGTCTTACGATTACTGTTAAGTCATCCTCAGGTAGAAATCAGCATGGTGACATCAAGGCAATATGTAGGGGAATACCTTCACAGAATACATCCTAGTCTCAAAGGCTTTACAGATCTTACCTTTTCAGAACTAAACTATGATAAAATGTCCGACCAGTGTGACTTGATATTTACTGCAGTTCCACATGGAACTGCTACTGAGATTGTCAAATCATTTTATGATAGAGGAATGAAGATTATTGATCTTTCAGCAGATTACAGATTACATAATCCAGATGATTATCAAAAGTGGTATGGTTGGGAACATCCCCATCCAGACTATTTATCAAAGTCAGTGTTTGGTGTTCCTGAAATACACAGAGAAAAAATCAAAAATGCACAACTAGTATCATGTCCCGGATGTATGGCAGTTACAGCATTGCTGGCATTGTATCCTCTTGTTAAAAACAATCTAATTGACACTGAACATATTATTGTAGATTCTAAGATTGGTTCATCAGGAGCTGGTGCCGGAACTGTTTCAGGAACACATCATGCAATGAGGTCTGGAGTAATAAGACCATACAAGCCTACAAAGCATAGACATACTGGAGAGATAGAACAAGAGCTTAGTGAAGTAGCAGGAAAAAAGATCAAAGTATCAATGAGTCCACATGCTGTGGATATTGTAAGAGGAATTTTGTGTACAAACCACACATTTCTAACACAAGAAGTTGTTGAGAAAGATTTGTGGAAACTTTATCGTGAACAATACAAAGATGAAATATTTATTCGATTGATTCGTGATAAAAAGGGATTTTATAAATTTCCTGATCCCAAGTTTGTTGTTGGTTCAAACTTTTGTGACATAGGATTTGATCTCGATCCAGACAACAATAGATTAGTTACGTTATCAGCATCTGACAATCTGATGAAAGGAGCAGCAGGTTCTGCCATCCAAAACATGAATTTAATGTCAGGTTTTGATGAGAAGGAAGGAATTATGTATTCACCACTAACTCCAGTATAGATATGATTACAATCAAGATTGGTGGAAGTGTTGTAGATAATTTACATCCTACAACTATTTTAGATATCAAAAAGATTGCAGAACAAGAAGGAGTTATTCTAGTTCATGGGGGAGCAAAGGAGGTCACAAAAGTTTCAAAACAACTTGGAAAGGAACCAAAGTTTGTAGTATCTCCTAGTGGAATTAAAAGCAGATACACAGACAAAGAAACTGCTGAAATTTTCACTATGGTAATGTCTGGTAGAATAAACAAGATGATTGTTCGCATGCTTCAAAAAAATGGCATTAATGCAATTGGTCTTTCAGGTGTTGATGGCAAGTTAATACAAGCAGACAGAAAAAAGAAACTTCTCATTACGAACGAAAAAGGAAGAAAACAAGCAATAGATGGAGGATACACAGGCAAAATCACAAATGTTAACTCATCGCTTGTAAAGTTACTTTTAGACCAAGGATATACTCCAGTAATTTCACCGATTGCAATTAGTGAAGATTCTGATTTTCTAAATGTAGATGGCGACAGAGCCGCAGCATATGTTGCAGGAAAAGTTTCTAGCGACAAGATATTATTTCTCACAAATGTTGATGGACTATTAATGGATGAAAAATTAGTAAATAACCTTACACTAGCAGAAGCTAAAGAGATAAGACCAAAAATTGGATTTGGCATGGAAAAAAAGATACTAGCTGCCACTGAAGCTCTTGATATGGGAGTTACTGAAGCACTGATTGCAAATGGTCAAAAAGAAAATCCTATATCAGCAGCTATTGCTCATGATAATTGCACGGTAATTAAAAAATGACTGAAGATCAATTTATGGGAAATCTTTACCAAAGATTCCCAGTTACAATAGAAAAAGGATTAGGAGCTCATGTATGGGATACAGATGGTAAAGAATACATTGATTGTATGGGAGGCTATGGTGTAGCTCTTGTTGGACATAGAAACGAACGTGTTGTTAATGCAATTAAAACACAAATTGAAAAAATAATTACAGTGCACAGCTCTTTGTATAATAAAACACGCGAAGAATTTTTAGAAAAATTGATTAACATTGCACCAAAAAATCTAACACAAGTTCACCTTAACAACAGTGGTGCAGAAGCAGTTGAAGCTGCAATAAAGTTTGCTCGAAAGTTTACAGGTAAAAAAGGAATGATAGCCATGAATGGTTCCTATCATGGAAAATCAATGGGGGCCTTATCCTTAACCTTCAATCCAAAATACAGAAAAATTTTTCAGCCTCTAGTAGAGAAAGTATCATTTTCACGCTTCGGTGATATTGATTCACTTCGTTCCACTATTGATGATGAAACAGGATTTGTGATATTGGAGCCGATTCAAGGAGAAAGTGGAATTATTGTTGCTCCAGATGGTTTTCTACAAGACGTTAGAAAATTATGTGATGAAAAGGGAATTCTTCTAATTTTTGACGAAATTCAATCTGGATTTGGACGAACAGGCCGAATGTGGGCAAGTGAACACTGGAATACATCACCGGACATAATGTGTTTAGCAAAAGGAATTGCAGGAGGAGTTCCAATGGGAGCAACATTAGTTCGACCTGACATTTTGGCATGTATGAGTAAAGGAGAGCATTCATCTACATTTGGTGGAAATCCACTTTCATGTGCTGCAGGAATTGGTGCAATTGAAGCTCTAACAAAAGATGGTTTAATTGAAAACGCCGATAAAATGGGAAAAAAATTTTTCGAAGGTCTCAAACAATTAAAAGAAAAACATAAGATTATCAGAGAAATACGTGGAAAAGGACTAATGATTGGGATAGAATTAAAATTTGAAGTAAAGGATATTTTAATGGATGGAATCAACAAAGGGATATTGTTACTTTATTCAGGAAGAAACATAATCAGATTACTTCCCCCATTAGTTATAACAGAAGAGGATATATCGAGAGTTTTAGAAACATTTGATGTATTGTTAAGTGCAGAGGAAAAGCGTAAAAATGTTTAAAGATAAAAAAGATGAGAAAATTGTAGAATTTTTAAGAAATAATTCTAGAGAGTCATTTGTAGATATTGGAAAAAACCTAAAGCTTTCAGAATCTGCAGTTAGACGAAGGGTAAAAAACTTAGTTAGTAGTGGAACAATAAAAAAATTTACTGTTGAAATAGGAGAAGGTAATACAACAAGTGCATTTGTGCTTATTTCAGTAGAATCCTCAATGGACACATCTAAAGTTTCATCAAAGATTACCAAAATACAAGGAGTAAAAACAGTCTATGAAATTACTGGTCAATATGACATTACAGTAGTTATCAGAGCCTCTAACATTACAGAGATAAACGAATGCATTGATGCATTACGAAAGATTCCTGGTGTTACTGACACCAATAGTGTTATAATTTTGAAAACAATTACATAAAAACGAGATTCGGATCAAAAATAATTAATTTAACTAAAACAGGATCGAACTAAACACAAAGCGCCGAATGTAGTACGGATATGTTTATATTCAATTATATTTACACCTAAATTCGCAATGAATGATCCGAATCACTATGCAAACCTATACAATGCATATGAGCAAAATCCAAAAAAAATTAGAATATTAGATAGTACGCTAAGAGAAGGTGAACAACACCCAGGAGTTTCTTTCACCAAGAAACAACGTATTCAGATAGCGTGGATGCTTGATTATTTTGGTGTAGACCAAATAGAAATTTCACCAATTATTTCAAAGGATCATTTTGATGCAACAAAGACGATTATCAAACAAGGATTAAAAGCCGACATTGTTTCTCACGGTAGAGCACTTAAAGAAGATATTGACATATCTCTAAAATGCGATGCAAAATGGGCTGCAGCGTATCTTGGAATATCTGACATTCATCTAAAAGATAAGCTAAGGATTACCCGTGAAGAAGCATTAAAGAGAGCAGTAGAAACAGTAGAATATGCAAAATCTCATGGATTAAAAATTAGATTTACTGTTGAGGATGGAAGTAGAGCAGACCCAAAATTTTTGATTCAAGTATGTAAAGCCCTTGAAGATGCAGGAGTAGACAGAATTAGTCTTCCTGACACAGTTGGAATTATGAAACCAATTGGAATGTACAATTTTGTAAAAAAAGTAAGAAGTGAAGTTAAGGTACCGCTTGATGCACATGTTCATAATGACATTGGATTTGCATTAGCTAATGCCTTTGCTGCTTGTGATGCTGGAGTAGATCAAATTCACACTACTATTGATGGTATTGGAGAAAGAACTGGAATTCCCTCTTTGGCAGAAACTGCAGTAGCACTTACCTACTTGTACAAATCTTCAAATGATTTTAGATTAGATATGCTAGTTGATCTTTCAAGAATTATTGAACAATATACATCAATAATTCCTTACGACTCAAAACCAATTGTTGGTTCAACTGCATACAAGCATAAAGCAGGCACTCACTTAGCAGCTATTTTAAGAAATCCTGCAGCTTATGAACCCATTCCACCAAGAGTTGTTGGGAATAGACGAAAGATAGTTTTTGGAGAATTATCAGGTAAAACTGGTGCTGGTTATCTCATGTCACTTCTAGGTCTTGAAAAAGATGTTAAACAAGCAAAAAAGGTTGCTATGGGCCTCAAAAATCTTCGAATGGGAGATTTGTTAGAAATTCCACTAGCAGACAGACTTGAAAAAAAGATAATTAATGACAAATGAGGGAGAGAGTAAGGAAACAAAAATGACTAATTGTGCTGAATGTGATGCGGATATATCCATTCCAAAAGATGCTATGGAAGGCGAAATTGTAACTTGCCCTGATTGTGGAGCAAGTTTTGAACTAGTTAAAGCTCAAGAAGGATTTGAGTTAAAACCTGCTCAGACAGTTGGCGAGGACTGGGGGCAGTGAGCCCTGAAATCTCCATTCTTTACGATAACATCCGTTGGGAAGAAAAAGCTCTCTTAGAAGCTGGTAAAAAAAAGAACATTAATCTGCAGATGGTTGATTGTAAGAAGCTATCACTAGATCTTGATTCAAAACCAGATGATTTTGGTATCGTTTTACAAAGATGTGTAAGTTATTATAGAAATTTGCATTCGACTGCTGCATTAGAAGGCATGGGAGTAAATGTCATCAATTGTCTCAATACTGGGATCTTTGCAGGAAACAAGTTGTTTACCCACATGCTTTTAAAAAAGAGTGGAGTTCCTACTCCATTTGCAACAGTTACTTTTTCTAGGGAATCTGCACTTGAAACATTAGAAAAACAAGGTTATCCAAAAATAATTAAACCAACAGTTGGTAGTTGGGGAAGGATGGTCTCAAAATTAAATGATTCAGATTCTGCTGAAGGAATAATTGAAGGTAGAGAAAAAATGTATCCAATATATCAAATTCATTACCTAGAAGAATTTGTTGAAAGGCCTCCAAGAGATATCAGAGCGATAATGGTTGGAGACAAAGTTGTTGCAGCAATTTACAGACGGTCTGGAAATGGATCTTGGAAAACAAACATGGCTTTAGGAGGCATAGCTGAAGAATGTAAAGTAACTTCGGAAATGGAAGAAATATGTATTAAGGCAAAAAATGCAGTACAAGGGAAAATAGTTGGAGTGGATTTGATGGAAAGTAAAGATAAAGGATTAGTAGTTCACGAAGTCAACAACACAACAGAATACAAGAACACTGTAAGAGTTTGTGGAGTAGATATTCCTTCATTAATGATAGATTACGCTCTAGATTCTAATAGAAAGTAAGAATTGCACACCTCATTTACTGTTACTCCAAGATTTTCTGTTAAGATGCTTGAAAAGGCACTCAGATTGTATACTCCTTCTCTTAGCGAGAAGCCTATGGCAGATTTTCTTGCCGATAAATGCGATGATTTAGGATTTGATGATATCAGAACTGATGAAGTAGGCAATTTGATTGCTAAAAAAGGTTCAGGCTCTCCGAAAATACTTTTGTGTGGACATATGGATACAGTTCCAGGAAAGATCAAGGTAAAAAAAGAAGGCGATTACCTTTATGGAAGGGGGGCGTCAGATGCTAAAGCGCCCTTAATGGCAATGTTATTTGCAGCAGCCTCTATTCAAAATTTTGACGGTACGATAACGTTTGTTGGTGCAGTTGATGAAGAAGGAAATGCAACAGGGATAAAAAATCTTGTAAAAAATAAGCTGGATATTGATTATGCAATTTTTGGAGAACCTAGCGGATTAAGACAAGTAACTATTGCGTATAAAGGACGCATTGCAATAAACCTTAGAGTAAATGTTGGAAACAGTACACATGCAAGTGCCCCATGGCTTGCAAAAAATGCTATTGAAGAATCAGCAATTTTTACTTCCGAATTAAAAAAAGTACTCGAAGCTGGACAAGAGAATAAGAAAAAAGGAATGATGTTAACATCAAGTATAACTGAAATTAAAGGAGGCACAAGTCATAACGTTACTCCTAAAGAATGTGATGCAACTATGGATATAAGAATTCCAGTTGATATGAATTGTAAAACGGTAGGTGAAAAGATAGCAGGGTTAGTGCAAGATATTTCAAAAAAACGTAATGTAGAAGCGTTTTATTCAATATTAGATGAAACAGAACCGTTTGAAGCACCTCATAACTCACCATTGGTAAGAGCATTCACTTTAGGGATCATGGATGTTGAACATACAAGACCTATGTTAATTCGAAAAACTGGAACTGGGGATATGAACGTAATAGGAAATCAGCTTAAAATTCCTGTTGTAACATATGGACCAGGAGATCCCCATGCATCACATTCAATAGATGAAAAAGTATCTATGGATGAATATCTTCGTGGTATTGAAGTTCTTAAAAAAACATTACATCATTTAAAAAGACTACACGATAGAGCAAAGTAATGCTTTGGTTTGTAGGAATAGGATTGACAGGATATGATTCCATTTCATTAGAGACTCAAAGGCTACTAAAGGATGCAAATTATGTTTATGTCGAAGAATTTACTAGTCCTATTCAAAAAAATGAAATAAATAAAATTAAAAAACTGACTAAGGGTCAATTCAAGACTGTAAAAAGATGGATGGTAGAAGACGGTAAAGAGATTCTAAAAAATTCTAAGAAACAAAATGTTGTACTACTTTCTTATGGCGACCCCTACATTGCTACAACACATGTTGAACTCAGAAACAGAGCCATATTAGAAAAAATTAAAACAGGATCTATTCATGCTGCATCTTCTCTTACATCTTTGGTAGGGGAATGCGGGCTTCATTATTACAAAATTGGAAGAATTGTAACAATAATGAATGATTTTCAAACTAGTAAAACTGCATATTATTCAATCTATGAAAATATGTTGTCTGGAAATCATACAGTTCTACTTTTAGAATACAATCAGGAAAAACAGTTTTTCCTTGATCCTAAGGATGCATTCATGAATCTGCTAAATACTGAAAAAGAACAACAAAGAAAAGTAATTGACCCTTCTACTTTTTCGATAGTGGCTTCAAGGATTGGATTCAAAACTCAAAAAATTGTTGCAGGAAAAATATCAAATCTAAAAAAAGAAAAGTTTGGAAAACCACCGCACACTATTATTATTCCAGGAAGTTTTCACTTTACTGAATCAGATGCATTAAAAGTATTAGCAAAATGTAAAGATGAACCAACTGATAATTCGTCAAAATTAAAAAAAATTTCCAAACAGATGATAGAAAAATACGTTCCAATGGTTAAAAAAGCCTTAGAAGAGATCACTCCATATTACAAAGATTCCAAGGAATTTCAAGCAGTTTTGGAAAATGCCGAATTATATATCCAAGATGCAGAAAAATTTCTTGAAGAAGGAAAGGACGAAGTAGCAGTATTGACTATAGGATATGCTGATGGTTTAGTAGATGCTCTAAGAATATCAAAAGGTTTTGAACCAAAAATATAATCTTTATCGATGAATTAAAAAGAAAGGGAGAGTTTTGGTGTTAGTTGGATATCGTAGATAAAAGAATTCTAGCGGGATTATTTGTAGCATCCTTGACTAATAAAGATGGAATTGAAATTTTGAAGAAAAAAAATTTCTTCAATATAGAATTAATTGAATCCAAAATAGACATTTTAGAAAAAAATGGTTTAATTGAAAATGATAAAAAATCTCTCACTGAACTTGGCAGAACATCACTTCGAGTGGTTTTAGCAGGTGGAGTTTTTGATATAATTCACCCTGGACATATACACACCTTGAATTCTGCAAAATCATTAGGAGATGTCTTAGTGGTAGTAGTTGCAACTGACAAAACCACTGAAAAGATAAAGAAAAGAACTCCTTTGCACAATCAAAAACAAAGACAAGACTTGGTTAATTCTTTATCAATGGTTGATCTATGCTTGATTGGACATGAAGGTGACATTTTTAAAACAGTAGAAATTGTTAGGCCGGAAATAGTTGCATTAGGTTATGATCAAATTCATCAAGAAAAATTTATCATAGATGGTTGTAGAAAGATAAATTTGAATGTAAAGGTAGCAAGATTACAATCTCCCAATCCGGAAATTTCTAGTTCAAAAATTGAAGAAAAATATGGAGAAAACATTCATGATATCTAAAATTATAAACTATAATTTCCTAATGACTCTATGAACTAATTGGAATTCTTATAGTTAGTTTAGAACCATTTTTTATTTTTGCTTTATCTCTTAACTTAAATTTTGAAATCAACTCTATTATTGTATCATCATGATTAGTTCTCTCTAGAACAATTAATTCACAATTGTAAGAATTATTTAATTTTGCATTGAAGCATTTAACCCAACCATATGTCCTTTTACCATCAAAAAACCCTTTAATTTCAATTCCATCAAATGAGTTCAGTTGTTTTACTGCCTCAATGTACTGCCTTTGTTCTAATTTTATATTTAGTGTTCCTGGAAATGGAATGTAATCAATTTTTTTCTTAAATTGTCCAGTATATCCTTTTAGAGACATATAATATGCGCCTTCACCCATACCAGAGATGAGAATTCCTTTTAGTTCCAAGTAAGAAGGAAAAGAGTTTAAACTAGTTTTCAAAATGGATGACAATCTTAACATTTCTGAATATCCTTTTGTAGTAATTTTTACTGAAACTTTTCTACCAACCATTATTCGTTGGATGAATCCATCTTTTTCAAGCTCTAAGATGTGTTTTGATGCTGCTTGTTGGGATTTTTTTATACTTTTGCCTAAAGAAGAAGTAGTTATTGGGACAAAATTATGTCGTGCACCTTTTGAAATTAATTGGGTTAAGGTTAGAATATGTTGAACTTTAAGGTCAGCCATATAATTTAGGCAATGCCCAGTTCTGTAAATGTTTTAAGAGTTAATCCAGCATTACTTGCCAATTTTGCTACACGATGACCAATCACACAGTCTATTCCTGCTTGTTTAGCTCCATCAAGTAACCTTTGCGTAATAATTCCATCCAAAATAAGATATTTTATTCCATTTTGGGAAGAAAGTTTGTCTACAACCTCACTTATAGGGACTTTGAAAATTTCTTTTTGATCAATATCTAATGCTATAGCTTCCAATGTTTCGTTTAAGTTTGGATAAATATTGTTTGCAAGTTCTGCGATTGATTTATCACCAGAATCTTGTAAGGTAGGTTTTGTAGTTTCAGATTTCATTTCTTCAGCTGTACTTCGGAGGATATCATCTATTTGCTGCGGAGTTAGTTCTTCTACTTCAACTCCTTCAAATGCTCTAAGTTCAACGTCTATGTGTACTAGTGATTTTAATTCCTTTAAAATAAAACCTCCTGCTCGGTCTCCATCTAGAAATGCTACTACCTTATCTTTTTTATCACATAGTTCTTTAATAGAGTCATCAATTTTTGCTCCTTCTATTGCTATGGCATTATCATAACCTGCTCTAAGTAGATTAATTACATCAGCTCTTCCTTCAACTAATATTATCCAAGGAGAATCAAAAACTCCAGTACTACATTGTAATTTTTCTCTTCCATAAGTTGTTAACTTTCCAGTACTTCCTTCATGTACATCCTTTAACATGGTATCTCCTTCACTTACTGATTTTGTGGCCCATTTTTGTTTGATTTCTTTAGCTCTTCTGACAATATCTTCTTTTTTTGATGCTCTAACGTCATCAATGCCATCTAACTTGAATTTACAATCAAAAGGACCTACTTTGTCAATGCTCTCTATTGCAGCAGAAATTAATGCACATGTATCAATATCAGTACTCATTGGTATCAAGGCATCTCCTTTGGTTGTATTTGTTGTAGAGGTTGTGTTAACTTCTATTCGTCCAATTTTTGAAACACGTTGAAGCTCATTTAGATTCATCTCTGGACCTAGCAAGCCTTCCGTTTGACCGAAAATTGCTCCTATAATATCTGCTCTTTCGACCAGTCCATCAACATCAAAGGATAGTTTAACATGATATTTGACAATTCCTGATTTGTGCAATATACAATCATCTCCTTAATTAACAATAAATGTAATTTTTCTATCAAGGATATAAGTGCTTTTTCACAAAAAAACGTACATGCCAAGTGTGCTTTCATTCAAGTAATTCAAAATTATAGTTTACACTAATCCTCATCCAAAAATGGAAAAATTATTTTTTACTCTGTACTAAATGAGCTTCCGCAGGAACATGATTTAGTAACATTAGGATTGTTTATTTTAAATCCTGAACCCATAAGGCTCTCAATGTAATCAATGTTTGCTCCTTTTAGACTGTCTTGACTGTAACTGTCGATGATTATCTTTACTCCACTTTCTTCAATGACGGTATCATCATCTTCCGGTTTTGTTTCAAAACCCATTCCATAGGAAAGGCCAGAACACCCACCGCCCTGAACATATACTCTAAGATATTCAGGATTTTCTTTTTCTTCTTTCATAAACTCCCTTATTTTTTCAGCTGCTTTTGGAGTTACAGTGACTAATTTTTGGGTTTGTTCAGTTGTCATAATTAAACAACATTTCGTGATTAATCATAATAAACTTTTCACACCCTACCAACTAGTAATTCAACAAATTATGAGGAAAGTTAGGATAGCCTTATTTTTTTGATTTGTTGACAAATGCAGTCATTCTTTCTTCACGATCAGGATGAGTAAAGCAGTTTCTCCATGCAAGAAGTTCAATACCTAAACCTGTATCAAGGTCAGCGTTTCTACCTTTGTTAATTGCTATTTTAGACATTCTAACGGCAATTGCAGAATTACTTGCAATGGTTTTTGCCATTTTCATAGTTTCATCCATTAGTGAGGAACCTTCTACTACTTGATTTACTAAACCAATTTCTCGTGCTTCGTCGGCTTTAACCATTTTTCCAGTAAAAACAATTTCCTTTGCTTTTGCTATTCCCACTATTCTCATCAATCTTTGTGTACCACCCCACCCTGGAGGTATTCCTATTGTAACTTCAGGTTGACCCATTTTTGCAGTATTTGATGCAATGCGAATGTCACAAGACATAGCTAACTCACAACCTCCACCTAGGGCAAATCCATTAACAGCTGCAATTGTTGGTTGTTTTACATTCTCAACTGTTGCAGTTACAAGTTGACCTAGTTTCGCATATTCTTCGGATTCATTTGGAGTAATTTTAGACATGTATTCAATATCAGCACCAGCAGAAAATGCTTTATCACCTTCTCCTGTTAAAATTATTACTTTGACATTATCATCTTTTCCAAGTTCTTCAAAAGTCTTTATCAATTCTTTTGCAACATCCATGTTCATTGCATTAAGCTTGTCTGGACGATTAATTTTGACTGTACAAATTCCTTCAGATTTTGTTGTAACTAGAAGAGACATAATCAAGTTCGATTTTAAGCAGGACTTAAATGTTATCTAGAACCTCTGACTTTGCCCCATTGAGCTAATGCAGAAGCAGCTGCAACCCAAGTTCGAATATCTTGGTAAACTGGAATATTGTGTTTCTCAACCAATTTTATCATTTTTTCAGTATATGGACCACCATTACAGCCAACTACAAGTGGTTTCTTCTTTTTCTTTGAGAAATCATCTAG
>Ga0209980_10000648_pt1 | contig 19081 bp, 15 predicted proteins | sample CR02metaG_FD_183611 | JGI IMG/M metagenome (GOLD analysis project Ga0209980, IMG submission 183611) | Deep subsurface microbial communities from Mariana Trench to uncover new lineages of life (NeLLi) - CR02 metaG (SPAdes) (version 2) | ecosystem: Environmental > Aquatic > Marine > Ocean trench...
TCCCCGTCGAAGCTCCTCGGCTCTATGCTCGGCGGCGAACAGCGATTCGGCACTGTCGACCGGGTGGTCGGCAAGCTCCTGCTCGAGCAGATCCCAATCCAGGGCCAGGTCCTGAATACGACCGCGGCGAAAGTCGACGTTGGCGTATCCCAGCCGTTCGGCGACCACGCTCGCGGCTCGACGCGCGACGTCGAGCATTTCGGGGGTCATGTCGACACCGATCACGCGGCCCTCGGGCCCAACCACCTGAGAGGCGATAAAGCAGATCTTGCCCGTACCGCAGCCTAGGTCGAGTACGGTTTCTCCGGCCTTCAGGTAGCGGCTCGGATCGCCGCAACCATAGTCACGGTCGAGAACCTCTTTGGGGATGACCTCGAGGTGTTTGGGGTCGTAGTCGACCGGGCAACAAAGCTCTGCGGCCTGATTTCGTGCGCCCTTTCGGTATCGATCTTTGACCACCTTTTCGACGTTTGCTAGAGCCATGAGGCCCTCCTTTTGAACCTGAGACGACAAGCCGTTGCCGGAGAGACGACCAAAACCACCGTGATTTTCTCTTGGACAGGGGTCATGGTGTCAAGAAAGCTATACGAAAGGGGTCCGGATCCGGTTCGCCCGGCGGGAAAGAGTCGATTGTATCGGACACGGGTTTGGGGGTGGATAAGGTTACAATGTGACCACCGACCCGCCTGAGCGGGACTGAGATTTCTCGATGAGCCAGAACTGGACCGTGCATCGCGCCGACGAACGCCCGGTCGAGTCGTATTCGCCCCACGGACGCTACAGCCTTGCGCTGGCGTATGCCAACACCTATCACCTCGGCATGTCGTCGTTGGCCCTGCAGCGCCTCTACGCTCTGGTCCACCAGGAGGATGACTGGTCCTGCGAGCGCTTCTTCAGCGATGGCTCCGGTGAGCCAAGGTCGGTGGAACTCGACACACCGCTCTCGACCTTCGGGGCAATCGCTTTTTCGATCTCGTTCGAAGGCGACTACGTCAACCTGTTGCAGATGCTCGGGCGCTCGGGAATTCCACTGCGGCGACGCCAGCGCAGCGCTCGCGATCCGGTGATCATCGTCGGCGGAGCATGTGCGGCGATCAACCCCCTGCCACTGGCCGAGTTCGTCGACATTTTTGCCCTGGGAGCAGCGGAGAACCTGCTGCCGGAGTTGTTGCCCGCGCTGGCCGAAGAGGACCGGCGCGAGGCGGTGCTCGAGCGGCTGGCGGCCAAGCCGGGCTTCTTTGTGCCCGCGCACCACGATCCCGAAGCGACCCGTGATCGGGGCCAGGTGTTCCAAAAACTGGCCAAGCTCGAGCTGAGCGAAGCTCAGATGCGCGAGCCGGGCAACCTGCCGACCACGGCGATTGTCACGCCGCACACGGAATTCGCCGATAAGTTCTTGCTCGAGATGTCTCGTGGCTGTCCCGAGAAGTGCAAGTATTGTTGGGCGACCTTCGGCATGGGGCGCTTCCGTTGGCATCCGACCGAATTCATTCTCGGCGCCCTGGACCGGGCTCGCGCGGTCACCGACCAACTCGGGTTTGTGGCCACCGCCGTCGGCGACCATCCAGACCTCGAGACCATTCTCTCGAGCGCCAACGAACGCGGTTTTCGCACCTCGGTGTCGTCGGTTCGAATCCCGGCGGTGAACGAGAACGTGCTGGCGGCGCTGGCCGCTTCGGGAGATCGATCCATCACCCTGGCCCCTGAGACCGGGAGTGACGAGTTGCGGATCCGGCTCAACAAACCGGTTCCAAACAGCATGTTGTTCGACAAGGTCCGGCTGATCTTCGGCGCCGGGTTCACCCGGCTCAAGCTCTATTTCATTATCGGGCTTCCGGGCGAGACCGACGCGGATGTCGATGCGATTCTGATGGTCGCCCGGCGGTGTCGGGCGATCATGCTCCAGGAGCTGGCGCCTTCCGGGGTGATCGGCAACATCCATCTCGGCGTCAACATTTTGATCCCCAAGCCCTATACCGGCTATCAACGGGAGACGGTCGAAGATCCGGCGGTCCTCAAGCGCAAGCTCGCGGTTCTCAGGAGCGGAGCCCGCAAGATCCCCAATGTCTCGATCGGCACCATGTCGGTGCGGGACGCGATCTGGCAGGCGTACATCACCAAGGCGGGCTCTGACGCCGCCGATGTTCTCGAGCGGGCCGCCGAGGGCGTCGGCACGGCCGCACTGCTGCGCGAGTTTCGCGAGCGGATCGAAGCCGAGGTGTTCGAGCGCAAGGCGGCCGGCGAGCGCTTGCGCTGGCACTTTCTGCGCGCCGGCTGAGCGCAAGGCGCCAAAACCCCGGGGAGGGGGTTAGCAGCCACGGGCTGCTAGTCCTGGGGGGGCGTGATGTCTTTCTCTCGGGGCTTGTCGAATTCCTGAACCGCCTTCTTGTCCTTGAGGTTGGCGAGCAGAAGAGTCGCGGCGGCAAGAAGAATTTCATCCAGGAACGGAATCAGGTCCGGCACCAGAAAATCGATGACGAAGAGAGTGGCGGTAAAGGTAAAGAGCTGGGGAAAGCGCAGCCTCGAGACCCAGCGTGTGAAGATCGTTCGCCCGACCTGCTTGGATGTCGTCGACATGGGCGGCATCTTAACGAACCGGGGACTCCATCGGGCGCGAAGGCTAGAGCCGTCGCTCTTCGAGCTCTTCCAAGGTGCGGGGCCAATCGTCCTTGAGCAGCCTCGACAGAAGGCGGTCTGCCAGAATCTTGCCGCCGGTTTGGCAGGTGGGGCAGTAGTTGGCTTCGTGGGAAGCGTAGAGGATGCGTTGCACGGGGTCGCCACACTCCGGGCACGGTTTTCGGTACTTTCCGTGAACCGCCATTTCGGGGCGAAAGGCCGTGACCTTGGCGGGAAACCCTCCCGGAGAACGCTTGGCCTCGGCGATCAACCGAGCGGTCCACTCGGTCAGCACGGTGCGGGCGGCGTCGAACAAGCGGGCGGCTTCGCTCGGGTCGAGATCTCGGGTTCGTGCGAATGGGGACAAGCGTGCGCGGTGGAGAATCTCGTCCGAGTAGGCATTGCCGATTCCGGAGAGAACTCGAGGGTCGGTGAGCGCGCGCTTGAGGGTGTGACTGCGGGAGCGCACCACGGAGGTGAAGGCTTCCAGGTCCGAGTCCAGTATTTCGAGACCGCCGGGGTCGTGCTCGGCGAGAGCACGCGTGCCCGAGACCAAATAGAGCGATGCCCGTCTCTTCGATCCCGCCTCGGTCAGGATCAGGGTTCCGGTATCGAAATCGAAGGCCGCCAGACCGGACCGACCGGGTATGCCGGCGCCCGGTTTCTGCCAACGAAGTCGGCCGGCGATCATGAGGTGAAGCACCAGGAAGAGGTCGCCTTCGAGACCCAGCACGATTCGCTTGCCCAGGCGAGCGAGACTGAGGAGGCTGCGCTGCGCCGCAGCCGCCAGCGTCGGCTCGACCGATCGGAGCAGAAAGGGGCTTTTGACGCGCACGCCCCTCAGGCGCGTGCCGGCCGTGAGCGGGCGCAGCGCGGCGAGGTAGGCCTCGATATCGGGAAGCTCGGGCATTGCGTTCGAGTCAGCGGCGGCTTCGGTTGATGCGGTTCAAGACGCCGGCACCAGCATCCGGAGGGTCTCGGCAGCCAGCGAGATCTCGAGCGGCCGGCCGGGCGCGTGGCGCAGGACATCGCCGTCGATCTGGAAAGGCACATCGGGCCCTGCCGTTATCGTCGCCGCACGGATTCGTTCGAAAGACGCCGCGCGCAGTTTCGAGTGGCGGCCAAGGAGGAGGGATAACCCGAACTTGATCGCCGCGCCGCGCCCGCGTCCCGAGAAAAGAAAGAGTTCGAGACTTGTGCCGTCAGAGCGAGCTTGCGACGTCAGCTCGAAGCGGCCGCCATAGCGCGCGATATTGGAAGCGACCGCCAGGGTCGCGGAGTGGATTCCGGTTTCCGACTCGACCTCGAACGAAGGGAAGTGGTATTTGGCGAGGGCGCGCACGATCGCCGGCACGGCGGACACTTGCCCCAGCCACCTCTTTTCGTTGGGCCGCAACGAGCCGATCAGAAAGGCATCGATCCCGGTCGAGGCCTGCATCAGAAAGGGCGTCCCATCAGCGAGTCCGACGCCGAGGCGAATCTCGCGGGCTTTTGCATAGGCTCTAGCGACATCAACGGCGCGCCCCCGAACTCCGAGTTCCAAAGCCATCACGTTCATCGTGCCAGTGGGCAAGAAACCCAGGGCGGCATTGGAACCGAGGATTCCGGCGGCGCACTCGCGCAGGGTGCCGTCGCCGCCCAGAGCGAAGATGGTCTCGGCGCCGCCGGCTGCCGCGTCGCGGGCAAGGCCCTCGGCGTCGCCGGGGCCGCGGGTGGGAAGCGGGGCCGCTTCGAATCCGCTTCGCCTCAGACCGGCGAGCACCTCTGGAAGAAGCCCTCGGAAACGCCTTCTGCCGGCGAGCGGGTTGAAGACGACGGCTGCGGGTGTCAAGTCGCTCTCAGAACAGCGAACCGACGACGCCGGAAGGAGGCTGAATCCCGAGGTGGTCGTAGGCTCGACGGGTCGCGATTCGGCCGCGCGGCGTTCTCCGCAAAAATCCCTCCTGGATGAGGTAGGGCTCGTAGAGATCTTCGAGTGTGCCGCGGTCCTCTCCGACCGCCGCTGCGAGCGCCTGAATGCCGGCCGGTCCACCCTGATACTGATCGATCAGAGTCGCAAGGATTTTGCGATCGACCTCGTCGAATCCGAACTCGTCGACCTCGAGGAGTTTCAAAGCGCTGCTTGCAGATTCAAAGTCGATTGTGCCTCTGCCATGGACCTGGGCGTAGTCGCGCACTCTGCGCAGCAACCGGTTGGCCACCCGTGGGGTGCCGCGGCTGCGACCGGCGATCTCGTCGGCGCCGGCTTCGTCAATCGAGATCTCCAACAGCTGGCCGGATCGGCGGATGATGGTCGAGAGCTCCTTGGGTTGGTAGAAGTCGAGTCGATGAACGATACCGAAGCGGGCACGCAGGGGCGCGGTGATCAGACCGGCTCGGGTGGTGGCGCCGACGAGCGTAAAAGGCGGAAGGTCGATGCGCATCGTCCGAGCCGCGGGGCCTTGTCCGAGGATCAGGTCGAGCGAGTAATCCTCGAGCGCGGGATAGAGGATCTCCTCGACGGTCGGTCCCAGGCGGTGGATTTCATCGATGAAGAGAACTTCGCCGGGCTGAAGATTGGTCAGGATTGCCGCAAGGTCACCGGCGCGCTCGAGAACCGGACCGGAAGTGGTCCGGATCGAGGTTTCCATCTCATGCGCGATGATGTGAGCGAGCGTAGTCTTGCCGAGCCCCGGAGGGCCGAAGAGCAAGACGTGATCGAGTGATTCACGCCGGCCTAGAGCGGCCTCGACAAAGACACCGAGCTTGTCGACGATCCGCTTCTGCCCGATGTATTCGGAGAAAGATCTGGGCCGGAGCGAAACTTCTACGCCCAAGTCCTCGGAGTCGGGTGCACTGGACAGGAGCTGTTTGTCGGGAGACATCGAGGCCATTGTAGCGGTCGCCTGTAGGGGCTTGCTGAAAAACCCTCATCGGTCGCGCGACAAGGTCTTGCGCTGCGCTCTCAAACACGCGAGAGAAAGTTGAGGCTGGCTCTTAGCAGATCTTCGGGGTCGGCATCGGGGGTTTCCCGGCGAGCCTTGGCGAGCGCCTTCTCGGCGTCGCCGCTGCGGTAACCGAGGTTGACCAGAGCGGCAAGGAGATCGTCATCCGGCGAGAAGGCGACGCTGCCCGCAAGGTCGATACCCAGGTCGAGGACCTTGTCTTTGAGCTCGATAACCATGCGTTGAGCGGTTTTCTTGCCGATACCGGGGATCGTGGCGAGCTGCACAGCGTTTTCACTCGCGATCGCACGGACCAGCTCCTCGGCCGCCATCCCCGAGAGAACCACTCGGGCGAGGCGCGGACCGATGCCCGACACGCCGATCAACAACGCGAAGAGGCTACGTTCGCGCGCCGTCCAGAAGCCGAACAATTCGATGGCGTCGGCTCGGACATGGGTGTGAACGAAAAGGCCTACACTTTCGGCCCTGTCGGAGCGGTCCAACTCGGAGTACGTCGAGAGCGGAATCGCCAGTTGATAGCCGACACCGCCAACGTCGAGCAACAGACTGTCGGGCCCAGCATCGAGAATCTTGCCGCGCAGATAGCCGATCATCGAGACAATCAGCTGGAGCCCAGTCCGGCCAGGTCCAGATCGAAGGTGGCAAGGAGCTGCGGATCGAAGGAGATGTCGAGTTCCCTGCGCCGCTGCGCGATGAGAGCCGCAACCAGCTGGCCGCCGCGCCGTTGCGCAAGAGTCGCGCGCGTCGCAACTTTCTGCTGGGCGTACTCTTCGGGGTTGACCTTGACCCGCTCGAGAACCTCGAAGACGACGGCACCGCTCTCGGTCGCGATCGGACCGACGACGTCGCCCTGGTCCGCGGCGAGCGCCGCCCGCGCAATTTCGGAATCGCTGCCCAGGGTGCCTCCGGGGCCGTCGGCGCCAAAACTCTCGGATTCTTCGACCTTGGCATCGATCGCGCCGGCGAGGGCGTCGAAGCCGGCGTCCCGATCCTTGGTCAAGCGATCGAGTGCCGCTTTGCGCACCAGTTCGGTTCGCAGCCTGCCCTCGGCTTCGGTGCGTACTTGGTCGAGTGCTGGGATGCGAGGTTCGTGGATCTCCGCGACGCGCAAGAGCGCCCAGCCGCGGGTGACGCGAACCGGTTCGGAGAGTGCTCCAAGTTCGAGTTCAAAGGCGGTGCTGGCAAAGGGCGTCGAGCGCCCGATGGAGGGCACGTTTTCGTCCACAGCAAAGGCCGGCGTGGCTTGGAAGGTAACGGTATCATCGGTCTCCGCGATCGCCGCGAGATCAAGCTCGGAAGAGGCGAGTTGCTGGAGGAGCTGGTCGATCTTTCGCTCGGCGGCTTCGCTCGACCGCTCGACAAGCAGGCGCCGGCGGATGCCCGCTTCGACCTCGTCGAAGGGGCGCACTCCGCCAGGGTTATGCTCGAGAACCTCGATCAAGTGAAAACCGAAGTCGGTCTCGACCGGCTCGGTCATCTGGCCTGCCGGCGTGGAGAAGGCGGCGGTCTCGAAAGCCTCGACCATGGCTCCGCGGCCAAAAAACCCCAAGTCGCCGCCGCTCGTCTTGCTGCCGGGATCCTCTGAAAGTTCGGCGGCGAGAGCCGCGAAATCCTCGCCCGAGGCGACCCGCTGTTTCGCTTCTTGGAGTAACCTGCGGGCCTCCTCGGCGCTGCGCTCGGCGTTTACCTGGAGGAGAATGTGTCGAGCCCGCACCTGTTCTGGCTGATCAAATTCGTCCGGATGGCCGTCGTAATAGGCTTGCACTTCATCGGGAGCAACAGCGAGCGAGTTTCGCACGCGTTCGACGTCGACGACTAGATACTCGGCGATCCGACGCTCCGGAGTCTCGAAGGAATCTTGATGGGCCTGGTAATAGGACTCCAAGTCGGCGTCATCGAAGATCACTTCACCGGCCAATGTCGAGTAGGGCGCTTTGAAAAAGCGTATCTTGGCGCGCTCTATGCGTTGTCGATAGTCGTCTTCGATTTCGGAGTCGGAGACGTAGACATTGCGGGTCACCAGGTTTCGCACTTTGTCCAGCAAGAGATCCTGGCGCATGCCGGCTTCGAAGCTGTCGACGGTATGGCCGTTCTGGCGAAGAATGCGCGCGTAGTCTTGGGCACCGACGAAGGCGCCGTCCGCAGCCAGAAAGACCGGGAGGTTGAGAATCTCGTTCTGAAGCTGCCCGTCTGTGACCTCGAGTTCCAGGCGGTCTGCCTCGAGCAGGAGAATGCGATCCGCGACCAGCGTGTCGAGCACCTGTTGATGGAGACCGAGTTGGCGAGCGAAGTCGGCGTTGAACCGCTCTCCGTAGGTCTGACGATAGAAGTCTTCCATGCGGCGGTAGGCGCCCTCGAATTCTCGAAAGGACACGGTCTTGCCCCCAACCGTGACGGCGACGTCGGCCGAGGCTCCGCCGCCCGGACCCAAATCGCCGAGACCGACGAATGCCACCAAGATGAAGGCGATGATCACGAGCCATAGAACCCAGCTCAGATATTTCAAGTTGTCGCGAAAGGCTTTGAGCATAGATTTGACCTCCAAGGCCCGCGAAACAGGCAGGCGCGAGAGTCTAGCAGCCCATGGCGGGCCGAAACGAGGCGGTACCCTGCGGGCGCTTGCGAAAGCCGTCGCGATCCAGATCTCGTGAGCGGTGCGCAAACCACGGTGAACATTAGCTTTGTGCTATATTCGCGGCTCCCGAAATTCGGAGAATTCGGTGGTTGCAGGGGCACACAACAATAACAAGCGCTACTGGTACAAGGTCTCCGTAGACGCCGTACGGGCTTGGACCTCGGTCCTTATGCTGCTGACGATCTTCGGCGGCGGCTTCGTCGGCTATCGGTTGCTTGCGCACCACCTCCTCGAGCGTGAAGTCATGCTGGCACTCGAAGAGGCGGACGCGCTGGTCAAGCGCTTGCAGCAAGAACGGGGCATCACCGGTTATCGCGAAAAGTTCGCGACGGCGAAGTCCGAACTCACCAAAGCGCGAGAGCACTACAGGAACGGAGAGTTGCCTGATGCCCTCGGCAAGGCGGAGCGGAGCCGCTCGGTTCTTTCTTCGATCATCGACTCGATGCGCAACCGCAGCCCCTCCGGCGAGGCTCAGTTCATCACCACCAAGGGCGGTGTCGAAGTGCGCCGTGGTGAGCGCGGAGAATGGCGGCCGGCCCGGGGCCGGATGGTGGTCTACGGAGGCGACTACATCAAGACCTCCAGCAACGGATCGGCGGAAATCATGATGGTTGATGGAACCCTGTTCACGGTGCGGCCGAGCACTGTTGTTTTGGTCAACCGCGCCCGCCCCTCGGGTCAGGGGCAGCTCCGGCGCAGCATCGCGCTCGAATCGGGCTGGGTGAATCTCAGCACCGCCAACGCGACGAGTCGGGTCACGACACCCAAGGCGGAGGCGGAGGTTCGGCAGCGTTCCGAGGCGATGGTCTCCTATGACGCAAGGAAGGGAGAGGGTAAGTTTGCAGCTTTTAGGGGCGCGCTACGGGTCGTGTCGAAAGAGGACGACTCGGTGCGCGAGGTCGGCGAACTGCAGCAAGTGGTTCAGGCCGGCGGCGCCATTTCGAAACCCAAACCAGTGCCCGGTCCACCCGATCCGATCAGCCCGAAAGACAATTCGGAGTTCTATTTAGAGGGTTCTCGGCAGCTGGCTTTGGTTTGGCGGCCGGTCAAGGGCGCGGAGCGCTATGCGCTCCAGGTTTCGGGAAACCGGCTGTTCGTCGACAACATAATAGACACCGAGCGGCGCCGCAAGACAGGGGCAACGCTTGGGCTGCGAGGCGAGGGTACCTTCGTCTGGCGGGTGGCGGCTTTCGACGGCGAAAGTGAGAGGGGTCCCTGGAGCCCGGTGCAGCGGTTCAGGGTGCTCGCATCGAAGCAAACGTCGCGGTCCCAGGGCGGATCGCGGATATCGGAAGTCGGTTCAGAGGAAGGATAACAAGTCGCATGCCGTTTGCCTCGCTACTTCGATACTTTTCCAACGATCTCGCGATCGACTTGGGAACCGCCAACACCCTCGTGTATGTGCGCAACAAGGGGATCGTCGTACGCGAACCGTCGATCGTCGTGATCAACCAACTCACCAACCGCATCGAAGCCGTGGGCACGGAAGCCAAAGAGATGCTCGGCCGAACTCCGGGAAATATCCAATCGATTCGACCGATGAGAGATGGCGTGATCGCGGATTTCGAAGTGACCGAGCGAATGCTCGAGTACTTTATTCAGAAAGCGCACAATCGACGTATGTACGTTCACCCCAGGATAGTGATCGGTGTACCGTCGGAGATCACACAGGTCGAGAAGAGGGCGGTCAAGGACTCGGCGATGCGAGCCGGAGCGGCCGAGGTATACCTTGTCGAACAGGCGATGATGGCAGCCATCGGGGCTGGGCTGCCGATCACCGAACCATCGGGCAACATGATCGTAGACGTCGGCGGTGGGACCACGGACGTCGCGGTCATTTCCCTGGGCGGAACCGTCTATAGCCGTTCGGTGCGAATCGCCGGCAACGAGATGGATGACGCCATCATTCAGTACTTCAAGCGCAAGTACAATTTGCTCATCGGCGAGCGCACGGCCGAGCAGATCAAGATAGACATCGGCTCGGCCTTCACTCTGAAGGAAGAGCTGAGACAGGAGATCAAGGGTCGCGATCTCGTCGAAGGCGTGCCCAAGAGTCTAGAGGTAACCGATGACGAAATCCGGGAAGCGCTCGCCGAGCCGGTTGCGACGATTGTCGAAGCGGTACGCATGGCTCTCGAGCGAACGCCGCCCGAGCTTTCGGCCGACATCATGGACAAGGGCATTGTTCTGTCGGGTGGGGGCTCAATGCTTCGCGGATTGGACCAGCGCCTCCGCAACGAGACCGGACTCCCGGTTGTCTTGGCCGAGGATCCGCTGTCGAGCGTTGTCCTGGGCACGGGACGAGTGCTCGAGGACATCGAGCTTCTGAGGAAGGTATCCATACTCTGAGTGGCCGGTCCCCGCTCGCACTTCGCACAGCCGACTCTCTTCGGGTGAAGGTAGAGAGTGACGGAGAAACGTATCCGCTGGTTGCTCGTTGGTGTGCTGGTCGGCCAGCTGATGCTGCTCAGTGCCCAAGTGCGCTCGGAAGACCGGAACTACAGCGTGCTCGAGGCTTCGATGCTCCGGCTGGTGGCGCCGTTGGTACGGGCGGTCGACGGATCGGCCGCGGCTGTTTCCAGTTTGCGCGGTCGTTTCGAGACCCGCAAGGCCCTGCGAGAGGACAACGAGAAGCTGCGGGGCGAGCTGGAGGCGATGCGCAGGGATCGAGTCGAAACCTTCGGTCTCGAGCAAAAACTGGAACTTCTGTCGAAGGCGGCGAGCTACGCTCAATCGTCGGGTTCTCCGCCACGGGTGGCGGATGTCGTGTTATTGGATTACGGCTCCTGGCAGCAGACCCTGATGCTCTACGTCGGCGACCAGGGCGTCGAACGACAGCAGCCCGTGGTCACCGATGCCGGTCTGGTCGGCCGGGTCGTGGTTGCGGCCGGGCGCTATGCGAAGGTGCAGATGATCACCGACCGTTCGGCCAGTGTGGGAGCGATGATCGAACGTACTCGTCGTCAGGGAATCGTGCGTGGAGGCGAACGGAGTTTTCTCGGAATGGATTTCGTGCCGCTGCAAGAAGTGGTCAAGGTCGGCGACCGCGTCTTGACCGCCGGAATCGACGGAGTCTATCCGCGCGGAATTCCTGTGGGCACCGTAGTCTCGGTGAGACCAGGAGGCGAGCTTTTCCATCGCATCTCGCTGGTGCCGGCCGTCGACTTGGGCCGACTGGACCAGGTGTTTTTGCTGCAACCGGAGCGAGTTCCCCCCGATCTTCAGACTATCGACGATGCGAGCCGCTAAATTCCTGGCGGGCCTGCTCGCGGCCACGATCGTTCACGTGCTCGGAGTCCGGATGGTCCAAGATTTCTCGTCGGCGATCGACGTTTTCTTGGTCGTCGCATTGTTCAACGCGCGCGGTGGGAGCCCGTTCGCCGGGCTCTTGGGCGGATTGGTCACGGGCTGGTGCGCGGACGTGATGACCGGCGGCCTCTACGGTGCATACGGGTTTTGCAATACCTTGGTGGGTTACGGTGCTGCGGTGGCGGTGCAGCGCCTGGTGATCGAGAAGGCCGGAGGTGTGTTTCTTCTGTTCTCCCTGGGTGCGGCCGTTCAACAGCTCCTTCTGCTGTCGCTCTCGCGCCTGCTTCGACCCGGTGCCCCCGCTCCCGAGCTGACCGGGCTCATGGTCATGTTCACAACGGTCGGACTCACCGGCGCACTGGGGTTTCTGTTGCGAGCGCGTCTTGTTCGGTGGCGAGCCGCCTGGCGCCGCAATCAAAGCGCGACGCTTAGATGAGCTTGTCGCCGTGATGGAAGTCCGCGAACATCGCGAGGATTTGGTTCGCCGGCTACCGGCTCTGCGTTTGACCTATCTGATTGTCGTGGTCTTGATCGCGGCGTGTTACTGGTTCGTCCAGGTGGTGCACGGCTCGTTCTATCGAGAGCGCGCTGAGAACAACCGCTTGCGCAAGGCGTCCATCCGGGCGCCACGGGGGCTGATCTACGACCGCCATGGGCGCCTTTTGGTCGAGAACATTCCAAGCTACAGGCTGCTTTTCGATCGCAGCCGGAGCCTCGACGTTGAGGCCAGCATTCGGTTTGCCGCCCAGACCCTGGAAAAGCCGGCGCGTGACCTGCAGCGTGCTTTGGACCGAAGCCGCGAGGCATCGGCCTACAAGCCGGTGCCGCTCGCCGAAGACCTTTCGCTGGCACAGGTGGCGCGGTTCTCGGTCGAGACTCTGGAGCATCCCGAATTCGAGATCGACGTCGAGCATCTCCGTCTCTACCGGCATGGTCTGACCACCGCTCACGTACTCGGTTACTTGGGAGAGGCCACCGAAAGCGAACTCGGGGCGACGGCGGGCGCGCTTAGCCCCGGCGACCTGGTCGGCCGCCGAGGTATCGAAAGCAAGCAAGATTCTCTTCTCCGAGGACGCGATGGAGAACGGGTTGTGGTGGTTGACAGCCGCGGGAGGCTTCGCGAAGAGCACGGAATCCGCCAGGCCGTCTCCGGGCAGGACCTCAAACTGACACTCGACCTCGACCTCCAGCAAGAAGCGGCGCGATACTTTGCGGACCGAGTCGGCGCCGCGATTGCAATGGACCCGCGTAGCGGCGAAATTCTGGCCCTCGTCTCATCTCCCTCGTACGACCCGAACGTGTTCGCCCGTCACCTCGAGCGCGGTGCGTGGCAGAAGATCGTGGACGCTCCGAACGATCCGCTTCAGAACCGTACGATCCAGAATTCGTATGCGCCCGGCTCGGTTTTCAAGGTCGTGGTGGCGGTGGCGGGCCTCGAGGAGGGGGTGGTGGACGAAGACGACCGACACTTCTGCCGAGGCGCCACGAGAATCTATAACCGCAGGTTTCGATGTTGGAAGCAAGCCGGCCACGGCTCGGTGAACCTTCACCAGGCGATCCAGAATTCCTGCGACGTTTTCTTCTACCACCTCGGGCAGAAACTCGGAGTCGAGAAAATCGCGCACTACGCAAGACTGTTCGGTTTGGGCGATACCACGGGAATCGATCTCGCGGGCGAGAAACGCGGCCTGGTACCGGATCTCGACTGGAGTCTCAGGGCCCGAGCAACCCCCTGGTGGCCGGGCGAGACGATTTCGGTGGCAATCGGCCAGGGACCGCTGCTGGTGACGCCGCTTCAAGTGGCGTCGATGATGGCGGTGATCGCAAACGGCGGGTACCGGGTTGAACCGCACCTTGTAGCCCGGGACGGCCCGGCGCCGCAGCACAAAGTGGCGGTTGCACGCGAATCGCTCGAGGTAGTGCGACAAGCACTCTGGGCCGTGGTCAACGACCGAGGAACAGGCGCCATCGCTCGCCTCGAGAACGTGGAGATAGCAGGCAAGACCGGCACGGCTCAGGTTGTCGCACAGAAGAAACGGATCGACAGCAGTGAGCTGCCCTTCGAGCAGAGAGACCATGCTTGGTTCGGCTCCTTCGCACCAGCGGAGAGCGCCGAATTGGTGGTCGTTGTTTTTGTGGAACACGGCGGCAAGGGATCGGTACAGGCCGCGCCCCTCGCCAGGATTATCTATGAGAAGTACTTCAGCCGGACTGACGGCGCTGGTCGCGACCTTTCCTGACCAGCAGCTCAGACTGCGCCACTTGGGTGGCGTACGCTGGGGTCTGCTGGCGTCGGCGATCACGCTTGCGTTGGTAGGATTGGCAACCGTTCATAGCGCCAGTTCCGAGTTGGCCCTGGATTATCTGCCGAAGCAGGCGCTGCGGATCGTTCTCGGTTTGCTTGCGTTCGGAGTCGCTTTCAGCTTTGACTATCAAGTTCTTGCCAAGTTTGCGGTGCCGATCTACACGGCGGCAATGCTCTTGTTGGTGCTGGTCTTGCTGGTCGGAGCCGAGGCCGGCGGCGCCCGCAGCTGGCTTCGCCTGGGTGCCGCCCAGCTGCAACCGTCCGACATCGCGAAGCTCGCCACCATCCTGCTGTTAGCACGCTACCTGGCCGGCATCAACCGCCGGTTCGTCCGAATACCCCAGATTCTGACCTCCTGCGGCATCACCGCCTTGCCAGTGTTCCTGGTTGCTCTCGAGCGTGATCTTGGCGGTGCGGCCATGTTTGTGCCCATACTGGTCGGAATGCTGCTGGTAGGCGGAGTACGCTGGCGGGTGGTGGTCGCGGGGGCACTGCTTCTCCTGGCTCTGGGCGCATTGGTATGGAACTTTGCCACGCTCGACTACCAGCGGGCCCGGGTAAGGACCTTTCTTTCGCCGGGTAGCGATCCGCTCGATGCCGGCTACCAACTGCAGCAGAGCAAAATCGCCGTCGGTTCCGGCATGTTGATCGGTCGTGGCTATATGCAGGGCACGCAGAGCCAACTTCGTTTTCTGCCCGCTCGCCATACCGACTTCATCTTCGCGGTGCTTGCCGAGGAGTGGGGGTTCGTCGGTGTACTGGTGGTTCTGGCCCTGTTTTCGAGTTACATCATGAACGGCTTCGCGGTGGCGCTCAGGGCACGCGACCGGACCGCAATTCTTTTGGTTGTGGGATTTATCTCTCTGGTCTCGTTTCACGTGCTATACAACACCGCAATGGTGGTCGGCCTGGTCCCGATTACCGGCATTCCGCTGCCCTTCCTGTCCTACGGTGGCTCTTTCATCGTGGCCAATTTCATTGCCGCCGGCGTGATTCTGGGAATCGACTTTCGTCGCTATGTCAACCGCTGAGCACTCGACGGCTACACGCCGCCAGCTGTTTGTCGAGAGCGACCGCCACCAAACTCGAGTTGCCGTGCTCGAGGACGGCCGGCTGACCGAGATTCACCTGGAGAGAAAGAAGACCAGGAGTGTTGTCGGCAGCGTCTTCAAGGGCAGGGTTTCCAGAATCCTTCCGGGCATGCAGGCTGCGTTCGTGGACATCGGCCTCGCGCGGGACGCGTTTCTGTTCGCGGGCGACGTACGCGAAGCGCTGTCGGCAATCGACGACCTCTCCGATGCCGACCCCCAGACCAAAGAGTTCCCGCCGGTATCGGCGCCGCCGATCGAGGAAGTCCTGACCGCCGCCCAGGAGTTGATCGTGCAGGTTGTCAAGGCGCCACTGCCCAACAAGGGCGCGCGAATCACCACCGAGATCACCTTGCCGGGCCGCTACCTGGTGTTCGTGCCGACGGTTGCCAGCAATGGAATCTCGCGCCGGTTGCAGGAGGCCGAGGAGCGAGAACGCTTGCGAGAAATCCTCGAGAAACTGGATGCCGACGAAGGAGGGCTGATCGTGCGCACGGCCGGCAAAGGCAAGCAACTCGAGGACTTCGAGCAGGACCTTGTGGTCTTGAGAGGAAAATGGAGGGAGATAACCGAGCGCGCGAAAACGGCGCAGGCGCCCAGTCTTCTCCACGCTGAAGAGGGGCTGGCGCTGCGGTTCGTTCGCGATCGATTCACCGCCGAGATCGAGGAGTTGCTGGTCGACGGAACCGAAGCCTACGACGAGATCGTGTCTTATAGCAGAAGTCTGGGCCATGGGCTCGGCAACCGGGTCCGGCTTTGGGACGAAGAGGGAACTCTCTTCGAGCAGCTCGGTATCGAGCGGGAAATCGATGCGGCATTGCGGAGCAAGGTCTGGCTGCGCTCCGGCGGATACATCGTGATCAACCCGACCGAAGCGCTGGTCGCGATCGACGTCAACACCGGCAGATTCGTAGGCGGCAAGGACCTCGAGACGACTGTCAGGCAGACCAACCTCGAGGCGGTCGAAGAGATCGTGCGACAGATTCGACTTCGCGACCTGAGCGGAATCATAGTGATCGACCTAATCGATATGACCGAGGCTGAGAACCGCGAAGTGGTGTTTGCGGCACTGGAGAGGGAGCTCGAGAAAGATCGAGCAAAGCACCAAGTGCTGAATCTTTCCGAGTTCGGCTTGGTCGAGCTGACGCGCAAGCGCAGCCGCGAGAATCTGAGTCGGCTGCTGACCCGTCCGTGTCCAACCTGTGAGGGCAGCGGCCGCATCCGTTCGCTTTCGACGATCTGCCTGCGCTTGAGACGAGAGATTCTGGCGCGCGCAAACCGCCTTGGCGACCGCCGGTTGGTGGTCTGCGTTCACAGCGAGGTGCTGCGTTCACTCGAAAGCGAGCAGCACGACATCCTGGACGAGCTTCGCGAAGCGCTGGGCGAACAGTTGGTACTGGAGGCCGACAGCTCGCTGCACGAGGAGGAATATCATATCGCGGAGGCCTAGCAGCCCGATGCGCGCGTTCAGCTTCGCCGGATGGCGAGGAGAGGTACGGAAGGACTTGGTCGATGAAGATCGACTGGAACAGACCGTTCGCCGGCTGAGCGACCCTGGGCAGGCGAAGGAAACCCTTCATTGGGGCCGGAACTATCTGTACGCGACGGACCTGAGCGCTGTTTCCCTGGACGGCACCGCCGAGGCGGTGGTCAAGCAATTCTCGAATCGGAGTTCGCGAGAACGCCGGAAGCGCCGCCGCCAGGGGAGCAAGGCGGAGAAGAGCTGGCGCGCGGCGGCAGCGCTGCTTGCGGCCGGAGTCCAGACACCGGCGCCGCTGTTTCTGATCGAGGCCGAGGCACCGGACGGTCCATCGCTATACGTGACGGAGCGCCTGCATGACTTTGTCGAGACCAGATACTACTTTCGCGCGTTGGCCAAGGGGACCGAACGGGCCGAATTTCCCGGTATCGATCGGGCCGAACTCATGGCTATGATCGGCGACACCTTCCGGCAAGTGCACGCAGCGGGTGTTTGGCACCGCGATCTTTCGATCGGGAATCTGCTGCTGGTCGAGGGCGAACGGCAACTCGAAATCTACTTGATCGACCTGGACCGGGCGCGCTTGCCGGCTCGTCTGGGCGTGTGCCGCCGCCTGCGTGATATCAGCCGTCTGCCGATTCTCGATCCGGCAGACCGGCGAGCGTTCTGGCGCTCCTACTGGGGCAGGAGCCTTTCGCTCCTTTCGCTTCGGGGTCTCACGTTTCGATTTCTTCAGCGAGCGTTTCTAGCCAAGAACCGCTGGAAGGGCCGTCTGCGGCGACCGGTGCGTTCGGTCAAGGCCTGGCTGATTCCCCGCTCGACCCATGCCCACATCCCCGACGCGCCGGGTGGCGCCCCGGCGCGAGACAAGTCGGTCTGGGATCATCTCTCGGATCAACCGCATCAGCACGCCAGCCGCCGCGAGCGGATCGCGATTCGGCTTGGAGATACTGCGGCCCACGTTGAGGCTCTGGCGGCCGCCGCCGGCGCAGCGCCGAGGATTTGGAAGCGTTATCGAGAGCTGCTCGAGAGCCGTGGCCGGCGGTCGATCCAATGGGCCGGCGCCGGGATTGCGTTGCGACCGTTTCCCGGCCGCGAAGAGGATCTTCTCGCCGCCGTTGATCGACTCGGAGTGCGCCGTGTTCTGTTGCGGCTCCACCCGTGGCAGCAGCAGCATCATGACGAAGAGGCGTTGGCCCGAGAGCTCTTCGCTCGGGGCTACGAACTCGCCTTTGCGCTGCCCCAGAACCGGGAGCTGGTACGCGATCCGAATCGGTGGCGTAGCGCCGTATCCGAGCTCGTGGACCGGTTTCGTCCCCTGGGCGGAGACTTCCAAGTCGGCCAGGCAATCAATCGATCGAAGTGGGGGATTTGGAACTACCGCGAATACCTCCGGCTGACGGCGATCGCGCGAGAGGTTCTTTCTGCGTACCCGAATACCCGCCTCATCGGTCCGGCCGTGATCGATTTCGAGTTGCAGGCGACGGCCGCGGTCCTGAACATGCCGAGCGAAGTCCGCTTCGACATCGTTTCCTCCTTGCTCTACGTAGATCGGCGGGGCGCCCCAGAGAACAGGCAACTGGGCTTCGACACGGTTGCCAAGTGTGCTCTGTTGAAGGCCATTGCCGAGACCTCGAAGAACAGCGGCGACGAGTGCTGGGTCACCGAAGTCAATTGGCCGCTGTGGGAAGGACCGCACTCACCGGCGGGTCGGACCGTGTCGGTGGACGAAGAAACGCAGGCCGACTACCTGGTCCGCTATTATCTCGCGACCCTGACCAGCGGCTTTGTCCAGCGCGTGTACTGGTGGCAACTCGCAGCCCGCGGTTACGGCCTGTTGGACCCGTCTGGAGAGGCGCTGCGTGAGCGGCCGAGCTTCAAGGCCCTGGCGACGCTCCAGGACCGCTTGACAGGGGCAACCTACATGCGGACAGAGCCCTCGAGCGCGACAACGCGAATTCTCTCCTTCGAGATCGAGGGCCGGAGCTTTCTTTTGGCCTGGAGCCTGGCGGGACCTGAAACCGTCACTCTCGAAGCGCCGTTCGAAATAGTCACTTCGCGGGACGGCGAAGCGTTGCCGTTCGAGCCCGGTCTGACAGTAGAGCTGACGTCGAGTCCTGTGTACCTCGAACTCGCGAACCCGCCTGCAAACCCACCCGCCAATTCACCCGCCAACGCACCCACGAGCGGCACGCGATAGATTTATCCGATGCCGCCTGCGCCGGCGCCGCCGGATTCGGATACCGCGTTAGCCGCCTTCACCGCAATCACGAAAGCGTGGTTCGAAGGCCGATTCGGAAGACCCACGCCCATTCAGAGTCTTGCCTGGCCGCGGATCGCGGCCGGAGAACATGTTCTGGCGACGGCCCCCCCCGGGAGTGGCAAGACTCTGGCAGCCTTTTTGTGGGCTCTCGACCGCCTTCTCAGCGGGGCCTGGGAGGGCGGAAAGGTCAGGGTTCTCTATATCTCCCCGCTCAAGGCTCTCAATAACGACATCCAGAAGAATCTTCTGGGGCCCCTGGCCGAACTCGAGCGAGCGTTTTCGGCAGCCGGTGTGGAGGCCGAGTCGGTACGGGTTGGAGTGCGCAGCGGCGATACGCCGCCGGCCGAGCGGCGCAAGATACTCCGCATGCCGCCCGAGATTCTGATCACCACTCCCGAGAGTTTGAACATCTTGCTCACCAAGGACCGGGTTCGTTTGCT
>Ga0209980_10000650_pt1 | contig 19059 bp, 17 predicted proteins | sample CR02metaG_FD_183611 | JGI IMG/M metagenome (GOLD analysis project Ga0209980, IMG submission 183611) | Deep subsurface microbial communities from Mariana Trench to uncover new lineages of life (NeLLi) - CR02 metaG (SPAdes) (version 2) | ecosystem: Environmental > Aquatic > Marine > Ocean trench...
CGACCTATTTGCCGCCGCAATATCAAATGTTGGCGTGCTCGACATGTTGCGTTATCACACGACAAGTGCGAACGCCCGAGCCTGGTCCAGCGACTATGGTTTGAGCGAGAACGAATCGGATTTCAGGGCCCAGTTCGCCTACTCGCCGTTGCACAATGTCGAGAAAGGGGCTTGTTATCCGCCCACGCTGATTACGACGGGCGATCGGGACAATCGCGTGATGCCGTGGCACAGCTTCAAATTCGCGGCCGAAATGCAGCAGGCCCAGGGTTGCACCAACCCGATTCTCATTCGCATCGAGACCAGGGCGGGACATGGTTCCGGGAAACCCACCTGGATGCGCATCGAGCAAGCTGCGGATGAATGGGCGTTCCTTGTCGAGCAACTGGATATCGAGCTACCCGATTTCGACTGACGAAACCGTGTCGATAAAGCGGCGCTATTCTCGATTTAAGACGTGTTTGAGTTCGACCAGCGCGTTCTGCCAGCGATCGTCGGACAATCGATAATATTCTTCCCAGTCTTCGCTCGCAGGAATGCCTGCAACGCTGATCGTCATCAGTGTTTTCTCGTCACGCTCGCGCAGGAAGAAGTCCACAGTGATCGGTCCGCTTGGCAATGGATCTTCGCCTTCGCGCGGCGCGATGACGAGGCGCATGCGTCGCGGCGGCATGAAAACATCGATGCGACCTGCCGATTCGGATCCGTCGCGAAGCGACAACGAAAATGGCCGACCGATCTGCGGCGTGAATTCGCCATCAAGCGCCAGCCATTTCTTCAGGTATTCGATGTCGGTGATCGCCGTCCACACGTCGTTGATTTTGCCAGCCACCTCGAGCTCGGCCCTGTGACTGCGCGTTATGCTTTCCGGTTGAGGTGCTGCTTTGGCCTTCGGCGGTTCCTCCTTCTTGGCAGCCGGCGCCACTTCCTCGCGCGTATCCGGATAGGAAATAACATGGAGATCGCGCTGCGGGAAAGGAATCGTAACATTCGCGTCTCTGAACGCCTGATCGATCGAGAAATTCAGGTCGCTTGTCACCTGGAATCGTCGTTCGATTCTCTGGATCCGGACGCGAAGTTCGAAATCCAGTGAGCTGTCGCCGAAGGCCATAAACAATGCGCGTGGTTCGGGTGCGCGGCCGTCCGTGATGACTTCGGGGTGGGCGCGTGCGATCGTCTCGAGTATCTCGCGGACTTTTTCAATATCGGATCCGTATGCGACGCCGACGTTGATCCTCAGCCGTCCATAGGTATCGCGCAATACCCAGTTTGTTACGCGCCCGGAAACCAGTTCGGAATTCGGCACAAGCACGTTTTGGTTATCGAGGGTCTCGATTTCTGTCGAACGTATTCGGATGCTGCGGACAAATCCCTCCACTTCGCCGACCGTCACGAAGTCACCGGCGCGTATCGGACGCTCAAACAGCAAGATAAGTCCCGAAACGAAGTTATTCGCTATCTCCTGCATGCCGAAGCCTATCCCCACGGCGAGGGCGGCACTGATGAAAGCGATGCCAGTGAGATCCACGCCCGCCATGCTGAGGCCGATTATGACGGCGAAAATGAATCCGACGTAACCAAAGAGGGTCATTAATGCGTCACGGGCGCCGCGTTCCAAAACGATGTGCCGCAGCCAGCGGCGGTTGATCCATCCCTTGATCCAGCCGATCGCGACCATGAAAAACGCGAACACGAGGATGCCGCCGATAATATCCATTGGCACGAGGCGAATATTGCCAACGACGCCGCCCATCACGACGAGATCGAAAAGACGATTGAGCGTCGTGCCGGACTCGTCCCAGACATAGATCACGTAGACAACGAAACTCAGCCAGAGTACGAGATCGGCGATGAGCTGCATGAAGCCGAGGCCGGTTTGCGATGCTTTTTCCGTTACGCCTAAATTTGCTCGTAGCCTGGACGCGCTGGGCGTGTCCTGACGCAACAAGTACTCAAACGCCATCAAAACGAGCCAAAGAAGAATCCAGAGGAGGAACAACGCCAGTGCCGTTCGTGTGACTCCGTGTATCAGGTATCCGGCAAGATTCTGGTAGCCGAGAAAAAGTGCTCCAACGCCGGCGATCAATGCGAGTGAGCCGAGATAGCGAATGAGCCGGAAGCGGCCTTGAAGACCCGGTATTCGACCAAGATAAGCAAGCACGGAATACAGGGTCGCGGCAACGACAAAAATCATGGTTGCCCGGCCACTCACATTCGGGTCGACCATGCGAATGGTCAACCAGCGTGTACCGAGGACGACGAAACTCGCCACGAGTGCAAGCGCGAGGAATCGCAAGCGCAGACGCAGCGGGCGGACATGGTCCGGTATCAGTCCCTTGACCTGGGCAGACGGCGACAACGGCCCTGTTGCCCAGTCAATGATCACGCAGGCGACACCATAAAGCAGGATCGCCATCGCAATCCGAACCACTGCAAATTCGAACGAAGCGGCCTCAAGTGTCAACATGAGTAAAGCAACAAGTGCCATACCTTCGAGCAGCAGTGGGGAGTATTGGGCCAGCGGTTTCGGGAACAGGTATTTCATTTGCGGTTCGGCATCACGGCCACCGCTCGCCAGGAACCAGCGATTGAACCGATGGCGAATGAAGAGACCGATCGCTGCGGTGAGGCTGCCCACAAGTATCAGCAGCCAGAACAAATTGACCGGTGTCACGTCCTCGATCAGTTCGAGGTCGACCGATTTCCTAAGACGCGCGGGCCAGGTCAGCAAACGTGACGGCATCTCGCGGATCAATGTAACGATCGATCGGCCCCGGCTTGACAAGTATTGCTGAGAGAGCTCCGTCTGCTTGTTCGTAATTCTATCGAGCAGTGAACTTGCGTAGTCCTTGATGCTGTTGCACTGCGTTTGCCGGGCAATTGTGTCATCGAGAAGCTGCCTGATCTCGTTACGCTGATCCATAACGGCGGGTGCTACATCGGCATCTACATCTTTAAGCGGTTCGAAACGTGCTTCAAGTCGTGCGCGCTCTTCGGTTGCTTCCAATTGGCATTTTTCAGCCGCGGCATCGACCGCAACCACCCTTGCCCGGGCGGCAGCGAGGAAAGGCGGTTCTACTTGTTCGTCATCGAGGTGACTGGCGAGCTGGTCGAGTTCGGCACCGACGCTGATGGGATCGAATACATCTTCCTCCTGAGCCTGCGCAGGCAGACCGAAGAGGAAAAGGAAGATTGGGAAAATGCAGAGAAAGGAATTCCTTGGATCGAGACGTCGGGCCAGTGCTTTCGCCTGTATCATCTTTGGAATATCCGTTCCGGAGCCACGCTCGCTGCAGTATACAGCGAAGCGATGACGATAAAAAATGGAGGGACGAGGGCATTCATGTGAATGCCCTCGCATCAGATCTTGCTAGTGGCGGCTCATAAAGAGGCGCAGGATATACCAGAACATCATCGCAATGGAGGCGAACAACTGCATCGATGCTGCGACGTACTTATCCTGGGGATAGTGGTGCAGGATGTTGGAAGTATCGTAGAGAACCGCTGCGCCCGCAAAGCCGATCATCGCAACCGAAAACCAGGTACCGAGTTCAAACCCGAAAAGCAGACTGCCGCCGATCGCCGCCAAAGCCAGAAAAAACAACCAGACCATCATGCCTCGCAGGAACGAGAAGTCCTTTCGCGTAATCATCACGGTCGCAATCAGTCCGACACAGCCCAAAACTGTTACGCCCGCCGCGCTGTCGATTATGCCGGGTGCCCTGATACTCGCAATGAACAGCATTGGTGCGAATATCAATGACTCCAGTACAATAAATGCCGCGAAAGCCGCGTATTGCGCATTCTTCGATTCGACACGGTGTGCAACATGCGTTGCTCCCCAGCCAGCCAGAATAAATACACCCAGCACCATCCACCAATTGTTGAGCATTGGAATGGCAATGCGTTCCGCTATCCCGGACTGGAAGAAGTAGACTTCGATCGCCGCGAACGCGAGAATTGCGCCGACAACGTGGGCATAGCACTTCCAGATAAAGTCGGAGCGATCTTCGACGGATGCGTCTGAGACCGGTGCCAGATAATTGACGTTGTCGTTCATGCTGCAAACTCCCGCTGAAAATCAAACCACGAATTCTACCACTTTTGACCGCACGATTATGGCGCAGTTCACGAACTACATGCGGTAACTATTTGGACAAACAGCGTCTGCGCTGTAGAAACAGGCAAATTACGATTCAGGTTGGACTAACGGAACATTGAGGGGTCAATCTCCATCGATACCTCGCTGATCTTGTCGGCAGGGATGCCGACCCGTCTGGCGTGTTCCTGGATCGCTTCAGGATTGGGTGCTTCGTATTCGCAGTAGACTTTGCCTTCGGCTTCGGACACGTAACTCCGGACCCAGACGACGCCTTCCATGTCATCACAAACCGCGGCCGATAATTTGCCGACTTCTGCCAGCTGCTCCGGGCTTTCCGGTTTCATGTTTCTTTCGATGATGTAAACAGGCATGCAAGCCTCCTTGGTTGGAATACTCTGTTCTAGATTGTGTAGTCAGATGATTGTAGCTTGCTGGCGAGCGATTCCAGCTCTTGGTCACCGGTTTCCCGCCCGATGGCCAGTGCTGCAATGGAGAATGCATCGGCTTTTTGCTGTTCGCCAGCCTCCCGTGACACTTCGCTCAGGCGTTGCAGCGCCCATCCCTCGCCGGCGCGATCCCCGAATTCACGACGGCGTTCGACGCATTGCTGGTACCAGACCCCGGAGCCCGTCAAGTCGCCGGCAATACGGGCGGCGGCACCCAGCGCGGCGAGACTGTCAGCTTCTGCGCTGTCCTGGCCGTATTCGCGGTTAGTGGCGAGCGCCTCTTCGAGTATTTTAAGCGCCTCGCTTGCGCGGTCCTGTTTGCTCAGGATAGCACCCAGGCCATTCAATACGACGCCGAGTTCCTGCCTGTTTTGATTGCGTCGAAGAAGCGCTGCCGCCATGCTGTACTGCTTCTCGGCTTCGTCAAGCTCTCCGCTTTGCCACGCGAGGACCGCAAGGCTGTTGCGAATGCGCGCTTCTGTCTCCGGGTCCTCCAGCTCGGTCGCAAGCGATAGCGCCCGACGGTAGAACCAATGTGCCTCGGATCGGTCCGTAGTTCGACGCAGGCCTGCCAGGTGTTCAAGTGCGTCCATTGTGCCCGGACGATTGCCCAGCCGCTCCTGCATTTCGGCCACTTGACGCCAGCTTACCTCAGCCTCGACACGGCCCGCACGCTGCTGTGCATTTGCCAGTTGTGTCAATGCCGACGCCAACGCCTCTTCAATACCGATGCGCCGCAGTACGCTGACCGCTTCCTCGAAACTGGGCATAGCCTCATCTGGTCTGCCGCAAGTCACGAGTGCTTCGGCCAACAGCACCAGGGACTGTGCCAGTTGATCGGCGCGGTTCGCACGCCGCGCCAGATCAACGGATTCCCGGTACGCCGCCAGACCGGCATCCAGCTCGCCCTGCTCAAGGTAAATGGCCGCCAGGCCGAGCGTGCAGAATGCTTCGCGAGCGGGTATTCGTGCCTCGTGGGCGCGCCGGCCTCCTTCTTTGAATGCTGTAATGGCGTCGTCCGTCTGCCCCATCGCACGAAACAGGTGACCCCTGTAGTTATATGCGTATAGCGCATCGACCGGGTTGCCGGTTTCATTCGCCAGTTGCAGAGCTTCGTCACCGATCGTCATTGCACGATCCCACTCGTTCTGCCGTCGAAGAGCACGGCCAAGGTTGCAGAGATCGGCGATCAGGCGACTTTTATCGGCGTGCTCGCGCGTTTGCTCGACGGCCTGCTCAAGCCATGGCACCGCCTCATCATAATTACCCTGGCGCCAGAGTGTGTGGCCGAGGCTTCGCAGCACTTTCCCCCGCAGTTCCGAGTCCTCGAGCTGCCCCGCGATCTCAAGCGCCTGATCGAAAGGTGGCCTTGCTTCAGAAAAGCGGGCCAGAAGGGTGTACAGGTCCCCCTGGCGCACGCAAACTTCACCGCGTTCCTTCGTTGCCACATCAGTCGGCAAAAGGTCTGTCAGGTCATCGATGATGGCCTGTTGTTCGTCGCGGCGGCCCAGTTTCTCAAGATGACGCTCCAGATCGAGCAGCAACTGAATGAGTAGCGACGATCGCTCCGCAGGGTTCTTGTTACTACATTCGATCCAGCCGCGCGTCCGACTCAGCATCTCTACGGTTTCCGGCAGGCGCCACAGGCCTTCGGCACTTTTCGCCGCCGCCAGTCCGTAGTGAATCGCCTTGTCCCACTCTTCTGCCGCTGCAAAGTGGGTCGCCAACCGTGCCGCCTGTTCTTCCGGATTTTCGGCGTACAGATTCTCAATGGCCTCGCCGACCAACGCATGCCGCTCTTTTCTTTGCCGCTCCAGCAAACTCTCGTAGGCAACGTCGCGCGTTAGTGCGTGCTTGAAACGGTAGGTGGGCTCCGGCACGAGCCCGGTTCGTTGAATCAGCCCGGCAGACCGAAGTGTCTCCAACGCCCCTTCGACTCGTGAGCGTGAAGGAACGACGCGGCTCAGGAGTTCCAGGCCGAACTGCAGTCCAATAACGGCAGCAGTGCGCAGCACTTCTCTGGCCTCCGGATCGAGCCGGTCGAGCCGGCTCTTCAACACGGCCTGGACCGTGTCGGGAATCTGCAAACGGTCAATGGTACCAGTGAGATGCGCTTCGCCGTCCTCAATGACAAGCGTTCCGGATTCGAGCAAGGTTCGGCACAGTTCTTCTATGAAAAACGGGTTGCCCCCCGTTTTCTCAGCAATGAGATCAGACAATTCTGCCGGAATCTTTGCGCCGTCACACGATGCGCGCAACATCTCGGCTGCCGGGCCGCCAGCCAGTGGCGAGAGCTCGAGATGCACGTCGCCGGTCGGCAGCGGGCTCGCGCCAGCTTGTACGGGCCTCGATGCCACGATCACCAGCAGGGGGTAAGCCGACACCATTTCCTGCAATTGAAAAAGCACTTCCTTGGAGCCTTCGTCTGCCCAATGCCAGTCTTCGAGTAGCATTACCAGGGGCTGCCCGGCTGAACCGAGCGTAAAAACAGAGATCAGCGCCTCACCTAAAGCGGTTTGCAGGTCCTCACCTTCCAAATAGGAAGGGAGCGCGTACTGTTCACTTTCGATCGACAGTACATGGAGTATGACGGGAAGATAGGCCTCGAGCTGTGGCGCCAGGTCCCGCGTTTTTGTGACGACCTCGTCGTGAGCGTTGTCGGGAAGCACTTTCGGCATGCCGAGCATGTCTTTCACGCTTTCGATGAATGGCAGCAGCGGCGTCAGGCTGCCGCGTTCCCGGCAACGGCCCACTGTGGAACGAACGTTGTGATCCTTGAGTGACTTCCAGAATTCGAACAGCAAGCGACTCTTGCCGACGCCGACGTCACCGACAACGGTTACGAAACGTCCCATCCCTGACTGAGTGTCCTCCAACGCCTGCGACAGTGCGGCAAGCTCATTAGTGCGTCCGACGAACCGCGTGAGGCTTCCCGGGTCCGACGCCTCCAACCGGCTGGCGTGCCCGGACTCACCCAGTACGGCCAGCGGTGTCAAGGCCGGTTGATCGGGCAACAGCTTGACCGGGGCGCGTCCCTCGGTAGAGACGAATGGCTCGACAATCCGTGCGAGATCCGGAGGAATCAGGATCTCGCCAGGGGCAGCCAACGCGGCCAGGCGTGTGGTGTCGAGGGCGACCGTGCCGCCAACACGATAACGCCGCTCGCCCGATTCGGTGGCGCGAATCGCAACCTGCTCGGATCCTACGGCAAAGCGCAGCTGGACGCCCTCCGGCAGACCCGCCTCGTCCGAATCGCCGGCCTGGATTTCGAGTGCAGCCCGGACTGCACGGAGCCGGTCGTCTTCGTGTGTTGTCGGGACGCCAAAAAGAGCAATACATTTGTCTTCGGAAAACTCATTCAATACTCCGCCATAGTCTTCCACGATGGTTTGCACGCTTGTACGCAAGCCTGCCAACGTAGTTTCCACTTCGTCAGGATCCAGCGTTTCGAGCAGGGATTCGAAACCACTGATCGAGCAGGCAATAACAGTGACGCGTCGGCGTTCCCCTTCCGGTGGCAGGCTTGGTGTGGAATCGAGAGAAATCTGGCAGGACGGATCGTCCAGCAGCAGTTCCAGGTCCTTGAGGATTGCCGAGGCATCCGGGTAGCGCCGCTCGGGGTCTTTATGCGTGGCGCGCTGGACCACAGCAGCGACATTGGGCGGAAGCGACGGCACCCGGCTGGTAAGGGTTTCGGGCTTGCTGTTCAGGATGGCGTTAACGACGGCCTGATCACTTCCGCCGCGGAAAGGCCGGGTGCCGCATAGCATTTCATAGAGTACGACGCCGAGCGACCAGATGTCTGTCCGTTGGTCGACCTTGTCACCCCGCGTTTGCTCGGGACTCATATAGGCAACGGTACCGACACCTACGCCCGTCTTCGTTACCCCAATTGCACCAAACTTGGCCAGGCCGAAATCGACAATTTTCACTGTGCCATCTGGGGTCAGAATTATGTTGGCCGGCTTGATATCCCGATGGATTACTCCCTGCTCGGCAGCTTTCACGAGGCCGCGACTAATCTGTGCCGCGATGTCCAATGCCTGCGGAAGCGGAACGAGGCCCTGATCGATGCGATGCCGGAGTGTATCGCCTTCGTAGTACTGCATGGCGATATAAAAACGTCCATCGTCTGTGTCACCGACCTCGTGAATCGCACAGATGTTCGGGTGATCCAGTGCCGCGGCAGCTTTGGCTTCAATGAGAAAGCGTTCCTTCGCGTGCGCATCTGCGAGCAGGTGATCGGACAGGACCTTGAGCGCCACGATACGATCCAGGCGAGTGTCACGGGCTTTGTAAACCACGCCCATTCCACCAACGCCAAGCCGCTCGAGAATGTCGTAATGAAAAAGCCGCTGGCCCTCCATCTGAGTGGCGGAGAGGAACCGGCCGCTTGCCGGAGCCGCACTACCCGCGGTGCCAGCGTCGCTGGGCTGTGCCTCTCCCTCTCCCTCTCCCTCTCCCTTAGTGTCAGGGACAATGTCAAACATCCAAGCGAGCACCATGGCGACCGGAAAACCCAGTACAACGAGAACTGCGACCATATTGGGCACCCAGACGGGTACGCCGAGCGGCGGCAGGAAAATGGTCGCGCCCTCGGCAATGCCTGCACCGACAACCAGGTAAGCCACCATTGCACGTATGACTTTGCGTCGCCTGAGCTCATGGAAGAAGCTGCGCAGCCGGAACCGGAATTTATCCTCAGGCATAGGTCAATTGACGACTGCGCCGATGAGACTGCTATTCAGTATTCCTTCTAATTCATCGCTCATGGTGGACATCTGCCTCGGGATGGTCCGTTCGATCGACTGCTGAGGATTTTACTCCAGATGGCGGAGAGGGTGGGATTGACTCGGTGCATCCCTGCACCTCGCCCTTCGGGCGCACTTCGTGCGTCCAGATCGGCTGTCCTGCCGATCTGTCGAACAGCGTTCAAATCCCTGACCCTCTCCAAAAACAACGGGGCCCCAAAAGGACCCGTTGTTCTTGGCGGAGAGGGTGGGATTCGAACCCACGAAGGGCAACTAACCCTTGCTGGTTTTCAAGACCAGTGCATTCAACCGCTCTGCCACCTCTCCCAGGGCCTGTATTACACCGGTTGTTCGACGGCGCATTCTGCGCGCAGGCCGCCAGGGATTCAACAACGCTACGCTGACTATTGTTGATTTAGGGCATTTTTTCAGCCGCAATCATTGAAAATCGGCTAGCCAGGCACAAAATGGTGCCAATCGCTGTCCAGGCCGTATTTCGAACCATAATCCAGCCAGTTTGTCAGATAACACACTGGACTGCGCCCGGCTGAATGATCAAGGCAAGACGATGAAATTCTCAGTCCTTATTTCGATTGTGATATTGATGATGGCACTTTCCGCGTGCTTGCATGAGAACGGTACCGCGAACACCCCGGAGCCTTCGGAAAAGTCATTTAATGCGACAGGCGAATATGACGTAATCGAAAATGGCAACGCCGAAGACGTTCAGGCATGGTACGACCTGGCAGTCCGTGCACGCACGGCAGGCGACGCGGAGATCGCGTTAAAAGCAATCACGCGGGCTGCGGAGTTGCAAATGTCGCCGATACGAATCGGCCTCGAGAAAGCGCGCATCTATGTATCCAATGAAGATAACGGCGCTGCGCTGGATGAATTGCAGAAAGTGTCGGACTCGGGATTCACCGCAGTCAACGTCATAACGAGTGATCCAGTCCTGAACCAACTATCCGGACAATCGCAATACGATGAGCTTGTGGCAAAGATGTCGATACAGGCGTACCCGTGCGAACATCGGGACGAATTCAGTGAATTCGATTTCTGGCTGGGCGAATGGGATGTGCATACAGCGAACGGGTCATTTGCCGGCAAGAATCGAATCGAAAAAGCACAGGCCGGTTGTGTGCTGGTCGAAAACTGGGTCAGCGTGACTGGTGTTTCCGGTATGAGCGTGAATTACTTCGATATATCGAGCAACGAATGGGTGCAGGTGTGGAGTGGCGCGGGCGGCACGCAGATTGTGATTCGCGGCGGACTCAGCGACGAGGGCCTGTTATTGGAGGGGCATATCAACTATGTTGCTAACGGCACGTCTGCACCGTTCAGGGGATTGTGGACGCCATTACCTGACGGTCGTGTTCGTCAGTTCTTTGAGCAATCCAGCGATGGTGGTGAAACCTGGGCGCCGTGGTTCGAAGGCTTCTATACTCGGACCAATATGGAACGGCAAGCAAGTGAGAAATAATTGATTCGGCACACAGCAAACAGGCATTTTCCTGCAGGCAATCCGCTCGCCAACGTGCTCGTCGTTATTGTCGGCGCGCTCGTGATCGGCGCGACGATCATTCTGGGCGTCGTCGCGTTCGTCGCACTGAGCGGCATTATTTTGGTGTTGGCCGTCGTGCTGGGCGTTCGGATGTGGTGGCTTGGCCGGAAGCTGCCAAAACACAGCAGAGCGGCAAGCGGGCGAGGGCAACCCGGATCAGGTGACAATACCGTTATCGAAGGCGAGTACCGAGTAGTTTCTGTGCACCGGGATGAAGACCGACCGGACTAAAGAATAGGAAAACCGCCAGAAACCCCGTAAGCTCGCGATCCATGCGAAGCGGGAAATCAGATCAAGATCGGCGCCGCAAACGCCGGCGCCACCGAATTCAAGCCATCATTATCTATGCTGGTATCGCCATCGGCTTGGCGTGGTTCTTCGAGTCCCAGGCCACGACCACAATCATCTTCGTCCGGCACGCAGAGAAAGAATTGAATTCGGGCGACGATCCCGCCTTAAGTGATGCCGGTCGCCGCCGGGTAACGGAATTGACGCGGCAACTTGTCGACGCGGACGTAGTGGCGGGCATCGACGCGATCTACACCACACCGTTCAGACGTGCTCGGGAGACAGCACAGCCATTGGCTGAAGCATTGAACTTGCAAATGAACACATATGATGCGGCCGACAGGGAGACAGTGCTCGAGACGATTCTCAAGAACCACAAAGGAAAAATAATCCTGGTTGTCTGTCACAGCGACACGCTGCCGGAACTCATTGCGAACCTCGGAGCGAGTAAGAATGTTCCGGCGATCGATGAATTCGAGTACGACAACATATATATTGTTTCCATTCCGTGGTTTGGCAAGACCAAGACTATTCGTCTGCGTTTTGGCGCACCCTACAGGCAAGGCACAGTTGCCGACATAACAGCGTAGGAGCCCGTCCTGACGGGCGATGACGGCTGCTCTTTTCAAACGTAGACCGACGTGATTTCGCAAACTGAACTAAAAATCTCGACGACCGGCAGGGGCACTTATGACATCAGCCGTCAGATAGACGATGTCGTTAGTGCATCGGGGATTGTTACCGGGCTTTGCCACGTTTTTATTCGACACACCAGCGCTTCACTGATGCTTTGCGAAAATGCAGACCCCGCAGTCATGCGGGATCTGGAAGCATTCATGGAACGCCAGGTCCCGGATGGTGATCCTCTGTTTACGCACACGGCAGAAGGTCCCGATGATATGCCGGCACATATCAGAAGTGTTTTGACTCAGTCAGATATCAATCTGCCGATTTCGAACGGTCATTGCGCCCTTGGTACCTGGCAGGGAGTTTACTTGTGGGAACACCGGTATGCACCGCATCAGCGAAACGTGATCCTGACCCTGACCGGCAGTAGGAGCCCATCCTGACGGGCGAACAGCTCAGTCTGAATCATCACCGTATCGTTGTTCCGCGTCGCTGGCTGTCATGCTGGCAGTTTCTCTCAGAATAATCGCTTTCTCGATGAATTCCTTGTGCCGGTTGATCAGGACATCGGCTTGCAGGGCTGCCTGAATTTCTGCGCTTTGCGAAATCAGGTAGGTTGCGCGCCTCACGCCAACGCCGAAGGGGCCATCGACGTCATACATCTTTATTGCCACTTTGTCCGGATCGCTAAGGAGCGTGAATGGCAGTTCGTATTTTTCCTTGAACTTCATGTGACTCGCGGCATCCTGCGGGCTGACACCAAAAACCCTCAGACCGACTGACAGGATGTCGTCATGCATGTCACGAATCGAACAGGCTTCTTTGGTGCAACCCGGCGTGAAGTCCGCCGGATAGAAATAGAGTACGAGCGGTCCTTTTTCCAACATGTCGATCAGCGACACATCCTCACCTCTCTCGTTCGGCAAAACGAATTCCGGGGCTTTTGAACCAGGTTGGAGCATATAAACTCTCCTTGTTTACCTCTCGAGTTATCGAGGCGAAGATGATAGCCGAAATTTGCTGGAATAAAAAAGGCCTCTGCAATTCGTGAGTGCAGAGGCCTTTTCCCTGTTACTACCTGCAAATCAGTCTTTGAACTTAATTTCCTGATAGACCGCGTTTCCGCCGAGGCGCCGCAGTTTGCCGCGTTCAATTGTGGCATCACGGGCCTTGGCCAAAGAACCCTGAAGCTTTTCGGTCAACTCATCAAAGTACTCGGAGCTCAGATCAAATGCCGCCCAGTTCGGGTGCTCAGTGATCAGTAAGAGGTCGGGCTCTCCATCCCGGGCGAATGAGTTGACGAGCATGCGGTAAGAGACGACGTTGCCGTCCTCGATTTGTTGGTCGAGGAAAACCCGCCAAAGGCCTCGCAAGTCATTGATGTAAGCATTGAACATGCCGGGCTCGGTGAATACCTGAGTAGTCGCAATGACATTTCCGTTTTCCCAGTTTCGGTCATTGTCCTGCGCGGCTGCCGGGACGCTGAACATTGATGCACACAAAAGAACGGCCAATGCCGCCATTAGTCTTGATTTCATTTTTGTCTCCTGAACTTGTAATTGATTATTCTGCACGTGGGCACTGCCGCGACCGGCAGTATAATGAATCTCATGAAGAAACATAGGCTAATTGGGAAAGCCCGGCTCTGATAGAATTCCCGCCGTTCACAACGCCCCGGTAGCTCAGTTGGACAGAGCACCAGATTCCTAACAAAATGTTGGGTGCAAGACAGGCGTTTATACTTATGAGGTTACGGACATCCCCTGTCCAGTAAAACAGGGATTGTCCAAAAAAAAGCGTTTATTGCGCCCGTAGCTCAGTTGGATAGAGCACCTGCCTCCTAAGCAGGGGGTCGCAGGTTCGAATCCTGCCGGGCGCACGATTTTCGCCGGGGTCTACTGATGCCCTGAATCCGGCTGTTTCAAGCCCGCATGATTCCACGGAATTGCGGAGACTGAAAACTGAGCGCTATTTCAGAGGCTTCACGCAGTCGATTAAATCCGGAGGCGGGCCGCGCATTGCGTAGTAGCTGGGTCGAGCACTGCCTGTTTACAGCAGCGTCCTGCCCGACTACTCCTTATCTCGGAGCCGGCCAGCGGACAAAGTGCTTTCCCCCCTTTTTCGTTAGGCTAACAAGGGGTTTCTGGTCGATAGCGTCGGGAACCGGCTGAAATCACGGTCTGCAGTGAGGAACTCGGTAACACCGTGAGTCGTGCAAAGCGCCGCAATGCGCGCATCATGAACGAGCGGGCCGCGGACCTGGCCTTTGACAACCAGTTCTTTTAGCTCCATCCAGTGATCACTGGATTCACTAAGGAGTACCAGGGAGGCTGAACCCAGCCAGGCATCGACCTGCGCGGCCGCCTGCTTCACGGTCGATGGCGGTGCGTAGATCTTTGGATGGGTAACGATGGCGAGAAATTCGTTGATACTTGGCCACGGCACGGCCCATTGATTCAGGCCTTCGGCCAGCTCCTTGATCAGATTAGCGGCCTGTACGTGCCAATCGGAATCCCGGCGATGCGCGTAGACCAGGATGTTGGTGTCGACTGCAATCAACTGCCGCGTCCTTCGTAGGCAGCATCGCGAATATCTGACCAGGCTTTATTCTTGAACTCTGCTTGTAAACCCTTACCGTCAATGCTCATGTCGGGAAGTACATATTTCGCGCCGCGTTGCTGTTCCTTGATGGTATTACGGAGACCCTGTTCAATAATTGCACGTAGGGTTGTACGTCTCTTCGCCGCGAGTCTTTTGGCTTTTTTCAGCAGCTCGTCAGAAATGTCGACGGTGGTTTTCATATATGGTTACCCATATTAGTAAATATGGGTAACCATATCACGCTCAGAGAAAGGCCGTAATAGCGTGTGTGTTGTCGTGCACAAAAACTCCATCGGTGTTGCCAAGCGGCCCAAAGGGGCCTGCGGCCCTTGGCTGGCGCCCATTCCGGGTGTTTTTTGCACTGTCCTTCTTTGTATCCAGGATGACGATTAGTTCAACGTTTTCAGGGACTCAGGTCAGTATTCTAATAGAAGATTTCGCACTGGCCGGGGTCTCCCGGCCTCCCTGTAGCGTATGCCACGATGAATTACCGTATTTCCGCTGCCTTGAGTGTCCTGAAGATCGCTGTCTTATCGTCAGCAGTCGCGGGTCCCCTGTTAGCCGCTGACTTCAAGACAGGCCTGGACGCGTTCAATGCCAAAGACTTTGCGAGCGCGCTTGACGAGTGGCTGCCGCTGGCCGAAGACGGCGATCTCAATGCCATGTATAACGTTGCTCTAATCTACGATGAAGGCCTCGGAGGGCCAGTAGATAAGGTCAAGGCGATCAAGTGGTATCTGGAGCCGGCAAACCATGGTGACGTCACCGCGCAATTCAATCTGGCAATTATTTACGACTATGGGCAGGGCGTAGCCGAAGATAACGAAGCGGCCATCAAGTGGTATCGCGCGGCAGCGAGACAGGCGGACGAACAGGCACAATATAATCTGGGCGTGATGTACGGCAGCGGCGAGGGTGTGGCCGTCGACTACGCCGAATCGATCAGATGGTATCGCCTGGGGGCCGATCAGGGCCATGCGGCGTCGCAATACAACCTTGGTTACAGCTATGACGTTGGCAAGGGCGTTGCGGAAGACAATCAGGAAGCGCTCAGGTGGTATCGGATGGCTGCCGAACAGGGTAATTCCGAAGCGCAATATGCGATTGCATTGATTTACGATCTGGGCGACGGTGTGCCTGAGGACAACGTAATGGCCGTCGAATGGTATGAACATGCCGGCGAGCAGGGTCATGTCAAAGCGCAGTTCAATGTTGCCGTCATGTACGACGTTGGCGAAGGTATCGAGGAAGACAACGAGTTGTCTGTTCACTGGTATCGTGCCGCAGCGGCGCAGGGTCATCCCGATGCACAATTCAACCTGGGTGTCATGTTTGAAAACGGCGAGGGCACCGAGATTGATTTTGTCAAGGCTTTGAAATGGTACCGTCTCGCAGCGGACCAGGGTTCGGCGCAAGCACAATATGCGGTTGCCGTGTTATTCGATAACGGTAACGGTGTTATCGAAGACAATGTAGCGGCAATGGCCTGGTATGAACGTGCAGCAGAGCAGGGCGATGCCGATGCTCAGAACAATCTGGGTGCGATGTATGATGCCGGCGAAGGCATTGCCGAAGACAACATCGAGGCCATCAAGTGGTACAGCCTGTCAGCGGACCAGGGGAATCCGATCGCTCAAAACAATCTCGGTGCCATGTATTATGTCGGCGAAGGCGCGAAACTTGACAGGGTACAGGCCTACAAGTGGTTCTATATCGCCGAGAATCTCGGCAGCGACGATGGCAAACAGAACCGCATCATATCGACGAAAAGCATGAGATCCTCTGAAGTCCTGCAGGCCAGGAAACTTGCACGCGCATGGCTGGCGCAATTTGAGGCTCCGGAATAAGATCAGGCCTTTAAATCTGCTCGCCAGACCTCATTTAGGGCCTCATGAACGGTTTCTTCCTGCGAACGTTGATTACGATACTGGGTCTGCTCCTGGCCTCCGCCATTATTCCCGGCGTCGAAATTCACGGCACGGGCAGCGTAATTTTCGCTGCAGTCCTTCTGGGACTTGTCAATGGTTTCGTCCGGCCGGTCGCATTTTTGTTGACCCTGCCCATCACGATCCTGACGCTCGGCCTGTTTCTTTTCATACTCAACGCCGCAATGTTCGGCCTCGTCGCAGCCATGCTGGATAACTTCGTCGTGGCGGGATTCTGGTCGGCCATCTTCGGTTCGCTGATCGTAAGCCTCACGAGCACAGTGGCATCGTGGTACATCGGCCCGGACGGCCGCATCGACGTTATTGTCGTTCGACGATAATTACGCTTCAGATCAGGCGTTAAGCGGGGCAGCACGCTGCCCCGCATTGTTTTCGTGCCCGAGATCAGGCCGCGTCCTTGTTCATGAACGCTTCCAGCACAGGACGCGCTTCCTCGTGCGTTCGCTGTACGGACGGCCTTTGTTTCAGGCGTTCCCAGTAAGCCGAGATGTTCTTGTACTCGGAAAATGGCGCGGTCTGTTCCGCATAAAACAGGGCAGGCGCAGCAGAGCAGTCCGCCATCGAAAACTTATCGCCACTGGCAAAGGGATGCTTTTCGAACTCGCCCTCCATGAAGCTGTACATCGTGTCGATGCGGAATTGTGCGGTTTTCATGCGCTCCGGGTCACGCTGGTCCTCGGGTTTCATGCCCTGGAACAGCAACATTACGACGGGTTCGTTCAGGTAGAGATCAAACATCCTGTCCTTGAAGCGAATCTTTCTGGTTTGCTCGTTATCACCGTCGATCAGTCGCGGTTCGTCCATGTCGTCGAGGTATTCGATAATGATGCTTGATTCCGGAATGAGATGACCATCATCAAGAACCAGGCAAGGTATTTTGCCCATCGGATACACTTCGCGATATTTTGCAAGGTCGTCCGGATCCATCAGGTTGACGATATTCGGCTCGAATTCGAGAGCCTTCTCATAAAAGGCAATAATCACCTTCTGCGAGTAGGTGGAAATCGGGTTGTAGTAGAGTTTCATCGCTAAATCCCCCTCGTGAAGAAATCAGAATACGCGCGGTAATTTCGCCAGACAAGCTTCCCAGCCCTTGATATGCCGGTCGCGTATTTCGGTTTCCGGAAATCCTTCGTGGGTGAGTGTCAGTTCTGTTTCGTTATCGCTCAAAGCGCGCAAATCGATCGTGACGCGTGTGATCAATTCGGCATCAGCCCACTTCCAGCTGAAGATAAGTTGCTCGTTCGGCACGATTTTTTCGTAGATACCACTGGGCGAATAGGTTTTTCCGTCCGTGTCCTCAACGACGAGATGATAAGCACCGCCTTCGCGGACATCCAGTTCCGCCACCCGGACCGTCATGCCCTCTTGCGGGCAAAACCATTGTTTGATCAGCGCTTCTTCGGTCCAGGCGGCAAATACCTTTTCGCGAGAGGCGGGGAGAACCCGCGTCAGAACGAGACTGTTACCTTTGGCCATTAGAATGACTCCTTAATTCATGACGATTTCTGATGGCTCAGCAGGCCTTCCAGAGCATGGAGGCGGGACTCCCAGAACTTGCGATGGAAGTTGATCCAGTCCTCCGCCGTTTTCAACGCACGGGCCGATAAGCTGCAGTGGTGCTGGCGGCCATCGATCCGGCGTTCGATCAAGCCGGCTTTTTCCAGAATTTTCATGTGCCTGGAGATCGCCGGCGAACTGATGGAAAACGGCTCGGCCAGCTCTCCAATGGTCGTCGAACCCTCGGCCAGACGGCTCAGAATGGCTCGTCGCGTGCCGTCGGAGAGGGCAAAAAACACCTGGTCGAGATTGCTGATTGCTTGCTGCATCGGGATCTGATAGTTAACTTATTGGTTAACTATAATCAATATTGCTCATTCAATGCAAGGATTTTTTGTAGCAAGGCAGTTCGTTATGATGCAAGCGAAGCATACTTGTGGAGCACGCAATGACGATTCAAACCAGGACTATCGATTATCAGGATGGCGAGGTCGATCTGCAGGGTTACCTCGCCTGGGACGATGCAGTCGAAGGGAAACGACCCGGCGTGATGATCGCGCATGCCTGGGCCGGGCGCAGCGACTTCGAAAACGGCAAAGCCGAAGAGCTGGCGAAACTCGGCTACGTCGGCTTCGCGCTGGATAACTTTGGCAAGGGTATCCTTGGCAGGAATACGGAAGAGAACAGCGCACTAATACAGCCATTTCTCGATGACCGGGCAATGCTTCAAGGTCGATTGCAGATCGCACTGGACGTCCTTAAAGGCCTCGACGAGGTCGACGCAAGCCGGGTCGCGGCTATTGGTTTCTGTTTTGGTGGTCTTTGCGTTCTCGACCTCGCCAGAACCGGCACCGATCTGGCCGGCGTCGTCAGCTTTCATGGCCTTTTCGGTTCGCCGGGCAACACTGCCGGCAACAAGATCAAGGCCAAGGTGCTTGCCTTGCATGGCTGGGATGACCCGATGGCGCCACCGGACCAGGTGGTATCGCTTGCCGAAGAACTCTCGAGTATGGGCGCGGACTGGCAGCTCCACGGCTACGGCAACACGATGCATGCATTTACCAATCCGCAAGCCAATGACCCGGATTTCGGCACCGTTTACAATCCGGATGCCGACCGGCGTTCGTGGAACGCAATGCAGAATTTTCTGTCCGAGATCTTTGCTTGATCAATGAATCGCCTGTGCATCGGGCGACAAGCCGTCCAATTCAAAGCCGCGGCTATGATAAGGTTG
>Ga0209980_10000653_pt1 | contig 19053 bp, 13 predicted proteins | sample CR02metaG_FD_183611 | JGI IMG/M metagenome (GOLD analysis project Ga0209980, IMG submission 183611) | Deep subsurface microbial communities from Mariana Trench to uncover new lineages of life (NeLLi) - CR02 metaG (SPAdes) (version 2) | ecosystem: Environmental > Aquatic > Marine > Ocean trench...
CCTGGCTGCCGACTCGCAGTTCGCCTGGCATCGAACCGAGATCGAACTTGGCCGACAGATACAGGTCAAGGACTCTGAAATCGCTGCTGACCAGGTCATTTCCCTGTGGGCCCAAAGGCGTCCGCAGCCTGTTTTTTTCTTCGTTCCACTCATCATAGAAAGCAAAAGCGCGGACAAAAAATCCGAAATTCTTGTAGTTTGCCTCAATCTCGGTGGTGAGTTTGAACACTCGGCTGATCGTTCCGGTGTCGTAGTTCAGCGTACCGTCATCGTGATTCAATGACAGCGCCGTACCGCCATTTGCCAGGCCAATCAGCTCCAAATCCGGGCTTTGCACCCGCCAGGTCTGTCCATAGGAAATTGTGGTATCCCAGCTGCCGTACAAGCCATCGGTTGAATCGCCAAATTCAACTGGCCAGGCCGTTGGCACAAGCAATACTGACAGGCAAAAAACAAAGAGAATCGTGCCTTGCAACGGTGCCGCCTGACGGCGCCGGTTCGTGGGTATGGTTTTCATTTGCTTCCCCGGATGATGTGCTCGCATAATTGTTATCAGGCTGTTATTTTCGCTGGTCGATTTTTGCATCGGAAAAGCGCCTTCAGACGAAAATCCAGCGCCGTTTCCCCTTGCAAGCCTGTGTTTTTCAAGACGAATCCTGCCTGTTTATGCCTTCGGCGGCAAGTCAGCCGAAGCCCGGGCTGCCGCCCTTTGGGGCTTTTCCCGTCGGCAGCGACAGAATCGCCGCGCGAGATCGCCCCGCCGCCTGACCAGGTCGGCGTCATCGGGGTCAGGCTTATGATTTCCCCCGATTTTGATGCATCGCAGTCTCTTGGCCAACAGGCAGCCAGGATGGGCCCGAAAACTCGGCCTTCGCTGCCTGTAAGGCTCGTTGCCATTGCTGGCGCAAGACGGGCAGCGAATTCGGCGCAGGCTTGCGCGCTGCATCGCAGCATGATTATTTGGCGGTATTCGGCTGTTGTTTGTCGGGCAATCGGCTCGCCAGTTGCAGGATACTCAGCCTGACCTGCTCGCCAAGTACCAGGCGCGCGTCCCGGTCAACATGCTCGAGCTCCTCATCGAAAACCAGCATGCCATCTGGATTTTCGCGCAGAAATTTATTCGCCAGCATCCTGGAGACGAAACTCCTGAACAACGAGCGATCGAAATAATCGGGTGAATCCAGTTCATATAACAACGCCATATTCTGGGCGACCCGGCGACTGGCCTCCTCCAGTTCCACGGCGTTTATCTGCCCGCTTCCGCGGCTGAGAAGCACGGCGATCGCCATATAAAATCTTTCCAGCGCCTGTGACGATGTCCGCGCCAGGAAATTGATTTGCGCCGCCTGCGGGGCGCCCGTATCGGGGCGGCAAAAAACGCCGCGGGCATCGTCCTCCCTGACCAGGCCCAGGTCGCGCATGGTTCGCAATACTTTCGGAACCTCTACCGCGAGTTCCTCAACCCGCCAGCGTAAAAAAAGCTCCTCCTGGAGATACGGATAAACCAGCCCGCAAAGCCTGACCAGCTCCGCCTCGCTAAGTTGCGGCCGATTGGTAAAACACGCGGCGATCAGCGAAGGCAGGATCAACAGGTGCTGGATGCTATTACGGACGTAGGTCATCAGTACCGCGTTGCGGGTTCTCATGCGGACTACCGCACCGAGTTCTCTTTCTTCGCGGATTACGATAGCGAGCGCTTCGCCATGGGCAATTATTTCGTCCGCGGTTTTTTGGGTAACCGACATCCACGGCGAGTATGGCGCGGCCGACAGCAACTGAACCAGCATCTCCAGTTGCTCCCTGAGATCGTTTTCCAGCATGGTCTGCCGTGGCGTGCTGAGCAGAACCATGCTTAGCAATGCCGCGGGACTAACCGATGCCGCTTCGTTGATCCGCAGCATGATCCGGTCACCCAACTCGGAGACCAACTGCGGCAACCATCGCGAACTGTCCTCATCGCTCCGCCAGTCCTCGCCCGTTTCATCCAGCAACTCGTGCAGAATCAACGGCTGGCCAAAGTTAACGGAAACCTTGCCGAAGCTGTTTCGCAGTGACGGCAAATAGCGCAGGAAACCAAAAAAACTTTCCTTGCGTTTAGTCCCGCCACGCAGTTCACGAATAAATGCCTGGCCCTCGATCAGCTTTTCGTAGCCAAAATAAACGGGTACAAAAGCGATCGGCCGCGTGCTGTCTTTCAAAAAGCTGCGCACCGTCATCGCGAGCATGCCCGGCTTCGCTTTCAGCAAGCGGCCGGTTCGGCTGCGTCCACCCTCGACAAAATACTCGATCGAATAACCACGCGCTATTATTGCGGACAAATAAGACTCGAACACCACGGAGTAAAGCCGCTTGCCTTTGAAGCTGCGGCGAAGAAAAAAAGCGCCCCCGCTACGCAGGATCGACCCGATGATCGGCAGATCGAGATTTTTGCCGGCAGCGACATGGGGAACCATCAGGCCCTGGTTGTAAATCACATAGGAAAGCAGCAGATAGTCAATATGGCTGCGGTGGCAGGGGACATAAACCAGTTCGTAGTTTGGTGCGATCTGCCTGAGATTATCGACATTGGCAAGATCTACGCCATCATACAGACGATTCCAGACCTTGCTGAGGACGATGGCCAGAAACCTGACCACCGGATAGGAATAATCCGCGGAAATTTCTTTCAGATATGAACGAGCCCTGGCTATGGCCCTCTTTTCCGACATCTTGTTTGACGAAATCTCTTTCTGAATCGCCGCCTTCACTTCACTCGTGCGCAGTATGCTTTTGAAAAGGTTCCTGCGATGAGAAAGATCGGGGCCGATTGTCGCGGCACGCTGGCGACGAAAATGCACGCGCAAGATTCTTGCGATTTTTCTTTCTGCTTTTTTCGGACCCAGCCCTTCGTCCACAATATCGCGCAGCAACAACGGGGCGGAAAAATGGACCATCGTTTCCCTGCCTTGCAACAGGACTTGCATCAGGCGCCGCCAGCGCCCGCCTTCCTTCCATTGCTCGCTGAACAGCAGCTTCAGGCCGGAGCGCTGCTCCGGCGCGCGCCCCCAGAAAATTGCAGCGGGCACAAGCTGTACTTCCATATCCGGGTTTTTCGATGCCGCCTCGACCAGCCGCCGCAGCCGGTCCGAAATGTGAAGACTCCTGCGCCGGTACCAGCCGTGGTAATGCTTCAGATAAAAAATCGCCCTGCGCTCTGTTACATCAGTCAATTCCAGTCCGTCTTCGGCATCGGGAAGCCCGTGCCGCCGGCAAGCCTCGTCCAACGCCATCCGGTTTCCGCGACCGCTGTATTCGAGCACATAACAAACCGGAATATCCGTGCGCAGTTGAAGCTCGGCCAGATCGTCGGGCACAACCTTACAACGCAGGATAAGACGCTGAATTTTCCTCCTCAGGTAAAGAAAAAACCGACTGACTGCGGACAGGCTCATCGACCGAATCCTTTAGCCGAGCCGCCCGCTGATCAGCAGGTGTCGATCGGAAACCGTTTCGACCTGCAATGATTCGAGATCATTCCGGGCCAACTGTTCCATGACTTCGTTTGGCGTAAAGGCGGCCAGCAACGAGTTATAAAAATCCTCCTGCAGGATCGGTGGCGCATCGTGCGCGTAACATTGAACGAGCGACGCCGCACGATCGCAGTCTGGCGGCCTGAACAAATCCATGATCATCACAATCGCACCCGGTGCCGCAAGCCCGCAAACCATTTGCCAAAGCACATCGGGTTGGTGCAGATGGTGCAAAAGGCTGTTACTGATCAGCGCCCCATACTGGCTGGCCGGCAATTCGACTCCCGGGATAATGCCCTCGATCAGCGTGACTCTGGACGCCAGCGCCGGGTCCAGCGCCAGCCGTTCACGGCCAAATTTCAACATTTCTCCGGCGCCATCGACTCCATCGACAAGCAACCCGGGCAATGCCGCCGCCAGACGCAAACTGATGTCTGCCGGGCCGCAACCCAGGTCGAGCAGGCGACCGCTATGAAAATCCGGAAACCGGCTGACAAACAGATCGACGAACAAGGTATTGGCTTCGTCGAAATCAGCTTCGGCGTAGGCGAGCGCCTGTTCAGGCTCGTTCATTAACTCCGGTTCGGGGATTCTTTGCATTCAGCAAGCCTCAACAACGACTCTGAGAATCGATGTCCCCAGCAAAGCGATCAGGTTTCGCCATCGCCATTTTCTGCCTCTTCGAGTATTTTGTCCCATTGCTCCTTTTGTTTATCGACAGTCTCCTGGACAGCCTCGGCCTTTTCTATCGCATCGACCATCGGGTCAAACACGGTTTTCTCGCTAAAGATTTCCTCGGCCGTCGCAGCTTCTTCGTTATTGTCCTCGGCAGCTTCTTTTTCCGCACTCCCGCAGGCCATCATCGGGACAGCCAGGCTCAAAACCAAACTAATTTTTCTGATCATTTCATCCTCCGCGTTTCACTTTCACTTATCGTGCTAATCTTTATGCACTCAGTTCAAACCCGTCCCACTATCCATGCCGGATTTTAATAACAAGACCATCATTATAACCGGTGCGTCGGAAGGTATCGGGCGGGCTCTTGCACTGGAACTGGCTCCGCAGGGTCCGCGGCTGGTCCTCGCGGCGAGAAATCGTGAGCGACTCGAAAGCCTGGCCAGGGAATGTGCGGCCGCCGGGGCAACTACGCTGGTGTGCAGATGCGACGTCACCGGCAAAGCAGACTGTGAATCGCTGGTTAAAAACAGCATCGACCGATTCGGCCGGATCGATATCCTGGTCAACAACGCCGGTGCGACGATGTGGGCCGAATTCAGCGATGTCAGCGATCTGCTGGTTTTCCGGGAACTCATGGACATCAATTACCTGGGCGCCGTTTATTGCACGCATTTTGCCTTGCCTCACCTGCTCGAGAGTCGGGGCCTGATCGTCGCCGTCGCCAGCCTGGCCGGGCTGACCGGCGTCCCCAGCCGAACGGGATACGCGGCGAGCAAACATGCGATGGTCGGGTTTTTCGAATCGTTGCGCATCGAACTTCGCGGCACCGGCGTTGGCGTCAGCATCATCGCACCTGATTTCGTGGTCAGCCAGATTCATCGCCGCGCCATCAAAGGTGACGGCGCAATCATGGGTGAAACGCCCATGCAGGAGGCACGCATCATGAGCGCCGAGGATTGTGCCGCCCTGATCGCCGGCGCTATGGGAAAACGCCAACGCTTGCTGATTACTTCGGCGCGCGGAAAAATGGGTCGCTGGCTGAAGCTGATCGCACCCGGGTTGATCGACAGAATCGCCGAACGGGCGATTCGCCTACGTCGCTGAACCCGCCAGCTTTTCGATTTTCTGCAAGAAGGCGGCAAACAGTATCGCCAGTTCCTGCATGTTCTCTTCGAACCGGTGACCGCCGTTGACGATGTGCAGCACAGCCGCATGCTCGCGTGCCCAGCGCACACTGTTATCGACCGGTATGACGTCGTCTTTCCAGCCATGCATGATCTCGATATGCGCGGCATAAGGCACAGGCGTATGTTCCTCGTAACCCGGGTAATAAAAAGCGGGCGCCAATAAGAACAATCCCAGGCATTCGACGTCCTTGCTGGCGGTTGCCGCGACATGGCCGCCCAGGCTGGAACCGACCAGGGTAACCGGCTCGCCAGCCTGGCTTAATTCAACCAGCAGCTTATCGACGCGATCCCGGGGATCTTCCATCCCGCGATAATCGATGGAATCGTATTGCCAGCCCCGGTCGCCGGCGATCTTTGCCAGCATCTGGATCTTGTCGCCGCTCGGCGACCCATCCTTGCCATGTGAAAACCAGATTTTCATTGCTTTCCTTTCCAAAATGCGGGCATCAAAATAGCACGCTGTCGAGTAGGGGCCTACCTCAGAAGGCTACCGGATCCGGCCCCCAAAGCATTTCGTCCAGACTGGGTTGCCAGCTAAATTCGGTCATATCGATCCTGCCCGCCACCACGGTCACGCCCTCGCTCGACAGCCGCTGACTCTGCTCGGCAAAACATTCGCTGTCCTGTGGAAACGCAATGCGTCCCTGCGCATTGATCACCCGGTGCCAGGGCACACTTCGCCCATCGGACGACTCGCCGAGCGCCCTGCCCACAAAGCGCGCATGCCGCGGATAACCGGCCAAATCCGCAACCATGCCATAACTGGCGACTTTCCCAAGCGGTATGCGCGCGACAACATCGCGAATGCGCTGAACTCTTTTTTTACCGGCTGCGCTCAAGCTCGTTGCACTCGTTTCAGGCGAGCCAATACCTGCTCCCGGCCCTGGGCCATAATGGACTCACGATCCAGGCTTTCGAGTATTTGCTGCACGACCTGTTTCGGGCCACCGCTACCCCAGGAACAGCCTTGCGCCAGGTATTCCTCAGCGACCCGGCCAACCACGTAAGTACTGTAATAAGCCACCGCGCCCTGCGCTCCGGCGGTTACCAGCGTGGACAAACCCGCGGTGCCAACTTTGAGCGCGCTGGATACAAAATTTACCGCCCAGACCGTCCCCATCAACGCGGCCAATTGAGCCATGATGACCTTGACCAGCTTGCCCGCCTCGCGGCTGCCAAGGGGCAAGCCATACAACCGCGACAAGTGAATTACCATGCCAAAATCGACGAAAGCGGCTGCCAGCAGATCCGCAACCGGAACCGGGTTGACCCCCACCGCGACGCCCTTGCCAATGCAATAGATCTTGATCAGACGATCGGCCAGGTGCCGCCTGACCCGCAAGATTTTTTGCCCGAGCCGATCGCTCAGTTGCGCGGCAAACAGGCCGGCGTTTACCGCGGCCAGCGTCTTGCCTTCGGCAGCCAATATTTCCCATAGCCGCTCTTTCAGTTCGTTCAAATCCGCTTCCTGCGGGCGGCGTTCTTCGCGTTCCACGCCATCCTCTCCGGAGACCAGGAACATCATCGGGGCTGGTGCAGCCGAGCACAGCACGATATTCTCCCCCGCGATCAAACCGGCGGAATGACGGATGAGTGACTGCTTGAGACGGACCCGTTCTTCGGGCCCGTAGCGGTCCGCCTTGTTCAGCACCAGCAATATCGGCCTGTCCATCGCCGCAATTTCGCGCAGACCCTGCAATTCGCTGTCCGTCATGTCACCGTCGGTAACGAACAAAACGAGATCGGCCCGACCTGCGACTTCGGTCGCCAGCTTTTCCCGTTCCTCGCCCTCTACTTCGTTGATACCGGGCGTATCGATCAGGAACACCCCCTGGCTTTCCTCCTGTTGCCATTGAGCCACTGACCGCGATCGCGTCTCACCATGCAAGGCGCTTACCGCAAACCGCTGCGCCCCGAGCAAGGCATTTAACAACGAAGACTTTCCGGTGCCGACCCGTCCAAATGCAGCAATATGCAAGTGGCCGTGTTCCAGCTTATCGATCATCGCAGCCAATTCCTGGTAATCCGCGTTCAACGATGTCCGCACGCTGCCCGCTATACGCGGATCGGCGATCAATTCCTCCAGGCTGGCCCGGGCCAGGGCGAGATGATCCTCACCCTGGTCGATCTTCTCGCTGGCGGTCTCCGTTTGGCTGGTCGACAAGTCCTTCCCGGATCGTCTCGACAGCCATCTTGGCAAGCGCCCCGCTACGCGACTCCAGATTTTCACCTAGTTTCTCCTTAAATTCTGCCGCGGCCATGCCTGGCAAGAACTCGCGGCGTTGTTCCAGCGTCTGCCGCAGGCTATTGCCAAGCGAATCGAAAATCATTCCATAGGCGACTGCGTGTACCAGGCCACCGGTCAGCGTTCCGACGCCGGGAAAGGCCTTGAGACCGTTGCCGGCAACCGCCAGCATCAACGGAAAGGTGCGGCCGATATGACGCTGACTGAAGTTCAGGAAGTTGTCGATATCCAGTTGCCGGGCCGAAACTCCATGTAATTTGCACAGGGCTTTGACCATGCCGACACCCAGGTAACCCTGGATCAGGATATCGGTACCCGGGCTGACCGCCGCCAGCGCTCCGATCACCGCGCGCCGCGTATAGGTTTTGACCAGATCAGCACCTGCTTCATCGAGGTGTGCGCTCCTGGCTTTTTGCAGGCGGCTCTCGACCAGGAAAAATACCGCGCGGTCACGCAGTTGCCGCAATGCCTCGGGTGAACCATCGAGCAAACGCTCGAGCGCTGCCAGCAATTCATCGATTTCGGTTGACCGCGTCCTTTGCGTTTGCCGCTGCCCGCCGTCAGCATCGACGCGCATGACGATCTCCGAACCACCGGCGCTGATCGCGACCACCGGTACATGCTCCGAACCGACACGCTCACGCAAGCGTGTACGAATCCCGGCGAGTTCACCTTCGCTGAAGCGATCTTTTTTGTTGATCGCGACTACCAATGGTTTCTCAAGCGCCAGCAGTTGGGCCAGCGCCTGGTATTCGTCGCGGCTCAGATCGCCTTCGCAAACGAAGACTATCAAGTGACTGCGCAAAGCCTCGTCGAGCGTAATCTGCTCGAGCTCCCCCGCGGCCTCGTTCAGCCCAGGCAGGTCCACCAGTTCCAGTACATCGTCCGAGCCCGCCCGCCACTGGTAACGATTGACGCTACGCGTCGAGCCTCCGCTGACATCGATCACCGGATTCGCACCGGGTATCAGCGCCTTGATCAGGCTACTTTTCCCCGCACTGATGTTGCCGACCAGCGCCAAAGCCAGGGTTCCAGCCACGTTGCCCCGGGCAAGCCGCTCTAATTCCTGTCGCGCCTCCGTGACATCGATACCGATCGCCTCGGCATCATCGAGCCGGGCAGCCATACCGGCTGCGTCCATCTCATCCGGCAAAGAAATCTGCCCGGTTTCTGCTTTGTGGTCGGTCCTGAGCAGGCGATAAATACTCCAGGCTAATGCCAGCACACCCATCACTAAAGCGCCCCAGTACAGGTATCTGAGAAAGGCCGGCGCCTCCGCCAGATGTACCGACACGTCCAGCAGTATGTCGGTCAAATAAAGCACGGCGGCCACGCCGACCACAGCCAGCACGATCATCGCCAGGGCAATCAGGGTACGGAGCTTTTTCTCAAGGCTCATAATTTCGGACTCGGACAGATACTCCAGAACTATTCAAACGGAAAGACAGCGTCCTGACCAGCCCTGATTGCCAGGATGCAGCTCAGTCGTAATCGCGATCTTTGGGGAAAGTCATGGATGCCAGAGCGCCGGATGGCCGCCGCTCGACCGGCAGGCCTCGCCACGCCAGGGCAAATGCGACCCCGAACGGCAACAGCCGCTCGGCAAAGTCACCCGGCGTATCGGGCAGCCAGTTCAACAATATTGTCAGCCCAACGCCTGCCAACAGGCTCTGATACACGGCGTTCGAGGCGACCTGGCCCTTGAATATCCTGATCAGCAGGATCGGCCCGAAAGATGAACCCAGCGCATGAAAGGCAAACAGCACCCGCGAAAAAATCGCCTCGGGCGCAAATATCGCCAGCATCACCGACAGGATGGCAAGCAGAATAACGACCAGCCTGGCATAGAGTATCGACGATCTGCGCCCGCGCTTTGCCAGCTGCCAGTCATAGGCTACCGATGACGACGCCACCAGCAGCTGACTGTCGGCGGTAGACATGATGGCCGACAGCACCGCGGCGATCATGACGCCCGCCAGCACCGGCGGGAGCAGCTGGTTTGCCACTTCGAAAAAGATCTGTTCGTGAGCGTCCAGACCGCCGAACAAGACCCTGCCGGACCAGCCCAAAACCAACATGCCCGAGTAAACCAGCAAGGCCCAGCCGATCGCGATGGCGCGTGCCTGCGGAATCTCCTTTGCCGAACGCATCGCCATGAAACGATTGACCACGTGCGGCTGCCCCGGGTATCCCATGCCGATTCCCAGTGTGCCGAGCACGAAGAAAAAGCCGAGGAACCAGCCATGGCTGCCGCTCAGGCTGGCGAGCGGCGGGCCCAGTTCCTGCAGGCCATGCCAGACCATGACCGGCCCGCCCGCGGCGATTAGCGCGACTACCGGAATCAACACGGCACTGAACGCCATCATCAGACCCTGTAGCGTGTCGGTGACGCTGACCGCCCAGAAACCACCGAGCAGCGTGTAAGTGACAATGATTCCCGCCCCGACCAGCAAACTGATTCTTGCCGACCAGCCAAAGGTATTGGCAAACGCATCGCCGGCGGCCTGAAACTGGGCGGCCACATAAAACAAAAAAGAAAAAAGAATAATCAGGCTGCACAAGCGGATGTTTCTTTTGAATCCCGGATCCAGCGGATTCCCGGCAACCAGTTCCGACAGGGTCAGGACGCCACTTTCCCGGGCCAGCCTCTCGAGCCGCGGCGCGACCAGGCCCCAGTTGATCAAAAAACCCATCAAGGTCGCCGGAAACAGCCAGACCGCGGACAAACCCCAAAGATAGGCCGCCCCGCTTACCCCCAGCAATGTCCAGGCAGACGAAGAACTGGCCGATGCGCTGATCGCCGCAACCACCGGCCCCAGCTTGCGTCCGCCGAGAAAGAAATCCTCGGTATCGCGAGTGCGGCGAATCGCCCATAATCCGATCGCCAGCATCACCACCTGGTACAAAACCAGGGTCAGAATCACGGCCAGGTTGCGATCCATAAGAAATCCAGTTTGCGAATGCCGTTTGCCGAAACGAACTAAGCGAAAAAATGTGCCTCGGCGGCAATATACTAAATCAGAAAATGCGATTCACTATCGAGAACGCCAGCGCGACGTCCGCATACGACTGCGGTTTCAACCCGAAGCGGCCGTTCATCCAATTCGATTATCGTCGGCAAGATCCATCTATTTCGGTTCCTTCCTCGTCCCAACACTTCCTTTCTCTCATCGATCCACCACCCCACGTCTCTTGATACTTCATTTGCCCGTTTTCGTGCCATGTCGTAGCCGTACCGGTTGTCGGCCATCCGTTTCTAAAGTGGGTCTCTTCGGACTTCTTCTGTCCGTTCGGATGCCAGGTTGTACGTGTCCCGTGGACTTTTCCGTTAAGAGTCCGCCTTTCAGACTTCTTCCGCCCGTCTTCGTACCACTCAATCGCATGGCCAGCGCCCTCACTGTCTATCTCCGCTTCCATTGCCTTCTTTCCGCTACTGTACCAATGGGATTGGCGGCCGACGGGCTTTCCGTCCACGAAGGTTGTCAGGTTTTTCTTTTCGCCATTCGGGTGGTAGTCCTTGCCTAATCCGGAATAAGGCACCTCGGAACCCTGTTCATAAAACAGCTTGCCACGTCTCGTAATCTGTGCCGTGCGCAGTACCCTGTCGCCACCCGCGCTGTCTTCCTCCGGCGGCGGCACTGGCCAGACCTCAACAACATTGCCCTCTTCGTCCCAACGCGTAAATTCTTGCCTTACGCCTTTGCTTGTTCGCGAACGGTCGTTCCTCTTCCATAATTCTTCGAGCCGCTTGCGCCCTTCCTGATCCCAGTACGTTGCGCGGCCGGCCTTTTGGTCCTGCAGAAACTGAATCTCACTCTTTTTTTGCCCATTGTCATACCAAACGGTCTGCAGTCCCTCTTTTCTGCCGCGGGTATAGTTGTTCTCGGCATACCTTTTCCCGTGCTCGTCCCAATACGTTTCTGGTCCTTCTTTCTTGCCGTTTACGTAGGTTCTTTCTGAACTCTTCTGCCCATTGCGGCGCCATTTCGTACTCTTTCCTTGCAGTTTGCCATTAACCCGGGTTTCCTCGCCACTTCGTTCGCCATTTTCGTGCCACGTCGTGTGACTACCATCTATCGTGCCGTTTACCCACCTTTGCTCCGACTTCTTCTGTCCGTTTTCATACCAGGTTGTCCATGTCCCCGCCGGCTTCCAGCCTCCCCGTATTCTCTGGCCTCCGGGCGATGCTTCCTGCGTGTAAAATCTGGAACTCTTCTTTTGGCCGTTCTCGTACCATCCTGTTGTGGGACCATTTAGCTCCCCATCAACATAACTCCCTTCCCAGCTCGTTTGTCCGTTTGGATAGATGTTTCGAAGCGTGCCAGTGAATGGTGTATCGGAACCAATTTCGTATTGCAGTGTGTCTGCTCGTTTCTCTGTTTGAGCTTCATAGACCGTCCTGCCAGCTTCCTTATCTGTGGCCTGTGCCAGTGAAGGCGGCCGTACTGGCAAGAAAGTGGCATCTTTTCGAAAAAGTTCTCCCTCCCCACCTTCAACCCACAAGTGGAAATTCCGGTGCCGTAGGAACTTGCCGGGATAATTTTGGGATTCAAATGATTCCCACGATGCGTCTGCCAGTCCCGGCACCCTCTTAAAGGTCGCATCCTCGCGAAACAGTCGTGTGCCGTCGAACTTATGGAGTTTGACCCTCCAGCCCTGGTGACGCAGATAAAGGCCAGGTTTTTTTACGGACTCAAAGGAGACTTTGCTAGGATCCGCTAGTCCAGGAACGAGTCGAAAATTGGCATCGCCTATAGTTATCGCCGATCGGTTGTTCGTAATCGTAATATTCCCGAGATGATCATGGTAGCTTACAAAGTGATCGGGATAGTTGAAGGATTGCAGCATCGACACAGAAGAAAGTGTGGCTTGATCCGATACTTCGGGCGGGTTCTCGGCATCACTCCTTTGTGCGGGCGCAACGATAGGTTGTAGCAACGCAACCAAAATGAGTAGCTGTCTCATCGACTTTCCCCCTTGAGCTGAAGCACTCTTCACTTTGAGTTTTCGCCCCGGATGCAGAAGTCTGACAAAAGGAGCGAATCCGTATAGCAATAATACGTGAGCTTCATACATTATTGACTGAAGAGATTCTGCTTCCTAGTCGCTGAACAAGAAATGAACAGATACGCCTGACACAATTCTGTTCATGATTTTTCTACCGGCATATTTGGGCTGATCGGAGTATGACAAATCCTTCTTTTGGGTCTCTTTTCCAAAATACAGATTGTCGCGTGATGGGCTGAACATGTCGGAATCTCCTGTGTCTTTCATGAATAATCTGAATTTAACCTGTGTAAGCTGAAGGAAAGCTGAACCGGCACATCCGTATTGCGCAGGTGCTAACCTGATCGCCTCTGGCCGGACCAGCGTCTTTCGTAGTTCCAAAATCGATGACTGAAGAGAAAAAATGGCAATTCTGGATCGACCGCGGCGGCACTTTTACCGACGTGGTTGCGCAACTACCCGATGGGCAAATCCAGACGCTGAAATTGCTCTCCGATAATGATCGCTATGCAGATGCATCTTTGGAGGGTATCCGGCGCATACTCGATGATCCCGACAACCTCGCGTTCAGGGCATACCCGCTGGCCGCGGTCAAAATGGGCACGACGGTTGCGACCAACGCCCTGCTGGAGCGCAAGGGTGAACCGCTTGCGCTGATCATTACCCGGGGCTTTGGCGATGCGCTGCGTATCGGTTACCAGAACCGCCCCGATATTTTTGCCCGGGAAATCGTATTACCGGACATGCTCTATAGCCGGGTGGTCGAAATTGACGAACGCATGGCGGCCGATGGCACATTGCTGGTGCCGCTGGACCAGGAAAAGGTTCAGGCACAACTCGAATCGGTTTTTCAACAAGGCATCAACGCACTTGCCATCGTGCTGATGCATGGTTACCGCTACCCCGACCATGAAAAAACCATTGCGGCGATCGCCGCGCGCATCGGCTTCGCGCAGATCTCGGTGTCGCACGAATCTGCGCCACTGATCAGACTGGTATCACGCGGCGATACCACCGTGGTCGATGCCTACCTGACGCCACTGCTCAGGCGTTACGTAGATCGGATAGACGATGCGCTGACCCAAAAGCATCCGGATATGCGCCTGCTGTTCATGCAAAGTCACGGCGGGCTGACCGAAGCGCATCGCTTCCATGGCCGCAACAGCATCCTGTCGGGTCCTGCCGGCGGCGTGGTGGCCATGGCAAAAGCGGGTACCGCCACCGGTTGCGACCGGCTGATCGCTTTTGACATGGGTGGCACTTCCACCGATGTCTCGCTGTATGCCGGCGATTATGAACGAGTCTACGAGACCGAGGTCGCCGGCGTACGAATGAGGGCGCCGATGATGCGTATCGAAACCGTCGCCGCCGGCGGCGGATCGCGCCTGCGCTTTCGCGACGATCGCCTCCAGGTTGGCCCCGAATCCGCGGGCGCCGACCCGGGACCCGCCTGTTATCGCAGGGACGGCCCGTTGTGTGTCACCGATGCCAACTTGCTGCTGGGCAGATTAAGCGAAAAATTTTTCCCGCTGGTCTTTGGCCCTGCCGGCAATCAGTCGCTGGATCTCGACGCGACCCGCAAGGCCTTCGCTAAACTCGCCAGTCAGATCAGCACAGGAACTGGCGGGGAAAAATCCGCGGAAGAAGTCGCGGAAGGATTCCTGACCGTCGCCGTGGAAAATATGGCGAACGCGATCAAGACGGTCAGCGTCCAGCGTGGCCACGATGCCCAGGAGTTCGCCCTGTATTGCTTTGGCGGCGCCGGCGGGCAACTTTGCTGCCGGGTTGCAGACAGCCTCGGCATGCGGCGGATTTTGATTCACCCCCAGGCCGGTGTGTTGTCGGCACTGGGTATGGGGCTGGCCGAAATCCGCGATCTGCGGCAACAGACCGTTGCGACCGTTCTCGATGAGAAATCGCTGGCCGCCCTGCAGCCGCTCGCTGACCGGTTGGCTCGGCAGTCTCGCGAAGCAGTCGCCGCGCAGCAAGCAGCAGACAGGAGTGTGCAAACCCACTGCCGTGCGCAGCTTCGCTACCAAGGCTCCGACAGCGTATTGACGGTCCCGTGGTCCGACCCGGAAACGATGAAAAACGATTTCGCGAACGCCCATCACGAGCACTACGGTTTTTCGGTTTCAGGCCAGGCGGTGGTCATCGAAAACCTCGCCGTGGAATCCATCGGCGACCCGGAAAACATCCAACCAGCGATATTAGCGGCATCACCGTTGCCGGATGCGGTCGCGCAGTTGCCCTTTTATTGCCCGGGTGGCTGGCGAACTGCTGCCTGGTTTGACCGGGTTGACCTGGGGGCTGGCTGTGCAGTCGATGGCCCGGCAGTGATTTTCGATGATTCTGCGACCACGGTGGTCGATCCTGGCTGGCGAGCCAGCGTTCTCGATGACGGGCACTTGCAACTGCTCAGGTGCGAAGCAAAAGTCAAGCCAGCGGATGGCCGCGTGGCCACCAGCGCCGACCCGATCATGCTGGAGGTCTTTAACAACCTGTTCATGCATATCGCGACCCAGATGGGTGTGGTGCTGCGCAATACCGCGCATTCGGTCAACATCAAGGAGCGGCTGGATTTCTCCTGCGCCTTGTTCGATGAAGGGGGCGGGCTGGTGGCGAACGCTCCGCACATGCCGGTACACCTCGGGTCCATGGGCGCCAGTGTCGCCACCGTGGTCCAAAAGCACGCGGCGGATATGCAGCCCGGCGACAGTTATGCGCTCAACGCGCCCTATGCCGGCGGTACCCATTTGCCCGATATTACGGTAGTCACGCCGGTCTGGTTTGACCTTGCAAAGCCTTCTTTTTACCTGGCATCGCGCGCGCATCATGCCGATATCGGCGGCATCACACCGGGCTCGATGCCACCGGACAGCACCCGGATCGGACAGGAAGGGACGCTGCTGGACAACCTCAGGATCGTCAGGGACGGGACACTCGATGAGGCCCGGTTGCTCAGCCTGCTAGGCAGCGGCGAATGGCCGGCGCGCAACCCGCAACAAAATATCGAGGACCTCAAGGCACAGATCGCGGCAAACCGGCGCGGCCTGCAGGAACTCGGCAGCGTAATCGACCACTATGGACTGGCCACCGTGCAGGCCTATGTGAAACACGTCCAGGACAACGCCGAGGAGTCCGTTCGACGTGCAATAAGCAATCTCAAGGACGGCAGCTATTCGTCGGTCATGGATACCGGGCAGACGATTCGGGTTGCAATCTGCGTGGACAAAAACAAGCGCAGCGCAATCATCGATTTCGCGGGGACCTCGCCGCAGGCCAGAAACAACTTCAACGCGCCAGCATCGGTGTGTACCGCGGCTGTATTGTATGTGTTCAGAACACTCGTCGATCACAAGATCCCGCTCAACGAGGGCTGTTTGAAACCTCTGGAGATAAAAATACCGGCGGGTAGCATGCTAACGCCGGTTTTCCCGGCCGCGGTCGTTGCCGGAAACGTGGAAACCTCCCAGTGCATCGTCGACACCTTGTACGGTGCTCTGAACCTGCAGGCATCGGCACAAGGAACGATGAACAACCTGACCTTTGGCGATTCACGATGGCAATACTACGAAACGATCTGCGGTGGATCCGGCGCCGGCGATGGTTTTCATGGCACCGATGCGATCCATACCCACATGACGAATTCCAGGCTGACGGATCCCGAAGTTCTCGAGAGCAGGTTCCCGGTGCGGGTACGCGAATTCTCGATTCGTGAAAAATCGGGCGGCGATGGCAAGTATCGTGGCGGCAATGGTGCGCATCGCAGCCTGGAGTTTTTGCGGCCAATGACGGCCGCGATTCTTTCCGGTCATCGCAAGACCGCGCCATCCGGCCTGGCCGGCGGCGCAGATGCCGCTGCCGGCAGAAACAGCCTGCAAAAAGCCAACGGGGAGGTAGTCCGGCTCGACGCTACCGAGAGTTTTCAGGTCGAGCCCGGCGATATCCTGGTTATCGACACGCCAGGCGGTGGCGGCTATGGCAAACCAGAGTAACCCGGATCGATCATGAACGGTCCGCGCTATGAGCCTGTGGTTGTTCAGCCGCTCAGATAATTGATGCTTTCCAGTTCCAGGCCGATGACACGAGTCACATCCGATCGGCCGATCAGATGCCGAATCCGGTAAATGAGGAACCTGCCAGGCTTGACGGGGGCGAGGGCTACGATGATGTTCAGCGCGCCTTCCGCGAGGTCGATTTCGCTATGGGTCTTGGGCCCGCACAGCACGAACCAGGCCTGGCTCCGCTTGCCGGCGGGGAAAGCGCCCTCCCGGTGTATTTTGGCGAGATAGGCCTCTACCTGGAGACGAACCTTTTTCCACAGGTACTCATCGTTTTTCTGGAATACTATCCAGCGGGTACCCTGGCGAATGCTTTCGATGGCCTGTTGCAAGACCTGCCTGGCGCGCAGCGACCGGCTACCGCCAGGACCGGGACCCAGGGTCATCAGCTCGGAACCGGTTTGCACGAGCGAACCATACTGGCTGAGAATATTGACGCCCATCGCCCGCAGCTGCACAGCCTGGTCATCCGGCACGATTTGGGATATGCGTATTCCGCCACGCAGAAGAACCTGGGTTTCCTCCGGCTTTCGCCAGACTTTACCATCGGCCGAGCCTCGCGCCAGATAGCCTGCCATTGCCCCGGATGGCGGGAAATCTTCCATTTTTCCAGTCAGCCTGTTGATCATCCTGAGCCACGGGTAAAACATCAGGGCATTGTCGCTGGCAAAATTCAGCCGCCTGAAACCGGCGATCGCGGCAGCCGGGTTGCTCCATGCTGCATCGGGATCGGTCAGCAATATCGCCCCACGTTGCCGGCACAATCGTGCGGCAGCCAGCAACGCGACCGGGCCCGGCCCCTCGCCACGCGCATGCGCCGGCAACACGAGAAAATTAAAGCAGGGAACTTTCTGCAGAGCGTGCATGCCGGTGGCCTCTGTGGCCGAACCGATCAGATCGTAATCGGTTGTTTCACTACCATCGCTCCCCTTCGCTGACAACCCCAGGTAAGCCACTTCCGCCAACGCGCTATTTTTGACGGTCCGGTCGGGCCGCTGCGATGGCACCTCGCTTATGACTCGCATCAGGTCTGAATCGAGCAGGACATTGGCAATATTCGCGCTATCGTTTTCTTTTACCCCGACACAGCGGTAAATTTCCTGGTCCGCGACGATGGTCGAGCGCTGGTCACGCAAGCGCTGAATTACGATATTGAAAAGCTGCTCGTCACAGTCTTCGATATTGTCGTAGTCGACCGATACGCGCAGCGCTTCGTGCGCACCCGGCGACCTGGCCTCGAGCGTCAGTATTTCATCGCCGCACGGAATTTCAATTGTGGCGCTGCTCCCGCCATTGATAACGCGGACGATAATCGCTTTCCGGCCGCCCTGTAAAAAATATTGCTCGACCGAGAAAGACAGCGGGCTCGAACGCCAGAGACTCCCGAAAACCTCGTTGAAATCGCGGAAACTATTGATTTCAGTTGGCAGGTTGAGCGGTCCGCGCAAGGTGCGGCCAACGAAAGCGGTGATCGCGGCGGCAGCGTTTTCAATAGCCTGCTCTGGCGCAACTGATTCTTCGACCAGGATGCCCGGCGTATGGCGGTCAGGCACGGTTTGCTCCGATAGCCAAGGATGTGGACCCGCACAAACTAACACACGATGTGTTGATTTTCGATCACGACCGGGGAAACTGGTGAACCCCTGGAACAAGCACCGGCAACGAAGAAAAAGCATGCACCGGGTGGTTTCCGGCCGGACACAGGAATAAACTTTCTGCTTTTCGCGAACCGTCAGGAATAAAATCATGCATCAAACGACCGGTCGCTGGCGACTGGGCCTGCTGTTGTCGCTCGCCACGGTTTCGATGTGGGGCATTTTGCCGATCGTTCTGAAGCTTTTGCTTGCTCATATGGATGCGGCCACCATCACCTGGTACCGATTCCTGATCGCAGCGCTGGTGGTTGGGGTATATCTCGGCGCGACGGCCAGGTTCCCCGCCATCGGCAGCCTGTCGACAAACGCCCGCTGGTTGCTGCTGATCGCGGTTGCCGGTCTGGCCGGCAATTACCTGCTGTATCTTCTGAGCCTGAACCTGGTCAGCCCCGGGACCGCACAAGTCGTCATACAACTCGCACCCATCATGCTGATGGCGGGGGGGCTGCTGCTCTTCGGCGAACGATTCAAACGCGGGCAGTGGGCCGGCGTACTGGTCCTGACGATTGGCCTGGGTCTGTTTTTCAATCATCGGCTGGTCGAGATTTTTACCAGTCTCGGCACCTACACCAGCGGTGTGATAATGGTGGTCGTGGCATCTGCAAGCTGGGCGGCATACGCCCTGGCGCAGAAACAGTTGCTGCTACACCTGAAATCGAACCAGATCATGTTCTTGCTCTATTGTGCGTCGATGTTGCTGTTCTGGCC
>Ga0209980_10000654_pt1 | contig 19053 bp, 22 predicted proteins | sample CR02metaG_FD_183611 | JGI IMG/M metagenome (GOLD analysis project Ga0209980, IMG submission 183611) | Deep subsurface microbial communities from Mariana Trench to uncover new lineages of life (NeLLi) - CR02 metaG (SPAdes) (version 2) | ecosystem: Environmental > Aquatic > Marine > Ocean trench...
TGATTTGAAGGGTTTTTTAGAAGTTTATTATCCAATGTTAAGATCTTCATGGAATCCACAAAACGAATCAGATTTTATTATTGGTTGGTTACTTGGAAGCAAAGAACAAGAGTACTCCAATGCATATTATCATAAACATAATCAAAGATTGGGTCAAGAGTTACTATACAGAATACATCAAGAAATTACTCGTTATAAACAACAAATCCAAAGAGAAGTAACAACGTATTTAGAAGAAAAGTCCTCTAAGTAATTTCTGAATCCAAAAAATGCGCCGCTATAGGTGCTGAAACATTTGGGCCCGCTAGAAAGCACTTACAATTTCTACTATACGTTTTTTAATTATTCATTTAATGTTTGAATCATGACTAGGTCCAACACAATTACGATTTTTGTAAATCGTAAAACAGCTGATGTTTTTGATGCAGTTTTAGATTGCCCCAAGGAAATTATGTCAGATGCTGAGAAAGATGATGATGGCTGGTGGTCATTTACCACTCCAAGGGGTCACGCTAAAATGAAATTTAACGAAAACAAACAACTCGGTATATTAGATCACCTATTTGTGGACAATGAAGCAACGTGGCATGTCCCTATGAGAGTGGTTTCTAATGGAGAACACTCTGCAATTATCATCACACTCTTCAAACCAGATAATTTAAGCGACCAATTATTTGATGAACGCATGAAAGAAATGGAAAAAATAATGGAAAACATGAAACAAATCATAGAAAAAACCTGAAATTCTCTAGGAAAACGAAGTGAATCTTTGGGCCCAGACATAATTTAAAAACCGAAATAATCTTGAGAACGTTCCAATCTGAAAATTCTTTAGCCCATTTTTTCCAGTAAAAAATAATGTAATTTATGTTATAATCTTCTATTTCAATTTACATTTCCTGTGGTTTATTTTTTCTCTGTTTTATTACATTTCAACATGAATTGTAGTCTTGTATTTTCTCCTAAAAAAATAAAGTATTCCCAAAACCTCTAACTGTTCAATAAAAACTATAGCAATAAGGTTCCCTATCCATCCATCAGAAAAGTCATCCATTAGAGCAAGTGAGATTGATAGCGCGTACTCAAAATTTGATAACCAGAAAAGTACTTCAAGGTTTGTAGCTAATGGAATAGGGCCTTCAAGTTGTTGTACCGGAAAATTTTCTAATGTAAGACGTTGATCATTTTGGAAAGTTAAAAAAAGTATTTCCTTATCATCATAATAAACTGAATTTCCTCTATCAATCAGAAACATACTTGTGCCAAAATAGATTAAAAATACGATCGTAAACGCTATTATGTATTTTCCAGTTTTTCCACCAATTGTTTTTCTCATCTGCCTTTCGAAAATTTTTCCCACATACCCTAGCTTATTTTTCTTTATGAGATAGATAAACAATAAACCAAATACTGTAACTAATCCAAAGCTTCCTAGCCAATGCTCTGAGACATACGTCATGAATATCATTCTGATAGGTAAGAATAGCCCTGCTGTAATTCCCAATAGCAGTAATTTTTCCTTAATATCTTGAATATCCAATTGCCCTATGCCCAATTATACTGAGAAATACTTAGATTAAAGATTTCTGGCATGATCCTTCCTATTAAAGTATGAATGATTTTAGTATAGATTTCTAAAGGTTATAATTAAAATAGATTAGTTTTGTGAAGAATTTGTTGTTTGTTCTATTTGGGTGCCAGTCACGTTTAATTCTACAATTGTGCCATTAATACTAAAATAAATCACAGTACCTGATTTTCCTACATCAATATAGGTGCCATTCACATTTAGAATAAAACTAGTACTGTCTTCATTATTTTGAATTTCTGTGGAATTTGTAAGAAATTCTAATTCAGAATAGATTTCAGTATTGGTAAAATTTCCAGAATCTGTAACATTTCCAATTTCATTAATTACAGTAAAGGAATTCATTAATTCTCTTGAGATAGCAGCTTTTTCATAATATGCTTGCATTGCTTTATCCAATGTTCCACCATTTTCTAAAATTTCATCCATTGCTTTCTGGGCTTTTTCAAAAACAGTTACAGTATAATTTAACTGATTAACAAAAATCTCTTTAACAGAGTAATCCAGATTTCCAACGAATCTGTCATATTTATAACCAGAATATGTGCCTGCCCCGGGATTTTCTTGCTCAATAATTTTTTCTGCTAGTTGTAATGAAACTTTTCTCTGCTCTTCGATTAATTGCTGTTGTTTATCTATTTCAACTTGTAAAGATTGTTCTTCAAGCAATTTTGTTTGTAAATCTTGGTAGAAATTGTAAAGAATTAAACCAATTGGATCCTTTTCAAAATCCTCAATTGAAGCTTGTAGATATTTTGTAGCCTCTTCAGTTGATAACATTTTCTCGGTATGAGAATAAACCAATATTTTGCCTAATACTTGAAAGTTTGAACTTTTAAGGCCTATTTTATCGCCCTTGGTAGCTACCACATTTACAACATGATATCCTGAGGTTCCAGCAAACTCAGGAAATTCTGCGACAAATATTCCTAAAGCATCTGTTGTGGTTATCACCGAATTTCTTCCTAATCTAATTTTTATTTCAGCCTCTGAAACTGGTTTTCCTGCATGATCAACTACAGAACCCAAAACTATCGGAATATCTCCCTTTTGAAGAGAATTTTGTTCAAAATTTAGCTCTATTTGCAAGTCCCATAAAACAGAATCCACCATTTGCATATTCGAAACAAGTAAGATAGTGGCAACTAGTCCTAATAGAATAACTCTTACATTCATTATGGATTGTTTTAATTAAGCTTGTTAAGATCCAATATCTATTATTTTTCACGAGGCTGGGCAATAATTGTTGATTCAAGTTGGATTTTCATGCTCAATGGTTTTGTATTGTACTCAATATAGGAGGTTATTTCGACTTTTTATTAACAATCATCAAAAATGAAAAACTTTTCTAGCCATTATATTAATCACTGAATATATGATCTGTTCTAATTGTGAGAGTCACAAACATTATCAATGTATAGATTGTGAAAGTGATCATAAGACTTACTTATGTAAGTGTGATTGCCATGATGAATTTACCAAACCGCATAGTGAACAAACTCATGACCAAAAATAATAGAATTTTATTGTTTATAATGCCCTGACCAATGTTTTTGCATTTTCTCATCAACTACACGTGCTCTTTCATCAAGTTCTGAAGTATTTCCAAATTTTTGATATGTTAATTTCTCTAATGTTTTAATTATGCTTTTTACAGCACGATATTGAGGAATTTCAGGATCATTTAACTCTCCATATACTCCAATTCCTTGAATGTCATTCATCTTCGCGTATCCCAGAATAATGCCATTAAATCCAGTAATCAGAGATTTTTGAGGTGTCATATCGATATTTAGTTTCTTCAATTGGTTGGAAAGTTGTAGCGATGTGGTTGTCACAAAAGTTTTTGGCGAATTATTTAATTTTCTGTTAGTGTGGAATCCTCCTAGCGTATAGAGTAATTTGGCAGAATATTTTTTGGCAATATCTATGACGTCTTGACACAAACTATGAATCCCTTCGTTTGTTTGTGGTTGTCCAGAACCTCCACCAAATATTATCAAATCACTTGAATGTCTGTATTCCCAATTTTCGTTAGGTAAACTAATGTGACCTCCCTCATCTATGACATAAGTCGGGTAAGATGATTTGGCAACTCTGAATCTCTTAGTCTTTAATCTGTCATTGATAAAATCCACCGTAATACCGCCCACATTCCCCATATCCTGCATGGCAGCAATGATTATGGGTTTATTCAGATCAGGTTCTGTGTCTTGAAAGAACTCCATATTTGCTCTTGTACTTTTTGTCATTAAAAGTTGTCTTAGTTAAGGCCTTTCTGTACCCCTAAGATTCATAAACCCGAAAAAGTATAGATGGAAAAAATCAAGAGATATTTATGAAAAATTTTGGAACACTAGAATACATATTGGATAATTACTCAAAAACATGGAGCTGGAAAGTAACCGGTCCTCGTGTCGTTTCAATGGTATCCAAACTGATACCACAATCATGGTATGGAGAAGGACCCAATGAAGCAATAATACCTGACAGTATCGCAAATCTAAAACAAATTAGATGGATTTTGGAAAGATATCCTCTTGAAATTCTTTCAAAATCTGCTTGGCAACGAAAAACACCAAACCCTATTGTAGGCAAAAAAATTGTTTCAAAAATTGAAAAACTCCAAAGAGCAAAACCAGGTCCACAATTTCGTGGAAAATTATTAAATTTTCAGAAAGAAGGTTTGGACTTTCTGTTAAAATCAAGTGGTAATGCACTTTTAGCAGATGAAATGGGACTTGGTAAGACTGTTGAAACCTTAGCTTATCTATCTAGAGAAAAACAGGCATATCCAACATTGGTGATTGCTCCTTTAGTCACTCTGAATAATTGGCAACGAGAGATTGGAAAATTTCTGAAAAAAAAGAGCCGGAACGGCCATATTATAGAAAATGATGTGCCATCTTCTATAATTATTCGAAGAGGAAAAACTGAAGAACTTGGCAAATTTGATTTTTACATAATTAATTATGATTTACTATACAAACGATTTCATGATTTATCTAAAATTGGGATAAAGACAATTGTTTGTGATGAAGTACAGTATTTACGTTCTAAAACAACGAAGAAATATTCAGCTGTAAAAAAATTAGCTGCTTTACCATCAGTAAAATATCGAATCGGTCTTTCCGGAACTCCAATTTATAATCGCGGTTCTGAAATTTGGCCAATAGTTGATATTTTAAGACCAGGTTTACTAGGTAGTTTTAAAGAATTCTGTGAATATTTTTGTTATGTTAATGATAAGGGAAAGGCAATAGTTCTTGAAACCAAACGTGAATCCTTGAGAAAGCAATTACAAAAACATGTGATGCTTAGAAGACGCAAGTCAGATGTTTTAAAAGAACTGAAAGAAAAAGTCAGATACAAAGAAGTAATTGACGCTGATACAAATTACTACTTTAATGAACTGGGTAATATTTGGGAAAAACTTGAAGCAGAACAGAAAGAGGCCAAAAGTGCATTTGATAAATCTGCTTCTTATCAAAGAGCAATTCATAGCGAAAGACAAGCGGCAGGTGTTGCAAAATTACCTCATGTGATAAATTTTGTAAAAAATATAATGGAGATTGAAGAAAGCGTAGTTGTTTTCTGTCATCACAAAGTAATTCATAAACTTCTTAATCAAAATCTAAGTGAATTTTTACCTGCAACAATCATTGGTGGGCAATCTGATAAATTTAGACAGGAACAAATTGACTCGTTTCAAGATGGTCAAACTAAATTAATGATTGCTGGACTCAGAGCGGGCAATGTGGGCATAAATTTGAATCGTGCAAAATATGTGATTTTTGCTGAGATGGATTGGAGCCCAGCCATACATCAGCAAGCAGAAGATAGATTACATCGTATAGGCCAAAAAAATACTGTTTTTGCCTATTATTTGATTGGAAAAGGAACTCTGGATGATCACGTTGCCAATGTATTGGTAAACAAAAGTTTTGAAATTGATTCCATAATGGATGATGTCAAAGAAAGCTTTGAGAATAAAGATAAAGCTGAACTAATTCTAGCACAAATTCATGATAAATTGACTGTAAAATAAATTAAATTTCGAGTTTCTTTTTAATTTTAAAAAAAAATGGTGAATGTTCAGCCTTTACCTATTCTGAACATTTTTGTACTGCATGTTGGACAGGTGCCAGAAATTGCTGGTTTACCATTTTTCATGGTAACTGCTTTGGCACCTTTAATTTCTCTTTTACTTCTACACTTGACACAATAGCCTATTGTCATGGTACATACTGATAGGAGGTAATATTAGCGGAATATTGTAAAAATTATTTAACCACATGGCAAATTACAGATCTGAATTTTCATAATTTGGGTTTTTAAGAAACCCGTTTAATTCAAGATCAAACAAATTCAATTATTTTTTTTTTTGGTTAAAATCTAGTTACAATGAAAAACACAGCAAAACCTGTTAGAAAAATTATCCCCAAATAGCTTAAGATTTTAAGCCATCTTGAAGGTTGAAATTTTTTTTCAAAATATCTCCCAGTGACTAACTTAAAGTTAAAAACAGCTATCACCGGAGCTATAAGAAATGAAATAGTTGTGGCAAAATCAACTAATTCTTTTAATTTGTCACCAAAAAGGAAAATGACGATAAAAGATCCAGTTGCTATTATGAGGATGAATAAAATATACTTTTTTTTATGATAAAATGATTTTTGAATTGAATCATTTTTTTCAAATAACAGCTCGAACGTTCTTCCCAATGATCTTGAATAGCCATCAAACACTGCAATTATGGTACCAAACATAACACTAAATGCCGACGACGCAATTATGATATAACTCCAATCTCCAATGGTTTCAGTATACAATGTAACCACTTTGTGTGCAAATAATGAATTGTTGTTAGGTAATGTTTCTCCAGAACCAAAAAATACAAAGGAACCCAAAGTGATAAACAATAGAGCTAAAACAGCTGTTATGAGATAGGCTAATCTGAACTCAAGTAGTGTTTCTTTTAATTTAGGCTTGAATTTCGTTTGTTTTATCCTTTCCAGAGTCCATAAACTATTCCAACTTGAAAGGTCTACTGCTGTAGGCATCCAACCCATCAATGCTATTAAAAAGAAAATTCCTGCTTGATTCCAAATCTGTTTAGGTACAAAACCTTCAACTTTTTCGACAGGGCCATTAATCAAAGCTAAAAAAAAGGCAATGACTGTGGTAATAACTAAAACTGAAGCAATAATTTTGATTAACCCATCAAGAGCTCTATATTTTCCAACACTTAAAATCCCACCGCATATTACAAACAAAATAACAACAGTCCATATTCCTAGAAATTCAATATGAAACAAGTTTTCCAGAAATCCTGCTGTTACAAAACCAACAGCAGCTGTAACAAAAAACATTGAACCAATTGTTATCAATAAATACAGAACAAGTGCATTTTTACCTAATCTTTTGTAGCCATCAATTATACTTGTTCCAGTAACATTAGCATAACGAGAACCATATTCAAAAAAGGGATATTTGAATAAAAGAGCTAACAGAACAAAAGCAATTAACGCAAAACCAAAATCTGCACCAGCTCTAGTTGATTGAACTAAATGTGAAACACCAATTGCAGTACTAGCAAATAAAACTCCAGGACCTAATGTTTTTAAAAGGTGATCAATTCTTTCATTCAATTTCTCTCAACACTGCCCATGTAAGAAAAAAATTACATTGCCTAACTTGCTGTAATATCAAATGAAATAGATTCTGATAGCGCATCTTGGTTAATCAAACTTTCCCAAACAAAAATCTCTGCTACAAATGATCCTGATAACTCAGGTCTCCAAGACACAGCAGTACTAAGTGTTTGATGCGGATTTAATTCTCCTGAAATCCAAACCAAATGAATAACTACATTTTCTCTATCTTTTATTTGCACAATGTATACAAATTTTTGATCAATTTCTTGATTGTTAGTTATGTGTGCTGCAATCTGAACTTGTTGATTTATGTTTATATTTTTTGAAACAGGATTTTGAAAAAAATCTTCCAAGCGTGGGGATGATATGGGCACTCTATCAAGTGGGTCGATAGCGTGACTAGTGGGAATAATTGAGACCAAAATGAGCCCTATCATGAACAATAAACCCACTCTTAACACGCCAGATTCAAATTTTTATCGTACTAAAGGCTTTGCATAAAATATTATTGGGTTGAAAATGACTAGTTACAAAATACCTTATGGAAAAAAAGAGATTACATTTGATATTCCTAGAGAATTCAAAGTAACTCTAGCTTCCAGTTACTTAAGACCCGCAATAACAAACATTGTTGATGCTACTAAAAATGCTCTAATTAACCCCGTTAATTCAAAGAGAATTTCTGAAATGGTTAAGGAAAAAAATACTATTTGTGTTATTGTTACTGATATCTCACGAGCATGTCCTGAAAAAGAAATTTTACCACCTCTAATTGAAGAAATTAAAGCAAAAATCAAACAACCCAACCTAAAATTACTCATCGCTTCAGGCATGCATAGGAAGATGAGTTATGCCGAAAAAGTAGGAAAATACGGTGAAAACATTGTAAGCAATTATCAAATCATTGATCATGATGCAACAGACGAAAAAAATCTGATTTCACTTGGAAATACTAAAGATGAAATTCCAATAAAAATTTCTAAGCAAGCATATGAGGCAGACTTTTTGATTTCAATAGGAGTTGTAGAACCACATCAATTTGCTGGCTATAGTGGTGGATACAAAACTCTGGCCATAGGTGTTGCAGGAGATGAGACAATTAGTAAAATGCATTCTAGAAAATTTATTGATCACCCAAAAACAAGAATTGGAAATATTAATGGAAACATCTTCCATGATAATATCGTCGAAATTGGGACAAAAGCAGGTCTAGATTTTATCATAAATGTTATTTTTAATGAAGAAAAAAATGTTGTTGACATCAAAGCAGGAAAACCATTGGAAACATACAAAACTCTAGTCAAAAAAGCAAAAAAAATTTATGAAATTCCAATAACAAAATCATACGACGTAGCAGTCTGTGGAATCGGGTATCCAAAAGACGCTAACTTGTATCAAACCAGCAGGGCAGCTAGTTATCTGTTCTATCTTCCTACTCAAGTTGTAAAAAATGGAGGCTATATCATCATACCTGCAACATGCAAAGAAGGTCAAGGCAAGGGAATTGCTGAACAAAGATTTTTTGAAATGCTAAAAAACATGACAATAGATGAAATTCTTGATCATAAGGATGAATTTAAAGCTGGCGAACAGCGAGCATTCATGATGGCAAATGTTCTGAAATATTGCAAAGTGATCATAGTTGGTTCTGCCTTGCCAAAAATTATTAAGGCCGCAAAAATGATTCCAGCATCAACGATTAATGAAGCATTTGAAATTGTAAAGAACGATATGAGGAAAGATTTAGAAATAATTCTAATTCCAAACTCACTTCTAACTCTGCCAATTATACGAAAAGGAAAACCTGGTAAATAATTAAAAACTATAATTCAATTCTGTAATAATCCCATCGTTCAGGATCAAATAAAGTCACAAACTCCGCCTTTTCATTATTTTCAACTCTTTTCTGAATTACGTTTCTGAGAGCGAAACTTGTAAGATACTTGAATAACTTCGCATGTGCTTGCATACTGAACAAGTGACGCAATTCGCTTCCACCTTTTAGTCCCCAATAACCCATTTTGATAGAAAGAGGTTCTAAGAAAACCGTGTTATGAAGACCAAAATTCTCATCTTTGATTTCAGGACGAAGCTGGTAATTTTCAAGGGGCCCTCCTTTCGCAAATCCAATTATCTTTCCATTGCTATCATTTAATCTCAGTGTATTAAGAATGACATTAGGATCCTTTACTGATTCTCCAAATCCTTCAGATGCAAATCGTAATGGACTTGGTAATTCTTCGTAAATTGAAAAGAGCGTTTTAATAAATTCAGGGTCTTGCCTTTTGGGCATTTTTTCAATAATTGGTACAAGTTGAAGATTTTCAAATAAACCATCTGCTTGTATCTGAATTTCTTCTTGTCTAAGTTTCATAAAAGAAAGGACATTATCAAAAAAATTTTTCCTCATGTGTTTTGGTAATGATTGAAGAACACGATAACACATATCCGTTTCATTGTTAAGCAACTCTTCGAAATAAGCTACAGACCCACGTACAATCATTGTTGGGGGCAATGCTAGGGCATGGGCATTCATCTTTGCCATATCCATTGCCTTTGAAAAATCTCCTAAAGTGTAGCCACTTACCCGGTCGACTATTGAAAGAAACCAGCCTAACTCCATAATATGTTCTTGTTCGTATTTATCGTTCTTTGCTAATTCTGATTTTTTAAAGCATTGTTGAATTTGTCTTTCTGCCTTCTCTTTTAGTTGACCTACCCACGGATAAGTGGCTCGAAGAATTAATGCCTTTACAATTTCAAGATCTAAATTAACCGCTTCAATATGTTTTCTAAGATTCTTATCTGTTGAGATGAATTTTAGTACGTTATCCTCATGTGGCTTGTCAACACTTTTCTGAGGATCAAAATCATGAAACAGGGAAGCAGCATATAGATATTTCAAATCTTCATTAGAAATTTTATTAATGACACTATCTCTCTTTGCAGCCAGTAGTGTAACGTAGGTTACTTCTAATTCATGATTGATATTATGATAACCATAATAATCTGTTCCAAGACCTTGACTCTCAAATAAATCAATAGTATAATCTAGCATTTCAGTATAACCAACATCATTTAACCCTCTTTCAACTAGCAAACCAATGATCTCATTTCTCAATGCTGGATAGGTGGCGAATTGATGCATTGCAGCTCAATTAATATTCTAATTTTTAAAGATGTGGAAGTAGCATTCCCGATGGCAAATTCCTTAGATGAAAAATTATTGGAATTCTTAATGCGGATTCAAGAAGAGAAAAAACTCAGTTATTCATTATTTGTTGACGACAAAACATTTGCCCTAATTGACGCACAAATAATCAAATCTCCCGTGCCTGTAAATCGTCCAACATGGCGAGGTGGAGTGTATTTTTCCAAAAATTATGTTTATAAAATAAAGGGGATAATTAACGACCCTTCCATAATCCAATTTTTATCTACAACGATGCTTGGGCCAAATACTGAGTTTTGTGATATTTTAGTTACCACAAATGCTATCATTGAGAACAAACCCATTATTTTTACCCTGTACACAAATCTAACTAATAGTAAGCAATCATCCTCTACCGTGGAACTTAACATGACTATAATTAGACTTGAAAAAAGGTAATTTTAGCCTAAGAAACTTTGATATATTTATCATATCGTGCTCTGCGTTCAGGGTCTGATAAAATTTCATAGGCTTTGTTAACCTCTGTCATTTTGTTTTCCGCATCTTTATTTTTTTTCTTGTCGGGATGTAATTCTTTAGCTAATTTTCTAAATCTCTGTTTAATTTCATCGTGGGTTGCACTTTTTTCTAATCCGAAAATTTCATAATAATTTGTCAATGATGACTCTTTAGCAGCTTTTCTGAATGTCTTATCATCTTCGCTTGACTTTGATTCAAATTCTTCATAATCATCTGACCAATCAGAATGATATTTTTCATAATCACGGTTTTTTTGTGAGGAAAAATTTCCTTTGTCATAAGCTGTTTTTTTTCTGAGAATAATATTTCTGGTCATATAGATGATTATTCCAATCAATATCAAAATAGCTGTAGAAAAAAGAATTATCTTTTCTTCATCAGATACAATTAACTCATTTTTTGCTTTTGTATCTGCCACCTCTACTCCGTAAGCAACGCTAAAGAAGGAAACAAGTATTAGTATTAGACAAATTGGAATTTTCTTCATTGTTAAGTAATTCTAAAGTCTTCTTTAACTGTATTTAACACTACATGGGTAATTGTGTTTTCAACATATGGTATGGTAGAAAGATTTTTCACAAATTTACTCAGTTCTTCACGTCCTTTGAATTTTGCAATTACCAAGGTATCTGTATTTCCAGTAACATCATATACTGCACAAACATTTTCCATTTCTGACAACCTATCTTCTATTTGAATGATTTTGTCTTTTTTTGCTATAATTTCAATAATGGCAGTTAAATCATAACCTAATTTTTCGTGATCAAGTAAAGTTGTGTATCCTCTTATGATTTTCTGATTTTCAAGTTTACTCATTCTAGATAATACTGTAACTGTAGACAAGCCAAGTTTTAGTGCTAATTGCCTTGCAGATACTCTAGCATCAACAAGTAAATTCTTCAAAATTTTTTCGTCTATTTCATCCATACTACATTTTCTCATTGAGATTAAAACACATTTAAGTTTTCACGATAAAATTAAATGAATGTTTAATCAAAATTCATTTTCATATAATATTGGTTTATTCATATAGGCGATATTTTCAAAATCATTGTATTATGTTCTTGAAATTTTATGTTTAAAACAAATCTAAACCAATTAACTTTGTGAATCAAATCGTTGATTTAATTAAAAATGGGAAAGCAAAACTTGATGAAGGGAAATTTGAAGATGCGTTAGGATATTTTGAACAAGCACTTTTACTTGATCAAAAAAACTCTGAGCTTTGGAATAATAAAGGAGTTGCCCTAAGAAGTATTGGGAGATACGATGAGGCAATTGAATGCTTTAATAAATCCCTAGAAATAGATCCTCGTGATAAGGCGGCCTCTTAAAATTGCTTTGCTGCTGATAATTAGTTAATGTATATTACAGCTGAATTATTATTTTTAAATAATGAAAAAAAATTTTATGAAATTGTTAGACAGTGCATATGAGCACTGTGAAGACGGGAACTATGCTCAAGCGCTGAAGTGTTATGATGAAATTCTTCAAAATGATCCCAATAACATTAAAGCCTTAGTTGATAAAGCTACCACACTTCAAAATCTTGGAAAATTAAAAACATCGATCAAATTTTATGAAAAAGCATTGAAATTAGATCCCAAAAATATTGATGCCTTAACAAACAAGGGTTCTGCATTACATACCTTGGAATTATATCACGACGCAATTCGTTGTTATGATGAGGCATTAAAAATAGATAAAAAATGTGCTATGGCTTTTGCTTACAAAGGGCTATCTTTAGGTGAACAAGGGAAAGTAAAAGAGGCTCTGAAATTTTTTAAAAAAGCCCTTTCGCTTGAAAAGGATTATGACATTGCTCAAATCAGTAAAAATATTGCTAAAGATCTTTTAAAATCAATCTGACAAGAAAGAGCCACAAAGTCTAAAACACAGTAACATCGCCTGGTGCTGACTCTCTTTTTGCTTTCTTACGAAAATCAAAAATCTCCTTATGAACACTTTGCTGATGTTTTCTTAACTCTTCAATATCCTCAAATCCTTCATGGCATAGGTAGCATTTTGGCTTATCTTCATCTACTAGTGGAAGCACCATTCTTAGATTATGATCTTATCCATACTTATTTTTTGAGTTTTTCTTCAAATTCAACAAGATTCTATCTAGATTTATCATGACATTAAGGGAATTTGTAAAAAAGATCAGCCTGGAAAAATGATTTGATAATATAAGATAATTACAATCTTAAGACGAAATTTTATATTTACTCACGAATGGATTTGTGTCGTGTTAGACCGACTGATTGGCCAATCTAGAGCATTGGAGCGAGCAATCGCCATTGAGGAGCTTTCTTTTGAAGACGGAATGGAATTGATGAATTATGATAATTTGCATATGTTAGGAGCGGTTGCTGATCTTTCTAGAAAAAAACTGGTAGGAGATACTGTAACTTTTGCAGCATCTTACTATCTGAATTATACCAATATCTGTGCTGCCAGTTGTCAAATGTGCGCATTTTATAGAAAAGGAAATGAGGATGATGCTTACACTCTTACCCCCAAACAGATTGAACAAAGAGTAGCTATTGCAAAACAAATGGGTGCTACTGAAATTCATATTGTGGGAGGATTTCATCCGAAGGCTCCCTTAGATTATTATGAATACATGATGAGAATTATCAAAGACAATCATCCAGAATTAAAAATAAAAGCCTTCACAGCAGCTGAAATTTTTTATTTATCAAAATTAACAAAAAATTCTGTTAAAGAAATTCTTTCGAGACTTAAGGATGCAGGTCTTGATTCCATGCCCGGTGGGGGCGCAGAATTATTTCATACAGATGTTAGGCAAAAAATTGTTAGGGGAAAATGTTCAGGTCAAGAGTGGCTAGAAACAATTGAACAAGCACATACTATGGGGATTAAAAGTAATTGTACAATGCTTTATGGTCATGTAGAAAAACCGGAGCATATAATTGATCATTTAATCAAGATTCGTGACTTGCAGAAAAAAACAAAAGGTTTTATCACTTTCATTCCACTTAAATTTAGTTTAGATAACACCGAACTAGAAAAGGAAAAACTTGTTACACATGAATGCTCATCAGTTTATGACCTTAAGATAATTGCCATATCAAGATTGATGTTAGCTGGTTTTCTAAACAATATCTCTGTTTATTGGGTAGCATATGGCCAGAAATTGGCCCAAGTAGCATTGACTAATGGGGGAAATGATCTTGTCGGTACAGCTTTTTCGGAAGAAATTTACCGAGCTGCAGGAAAACCCACTAATTCATCTGTAATGGAACTTGCAACAATGGTGAAGGAGGCTGGAAGACTACCTGCACAACGTGATACTTTTTTTAACATTTTAAAAGAATTCTAACTCTTTGGTTTTAGATATTTTTTTAGAGATTCTAGTTTTTCTTCAAGTTTTACATCTTTGTCTTTTCTAGAATCAATTTTTAAAACTACTCCAACTCTTTGTACCCCCAAATTATGTATTGCCTCCAAAATTTTTTTTGATGCATCAAAAATTTTGTCAACATTATCAGATTCGAGCATAGTTCCCATAGGGGTTACTTCATAACGAATCCCATCTAGATCTTGAATTGTTTCGATTCCTCTTGCTATGTAAAAACTTACGCTAGTTGTGTTTGTACCTATTGGATATACACTAATTTCAGCATGCATCAATAATGATTCTTTGTTTTGTTCTAATTAAAACATTTTACAATCTATGATGCTGGCTTTTTTTCTATTTTTTTTGCTCCGTCCTTTCTTTTTCTTCTTGCTCCAAAACTAATTAACGCTAAAAGAAAACCAATTCCTATCAAAATTCCCGCCAAAGTATTCATATCCTGGTTTTCTCGTTGTTTTAGCAAAAAATCTCTTGTTTCTTCCTCGTTCATTCCTGTTGTTCCTATAGGAATAACTGAATTGAGATATAATGAAATTGTAATTCCCACTATTAGCATTACAATTCCACCTGAAAGAATTTTTTTGTCTACTAAAACCATAGATTCAACTCGTAATTACTGTCAATTGTATATAGTGTTTTAAAATCTTGTAACTTGAATTAAGCAATCTTTAAAATAAAATCCGGTACAAGGTTTTTTTGTTTGGCCATCTGGAACATTTTTCTAATTGATTTTTCTCCCACTTCGCCCATATTCACTGTCACATCATTTACGTACATCTTTACAAATTTTTTAATAAGCTCCCGTGGTTTTCCTCTACTGTATTTCATTGCATAGTCGATTGCCTTATCTTGATGTTTGAGTCCATATTCTATTGATTCTTGTAGAAAACTGTCAAATTTTTTGATGGTATCAGGCCCAAATTCACTCTTCATAACATTGACACCTAATGGAACGGGAAGGCCGTTTGTTTTTTCATCCCACCATTTTCCAATATCCAAGATTTTCTTATTCCCTTCCTGTTCGTAAGACAGTTGAGTCTCATGAATTACTAATCCTGCATCAACTTGATTATTTTTAACTGCTTTTGGTATCTCGTTGAAATTCATTTCTATAAAATCAAATTTTCCAATCATCAATCGTAAAAGCAAAAAAGCTGAAGTCATTTTTCCTGGGATTGCAATCTTTACATTTTTGAGTTGTTCAACATTCATTATTTTTTTAGATGTCACAATTGGACCATAACCTATTCCAAAACTTCCCCCACTTCTCAAAATTGTATAGTCTGGAATGTGTGTACATGCATGTACAGAAACTGCAGTGACGTCCAGTTCAGGATTGAGAGCTTTTCTGTTTAATTTTTCAATATCTTCTATTACATGTTTTATTGTAAAATCAGTAGAGTTTACTTTTCCATTAAACATTCCATAAAACATGAACGCATCATCGGAATCTGGAGTATGCCCAACAGAAATTTCCATGTACCTTTTCAATTAGGTGGTAATAAAAATCAAAAATACTGACTTTTTGATTGGAAGTTATAATATAGTAACACTTGTGAAACCACAATGTGAAAACAATAGAAGCATATGAAAAAGATATTATTCTACAAACACAATTTTTGCAAATCTTTAAACCCCAATCGCCCATTACAAAAGTTTCTCAGCAAAAAACCATTTTTTGTGGCAGTGGTGATTCATTTGCAGCAGCGTTATTGGCAGAAGCATTTTCAGATTTGAGGGTTCGTGCTGTTGACCCTTTAGAACTAATCAAGAATAAACAGATTGCAAAACTATACAATGTTTTTTTGGTTTCAATTTCTGGGAACACAATTTCAAACATAAAGGTCGCAAAATTTGCACGCGAGTCAGTAGCAATCACCTCAAATCCAAAAAGTAGACTTGCAAAGGCATGTAAAAGAACTATTGATTTAAAATTTCTACATTCTGATGGCATTACAGGAGGTAGTCTAAGCTTTCTCCAAAGTGCATTGACATGCATCTCTCTTGTAACAAATTTCACAATGCTTGACAATCCACAAATTTTCAAAAAAGCACTTGCTGAGGCTAGAAAAGTCAAATTCGTAAAACGAGTATTTCTTTTAGGAAATTTACATACATATCCTTTAGCAATGTATGGTGCTGCAAAATTTTACGAATTACTTGGTTTGGATGCTCATTATGAAAGGATTGAACAGTTTTCTCACATGGGTTTATTTTCAACAAAAAAAGATGATACTGTAATTCTTTTGGAAGAGAAAAATTCTCATAATGAGAAGCTTGTAAAAAATCTTAAAAAAATTGGGCTTAGAGTATTTCATCCAACTTTTAACACAAACAATAAAATCACACAATTTTTGTTCTACACATTCTTTACTCAATTGGTTCCTTTGTTAGAAGCAAAAAGAAAGAAACAAAATGATTGTCACTTTGTAACTTCAACAAATCTTCGAAAAATTAGCGACAACATGATTTATTGATCTAAATCTACACAAGATTTAATAGCTAAAGAATTTGGATTTGCGAATATGAAATACAAGTCAACTCAACAAGTAATGAAAATTATAAAAAACAAAGCTCAGATCCGAAATTTTGGAATCATTGCTCACGTTGATCACGGAAAGACGACTATGAGTGACAGTCTTCTTGCAAATTCTGGAATCATAGCTCCCTCTTCTGCAGGAACAGCCCTTGCACTTGATTCAATGAAACAAGAACAAGAAAGAGGGATCACTATTGTCCAAGCAAATATTACTCTACATTATATCCAAGACGAAAAGGAATACGTCCTCAACATGATTGACACACCAGGCCATATCGACTTTTCTGGCAGGGTAATACGAAGTCTTAGGGCAATTGACGGTGCTATTGTGGTGTGTGATGCTGTTGAAGGTATAATGACACAAACTGAGACCGTGACAAGAATGGCTCTTGATGAGAGAGTCAAACCTGTTTTGTTTATCAACAAGATTGACCGGTTAATCAAAGAGCTGCGACTCACTCCGGAAAAGATGCAGGAAACCCTTGCAAATGTGATTTCTAACTTTAATGGATTAATTGACATTTATGCTGAACCTGAATACAAAGAAAAATGGAAAGTCTCCATCCAAGATGGGAGTGTGACTTTTGGATCTGCAAAGGATAGATGGGCAATTAACGTCGAAGTAATGAAACAAAAGGGAGTTTCTTTCAAGGATGTCTATAGTGCATATCAGGAGGATGGGGATCTGCCTGCTCTTGTAGAGAAGGCGCCTCTTGCTGAAGCCATTTTGGGAATGGTAGTAAAACATCACCCTCCACCACATGTTGCTCAAAAGTACCGAATCCCAAAGATCTGGAAGGGTGACCTTGATTCTGATATCGGAAAGGCCATTTTGAATTGTGATGATGATGGTCCAACTGTTATGATGATTGTAAACATGGCTTTGGATCCGGCGGCGGGTCCTGTAGCAATAGGTAGGTTGTTCTCTGGCACCGTAAAGGATGGACAGGTGATTAACATAATTGACACAAAGAAGGAAGGAAGAATACAATCGGTCAACTTTTTCATGGGAAACCAAAGAGAAATGGTTGGTGAGCTTTCAGCCGGAAACATTCCGGCACTTTTAGGTTTGCCTGATGCGAGAGCTGGGCAAACACTTTCTACCGTTAAAGGAATTCAGATGTTTGAAGGAATCAAGTATGTTTCAGAACCCGTTGTACAGATGGCTATAGAACCAAAACATCCAAAAGACTTGCCAAAACTTGTCGATGTTTTACGAAAACTCACCATTGAAGATCCAAATCTTGTTGTCAAAATTGATGAAGAGAGTGGCGAAACCATCATTGCAGGAATGGGAGTATTACACCTTGATATTGCGACTACTCTGATAGCAGAAAACAAAGTTGAAATTATTACTTCTCCACCTATGATTAACTATAGAGAAACTATCAAAGGCTCATGTGGACCAATAATGTCAAAATCACCAAACCGACACAACAAGATATTCATGAAAGTGGAACCATTGGAGCCTGACATTGCTGAAATGATAAGAACTGGTGAGCTAAGTGATATGAAAGACAAAAAAGAGGTTGCCAAAATTTTGCGAGAAAAAGGATGGGATCCGGCCATTGCTAAGAACATACTGATGTTTGATTCTAGAGGGAATGTAATGATTAATGGAACAAAGGGTGTTCAATTTATTCAGGAATCAACTGATTCAATTTTGACAGGATTTGAAGATGTAATGAAAGAGGGACCTCTGGCAAAAGAACAAATGAGAAACTGCAAGTTTATTTTCCATCACTTTGTTCCACACGAGGATCCAGCACACAGAGGATTGTCACAATTAGGTCCTGCATCTAGACGCGCATGCCTAGGTGCTATATTGTTAGCTCAACCAACTGTCTTAGAACCCATTTTGGGAATTGAGGTAAGAGTTCCCCAAGACTTGGTTGGTAATGTTGCCTCTGTTTTGTCCGGTAAACGTGGAAAGGTTCTTGACATGCAACAAAAGGGAGTTGTAAGTATTGTAATTGGCGAGGTACCAGCTTCAGAGACTTTTGATCTTTCAGATGTTATGCGTGGTCAGACTGCAGGCAAAGCCATGTGGAATACTCACTTTAAAGCATGGAGTGAAATCCCAAAATCTCTCCAAGCTCAGACCATTTCTAACATTAGAAAAAAAAAGGGATTGGCACCTGAACCCCCAAGCCCTAACGAATTCATTGACAAAGATTAAAAACAGTATTTCTTCCT
>Ga0209980_10000655_pt1 | contig 19046 bp, 15 predicted proteins | sample CR02metaG_FD_183611 | JGI IMG/M metagenome (GOLD analysis project Ga0209980, IMG submission 183611) | Deep subsurface microbial communities from Mariana Trench to uncover new lineages of life (NeLLi) - CR02 metaG (SPAdes) (version 2) | ecosystem: Environmental > Aquatic > Marine > Ocean trench...
GTGATGATCGCCGGCGGCACCGAGGCGGCGGTGTGCCGGCTCGGCATGGCCGGCTTTGCGGCTTCGCGGGCACTTTCGGTCGCCTTCAACGACACCCCGGAGAAGGCCTCGCGGCCCTGGGACCGGGACCGGGACGGCTTCGTCATGGGCGAGGGCGCCGGGGTCGTGGTGGTCGAGGAGCTGGAGCACGCCAAGAAGCGCGGCGCGAAGATCTATGCCGAGGTCGTGGGTTACGGCATGTCCGGCGACGCCCATCACATCACCGCGCCCGCCGCGGACGGCCGCGGCGCCTACCGCGCCATGGCAGCGGCCTTGAAGCGGGCCGAGATCGACCCCTCGGACGTGGACTATATCAACGCCCATGGCACCTCGACCCCGCTCGGCGATGTGATAGAGCTGGGCGCGGTCAAGCAGCTGTTCGGCGCGCATGCCGCCAAGCTCAGCATGTCCTCGACCAAGTCGGCGATCGGACACCTCCTCGGCGCGGCCGGGGCGGCGGAGGCGATCTATTCGATCCTCGCCATTCAGAACGGTGTGGTGCCACCGACCCTCAACCTGGACCATCCCGCCCCCGAGTGCGAGGGCATCGACCTGGTCCCGCACCAGGCCAAGGAGCGGACGGTCAACGTGGTGCTCTCCAACTCCTTCGGCTTCGGCGGCACGAACGCCAGTTTGGTGCTCGCCCGCGTTAACTAGGCGACCGGCGATGCGGCGGCTGGCAAGCCTGGCTGCATTCGCCGTCTCGGCCCTCGTGGTGGCCGGCGGATTGCTCGCCTTCTACGCCATCGACAGGTTCGAGCGGCCCGGCCCGCTGGCCGCGGACACCGTGATCTACATCCCGCAAGGGTCCGGGGTCGAGGCGATCGCCCGCCAGCTTCATCAGGCCGGGGCGATCGAGGAGCCGCTGATGTTCCGGCTCGGCGTACGGCTGCTCCGGGTCGGGCGCGAGCTGCGCGCGGGCGAGTACCTGTTTGCCGCGGCGCTGTCGACCCGCGACGCCATCGACCTGCTGCGCAGCGGCCAGACCGTGGTCCGGCGCCTGACCCTGGCCGAGGGCCTGACCAGCTTTGAAATCGTGGCCCTGGTGGAACGGGCCGCAGCGTTGGAGGGCGCGGTCGATACCGTGCCACCCGAGGGTTCGCTGCTGCCGGAAACCTATCACTACGCCCGCGGCGACCGCCGCGGCGAGTTGGTCGCGCGCATGGGCCGCGCGCGTGATAAGCTGCTGAGCGAGCTGTGGCCGGCGCGCGCGCCGAACCTGCCGGTCGCCACCCCGCAAGAAGCGGTGGTGCTCGCCTCGATCGTGGAGAAGGAGACCGGGGTCGCGGGCGAGCGGCCGCGGGTCGCCTCGGTGTTCGTCAACCGGCTCCAAAAGGGCATGCGCCTGCAGTCCGACCCCACCGTGGTCTACGGCCTGACCGGCGGCAAGGGGCCACTCGGCCGGGCCCTGACCCGCAAGGACCTGCAGGCGCCCAGCCCCTACAACACCTACCTGAACCCCGGCCTGCCGCCGGGGCCAATCGCCAATCCGGGGCGCGCGTCGCTCGAGGCCGTGCTCAATCCGGCCCCGACCGCCTTCCTCTACTTCGTCGCCGACGGCAGCGGCGGCCATGCCTTCGCCAAAACCCTGGCCGAGCACAACCGCAACGTCGCCAAGTGGCGCAAATTCAAGCGGCAGAACAGCAACTGAGGGCGCGGTTTGGGTGTGTTTCAGTTTGGATTTCTGTCCAAACAACGCCCGAAATATCGGCTATTCGGCGGATCAGGCCTGATTCGCATCCGACAGCAGACCTCGGCCCAGGGCCATCGGTACAGCCGCTTCTGAACCCACTCGGAAATCGTCACAACAATGCCGCTGCGACCTTCCGACTACGACGGTTTCTGCCGGCTTCGGAGGTCTTTCGTCAGCTTGGTCCGAAGGTCGCTGTTGAGATACTGAAGGAAGATGAAGTCCCGAAACCGATTCGCATTTTCCTGTTCCGATACAGGGTTTCCGAAGGGCCAATCCTGGTCTCCGAAGGGCCAAACCTCAACATTATTGAAGACACACTTCCCCCAAGTTTCTCCCGATACTCGGAGACTTTCTCCTGGCTGATTTCCTCGGCGTCCATCGGAAAAATCGGAACTCGGAGTTCTTCGACTGCCGAGGCACGCGTCAAAGCCCTCGCAAGCCTAAAGTAAGCATCGCGAGCGTCAACGCTTAGAAGTAGGCCACCGCCTCCAAAATACCATTTCGATATCGCTCGCCCCATCACGCGACAGTCTCTCGGGCCAGTTGACACCGGTGGTGGATCGTCGCTGGGGAAATAAAGGGCCAATGGCGCGGTAGCATTCCAGAGCCCTGGATACGATTCGAGCCTCTTGTCGTGAACGGACTGATCCAAGGCACCGTGCAGTGTTAGGCGAGTCACTTTAAACGTGGCGATGATTGTAAAGCCGATACCAACGACGCCCAGAATTGCAGGACCTATCGAGCCCACCTTGAAACGGTCATTCTTGAGCTTGGCAACCTCGGGCTGAAGTTTCTCAATTTCGAGGCCCTCCTTGCTGGTTTGTAGACTGCTTGGTTCCTGTTGCGCTGTGGCGATCCCCAACCAGGGAAGCATAATGCCCAAGACGACCACGGCACAGGCTGCCCGGTGCAAGCTTGCTCTTGAGAAGCAACGACTGGGGTCGGTGTGCGCCAACAAATGGAACCCGAACTGCTCCAAATTTGCCATCACCCCTCGTCCCTCCAAGAGGAGCCACGGCCAAGGTGGTTGGGTTCGCTCCTCATGACCTGAAGTGGCTGGTTGGAACTGGGAATCGGCTCCCCGTGCCAAACGCCAGTACCGCGTGGGTCAGCGGTCCTAAAACACCGCTTCAACAGGCCGGACACAAGACTGTACCTGAACCAGTCGCCATGCCGTCAAAAAATCCTTGCACCGCGGGAGCCATCCACACAAGACACGACCCGCGGCCGCTCAATCGTGCGGCGTCGCATCGGGATGCAATCGCGCGGCGCCCGGGGTGACGCCGTGGGCGATGGCGACCGCAGCGACCGGGGCGCCGCTGCGCGCGGGACCGCGCCACAGCCGGAACAGGGCGGTCGCGACGGTGCAACCCTGAACCATGGCGAGCAGGAAAAACAGGCCCGCGGGGCCGTAATGCTCGATCGCCAGGGAGCCCAGCGTCGGTCCGAACACCACACCGGCGCCCAAGACCAGGACCAGCGTCCCGCTGGCCGCGACGATCTGGCCGGGTTTCAGATAGTCGTTGGTGTGGGCCACGCAGATCGAATAGATCGGCAGCGTGAGGCCGCCCAATATCCCGACCCCGGCATAGAGCACGAAGAGGTTGGCGAAGCTCCCGCCCGCCGAGGCCAGCGCCAGGCACAGCGGGACCGCCAGACCCGCGCTCCCGACGATGACGAGCCGCCGGTCGATGCGGTCCGACAGCCTGCCGAGGGGGAACTGAAACAGCATGCCGCCCAGCATGGCGACCCCGATGAGGGCGCCGATCGTGCCGGTGTCGAGCCCGATGGCCCGGCCGTAGAGGGCGAGGGCGATATAGATCGCACCCTGCGCCACGCCGTTCAGGAAGCACCCGGTCAAACCCATGGGCGAGAGCCGGAACAACTCGAGGAAGGAAATCCGCTCGGGCGCCTCGAAAGCCGGGGTCGCGCTGGCCGAAATCAGGATCGGCACCAGAGAAAGGGAGATCAGGACGGAGACCACGATGAACAGCAGGATGCCGTCCGGGCTGGACAGGTAGAGCAGCATTTGACCCGCCGCCGCCCCGCCGGTCTGGATCACGAAATAGATCGACAGCAGGCTGCCCCGGCTCTCGTTCGTGGCGCGGCCGTTGAGCCAGCTTTCGGCGACCACGTAGAGGCCGGCGAAGCAGAAACCGGACAGCATCCGCATGGCGCCCCAGCTCCAGGGGTCATAGGTGACCAGGTGAATGAGGGCCGCCGTGCTGGCGATCGAGGCCAGCGCCGCGAACACCCGGACGTGACCGACCCGGATCACCAGCCGCGGCGCCACCAGGCAGCCGAGCAGCGAGCCGATGGGGTAGCCGGACTGGACCAGGCCGATGACCGTTTCGCCAAACCCCAGGCCGCCCGCCCGGAGCGTCAACAACGTGGCGAGCAGCCCGTTGCTGACCATCAGGAAGGCCATGCCGGCGAACAGTGGCCAGGAGGTCCGGATCGCGGCCCACATCGCTTTTCGCCTCAGGTCTTCTTGGGCAGGCGCCGGAGCAGCGGGTCGGTGAGCCGCGGCGGTAGCGCGGACAGCAGCCAGACCGCCGCGTAGAGCGGCCAGGGGAAGGCGATCCGCGGCCGATTGCGCGCCAGGCCGCGGCGGATGATCCGCGCCGCGCGCTCGGCGTCCATCAGCAGCGGCATGGGGAAGTCGTTGATCGCGGTCATGGGGCTTCGCACGTAGCCCGGGCAGATCACGCTGACCCCGATGCCGGCGCCGTGCAGCTCGCCGCGCAACGCCTCGCCCCAGACCCGCACCGCGGCCTTGCTGGCGCAGTAGGCCGGCGCGCCCGGAAAGCCCCGAAACGCGGCCAAAGAGGACATGATCGCGACCTGACCGCGGCCGCGCGGGCGCATCTCTGCGACCGCGGGCAGCACGGTGTTGAGAACGCCGTCCAGGTTGGTCGCGATGACGCGCCGGGTCTGGGCCTCGGTCTCCCCGGCGTCCGCCCCGGCGCCCCCAGTACCCGCCGAGACGCCGGCGTTGGCGATCGCGAGATCGAGCGGCGCCGCATGGTCGACCTCGGCGATCCAGGCAGCCAGGGGCGCGCGCTCGCGGACGTCGAGCGTGGCGACCCGCGGCTCGGCGCCGGCGTTGCTGCAGGCCCCGGCCACCGCGCTCAGGCGGGCCTGGTCACGGCCGGTGAGCGCGAGCCGGATGCCGGGGCCGGCGAACTCCAAGGCCAGCGCCGCACCGATGCCGCTGGAGGCGCCGGTAATCAAGATCGAGGCCGGGGCGGAAAAGGCGTTCATGTCAAAGCAGTGAAGCCGGATTTGGCCGCGAGTCAATGCCGCGGACTTTGACAGTTCCGCGAGTGCGAAATCGCGCCGGCCTTGGCTTGTGGCAATCCCGGCGGCGCGGTTATAAAGGCGCGCTATCCGACCACACCAACCGCAACAGAGGGACTGCCCGTGGTCGATCGATCGGGAAGCGTTTCCAGCATGACCGGCTTTGCGCGCCATGAAGGCGGCGACGGCACGCTGAGTTGGGCCTGGGAGCTCAAGAGCGTGAATGGCAAGAGTCTGGACCTGCGCTGCCGGGTACCGAGCGGTTATGAGGCCCTTGAGGTGGCCGCGCGCGCGATCGCGCAGGCGCACTGCGCCCGGGGCAACCTGCAGCTCTCGCTCACCGTCAATCGCGGCCAGGTGCCGGTCAAGCTCCAGATCAACCGCGAGATCCTGGATCAGCTGCTCGGCCTGATGCGCGAGCTGGAAGCGGAGGTCCGGGCCGAGCCGCCGCGCCTCGACGGTCTGCTCGCGGTGCGCGGCGTGCTGGAGGCGGTCGAGGAAGAGGAAACCAAGGAACAGATGGACATCCGCACGGCCGCCATGGCGGACGACCTGGTGCTGGCGCTGGAGGCGCTGACCGCCATGCGCCGCGCCGAGGGCCAGCGCCTGAAAGCCATGGCCGTCGGGCATCTGGCGGAAATTGAGCGCTTGACCGCAGCCGCCGGCGAGACCGCGGCGGCGCGCCCCGAGGCCTTGCGCGCGCGCCTCAAGGCCCAGGTCGAGGAATTGCTCGATGCCGCCCCGGCGCTGCCCGAGGAGCGCTTGGCCCAGGAGGCCGCGGTGCTGGCCGCCAAGGCCGATGTGCGCGAGGAACTGAACCGCCTCGACGCCCATGTCGCCGCGGCCCACGATCTGCTGGCCGAGGGCAAGGCGATTGGCCGGCGCCTGGACTTCCTGTGCCAGGAGTTGAACCGCGAGGCCAACACCCTGTGCTCCAAGTCCCAGGACGTGGCCTTGACCCGGATCGGGCTCGACCTCAAGGCGGTGGTCGAACAACTGCGCGAGCAGGTCCAGAACATCGAATAGGCCCGGAGCGACGGGCGGGCAGGGGGGGCGTAGACCCGGATGAGCCAAGGGGGGATCGAGCGGCGCGGCCTGATGCTGGTGCTGTCCTCGCCGTCCGGTGCGGGCAAGACCACCATCGCACGCGAGCTGCTGGCCCGGGACGACAACCTCACGCTATCGGTTTCGGCGACGACCCGGCCGATGCGCTCGGACGAGACCGAGGGCGTGGACTACCTCTTCGTCGACCAGGCACGCTTCGACGCCATGGTGGCCGAGGGCGCGTTTCTCGAGCACGCCAAGGTCTTCGGGCATGGCTACGGCACCCCGCAGGCGGCGGTCGCTGCGGCACTCGCCGCAGGCCGGGACGTGCTCTTCGACATCGACTGGCAGGGCACCCAGCAGGTCGCCGAAAAGACCCGCGAGGATCTGGTCAGCGTATTCATCCTGCCGCCCTCGACCGGGGAGCTGGAGCGGCGCCTGCGCGCCCGCGCCCAGGACCCGGAGGCGGTGGTGCGCGGCCGCATGGCCAAGGCCGCCGACGAGATGAGCCACTGGGCGGAGTACGACTACATCGTGGTCAACCAAGACGTGGAAGAGAGCGTCGCCGCGGTGCGGTCGATCCTGGCGGCCGAACGCCTGCGCCGGGAGCGGCGCGTGGGCCTGCACGATTTCGTCGAAACCCTGCGCCGCGGGAGTTGATACAGGTCCCGCTATCGCGGAACCGGCGGTGCGGACTATGCGGCGAACGCACTAACTTAGCTTTTCCAGCTCCCGGGCGAGGGCGCAGAATTCCTCGACATTCAGTTCCTCGGCGCGCGCGGTCTCGGTCACCCGCGCGGCGGCGATCAGGGCGCCGGTGTCCGTGCCCAGGGTCTTTAGGCTCTGGCGCAGCATCTTGCGGCGCTGGCCGAAGGCGGCGGCGGTGACCCGCTCGAGCGCCGCCATCGAAGCCGGCGCGAGCGGCCGGGCGCGGGGCTTGAGCCCGACCACGGTGGAGACCACCTTGGGTGGCGGGGTGAAGGCGCGCGCCGGCACCTCGAACAGCGGCCGGGCCTCGCAGAGCCACTGGGTCACCACCGAAAGCCGGCCGTAAGCCTTGGTCGAGGGCACCGCGGTCAGGCGCTCGGCGACCTCCTTCTGGAACATCAGCACCAGGCCGGCGAAGGCGCCGGGTTCGGCGGCGAGCGCGGCCAACCAGCGCAGCAACAGCGGCGTGGCGACGTTGTAGGGCAGGTTGGCGACGATGCGCCGCGGCGCCGCGCCCAAGGCCTCGGCCGCGACCTTCAACGCGTCCGCCTCCACGACCTCCAGGCGGTCCGGATAGGCCGCGGTCAATTCCGCGAGCGCGCCCAGGCAACGTCGGTCCTTCTCGATCGCGATCAGCCGGCGGGTCCCGGCGGCGAGCAGCGTCCGGGTCAAGCCGCCTGGGCCTGGTCCGACCTCGATCACCGTGCCTTGGGCCAGATCGCCGGCCGGGCCCGGCAGGAAGCCCTCCAGAGCGCGGACCATGCGGCCGGTCAGGTTGAGGTCGAGCAGGAAGTGCTGGCCGAAGGACTTGCGCGCGGATAGCCCAAAGCGAGCGATGACCTCGCGCAGCGGCGGCAGCGCCGGGCCGGTCTCAGGCAATGGCGCGGGTCCCCACCGCGGCGCGCGCCCGGGCCATGTCCCGGGCGGTTTCGAACGCGGCGAGCAGGCTCTGCGGGTCGGCCCGGCCGTGGCCGGCGATGTCGAGGGCGGTGCCGTGGTCCGGCGAAGTGCGGACGAAGGGCAGCCCCAGGGTGATGTTGACGCCGCGCGCGAAATCGATGGTCTTGAGCGGGATCAGGGCCTGGTCGTGATACATGCAGAGCGCGGCATCGTAGCGCGCGCGCGCGGCGCCGTGGAACAGGCTGTCGGCCGGCGCCGGGCCGGTGATGGCGATGCCCTGGGCACGCAGGGCGGCGACCGCGGGCGCGATGATCTCGGCCTCCTCGCGGCCGAGCGCGCCGCCTTCCCCGGCGTGAGGATTGAGACCGGCCACCGCCAGGCGCGGGGCCGCGATGCCAAAATCGGTGACCAGCGCCGCCGCGGTCACGCGCCCGGCGTGGACGATCGCCTCGGTGGTGAGCGCGCCGGCTGCCTCGGCCAGCGGTAGGTGGATGGTGATCGGCACCACCCGCAGGCCCGGGCAGGCCAGCATCATGACCGGCGCCGTGTCGATCCCAGCCAGGGCTGCGAGATATTCGGTATGGCCCGGATATCGGAATCCGGCCTGGTAGAGCGTTTCCTTCTGGATCGGGTTGGTGACCACGGCGGCCGCCTCGCCGGCCTGGACCAGCGCCACGGCGCGCTCGATCGCCGCGATGACGGCCGCAGCGTTGGCCGGGTCGGGCCGGCCCGGTTCCACCTCGGCCGCCAGTTCCTGGGCCAGGACCGGCAGGGCCCGGGGAAACACCGCCTCGGCTTCGGCCGGCCCGGCGATGGCGACGACCGGAACCTCCAGGCCGAGCCGTTCGGCCAGGACGCCCAGGCGCGCCGGATCGTCGATCGCGAAGAAGCAGCAGGGCGCCGCCTGCCAGGCCGCGAGCGCGAGCTCGCCGCCGATGCCGGCCGGTTCGCCCATGGTCAGCGCGAGCGGCCGCAGGGAAGTCGCCGGCCCGCCCTGGACCTTTGGTGTCACAGCCTGATGTCCACGTTGGCGCTGCGGCGGAGGTCGCGCATGTAGCGCCGGGCCAGCATGTCGAGGCGCTGTGCGGATAGGCGGTCCCGGATCTTGGCCCGGTCGATACCGCTGTCCGTGCGCTCGCAGACGACCAGGACGCCCAAGCCTCCGGGAACCTCCATGGGCGGGCTTGGCTGGCCGATCGGCAGGGAAATCACGACGTCGCGAATCCGGGGCGGCAGGTCACCCGGCTTCACGGTTCCCAGATCGCCCGAGCCCGGGTCGCCGATCTCGGCCGCCAGTGCGTCCAGTCCGGCACAGCCGGCGATCCGGCCGCGCGCAGCCTCGGCCTGCGCGCTCAGGGCCTGTTTCTGGTCCTCGCCAGCGCCCTCGGGCAGCGCGAACAGCACTTGCTTGAGGTGGAGTGTGACCTCGCCGAGGGAGGCCTGCCGCTCGTCGCGCAGCAACAGGATGTGAAAGCCGCTCAGGCTGCGAATCGGCGCGGACAGCGTGCCCGGGCGCATCTTCGCCAAGACCGCGTCCAGTTCCTCCAGAAGCTGGCCTTCCTGGATCCAGCCCAAATCGCCGCCGCGCGCCGCGCTGGCCGCCTCCGAGAACTGCCGGGCCAGTGCCGGGAAGCTTCCTCCCGCACGTAGCTGTTCGACCAGCCGCTGGGCATTGCCTAGGATTTCCTCCTCTTGCAGCGCGGTGTCCACGGTGAGGAAGATCTCCGAGACCCGGCGTTGTTTCAGCCCGCGGCTCGCGGTGATCCGGCGCACGATTTCCTCGATCTCGTCCTCGGACACCTCCACGCTGGGACGCAAGCGCCGGGCGACCAGGGCGTTCCAGGTCATTTGGGCTCGGACCTGTTCGAGAAAGGCGCTCGGGATGATGCCGCGGCCTTCCATCATCTTGGCGAACGCCGCGTAGGACAGCTTGTTGCGCTGGGCGATCTCCTCGGCGGTGGCGGCAACCCTCTGGTCCGTGACCGTGATGCCGAGCCGCTCGGCCTCCTGGATCTGCAGGCGTTCATCGATCAGGGCTCGGAGGACCTGGGGGGTCATGCGCTCGCGGAGTTGCGCGCTGTCCGGCTGTCCGGCGGCGAACATGGCGAGCCTCAGGCGCATGTCGAGGTCGAGCACGGAGATGATCTCGTCGTTGATCACGGCGGCGGCGCGCAGCAGTTCCTGGGCCGCGGCGGGGGCCGCACGCGGAACCGCCGCGCCCGGAACCGCTACGGCGAGGGGCAGGCCGAAGATCAGCAGAAAACTCGCGAAAAATCGCTTCATCGGGTAACGCGTTCGAGCCTGAATTAGTTGCCGGCGCCAATCCGGCGTCGGGCCACTATAGGCCGTCGGCCCCTGGCCACCAAACGTTTGATGCGCAGGATGGGTCCGGGAACATTCTCGGAGCTAGCTGCCGCCGGCGCCGGCGCCCGTTGTCTCGCCCAAAAGTTTGAACACGAAGTTCACGTAGACGGAATCCTCGGGTTCGATCTCACGGTCCGAAAAGAAGCTGCGCCGTCCGATGGCCTGGATCAAGAAGCACTCGTCACTGTAGGTGAGGCCGATACGGGCATCTCTAGTCTCCTCAGCCTCGAGATCGACCCGAATGCCGCCAAAGGCCGACCAGTATTTGCTTAGCCGAGAGCGGAGCACCCAGGTCAGTTCCTCGCGGCCGCCGAATTCGTCGGCCTGCGCATCCGGGTCGATGAAGACGTAGCCGAGATCCAGATTGAGCGCCGGGGGGCCGACCCTCAGGTCGAACTCACTGCGGCGCGCGGTGAGGTCGTCCTTGTCGATACGGAAACGGTAGCGCAGATCCAAGGCGTAGCTCGGCTTGACCTCCACGCGGCCGACGATATCGGACAGCTTGTTTTCGACACCTGAACCGTCTTCGAAGACCGAATCCTCGTGCAGGCGGTAGCTCTGTCCGATGAAGGCGCTGGCCCATCCACCGCCATCGCCGGTCACGGTCCACTTCAAACCGTAATCGACCCGGGTTCCCGAAGTGACGCGATCGACACCGGTAAATCGGTTGAGGCTGAACAAGTTGGTGTCGTCGAATTCGAAATCCTGGCTGTCTTCGTTCGGTATCCTGCCCGGGTTCGAGCCGTTTGGCGCGAGCACGACCTGCGCGATCGGCTCGACCACCTGGTGCACGGTGCCGCTGTGCCGAACCCAGGGATAGCGCCATTGCAAGGCGAGCTGCGGGAAGACGCGCCCGGTGAGGCCGTTTTCCGTGGCGTTTCCGGGGTTGACCGCATCGCGGTTCGGATCGACATCGTCGACCCAGTAACCGTCTCCCTGCACGCGGGCCACCAGATTGTAGACATCGCCGGCGGGTCCGGTGTAGGGGAGTTCCCATCCCAAGGCGACGGACAGGCGCCGGCTGTCCCGGCCCTCGGACCGGGTCAGGGCCAACAGGCTGGCATCCATGGTGTACTTGCCCCCCGCGACGCCCGGGTCGCTCATGTAGTTGTATTCGGCGAGCGGGTGGATGATCGGCAGTTCGGAGTCTTGATCGGTACTGCGCAGGCCCTGATAGAGATAGTTGTTGACCGCCAGATAGTTACGGCCGTTGAAGCCTTCGACGAAGGCGCGGCTGGTCAGGTCCTGCTCGGTCGAGAAATCGTAGAGGCGCATGTAGGTATCGTCGGTGGCCCGCTGGACATCCACGCCCATGCGGTAGCTGTCGTTGATGTCGAAGCGGGCCGTGCTGTCGATGTGTCCGCGGAAGACGTCGCTCGCGATGGATCCGTTGTTCCTTTCGCGGTCGGCGACGGTCGCGCTGCCGCGCAGGTCCATCGTGCCGTTGGGAAAGGCCTCCCGATACTTGCCGACCGCGACGACACTCCGCTTGGTCGTAAAAATAGGTGAGAACGTGAAGTCCTTGTCCTTCGAGATGGCCCAGAAATAGGGCTGCTGGTAGGTCGAGCCGAGAACCTCGGAGGCGCCGAACGTCGGGGCCAGAAAGCCGCTCTGGCGGTCGACGGTGGGGTCCGGGTGCTCGAAGTACGGGGTGTAGATGACCGGGACGCCGAATATTTCCATCCAGGCGTCGCGATAGCGGATGACCCTCGCGGCTTGGTCATGCTCCACCTCGGCGGCCTTTATCTGCCACAGCGGCGCCCGGGTCGGGTCCTCGCGGCAGAGCTCGCAAGGGCTGAACACGCCCGATTTCAGGATCGATTTGTTGCCGCCGGTGCGGTAGCCGGTCGCCGCGGCCAGGCGGCTGCGGTCGGAAAGCAAAATCCGAACGTCGCGGATGAAGCCTTCCTGCAGATCGCCGGTCAGTTCGGCGAAATTCGCGAACACCACATGGCCGTCGGGACCGAGCAACGAAACGTTGCCCGAAGCGGTGACCACGTCGGTTCGCATGTTGTAGGACACGCTGTCCGCCAACACGACCTGTTGGTCGCGCGACAGCTCGACATTGCCCGACGCGACGACGACGCCCAGCTTCTCGTCGTGGGTGATCCGATCGGCGGTGATCAGCACCGGGACGCTTGGATCTTCTTGTTGTGCCGATGCGGACACCGCCGGAAGGCCAGCCAGGAGGTACGCCGCCAGGGCTGCGGCAAGCCGCCCGCGGAATCCCATGTTGCCCCCGGTTCGCATCGCGCGGCCTAACCGTCTTCCAGATGCAGCAGGACGGCAACGCCGAGCATCAGCGTTACGCTGGCGGGTGTCCAGGCGGCCAGGATGACCGGAATCCCGCCCGACAGGCCCAGCGCAAACACGATGTTCGACACGAAGTAGAGCAGGAAGCCGGTAAGGACGCCGCCCATGATCACCAGCCCGACCCGGCCCCGGCGCTGTGACCGCAGGGAAAAGCTGGCGGCCAGCAAGACCAGGGCGGCGAGTAGCAGCGGGGTCGCCAACAGCCGGTGGAACTGAAGCTTGTGGTGTGTCGCCGAAAATCCCGCGTTCTCCAGAAGCTCGATGAACTCCGGCAGATCCCAGAACGAGATGGTCTCGGGAGGCGCGAAACTGTCGAGAATCTTCTCGCGCGACAGTTCGGTCGGAATTTTGAGCGTCTCGACGAATTGTTCCCGGATGCCCGGGCCCGATTTCCAGGCCTTCGAGAGCTGCCAGTGGCCGGGCCGGAGGACCGCCCGTTCGGCGTCGATGCGGCCGATGAAACGGTCCGCTTCGGCGAAGCGAAAAATAATGACGTTATGAAGCGTCATGGTTTCGTGCGTGATGCGGCTGGCATGGATAACGGATTGCCCGCCCTCGTCGGCCTGGCGCAGCCAAAGGCCCTGGCGCGATACGCTGAGCGTACTGGCCTGATTGTGAATGTATTTGGCCTCGAGTGTTTCGAAGCGGCTAAGCAGGACGGAGGCGACAGGATTGAGAACCGCCACCGTCATCGCGCCGACCAACAGTGAGACGCCGAGGACCGGGACCAGGGCCTGCCAGATCGAGATACCGGCGGCGCGGGTGACCACAAACTCCTGCGATCGGGTCAGGCGCCAAAAACAAGCCAATACAGCGAACAGTACCGTGAACGGCATGACCTCCTGGCTTAGGAAAGGCAGCTTGAGCAAGACCATTTCGAGGATGACCGTGAGCGATGCGTCCTTGCTGGCCAGCCGGTCCAGAAGATCGACGGTGGTCGCGAGCAGGATGACGCCGAGCAGACCGAACAGGAAGCTGAGATACCAGACCGTGAACTGGCGGGCGATATAGCCCGTCAGGGTCGCCGACAGCCGCAGCCGCCGGATCGAGGGCGGGGGCGAGGCAAGAAAGGTCATGACGCCGCCGCCTGGGCCAAGGGCAGGCCACGGCGGGCGCGGCGCGGCGCGCGCAGGAGCACCACCATGGCCCCGAGGCCCGGTAAAATCGAGGCCGCATACATCACCGGAATCGATTGGAGCGACCTTATCGCCATGTCGTGCGACGCCAACGACAGCGCCTCCAGCGCCGCGATACAGAGAATCGCGGCCAGGAGGCGGCGCACTTGGCCGCGCCGGTTGTGGTGTCCCGAGAGCAAGGCGGCCAGGGCGACCAGCACGAAACTCAGCCCTTGGAGCGGTCCGGCGAGGCGCTGATGGCCCTCGGCGATCAGTTCGTCGTGATTTCTCACGTCGTCCGGGTCATTCGACGGGCCGAACAACTCGTGGAGATAGCGTTCCCGCGGCTCCCGCCAACGCGCGTGGACCGAGCCCTGCAGCTGCGAAAGTTCGTACACGTATCGATCGAATTCGAGCAGCGAGACCCGCCCGCCTTTGCCCTCGACCTGCTGACGGTTGCCGTTGACCAAGACCACCCGTGGTCCCTGTTCGCTGCGCACCAGCGCGCCGCGCTCGGCCATCATGGTGATCGGCCGGTCGGCGTCGCGACTGTCGTGGACCAGGATACCGCGCAGCTCGCCATCGGACGCGCGCTCGCGAACGTAGACCGTGATGCCCTCGGCAACGTTGTTGAAAATGCCTTCCTGCAACAGCACCGCGGAATAATCGCTGCGAATCTCGTTCTGAAGCTGCTTGAACGCGCCGTAGGAGACCGGCAGGAAATACAGCGTGATGCTGTAAAGCGCGGCCACCGTAAGACCGGCGAGCATGATCGCGGGGCGGGCGAGCTGCAATTGCGACAAGCCGACGGCGCGCAGCACCACCAACTCGCTGTCCATGGTCAGCTTGTAGTAGACGAACAGGGTCGCACAGAATGCGGCGATCGGCAGGATCAGACTCATGAAGGACGGCAGCAGCAACGCGATGAAATAGAAGAAAGTGGACGCGGGCAGGCCGCGGTTGACGATATAGCCGATCCACCGCAGCGACCCGACCAGGAAGAACACCGTGGTCAGCACCAGTGTGATGGCCAGAGCCGCAGCTAAGAGCTGGCTGAATATATATCGTGTAATTGCTTGCATTGGCGTGCTTTTTTACCCGAACTCCATGGCGCTGGCCACAAAAATTCTCAGCCGCCCGCCACGACCGTTTCCGAGCCGGCCATTTCAGCACAGGCGTCACGCGCCATGCCAGCCTTGGTTTTCGGGCCCCGGCATTGACAGCTTCGCGGACCACCGTATAAGCAGGGCGCGAAATCCGTAAGGCGGCGCGCGGCCCCGACGGGGCATCATCGAGGACCTTTGTCATAAAGCGCGCGTTTCGCAAGCGATCTGAAACCGAGGGGTCGTGCCCGGGTTTGGCCGGGATGCGGCGCGATTCAGGATGACCGAACCGGACTCTCCGATTGCGCCCCCGCACGCGAAACCGGCGGACGCCGTGCCCGCGCTCTCGGTCGTGGTGCCGGTCCATAACGAGGCCGGCAACATCGAACCTCTGATTTCCGAGATCGACGCCGCTTTGGCCGGCCGGATCGACTTCGAGATCGTCTATATCGACGACGGCAGCGGCGACGGCAGCGCCGCCGAACTGGCGGGCTTGCGGACCGGCAATGCGCGGCTCCGGGTGTTGCGCCACCGCAGCCAGTCCGGCCAGAGCGCGGCGCTCTGGACCGGGGTCTCGGGCGCGCGCGCGACCTGGATCGCCACCCTCGACGGCGATGGCCAGAACGACCCCGCCGACATCCCGGCGCTGCTCGAAGCCCGGGACAGTCGCGCGACGCCCAAGCTTTGGATGGTCGCCGGGGTGCGCCGCAAGCGCCGCGACAGCACGCTCAAGCGCCTGTCCTCGCGGATCGCCAACGGCATCCGGCGCCGGGTGTTGCGCGACGCGACCACCGATACCGGCTGCGGCCTCAAGCTGTTCCGGCGCGACGCCTACCTGGCCCTGCCGTTTTTCGACCACATGCACCGTTTCCTGCCGGCGCTGATCCGGCGCGCGGGCGGCGCGGTCATCGAGGTGCCGGTGAACCACCGGCCGCGGGCCGCGGGCGCGTCGCATTACGGCATGTGGGACCGGGCCTGGGTCGGGTTGGTCGACATGCTGGGCGTGGCCTGGTTGCAGCGGCGCATGAAATCTCCCGTCGTGGAAGAAATGGACGACTAATACCAATGATCCTTAGTAATGACCCATAGAGACGACTTCCCAAGGATTTCGGCCAGGAGCGCGCGGCGTGGCGATGCGGGGCATCGCGAGCCGCGGGGGACGCCGCCCGAAAGCCTTGGGAAGCCGCCATTCCGGTCGCGCGGGCGAACCGGCAGCGGGCGACTGGGCGGGCGTCGGGAAGCCTTGACGATGCCCCACATCGCCTGCGGCCTCCCTCCTGCCCGCCCCTTGGCCCGGCGCATCGCCCGCGCGATCTCTATGAGTCATTACTAAGGACCATTGGTATCATGAGTGCACACGCAATCTGGCTGGGAGTCGGGTTCCTCGGCCAAGCCTTTTTCTCCTGCCGGTTCTTGGTGCAGTGGCTGGTCAGCGAGCGCCGGAAGCGCAGCATTATCCCCCATGCCTTCTGGTATTTCAGCCTGTTGGGCGGCGCGACCCTGCTGAGCTACGCGATCTACAAAGAGGACCCGGTGTTCATCGTCGGCCAGGGCGCCGGGTTGCTGATCTACGCCCGCAACCTCTATTTCATCCGGCGCACGGCACGCGCCAAGGTCGACGGCTAGAGGGCGGGCGAGGGCTAGAGCATTATCCGATCTTAGGGGATCATTTGACCGGGACAACAGAACCCGGCCTTCGGTGGGCCAGAGCGGCTCATCGGCTGCGTTGCGGCGCTTGCCGGCCATCTGGACTCCGGGGGACCCACATCGCGCGGCGCGCCGCGCCTAAACGAATGAGCCGCTCTGGTCCATCAAATGGTCCCATAAGATCGGATAATGCTCTAGCGGCAGGTTCCGGCGCCGTCGGGGAACAGGCGGTAGGCGAAACCCTGCGTGCGGCCGCGGCCGCCGGCGATCTCGACCTCGGTTTCGGAGAGCATGGAGTTCGCAAGCAGACCGTCCATCGCGGCGTCGAACCCGAACAACTGGCCGGCGACCGCGATCATACCCCGATCATGGATCGATTTTCGGTGCTTGGCCCAGAGTAGCAGGCAAGCCCCGGGGAACTCGTTCTCGGGCGGGGTGAAGTGAGGCGTGTTGCTGCCCAGGATTCTGATATCAGGCAGGTAGGGGCGCAGGTTGCCGCTCAGGGTGTAGGGGAAATCGTGGGCGTAGAGCGTGCCGCGGGTGAAGCCGGCCGCGCGCAGCCGCTCGGCGAGCGCCTCGTAGGGCAGGTTGTACGGCGCCGCGCGGTCGCGGAACGGGTGGCTGAAGTATTTGGTGGCCATGATCGCCGGGCTGGCCAGGGCGAGCAGGGCGAAGGCGAGCGCGATCCGGTTCAGCGTGACCCGTGACGGTCTCAGGCCCTGGAGCCAAGCGAACAGCCAGATCGGAAACGGCAGGAAGATGAACAGGTAGTGGCCGCGCACCTTGATCGCACCGCTGGCCGCGATCAGTGCGAAGACCGCGACCGTGCAGATCAGAAGATAGATGCCGAACAGCCGGAAATAGCGCCGGCCCGGCCAGTCTCCGGCGCGTTCCGTGCTCTCCGAACTGCTGGGCCGGCGCCAGGCATGCCAGGCCAGGAACGGCACGCCGAGGGCGAGCGGCAGCAGCATGTTGAGGATCGCCTTGGTCCCGGCGAGCGCGCCCAGGGTCAGGCGCTCGCCCCACGGCAGGCCGGGGCCCATGCCGAAGCGTCCTGTGGTGACTTCCCCATAGCCCGGCGCCGCGGTCACCATCCAATAGGCGTGCGGGGCGATGATGGCGAGCGCGATTCCCAGGCTGACCAGGATGCGGCGGTCGCGTAGGTTGGCCCGGAAGCCGGCGTCGAACTGGCTGGCGAGGACCAGCGCCACCAGGATGATGGCGTAGTTGTACTTGGCGAGCAGGCCGAGGCCGGCGACGATTCCAAAGCTCACGTACCAGAAGGTCCGGCCCGATTCACCGAGCCGCAGCAACACGTAGACGCTGGCCGTACAAAGCGCGGCGAGCGCCGCGGTGTTGCTGTATTTGATGGCCAGCCAAAGCCCGACCTCGTACATGGCGAAAGGCGCGAGCGCGGCGAGCACCGCCAGCGCCGGATCGCGCAGCGCCCGCTGGGCGGCGAGGTAGAGGAACCCGTAGAGGGCCAGCATGGTCAGGGACTTGACCGCCAGCACCGCGCCGAGGCCCGGGCCCAGCGTGCGCGCGGCCGCGATCACCAGCCAGGTGAACAGCGGCGGGTTGCGGTTGTCGTAGCCGAGCTGGAAGGCCTGGGACAGCACCAACTGATCGGCGTCGTGGCCGAGGCCGCCGAGGTAGAGCTGACCCTTGATCAGGGCGATCAGCAGGAGGTAGAGGAGTAGCGCCCCGGCGAAACGCTGTCCGCTCAGCAGCCGGCCGGCGGTCTGGGCGGCGACGCGGTCGTAGGCGCGGACCATGGGATCGAAAAAAGTCGGAAGCAAAGGCGGGCTCGAGAGCTTCGGGGTGGCTGGGGCGCGCCGCCCGGCGGAGAATTTTTCGCGTCGTTCCGACGACGCGATCTGTTCCCTGGCGACAACGCGAATATACTGGGCGCTGAATCTAAGCCCTAACCTCCGTGCTGTCCGCGCGCAAGGCCGGAGCCGCCGGTCGAGCCAGGCGTCGATGCCTTGCTCAGGATCGCATACATATTGTCGCTGGTGGGCAGGCGGAAAGTCAGGCCGAACCACGCTCGGAAGCCGCAGGCTTCGGCCGCGGCGCGGAGCGTGCCGGGGGTAAAGTAGTTGAGGTGGTCCGGGTAGCGGAATCCGCACCACCTGCGGCCCATGACCATTCGGTTCAGGCAGCCGTAATTCGGCACCTTGACGATCGCCACCCCGCCCGGGACCAGCGTCCGGTGGAGCTCCCGCAGCACCGGCAGCGGCTCCATTTCATGCTCCAGGTAGGAACGCAGGGAGGCGGCGCTGAAAAAGCCGTCGGGAAACTCCCGCAGCCCCTCGATGCTCGGCGCGTTGACCGCCCGCCCGCCATGTTGACGGAACAGCTCGTCGGCCATGCCGGCCAATAGCGTCGAGATCTCCACACCGAACGGTACGAAGCAATCGTCCAGGTGGTCCATATGCCCGCCATTGCCGCAACCGAGATCGATCACGTTTCCGGCTTTTGCGTATTTTCGGACCAGCAAGTGCATCTTCTTGCGCGGCAGGAGATGCAGCCGCTTTCGAGTGGTCTTGCTGAATTTGTAGGAAAACGGCCGGATCTCGCTGCGGCGCACTTCCTCCACCTTGGTCGTGCGCTCCCAAGCCATGTTGGTAAACAGCGTCTCGTAGGTGGGCGCCTTTTCGATGTAGACGAAGCCGCAGTGGGCGCAAGTCTTCACCTTCCAGATATCGTGTGAATAGCGGCTGGCCGGTTCGGCGGCATTGTCGTGCGCGCACAGCGGGCAGAGGCGGTGCAGGACGTTGATCTTGCCAAACGCGCCGGTATCGTATTCCGTGACCCGTG
>Ga0209980_10000659_pt1 | contig 18989 bp, 15 predicted proteins | sample CR02metaG_FD_183611 | JGI IMG/M metagenome (GOLD analysis project Ga0209980, IMG submission 183611) | Deep subsurface microbial communities from Mariana Trench to uncover new lineages of life (NeLLi) - CR02 metaG (SPAdes) (version 2) | ecosystem: Environmental > Aquatic > Marine > Ocean trench...
AGGCGAGCCCGGGCCAGCCGCCCTCGGCGAAGGCCCGGTAGGCTTCCTTGAAGCCGGCCGGTGTGCGCACCACGCCGTTCTCGAAACTGCAGCCCTCCTCGTCGCCCGAACGGTTGAGCGGCAGGAGCTCGTTGACGCAGAACTTGGCCGCCTCCTCGAGCACGGCATCGACCAACTCGGGCGTCGCATCCTCGAAGCCGGGCAGCGACGTGACCCGGCCCTCGTAGTCGAACAGCTCGGTCAGACAGAAGCGGATATCGTCCAGCGGCGCGGCGTAGGTGACCATGGTCTCAGCACTCGCTTTTCAGTTCCGGAGCGGCTTGCCGGTTTCCAGGGTGTGTTCGATCCGCGCCAGGGTCGGCTCGGTCTTGATCAGCGTCATGAAGGCCTTGCGCTCGAGCGCCAGTACCGCCTCGGGCGCCATCGGCTCGGTCACGTCGGCCGCCGCGCCGCCGCTCAGCACCTCGGCCAGGTGGCCGGCCACCACCATGTCGTGCTCGGTTGCGGCCCCCTTCAGGCGCAGGTCCTTGAGTGCGAAGCGGAGCGCGGCCCCGGCGGCGGGACCGGGCAGGGTGAGTTCGACCGGCTCGGGCGGCGCATAGTCCTCGGCCAGCTCCAGCGCCTTGGCTTTGGCCTCGACGAGCAGGCGATCGCGGTTGAAGGTGATGCCGTCTCCCTCGCGCAGGAAGCCGAGTTCGCGCGCCTCGAAGGCGGATTTAGCGACCTTGGCCGTGCCGATGGTGTCGAAGGCCTCGACCACCGGCGGCATCGGTCCCTTGGGGCGCTTGGGGTCGGCGGCCAGGCGGGTCAACAGCTCGGTGCAGCCGCCCCAGCCCGGGACCAGGCCGACACCGGCCTCGACCAGGCCGATATAGCTCTCCGTATGGGCCTGGACCGCGTCGGAATGGAGCAGGATTTCGCAGCCGCCGCCGAGCGCCAGGCCCGAGGGCGCGGCGACCACCGGGAAGGGCGCGTGCTTGAGCTTGCGGTAGGCCTTCTGGCCCTGCTCGATCAGGCCCTCGATCATCGGCCACAGCGCCGTGTTGGCGGCGAACAGCGCCAGGCCGACGTTGGCCCCGGCGGAGAAGTTGGAACCCTCGTTGTAGATCACCAGCGCCTTGTGGTCGGCCGCCACTATCGCGATCGCCTTCTCGACGATGGTCAGCACGTCCGGGTCGATGGCATTGAGCTTGGTATGGATCTCGAGGCAGGCGACGCCGTCGCCGATGTCCCACAGGCTGGCCGAGCCGTTCCTGATCAGCGGTTCGCCGGCGCGCTTGATGTCCTCGAGCAGCAGCACGCCCTCGGGGCGCGGCACGTCGAGGTAGGCACCGTCCACGCTCAAGTATTGCAGGCGCCCGCCCTCGGTGCGGTAGAAGCCGCCGGCCTCGGCCGCCGTGGCGAGCAGCGGCGGCACCGCCTGGCCTGCTTCGGTCAGGCGTGCCGCGAAGTCCGCGGCGCCCAGCTTGTCGATCAGCTCGAAGGGGCCGAACTTCCAGGCGTAGCCGAACTTGAGCGCGCGGTCGACGTCGTGAATCGCGCCGGTGGTCTCGGGCACGTGGGTCGCGGCGTAGGCCAGCGTCTGGGACAGCACCGCCCAGGCGAAGCGCCCGCCGCGGTCCTGGTGGGCGACCAGCGCCTTGAGGCCGCCGGCCTTGCTGGCGCTCAGGCTTTCCAGCACCGCCTTGCCGGCGGGCGCGTAGTCGCCGGTCTCCAAATTCAGCGCCTGCTTGACCCGTTTGCCGGCGCTCTTGTCGAGGCGGTAGAAGCCGCCCTTGCCCTTGCGCCCGGTGTAGCCCTCGGCGATCAGGCGATCGAGCAGGGCCCAGTCGCGGCGGACGCCGTGGTAGGCGTCGCCCTCGGGCAGGGCGGCGGCCAGGTTGGCGTCGACCTTGGGGATCAGATCGAGTCCGACCAGGTCGAGCAGGCCGAAGACGCCGGTCTTGGGGATGCCGACCGGGCGCGACATGACCGCGTCCGCCTCCTCGACGCTCAGCCCATGGTCGCGCGCCTCGTTCACCGCGCACTGCAGCCAGAAATTGCCGATCCGGTTGGCCACGAAGCCCGGCGTGTCGTTGCAGAGGACGCAGCTTTTCCCCAGGCGCCGGTCGGCAAAGTCCTGGATCTCCGCCAGCGCCTCGGGCCGGGTCGCCGCGCCGGCGACCAGCTCGAGCAGGCGCATGTAGCGCGGCGGGTTGAAGAAATGGGTGATCAGGAAATCCCGCGCGAAGCGTTCGGGTTGGCCCTCGACCAGCATGGAAAGCGGCAGGGTCGAGGTGTTCGACGAGACGATGGAGCCGTCCTTGCGCAGCTCCTCGATGCGGGCGTAGAGCCCGCGCTTGACCGCCAGGTCCTCGACCACGACCTCGATGATCCAGTCGGCCTCGGCCAGGCGGGCGAGATCGTCCTCGGTATTGCCGGGCTCGACCAGCTTGGCCGCGCCCTTGTGCATGAAGGGCGCCGGCTCGGTCTTGAGCATGCGCTGGATCGCGCCCCTGGCGAGCGCGCTGCGGTCGCCGCCGTTCGTCGTCGGCACGTCGAGCAGCAGCACCGGCACGCCGGCGTTGGCGATCTGGGCCGCGATGCCGGAGCCCATGACCCCGGCGCCGATCACCGCCGCCTTGTGGATGGCCATGCTCGCCGCCCGCCCCTCAGGCCGCTTCCAGGACCGTGGCGATGCCCTGGCCGCCGCCGATGCATTGGGTGGCGAGCGCCAAACCCTTGCCGTCCCGCTGCATGATCTCGGCCGCCTTGCCGGTGATCCGGGCGCCGGTCGCCCCCAAGGGGTGACCGAGCGCGAGGGCGCCGCCGTCGATGTTGGTCTTGTCGAGATCCAGGCCGAGCTCGTCGACGCAGGCCAGCGCCTGGGCGGCGAAAGCCTCGTTGAGCTCGATCACGTCGATGTCGCCGAGTTCGACCCCGGCGCGGGCGAGCGCCTTCCTGGTCGCTTCGACCGGGCCGATGCCCATGATCTCCGGCGCGCATCCGGCGACCGCGATCGAGCGCAACCGGGTCAACGGCGCCAGGCCGTGGGCCTTGGCGTAGTCCTCGGTGGTCACCAACACCGCCGAGGCGCCGTCGGTCAGTGGCGAGGAGGTCCCGGCGGTGACGCTGCCCTCGACCTTGAAGGCGGGCTTGAGCCCGGCGAGCGCCGCGCTGTCGGTGTCCGGGCGGATGCAGCCATCGGCGTCGACCGTGTGGTTGCCCAGGCGCAGCGGCACGATCTCGCCCGCGAACTTGCCGGCGGCGCGTGCGGCCGCGGCGCGCTGGTGACTGGTCAGCGCCAGCTCGTCCTGGCGCGTGCGCGAAATCTGGTATTTGTCGGCCAGGTTCTCCGCGGTCTCGCCCATGGAGATGTAGGCCTGGGGGAAGCGGTCCGCGAGGCCCGGGTGGAGCAGCGGATTGAACCCGCCCTGGGGCACCCGAGTCATGGACTCGACGCCGGCGCAGATGAAGGCCTGGCCGGCGTCCATCTGGATCGCGCCGGCGGCCATGTGGATCGCCTGCATGGAGGAGCCGCAAAAGCGGTTGATCGTGGTGCCCGCGACGCTCAGCGGCAGGTCGGCGAGGAAGCCGATCAGGCGCGCCACATTCAGGCCCTGCTCGCCCTCGGGAAAGGCGCAGCCGACGATCAGGTCCTCGATGTCGGCCGCATCGACGCCGGTCTTGTCCAAGAGGCCGCGCACCACCTGGGCCGCCATCTCGTCGGGGCGGATTTTGGTGAGTTCGCCCTTCTTGGCGAAGTGGAACGGGGAGCGGGCGTAACCCGCAATCACCACGGATGTCTGCATGGCTGTCACCTTTTCGCGAACGATTCTATCGGGCGGCGAGGTTGCGCCGGACGCCGGGCCTGGCGCCCCTGGCTGCCCATGGATTTGGCACGTCCACGCGCGCGCGACAAGGGGCGCCGGATCTCGCCGGGTGTCCGCTCGGCGTGCCCGGAGGCACGACCGTAACAGATTGTTTACCAATAGCCGAACTTCGTGAGCGAAGAGTTAAGCCGGATGCGGCTCGCGGGCTGGCGCGCGCGATCTCACTGGGTCAATATCGAGGACCTTAGGGGTAAGACGGCGGGGCACGGGATGACACTGGAAAACCAAGGGAAGGCGCTACGGGTCGGGGCGGCCCAGTTCGATGCCGTCGCCGGAGACATCTCCGCGAACGCCGCCGCCCATGAGCGGCTGATCGACGAGGCCGGCGCACTCGGCGTGGAGGTGCTGGTGTTTCCGGAACTGTCGCTCCCCGGATATGCCTCGAGCCTGCTCGACCAAGCCCCGGCGCGCTGCGTCGTCGATCCGGGCGGGCCAAGCCTGAAGCCGGTCCGGGAGGCGTGCCGTCGAAACCGGATCGTCGCCGTGGTCGGCGGCAGCTTGCGCAACGCGCGCGGGCGGGGACTCTCCGCCATCGTCGTCGATCGGCAAGGCCAAATTTGCGCGACCTACGACAAACAACACCACAGCGGTCCCGAACAGAACTGGTTCGTCCCGGGGACGTCGGGATGCATGATCGAGGTCGATGGCTGGCGCCTGGCCCTCGGCATCTGTTACGACTCCAGCTTCCCGGAGCATGGGCGGGCGCTGGCCCGCGAGGGTGCGGACGCCTATCTGGTGTCGGGCGCGGTCCCCCGCGGCGAGTCCGATCACCGGCGTTCGGTCTATTTCCCGGCGCGCGCCCTGGAAAATACCTTCTACGTGGCGTTCGCAAACTTCGTCGGTGCCCACGACGGGTTGGAGTACTGCGGACGCAGCGCCGTGTACGGTCCCGACGGCCGCATGCTGGCGGACGCCGGCCCCGATCGACCCGGCATAGCCGTGGCGGACCTCGATCCTGAAAGGTTGCGGCGCACCCGCGAGACCCTGCCGATGCTCCGCGAGCGGAGCCAAGAGCGCCCAGCCATCCAATCGAGCCTGGCCCGGTAACACGGCCGCCAACCGTCCGGGAACACCGTCACAGCGCCGGCATCTTGAACGGCTTGGCCGGCTCTACGCGCCGCCCGTGCCAACGGCGCGAGCCGGGATCGAAACCGCAAGAGATTCGTTACCAACAGACGAATTCGGTCACGGAAGGATCAAGCGCGATGTTCTCAAGAACCGCCGCCGACCGTTTCCACCGCCGTCGTCGTCGGCAGCTCTTTGCTTGATTTGTGCAGCCCCAGCAGTTGCAACACGAGCGCCAGCACGGTTTTGGTTCTGCTATTAATTTTAATATTTCCGACTTTCTTGTCTTTTGGAACATAATACCATTGGCCGTTATACTCCACGCCAATAATTGGCGTATCCGCCTCTTCTTTCCTTGTTGTCAGGTCAAAAAGAATTGTTTTTGTAAACACGTTGTCTTTTTCGTTACAATCAATTTTTTCCCCCTCTTCATCTCTACATTTTACTAGGATCTTAGTATCACTTTCTGTCTGATACCGTAATACTTCTCCAAGGTAGTAAAGGATTCCCTGAACAGATCTTAAATGGGCTTGCGCCGTAATCTTCCCGTCTTTGACGAAGGAAGCTTTGTCATCGGCATCATCCGGATCCATACCCGATGCGGCCGATTTCTGAGTGCTGCCGGTCTTGTTTTCTTTTTCGCAATCTTCCTGAACGGTGTCCGGTTTCTGACACTTCCCAATACACAAAACTAGAGATTTCTCAATTTTGCACAATTGGTAGTGTATAGGCTCGTCCTCGGGTATTCCGACAAGGCGGAGCCCTGCCTTTTCCGCGTCCACAAATTGTTTGAGTGCGGACGTTTCATCCAGCTTTAGTTTTGGTCCAATCGGTCGCCCGGTCTTCGAGGTCTCAAACCCTATCTCGTCCCCAACTTCTTCGATCCATCTCTGAAATCTCTCGAAATCGACACTGTGATATGGGTTGGGCGCGTTTACCAGTGATCGCTTCGGCTTGGCACGGTCGACCTTATGGATAAATAGATACAGCAATAATTCTGGTGGCCATCTCTGGTTCAAATAGAATTTCAAAACCGATTTTTCGACCGGTGACAAAATGCCTTTCATGAATTCTTGTTTATCCAATATCGCGAGGTCGAAACTCGGGCTTGAAGTCTGAGAGAGCTCAAGTTTCGGAGTCAGCGGAAACGTGTTGCTTGCATCGCCGCCGAAGGGAATTTGTAGGCCGAGGCTTCCGGTTGACTTGAGGGTCAATTTGCCACGCAGTTGCGAGAACGCCGTGAAATGCATTGGGCTGCGGTCTTTGGCGCGCAATATGTTCAAGAGCAGGAGCGAGTTGTTCGTTTCCTCGACGGTCTTGTTGTACTTGACGGCGTGGTCGGCGATGCGCTCGTCGAACGCGCAGGCGGCCAAGGCCGCGCAGAGCAGCGCCGCGCTCAGCAGACGCGCTGCAAGCCGAATTTTCATTTGGTCCTCCCCCAAGGCGCCGTGATTGAAGGTCACGCGCATTCGTTATTTCAACCGGGATTTCCCATTCCACCATTCCTGGACACCATAATTGCTACCATAAGTGGTGATCGCTGGCGAATCATTTCCCGAGCTGGGACAAGCCGGGGTGATTTTGGATCGCCGTCCCGCGGGCCGAGACTCGGCGCGCGCGTTCGCGCGGTAACGCAACAGTTTTTCGCTCTTGGGTTCGTGCCGTTTGCCCGGGCCCGGCCCGAACCCTAGAGCGCCGGCATCTTGAACGGCTGCGCCCGCTCGTAGGCGCGGGCGGCGCGCAGGACGAGGGCGTCGGCGTAGGACGGGCCGACGATCTGCAGGCCGGCCGGCAGGCCCTCGGAGGTCAGGCCGCAGGGGACATTGGCGGCCGGTTGGCGGGTCAGGTTGAAGGGGTAGGAGAACGGCGTCCAGTCGGGCCAGCGCGCCATGCCGCTGCCTCTCGGCACCTCCAGGCCGGCCTCGAAGGCCGGGATCGGCAGGCTCGGGGTCAGCAGCAGGTCGTAAGTCTGGTGGAACAGGTTCATGGCGACGCCCACCGCCTCGCGCAGCTTTACCGCCGCCAGGTAGTCGAGCGCCGAATAGCCCGCGCCCTCGGCGGCGAGCTCCACCAGGCCCGGGTCCATGAGCGCCTTCTGGTCCGCGGTGAAGGCGGCGAGCAAGGCGGCCGCACCGGCGTACCACAGCGTGCGGAAGGCGGCGGCGCAGTCGCCGAGGCCCGGGTCGGCCTCCTCGACCGTGGCGCCGAGCTCCTCGAAGCTTCCGGCCGCCTTGGCGACCAGGGCCGCGATCTCCGGGTCGACCGGGTGGCCGCCGAGGCTCGGGCTGAACCCGATCCGGAGGCCCGCGACGCCGTCGTCCAGGCCGACGGTGTAGTCCGCCGCCGTGCCCGCGCCCTGGGGCGGGAGCGCGTACCAGTCGCGCGGGTCGGGCTCGGAAATGACGCTCAGCAGGATCGCCGCATCGGTTACCGTGCGGGTCATGGGACCGACGTGGGCGAGCGTCCCGAAGGGGCTCGAGGGATAGGCCGGCACCCGGCCGCCGCTCGCCTTGAGGCCGAAGATCCCGGTGAAGCCGGCCGGGATGCGGACCGAGCCGCCGCCGTCGGTGCCGATGGCGAGCGGCCCCATGCCGGCCGCCACCGCCACCGCCGCGCCGCCGCTGGAGCCGCCCGGCGTGCGCTCCGGGTTCCAGGGGTTGCGCGTGATCCCGGTGAGCGGGCTGTCGGTCAGGCCCTTCCAACCGAACTCGGGCGTCGTGGTCTTGCCGATCAGCACCGCGCCGTGCTCGCGCAGGCGCGCGACGCAGGGCGCGTCCTCCTCCCAGGGCTGGTCCTGGTCGACCGTCTTGGAGCCGCGCGGGGTCGACCAGCCCTTGGTCAGCAGGAGGTCCTTGATGGAGGTCGGCACGCCGTCGACGCGGCCGCGCGGCGCCTTGATGCGCCAGCGCTCCTCCGACTCCCGCGCCGCCTTGAGCGCGCGCTCGGCATCGACCAGGCGGAAGGCGTTGAGCTTCCCATCATGGGCCTCGATGCGCGCCAGCGCGGCCTCGGCCGCCTCGACCGGCGAGAGGCTGCCGTCGCGGTAGCCGGCGATCAACTCGGCGGCCGAAAGAAGCGCGATGTCGTCGGACATGAAGGGGGCCCCTGATTCAGACCGGGCCTTGCCGGTGGTGTCTTTCGCTGATTCCTGGCATGGCGAACGGCACTTGTCGAGGCGGAAGCGGCGGCGTTGGCGCGATTGACAGGCCGCGGTTCGCCCTGCCAGCTAGGGGCATGAATCTCGATCGTTCACAGGGAGCCGGGTTGGACCCACGCGCGCGCCGCGCCAGCCTGGCGGCGATCATCGCCAGCACCTTCGGAGTCGGGGTCAACCTCGGGGTCCTGACGCCCCTGGTCGCGCTGATCCTGGAGCGCGACGGCGTCGACGCCACCCTGATCGGCCTCAACGCCGCCATGCCGGCGCTCGCCATGCTGATCTTCGCCGCCTGGATCGTGCGCCTGGCCGGGCGCGTCTCGACGGTCGGTGCGCTGCTCGGTGGGCTCGCCCTGGCGTTGGTCAGCGTGCTGCTGATGCCGCTGTTCCGCGATCTGACCGCCTGGTTCCTGCTGCGCTTCGCAATCGGGCTCAGCCTCAGCCTGCCCTGGGTGATCGGCGAGACCTGGATCAACACCGTGGTGACGGAGAAGGGCCGTGGCCGGGCCTTGGGGTTTTATGCGACCGCGTTTTACGGCGGGCTGGCCTGCGGGCCGTTGGTGGTGCAGGCGATCGGCATCGAGGGCTGGGCGCCGTTCCTGGTCGCGGCCGGCGCCCTGGTTCTCGCCGCGCTGCCGCTGATCGTCGCGCAGCGCCTGGCGCCGGACCTGGCGCCGCGGCTCGAACCGGCGCCGGAGCTCCGGGTCACCCAGGTCGTAAGGGTCGCGCCGCTGATCGTCGGCGGCGCGATCATCGCCGGGCTGACCGAGGCCGCGCTCTACAGCCTGCTGCCGCTCTACGGCCTGCGCAGCGGCATCGGCCAGGCGGCGGCGGTCTGGATGCTGACGGTTTTCGTGATCGGCAGCATTGCGTTCCAGATCCCCATGGGTGTGCTCGCCGACCGCATGGACCGGCGGCGGCTGTTCCTGGCCTGCGTGGCGGCGGCGGCGTTGGGCTGCGCGGTCCTGCCCCTGGTCATCGGCTGGGCGCCAGGATTATGGGTCTTGATGTTTCTTTGGGGCGGGCTGATCGGTAGCTTCTATACCCTCACCTTGGCCCTGCTCGGCCAGCGCTTCGCGACCCGCGACCTGGCGGTCGCCAACGTCGCCTTCATCCTGGCCTACGATTTGGGCGGGGCCGTCGGGCCAGTGCTCGGCGGCGCGGCCCTGGATCTCTGGGGCCCCCAGGGTCTGCCGCTCGCGGTCGGAGGGGCGCTGGCCGCGTTCCTGCTGTTCGCCGCCCTGCGCCGCAACGCTGGGGAGGGGGGCATAAAGGGGGAGGGGGCATGAAATCTGCCCGAGTTTCGTCACCTTTCCATGGCTTGCTATGGCGCCCGGTGAACTGGGTGCGGGTTGCGCGATTCTGGAAAGGCGAAGATGAAACGGTGTAACACACTAATATCGGTGATCTTTCTCTCGGCGTTCCTGGCGGTCGCCGGCGCGTCCACGACGCTGCGCGCGGCGGAGGGCGACCAACTCGGCCGGGCCGAGGACATGGCGCGGGGGGCGATCGAACAATTGATGCGGGCCCTCGAGCTGATGATCGATGCGATCCCGCAGTACGAGATGCCCGAGATCGAGGAGAACGGCGACATCATCATCCGCCGCAAGCGCCGGACGCCGCGCCCCGAGCCCGGCGTCCCGGAGGTCGAGGAAACGACGATCTAGAGCAGATCGGGGTCGATCGGATCGCCGGCGGCGATCCGATCAACCGCGTGAATCTGTTCTACACTCGTGATGGTGACCGGATTAGGAATCGTAGGTGACCAGCGTGGTAATTGGGATGTCGAGCTTGGCGCGCCCATCCAGGAAGGCCAGTTCGATCAGACAGGCGGCGCCCTGGACGTCGGCGCCGGACTGGCTCAGCAGGCGGGCCGCGGCGGCCATGGTGCCGCCGGTGGCCAACAGGTCATCGAGCAGCACCACGCGCTGGCCGGGCTCGATCGCATCGGCCTGAATCTCGATGGTGTCGGTGCCGTACTCCAAGTCGTAGGTGTAAGGCAGGGTCGGGCCCGGAAGCTTGCCCTTTTTGCGCACCATGATGAAGCCCATGCCAAGCTTCAGCGCCACAGGCGCCGCGACCAGAAATCCGCGGGATTCGATTCCGGCCAGGATGTCCGGCTTGTGGGCGGCGACCGCCTTGGCCAGGCGGTCCATGGTGACCTGCCAAGCCTCGGCATGGGCCAACAGGGTGGAGATGTCGTAGAACAGGATGCCCGGCTTGGGAAAGTCCGGGATCGTCCGGATATGGTCCTTGAGGTTCATGTCGCGTCCTGTCGGGCGATGGTCGCGGGGGCCCAGGTTTTTGGCGCGCCCGAAAAAAGGCGAGGCGCCCGCGAGGAGTGTACAAAATGGCCCGGCGGGAGACAACGGGGCCAAGTCGGACTGCGCCGTCGGGGGGCTTGCGCCGGTGGCGCGATTTGAGTGTAACTGGGGTGGCCCTTTCATCGCCGCGCAACGGACCAGGATCCCATGACTCACGTCTTTCACCGCCACACGCGGCAAAGCTATCCGGTGGCGCTGCGCGGCGAGGGCTGCTACGTCATCGACAGCGAGGGCCGGCGCTATCTCGACGCCTCGGGCGGTGCCGCGGTGTCCTGCCTGGGCCACGACCATCCGGCGGTGATCCAGGCGATCAAGGACCAGCTCGACCGCCTGCCCTACGCCCACACCTCGTTCTTCACCAACGAACCCTCGGAGGCCCTGGCCGAGCACCTGATCGCGCGCGCGCCGGCCGGTTTGGGCAAGGTCTATTTCGTCTCCGGCGGCTCGGAGGCCAACGAGACCGCGCTCAAGCTGGCGCGCCAGTACTTCGTCGAGACCGGGCAACCGCGGCGCCACCGCTTCATCGCGCGGCGCCAGAGCTATCACGGCAACACGCTGGGTGTGCTCTCGGTGGGCGGCAACATGGCGCGGCGCGAGATGTTCGAGCCGCTGCTGATGGAGACCAGCCACATCATCCCCTGCTATGCCTATCGCTATAAGCAGCCGGGCGAGAGCGACCAGGCCTTCGGACGGCGCGCCGCCGACGAGTTGGAGACGGAGATTCTGCGTCTCGGTCCCGAGACCGTAGCCGCGTTCATCGCCGAACCCGTGGTCGGCGCGACCTCGGGGGCGGTGCCGCCTGTGCCCGGCTATTTCAAGCGAATCCGCGAGATCTGCGACCAGTACGGCGTGCTGCTGATCCTCGACGAAATCATGTGCGGCATGGGCCGGACCGGGACGCTGTTCGCCTGTGAGCAGGACGGCGTGGCGCCCGACCTATTGACCTGCGCCAAGGGCCTGGGCGCCGGCTACCAGCCCATCGGTGCGACCCTGGTCGCCGAGCGCATCTTCGAGGCGATCGCCTCGGGCAGCGGGTTCTTTCAGCACGGCTTCACCTATATCGGTCATCCGACCGCCTGCGCGGCCGGGCTGGCGGTGCAGCGCACGATCGAGGGCGAGGGCCTGCTGGACCGGGTGCGCGAGCGGGGCGCGACCCTGCGGGCCCGTCTGGAGGCGCGTTTCGGCAACCACCGTCACATCGGCGACATCCGCGGCCGCGGCCTGTTTCTCGGCCTCGAGCTGGTCGCCGAGCGCGCCAGCCGCGCGCCCTTCGATCCGGCACGCAGGGTCTTCGCCCGGGTCCGGGCCGAGGCCATGGCGCGCGGGCTGATGTGCTATCCCGCTGGCGGCACCATCGACGGCAGAACGGGCGATCACGTCCTGCTCGCCCCGCCCTACATCGTCGAGAACGACCAGCTGGACGCGATCGTCGAGCGTCTCGGCGAAGCGGTCGACGCCGCGACCGCCGCGGCGGTCGCCGAGGATCGAGGCGCCCAAAATGCCCTCTAGTTATCCTGCTCACCCAGCGGCCGCTCAAGGCGATCATGCGCAAGACGGGCGAAAATATTGCCGTATGCCTCAAACAGGGTTTCAAGGATACCCTCGAGGGCCTGATCTCCGGGGCGCGCAACATGATCGGCATCGGTGTGGCCACCGCCGCCGCCGGTATCATCGTCGGCACCATTTCCTTGACCGGCATCGGTTTTGTCATGTCCGAGTTCGTCGAATTCATTTCGGGTGGTCAGGTGCTCATCATGCTGATTTTCACCGCCATTCTCAGTCTTATCTTGGGCATGGGGCTGCCGACCACCGCCAACTATATCGTGGTGTCGTCTCTGTTGGCGCCGGTGATCGTTACCGTGGGGGCGCAGAGCGGCCTGATCGTGCCGCTGATCGCGGTCCACATGTTCGTCTTCTACTTCGGCATCCTGGCCGACGACACACCGCCCGTGGCGCTCGCCGCCTTCGCCGCTGCCGCCATATCGGGGGGCGATCCCATCAAGACCGGTATTCAGGGGTTCATGTACGACATCCGCACGGCGATCCTGCCGTTCCTGTTCATCTTCAACACCGAGCTGCTGATGATCGGGGTCGACACCTGGTATCACCTCTTGACCACGATCGTCACCGCGATCGCGGCGATGATGCTGTTTGCCGCCGCCACCCAGGGATTTTTTATCGCCAAATGCCGGATATGGGAGATCCTCGCCCTGTTGCTCATCGCCTTTACGCTGTTCCGGCCGGGGTTCTGGATGGACCAGATCTATCCACCGCTGGAATCAAAATCCGCCAGCGATATATTCGACATTGCCGGGAAGATGCCGGTGGATTCCCAGATCCGCATCCGGATCATGGGCGAGGACATCGAAGGACGCGAGATCGACAAGGTGGTCATGCTGCCGCTCGGCGCGGCAGGCAGCGGCGAGGATCGGTTGTTGGAGCCCGGTCTCGAGTTGCTCATCGAAGACGGCAAGGTCATCGTCGACAACGTCGTCTTCGGCAGCACCGCGGAGCGCCAGAAGATCGACTTCGACTACGAGATCGCCAGCGTCCAGGTCCCGGCAGATCGGCCGCTGAGGCAATTGTTCTACATTCCGGCGCTCCTGCTCTTGGGCCTGATCGTCATGCTTCAGCGCCGGCGTCGTCGCGTCGACGAAGCTGTTGCCGTGCAATCGTGAGGGTTACGATGTTCAAAGACATACTGCTGCCCATCGATCTCGGCGACGTGGACTCCTCGCGCAAGGCGGTCTCGACGGCGATCGAGTTGAGCCGGACCGGGGGCGCCCGGCTTCACCTGCTGTGCGTGGTGCCGGGTTACAGCATGAGCATCGTCTCTCAATATTTTCCCGAAGGCTTCGAGGAGAAGTCACTGACCGAGGCGGCGCAGTAACTCGACGGTTTCATCGCCAAGAACATCCCCTCCGAGATCGTGAGCCGAGCCGTCGTCGCCAACGGCACGGTCTACGAGGAGATCCTCAAGGCCGCGAAGGAGACCAAGTGCGATTTCATCGTCATGGCCTCGCACCGGCCCGAACTCAAGGACTACCTCCTGGGCCCGAACGCGGCACGGGTGGTGCGCCACGCCGAGTGCTCGGTGCTCGTAATCCGCGGGTGATCCGGGCACACCGGTATCCGGGCAAACGCTGGTTTCCGGCCGCCTTGCGCGGCGCGGCCTGGGCGGTGGCGGCGCTGCTGACCGCCTGCGCCGGACCGGGGGCGGCTGGGCCGGGACCACCACCCCAACCAGACCCGATCGCGGTGCCGGCCGGGCCCTACGTCCGGGGCTCGGACCGCGCCGAGCGCGAGGCCGCCTACCTGCTCGACGAGGCGGCCTATGGGCACAACCGGACTCGAACCCGGAAGTGGTACGAGAACGAGCCCGCGCGCCAAACCGCCGCGCTCCCGGCCTTCGAGATTGCCCGCAGCCCGATCACCAACGCTCAATACGCGGCCTTCGTGGCCGCGACCGGACACCGGATTCCGGAGGTCGATCCCGCGACCTGGCGCGGCTATGGGCTGATCCATCCGTACCAACGCACGCGCCGCCACGCCTGGACCGGCGGCGCCTATCCGCCCGGACGCGGCGGCCATCCGGTGGTGCTGGTCTCGCACGGCGATGCGCGCGCCTATGGCACCTGGCTGAGCGAGGTCACCGGACGGCACTGGCGCCTGCCCAGCGAGGCCGAGTGGGAGAAGGCGGCGCGCGGACCCGACGGCCGGCGCTTTCCCTGGGGCCGGGCCTGGCACCCCACGCGGCTGAATAGCCACGATCGCGGGCCCTTCGACACCACTCCCGTGGGCGCCTACCCGGCGGGCGCCAGCCCTTACGGCTTGCTCGACGTCGCCGGCCAGGTCTTCGAATGGACCGCGACGCCGGCGGCCGGGGCCGGCGAACGCTTCATCGTCAAGGGCGGCTCCTGGGACGATTCGGGCTGTGGGGTCTGCCGCCCGGCGGCCCGCCACGGCCGCCCGGCGGCACTCAAGCACATCTTGATCGGGTTTCGGCTGGTCGTCGACTAAAACCATAAATCGATTATGGGCTTTTCTTTACGACCGGTTCGCGGCATTGTGCTACGCCTGTCGCTGGATGCGCTTTCCAGAGGCGCAGTGGGGCCCGAAGCGCGGTGGGGGACGAGTAACAGACCATGCGCAGCGGAGCGGCCGTCGACCCCTACGAGATCCAATACGCCGAGAGCTTCGAGGCACTGTCGACCGAGGCGCTCGAGACCATGGTCGAAGCCGGCCAGGAGGTGATCGAGGTCCACCGGGTGTTGGCCAAAACCAGCGACAACGTGGTCGGCGAACTCCTGCGCGGTCACGAGACGTTTTTCGAGTGGGACCACTATCCCCCCGGCGATGTCTACGACGATGAGTTCCACGGCCAGTACTACTATCACGCCCATCCCCCCGATCAGCGCTTCGAGAACGAGCACGGCCACTTCCACACCTTCATGCGGCCCAAAGGCATGCCCGAGGGGATCAAGCCGGCGCCGGTGCCCGGGTTCAACAAGCCGGACGACCCGGACGACGAGCTCAGCCACCTGATCGCGATCGCCATGACCAAGGAGGGCTTCCCGTTCCGGCTGTTCACGGTCAACCGCTGGGTGACCGGAGAGGTCTGGTACACGGCCGGCGACGTCACGACGCTGCTCGACCGCTTCAAGATCGACCACACGCGGCCGTCCTGGCCGGTCAACCGCTGGGTCACCGGCATGGTGGCGCTGTTCAAGCCGCAGATCGCGGTGCTCGTGGAGGCCCGCGACCGGGCGGTTGCCGACTGGGCCGAGGCCCATCCGGACGTCGACGTCTACGAGGACCGGGAACTGGAGGTCACTTCCTACTTCGACATCTCGGTCGAGGACCACGTGCGGGCCGTGGCGCGGACCTTGACGCGGCGCAAATAGGCGTCTGGCCCGGGAAATTCTCTCGTGTCTTCAAGCGCGATGCGGTCGCGGCGTTAAGCCAAATTTAACCCGCATTAACCGATAATGAGCAGAAATCCCGCGCGCCCGGCCCTGTTGTTGGCGCCGCGCAGCTTTGGGGCCTGTTTCGGGGCCGTCGAGGCGCGGTTCGATAGTTGCAATTTGTCTGTATGAAATGACCAAGAAACCTAGACCTCGAAGCCTGACCCAAGCCGACGTCACGCGCCTGTTGAGCGATTCCTCGCCGCGGACCCGGGCGCGAACCACCGCCAAGATCGCGGCCGAGTTCGATGCCGCCACGTTGAGCGAGGCCGAACGTCGAATCGCCGAGGACATTTTCCGCACCCTGGTCAAGGACACCGAGGTTCTGGTCCGCGAGGCGCTTGCGGCCCACCTCAAATCGACCCCGGAACTGCCCCACGACGTCGCACTCGCCCTGGCGCGCGATGTCGATAGCGTCGCCCTGCCGGTGCTCAAGTTCTCGGAGGTTCTGACCGACGACGACCTGATCGAGATCGTGCGCGGGCAGGAGCCCGCAAAGCAGGTTGCGATCGCCCAGCGCACGGGCGTTTCCGAGGCCGTGTCCGACGCCTTGGTCGACACCGGCAATGAAGTTGCCGTTGCCCATCTGGTTGGAAACGAGGGAGCCGCGTTGAGCGAGGACGCCTTCGAGCGGGTGATCGACAACTACAATGAAAGCACCTCGGTGGCCGACTCCCTGGCGCGCCGGCCGAACCTGCCGCCCGCCATCTCCGAGCGCGTGGTGTCCGCGTTGAGCGAGCGTCTGCAGGCCTATCTCGTTGCCGAGCATGATGTGTCGCCGGATATTGCCAGCACCCTTATCCTGCAGGCCCGCGAGCGCGCGACCGCGACGCTGATCGACTATGGCTCCAATGACGCCGATCTCGAAAGCCTGATCGAACAGCTCGATCGCAAGGAGCGACTGACGCCCTCGCTCCTGCTCCGGGTGCTGTGCGTCGGCGACCTGAACTTCTTCGAGCGGGCCATGTCGAAACTGACCAACCTGCCGCTGCCGAATGTGCGCATCCTGATCCACGACAAGGGCATGCTGGGATTGGAGCCGTTGTACATGCGCGCGGGCCTGCCCCAGGGCCTGTATCCCGCGTTCCGCGCCGCCGTCTCCCTGGTGGTCGAGACCGATTACGACGGTGGCCCGAACGACCGGCGGCGCTATGTCGAGCGGATCATGGAGCGCATGCTGACCAAGTTCGAGGATCCCACCGTGTGTATCGCCCCCGACGACATCGAGTATCTGATGGCGAAACTGCGGCAACTCGCCGCCTGATACCAAGTCTCGTCGATACGGACCCATTTCATGGTGGCGGATCGGCCGTCCCGGTTGGGCGCGGGGCGCGGGCCGCGATGCGGGGCCCCCGGAGTCCAGATGGCGGGCAAGCCGCGCAACGCGGCCGCCCCGAGTCCGGAAGAGGGTTCGCCAGCGAGCGGTCGGTAAGCGCCATCCTGGTGCATAACGGCTAGAATAACAGCGGTATTAACATGGAAAACCAAGATGACGGATCGCCCCGCGCCGGGGCATGCCCCCGCGCGGGGCTCAAACAAATTTCCAGACCTCATGGTACGCAAGCACCGCGTTGAACCTCAACTTCTTCCCTATGGACTCGGGAGGGCTTCGGCCCTCCCTTTTTCTTGAGCAGCGCTCAAATCCGGGAATTGTAGATACTATGCGGCGTTAGCTCGGGCTGCGCCCAGTCCTTGTGCCAGGCGTGAACAGCCTGCGCTAAAGAACGCGCCGCCTCCCGTCTAGCTGACGCGGGCAAACTCGCACTCAAATGTTCCGCCGCTTCGCGCCCGGCGTCTTCAAGGTCCAGGCCACAGTGCACACCATCTCTCAGGCGCCATATACCATCGACCATCACATCCCGGACATCCCGTGCCGCCGCGCGCGATAGGATCAGGTCAAGCGGGTCCGCGCCCGGATCAGCCCATGGCCAAAGAATGCGATCAAGCGAGACGAGGCTGAGATCCGCATTCGCTCCCACGGTCAACTCTCCAAGCTTGCCGGGATAGCCGACAAGATTTGCACCGCCGCGAGTCGCAAGATTAAACGTGGTGCGAAGGGTGCAGCCGGAACCGCCAAGGGTTTCGACTCGGTGAAGATTGGCTGCTAACCGTATTTCGGCGAACATGTCGTCGTCATCCGCGAGCGAGGTTCCGTCCAACCCTATCCCGACTGTCAGGCCTCTTGTCAGAAATGCCGGCAGCGGCGCAATACCGGCGCGGAGCCTTAGATTGGAAGATGCACTGTGGCTAACACCGACACCATGTTGCGCTAAGAACTCGAGATCGGCATCGCTCGTCCAGACCGCATGGGCAATACTCAGTCGCGAAGACAACGCACCGGCCTCGGCCAGAGCGGCGATCCGGGAGCGGCCGAGAGAGCGCGGACCTTCCTGCCGCTCAGCAACGGATTCCAGGGCGTGGGTTTGTATCCGTGTGTCCAGGCTTTTTGCGGCGGTAGCTATTTCTGCAAACCCGTCTATGCCGACCCATTGCGGTCCAGGTGGGCCAAACCAGACGTCGATCTGAGGGGGCGAACGAGTTTCGGCAATCAGGTCTCGGATACAATCGATGTAAGCCGAAATACTCGGTCGTGTGCGGCCAAGAATTTCATCGGCGATCTCTCTCGTCTGCCTCGGCAGGGCCTTCAGAAGCAGTGCATCCTCATTGTCGGCCTGCGCAAGGATGTTTTGCAGGCGAATACCCGGCGCCATGATGGTCCGCAATCCGACAGAACGGTAGCCCCTGATGGATGCGCGCACTCTTTCCGAGAAGAGATCAAGCGATCCGGCCGCGCCGCACATATCGACCGACGTGGTCACGCCCGACCGCAGGAGCGCCGCGCCCGTCAGACACGCCGCGAGCTCCGGCGGAAGCGCCGGAGCGACCCCCATCTCGATAATCCAGGGTTCCAACGCCTGATCTGGGATGCCTCGCTGAACCGAGCCGATGCCAAAGCTGTGGTGATGGGCGTTCACGAAGCCGGGCAGCACCGCAACATCCTCGCCGCCCACCAGCTCTGCCCCAGGATGCGTTTTGCAAAACACATCCCGCGCGCCGGTGGCAACGATCTTACCACCCGATATGAGCAACGCGTTGTCCGGGGCCACGCCCAACCGGGGATCGCAAACAACCCAGCGGCCGGTGACGATAATCTCGACCGCCGGCGCCTCGGTCACGGCTAGCCGACCTCGAATTCAAGCTCGACTGGGATGGCGCCCACGCCATTGACCGGTGTGATATCCTGTGGGCAAGCGATCATCACGGTAATTGACGGCGCAAGCGCTCTAAGCTGGATGTAATCTCCCGGTTTAGAGACCGGCGGTTCCCAGAGATAATCGCCACTCACGGCAATAGGGATGTTCATCCATATGTTGAAGGGGCTGGGCACGTGCACGGGTTTCACGTCAATCGCCGATAGACTCATGCGGAAATTGTCGGCGCAGTTGTCATGGTACCCCGTGCAGCCTAATTGCTCATAGCGTGGCTGGTCGCACGAAGCGATAACGATGTCGTGGACGCCGGGGGAAGTATCTTCGACGATCTCGATCAGCGCACGCCGGCGATTGGTGACCAGTTGGTCCCCCTTACGCACATAGACCCGGCCAAGGGC
>Ga0209980_10000660_pt1 | contig 18973 bp, 17 predicted proteins | sample CR02metaG_FD_183611 | JGI IMG/M metagenome (GOLD analysis project Ga0209980, IMG submission 183611) | Deep subsurface microbial communities from Mariana Trench to uncover new lineages of life (NeLLi) - CR02 metaG (SPAdes) (version 2) | ecosystem: Environmental > Aquatic > Marine > Ocean trench...
TGCAAATTATTTAAGGAAATGTGTCCAGATAATTGCAAAAAAACGATCGGGATAATATTAAAAAAATAAAATGTGGTGCCGAGGGCGAGAATCGAACTCGCACTTCCGAAGAAACCGGATTTTGAATCCGGCGCGTCTACCAATTCCGCCACCCCGGCAATTTTTATCATATTTACATATCAGCCAGACGTTATTGAATCCGGCACGGTCACTCTCGGACGTCCTGTCCTTCGTGACACTCGTGCTTCCTGCACATCGTCTACCAATTCCGCCATCACCTGCTAGCAAGCAGGTGCGCAAGTATATGTAAACTTGGGTCTGGTTAAAACCTCTTTGTTACATCATGATTAGATCAGGATGATCGACTTAATGGCTGTGTTAATAAGCCACTAAATTCTGATAACATCGCGGCCCATGCGACGAGATGAATTTTCCTATCAATTACCTGAGGAGTTGATTGCCCAGTTTCCGACCGAGCAAAGAGGCAGCAGCCGACTGTTGGCGATGGAATGTTATTCCGGAAAACTCTCAGATCTTGAGTTTTCCATGCTGCCTGAGTTGTTACGGGCAGGAGATTTATTGGTCTTTAATGATACCCGGGTGATCCCTGCACGACTGTTTGGTAATAAAGAGACAGGCGGTAAGGTAGAAATCCTGCTGGAGAGAATTCTGAATGATCAGCAAATGCTTGCACAAGTTCGTGCGAGTAAATCACCCAAGCCAGGAAGCGTGATTCATTTGCAGGGTGATATCGACCTTGAGCTGAGGGAACGACAGGATGATATGTTTGTCCTCGATGTCGTAGGAGACATGACTGTCCTGGAAGTGTTGCAGCAGGTAGGGCACATGCCATTGCCGCCTTATATTCAACGCGAAGATAATGTTCAGGACGTGGAACGTTATCAAACGGTTTACGCAAGAATACCAGGTGCCGTTGCTGCCCCCACCGCCGGCTTACATTTCACAGATGACTTAATAGAGGAAATCAAGGGCAAAGGGATTGATTGCGTATTTATCACCTTGCACATCGGTGCTGGGACATTTCAACCGGTTCGTGTGGAAAACATCGAAGATCACAGAATGCATTGTGAATATCTGCAAATATCAGAAAGTGTATGTGAGAAAATCAAGTTGACCCAGACAAGGGGCGGTCGTGTGATTGCTGTCGGTACAACTGCTGTTAGGTGTCTGGAGACGGCAGTGACATGTGAAGAATTAGAAGCTTGCGGTGAATTAAAACCTTACCAGGGAGAAACGGATATTTTCATCTATCCCGGTTATAAATTTAAAGTGGTTGATGCCTTGATCACAAATTTTCATTTATCAGAATCCACTTTATTGATGCTGGTTTCCGCATTTGCCGGACGAGATAATATAATGAGCGCCTATCGTCATGCGATTGATGGACGCTATCGGTTTTTTAGTTATGGCGATGCCATGTTTTTGAATTATGAGGGCAATGATGAGTGAAGTTTAGTCTACTGGCGAAAGAGGGGCAGGCACGACGAGCGAAAATAAGTTTTCCTCGTGGCGATATTGAGACGCCTGTTTTTATGCCTGTGGGGACCTATGGCACCGTGAAGGCGATGACTCCTGAGGAATTGCGGGAACTCGGCAGTGAGATAATTTTAGGGAATACCTTTCACCTGATGTTGCGACCGGGAACGGAGATCATCAAACAGCAAGGCGGCCTGCATCAATTTATGAATTGGCCCTGGCCAATCTTGACCGACTCCGGCGGGTTTCAGGTATTTAGTCTGGCCGAAAGACGAAAAATTACTGAACAAGGCGTTCATTTCAGATCTCCTGTCAATGGTGATGCTGTTTTTCTTGGACCTGAAGAAGCGATTCAGGTGCAGCATGATCTGGGTTCGGATATCGTCATGATCTTTGATGATTGCACGCCTTTTCCGGCCACGGAAGAAGAGACACAAGCTTCCATGGAGTTATCACTGCGTTGGGCAGAACGTTCAAAGGCCGCACATGGTGAAAATGAATCAGCATTATTTGGTATTGTTCAGGGCGGGATGTTTCCTGAATTGCGAGAGGCATCAATAAAGGGCTTGCTAGATATAAATTTCGATGGTTATGCCATTGGTGGACTCTCTGTTGGGGAGCCACGGGGGAAAATGCTAGAGATGCTTTCTGGTGTCACCCCTCAATTGCCAGTAGATAAGCCACGCTATCTCATGGGGGTCGGTACACCGGAGGAAATTGTCGATGCCGTTTGTCGCGGTATAGACATGTTCGACTGTGTGATGCCAACGCGTAATGCGAGGAATGGTCATTTGTTTACAACGACGGGTTCAGTGCGGCTCCGTAACGCAGTAAATAGGAACAGTAGCGAGCCAGTGGATAAAGAATGTGGCTGTTATACCTGTCAGAATTACACCCGGGCTTATTTGTACCATCTCGATAAAACCAATGAGATTCTGGGTGCACGTCTGAACACGATTCATAACCTGCATTACTACCAAACATTGATGCAAGGTTTACGTACCGCGATCAGCAATCAGACATTAGGCGATTTTGTATTGGATTTTTACGCAAAACGCACTAAATCCACGCGCACTGTGGCATAATAGCCCGCTTTAATTTTTGGGTAGTCAATAAATATTGGAAACATTTGGAAATGCTGAATTTTTTCATCAATAGTGCATGGGCTGCTGATACGCCTCAACAAAGTGGCGTCATGGGTTTGTTACCGTTATTTATTCTCTTTGCTGTTTTTTGGTTCTTTCTTATTAGACCACAAATGAAGCAGGCAAAAGAGCACAAGACAATGGTTGAGTCGCTTACCAAAGGTGATGAAGTTGTCACCACAGGCGGCTTACTTGGCAAAATAAAAGAAGTTGGTGACAATTTTATCGTGCTTGAAATTGCCAAAGAGGTTCAGGTCAAAGTACAAAAACATGCCATCTCGGCAACCATGCCCAAGGGCACGATTAAAACACTTTAGACAAAAACCAGAATAGATAGCCAGAACAGATAAATTATATGAACCGTTATTCTTCATGGAAATATATTCTTATCCTTATTGTAGTGGTAGTGGGGATTATCTATGCTTTGCCGAATTTATATGGCAGTGCCCCTGCATTACAAATATCGGCCTCAAGTGCCGCGGCAGAGGTCAGTGAACTGACTGAGTTGCAAGTAAACATTGCATTGGACGATGCGAATATCGAATCGGTATCAATGGAACTGGGTGATGGCAGACTGACCATCAAGTTTGCAGATGAGGAAACCCAGTTGCGTGCGAAGGATGTTTTGCAAGAGGCGCTCGGTAGATCACACGTGATTGCACTGAATCTTGCACCTAACACTCCGTATTGGCTAAGAAACCTGGGTGCCGAGCCTATGTTTCTTGGTCTTGATCTCAGAGGTGGTGTTCACTTTCTGATGGAGGTGGACATGGAAGCCGCCGTTAAAACATCAGAGGAACGTTATGTGTCAGATATACGCACTCTCCTGCGTGAAAACAAGGTGCGTTATAAAACCATTACCCGCAATGATGAGGGTGGTTTATTGGTCAGGTATCGTGATGCAGTACAAAGAGTCGATGGTGAAAGACTGATCAAGGATAATTTCCGCGATCTGGATGTGATTGACACCAAAACAGAAGCACCGGAAACCAGACTGATTTTAAATCCGAATGTTGTGAAAGAAACACAGAAGAACGCCTTACAACAAAACATTACCACACTGAGAAAGCGCGTGAATGAATTAGGTGTTGCTGAGCCTGTGATCCAGCAACAGGGCCTAAAACGTATTGTCGTGCAATTGCCAGGCGTGCAGGATACGGCACGGGCAAAGGAAATTCTTGGCGCAACAGCGACACTGGAGTTTCGTCTGGTTGATGACGACCACTCAGTTCAGGATGCTATCGATGGCCCAGTCCCTGCAGGTTCGCGTCTTTACAATAATAGAAGCGGTGGTCAGATCCTTTTGAAAAAGCGTGTGATGTTAACCGGTGATTATATTATTGATGCAGCTTCCGGTATCGACCAACAATCCGGTGGGCCTGATGTTTCCATTACGCTGGATGGAAAAGGTGCCAAAGCAATGAGTAATGCAACACGCGATAATGTCGGTAGGCGCATGGCAGTTGTCTTTATCGAAACCAAAACAGAGACCGTGGAAGAAGACGGCGAAATGGTTAAGAAAAAGCGAAAGATCGAGGAAGTCATCAACGCTGCGACAATTCGCGAACAATTGGGGAAACGGTTCCATATCACCGGCCTAGGTTCCACGATGGAAGCACGTAACCTGGCCCTGTTACTAAGAGCTGGTGCCTTGGCGGCACCCATCGAAATTGTTGAAGAACGCACCGTTGGGCCGAGCCTGGGTAAAGACAATATTGCCAAAGGTTTTGACTCGGTGGCAATCGGTTTTATCCTGGTGCTGATCTTCATGGCGATTTACTACCGGGTGTACGGCTTGTTTGCTGATGTCGCACTTACCCTGAACCTGGTACTGATCGTCTCCCTATTGTCCTTATTACAGGCAACACTGACATTGCCGGGTATTGCCGGGATTGTGTTGACAGTAGGTATGGCTGTGGATGCCAATGTACTTATCTTTGAACGTATCCGCGAGGAAATTCGTAATGGAAATTCCCCACAAGCAAGTATACATGCAGGCTATGAAAAAGCGTTTTCAACAATACTGGATGCCAATATTACGACCTTGATTGCGGCACTGGTATTGTTCAGCTTTGGAGCAGGTCCAATTAAAGGTTTTGCAGTGACATTATCTTTAGGCATCATGTGCTCCATGTTTACCGCTATCATGGTGACACGCGCATTGGTCAATCTGACTTACGGTGGACGTAAGTTGGACAAACTAAGAATTTAATTGCTGCCAGTCTACACATAGTGAAATTACGAGAATGAAACTTATTAAAGAAGATTTAAATATCGATTTTATGGGCAAGCGTAAACTTGCTGCGTTTTTTTCTATCACCCTGATGGTTGCCTCTATTGCTTCCCTTGTTATTCAGGGCTTGAATTTCGGGGTTGATTTCACTGGCGGAACATTGGTCGAAGTTGGATATGCACAGCCAGTTGAACTTGAAAGCATTCGCAGCGCATTGGCTTCTTCTGAATTTGGTGAAGCAACGGTTCAGTCCTTTGGCAGAGCCAGCGATGTGTTGATTCGTATAGCGCCAAAACAAGGTTCGAACACGGCGGATATCAGTGGCGCGATTCTTGAGTTATTGCAAGCCGGCGATCAGTCAGTAGAAATGCGACGCGTCGAATTTGTTGGACCACAGGTTGGAGAAGAATTAACGGAAGATGGTGGCCTGGCTATGTTATACGCCTTATTAGGCATTCTCATTTATGTCGCGTTGCGTTTCCAGATGCGTTTTTCTGTCGGGGCAATCGCTGCGCTGGTGCATGATGTCGTGATTACCATTGGGATATTTTCAGTCACCCAGATGGATTTTGACTTGACTGTCTTGGCCGCATTATTGGCAGTAATAGGTTATTCACTAAATGATACGATTGTTGTATTTGACCGAATTCGTGAAAATTTTCATAAAATGCGCAAAGTGGCCCCAATTGAAGTCATGAATACCTCATTAAATCAGACCTTGAGTCGTACCATCATGACCTCTGTCACAACATTGCTTGTGCTGACAGCCCTGTTTCTTGTCGGTGGTAAAATCATACATGGTTTTTCAACTGCATTGATTATTGGTGTATTGATTGGTACCTATTCATCTATATTTGTTGCAAGCCCGGTGACTTTGGCACTAGGCATTACTAAAGAAGATTTAATGCCCGTTGAGAAAGAAGGCGCAGACCAGGAAAGCCGTATTTAGCTGTAAATTTTTGCATAGGGGCTGTGCAGATGAAGATCATTGCTGATCAACAAATTTTCTATGTAGCTCAGGCATTTTCCGAATTCGCAGAAGTGACGCTTTGTAATGGTCGCGAAATCACAGCCGAAAGCATCCATGAAGCTGATGTTCTGCTGGTTCGATCGGTCACCCTCATCAATGCGGATTTGTTGGAAGGCAGCCAGGTTAAGTTTGTTGCCTCAGCTACCAGCGGTCAAAATCATATCGATAGTGATTACCTACAGCGAAACAACATCGGTTTTGCCGATGCGAAGGGAAGTAATGCAAGGTCTGTTGCTGAATATGTCCTCAGTAGTCTTTTTGTACTGGCAGATCAACACGATTTTAAACTCAAAGAAAAAACAGTGGGCATCATTGGCTGTGGTGAGGTGGGATCACGTGTCGTAGATATGCTTGAGGCGATGGGTGTTCAGACCATTATGAATGATCCGCCGCTTAAGGATGCCATTGGAAATAATGCAGGCATTGGCGATCAATATCGTGATCTACAGGAGGTTCTCTTAGCAGATATTGTTACCTTGCATGTGCCTTTAACAGAAGATGGTTCTTATCCCACACAACAGATGGTCAATTCAGGTTTTCTGGATAAATTAAATGACGATGTGATTTTGTTAAATACTTCACGCGGTAGTGTCATTGATGAAATGGCATTAAGAGCCCATATAGAAAGTCATCACAATATGAAAGTTGTACTGGATGTCTGGGAAAATGAACCGGACATTGATACAGATTTGCTCACACATACTTCCATTGGCACACCCCACATCGCCGGTTACAGCATAGATGCAAAACTCAGGGCGACAGAGATGATTTTTCGATCTATGTGTGAATTCTTTAAACTTGATGCTGCATGGCAAGCGGCGACAGAGTTGCCCGATGAGAATATGCCTGAATTAAATCTGAATGCTGACGTAGACGACGAAGATGCAATACAAATAGCGGTACTTGCGAGTTATGATGTCAGGGGTGACAGTGAAGCATTGAGATGTTTGCCTGAAATTAATATTGAACAACGCGGTCGTTACTTTGATGAACTAAGGAAAAATTATCCTGTGAGAAGAGAATTTACAGCGACCGCGATCAGGTTACCTGAGGATAAGAAAACTCTGGCTAAAAAATTGAGACAGATGGGATTTATTGTGAAGCCATCGACATGAAAATCAGACCAGAAGAAATAAAACCCAAAAAAATACGATTTGGTTTTTTAGTCTCTGGTCGCGGCAGTAACATGCTGGCTATTATCGATAATTGCAAAGCTGGAAAACTCAATGCGGAGCCTGTTGTGGTTATCAGCAATAATGCAGATGCTGGTGCACTTGAATACGCGCGTGAAGCGGGGATCCCTGCGTTTCACCTCAGTATAAACACACATGCAGACTCATCAAGACTCGATGATGAGATCACGAATACATTAAAATCCCATGAAGTAGATTGGCTGATACTTGCAGGCTATATGAAAAAGATTGGGCCACGATTACTTGGAGAATTTCGGAGCAAGATATTCAATATTCACCCATCTTTATTGCCCAGACACGGTGGTCAGGGGATGTATGGACTTCATGTGCATGAAGCGGTACTTGCATCGGGGGAGTCTGAAACTGGCGTCACGATCCACATGGTGGATGGTGAATATGATCAGGGAAAAATTCTGGCACAGGAAAAGGTTTCTGTTGAAGTGGATGACGACCCGGCAACATTGGCGGCGAGGGTATTGAAGCTTGAGCATGAGCTTTATTCAGAGACTTTGCAGAGGGTTATTGATGGGAAGATTAGTTTGTAGTTTTTTTTATTTCGCTTGATAGCGAGTACCTTTTCTTTGCGCGGCCAAAGAAAAGGTACTCGCCAGCGGGCGAAACCAATATTAAACACTTATAGAAGTGTGCAAGATCCCTCTCTTCGGTTCGGGATGACAAATATATAATATCTAAGCGTAGATACCTTTTCCCCATTTGTCATTTGACATATAGTACTATAATAGTACCATACATTTATGCCAAGGAAGATACGTGAGTTAATCTCAATGTTGGAAAAAGCTGGATTCTCTAATAGAGGAGGAAAAGGCAGCCATCGGAATTTTCTCCATACTTCAGGGATAAAGATAACTATTTCCGGGAAGCTCGGTGACGATGCACTCAAGTACCAGGAGAAGGAAGTTAAGTCAAAAATCACAGAGGTCAAAAAATGAAAGTCGCAGATAAATATATAAAACTGGTTGAATGGTCCGAAGAAGATCAGTGTTATGTAGGATCGTCTCCAGGATTTATCGGCCCCTGTTGTCATGGTAAAGATGAAACCAGGGTTTATAAACAGCTTTGTAGCATTGTCGAAGAATGGGTCGATATTCATCAACAGGAAGGACTTCCCTTGCCTGAGTCACTTACTAGTAAATCATTTTCAGGTAAATTTGTTATTCGTGTAGGTAAAGATTTGCATAAAGCATTGGCGATTAAAGCGGCAGCGTCTGGTAAAAGCCTTAACAATCTTTGTACGAATCTGCTTCAAAGTTCTGTTACAGGGCAGGGTTGAGAAGGTAAATCGAGACGGATGACTGAAAAGCGGCGCAGAGATAAGCGAAGGGATCCCCCATTATGTCTTACTGGATTTATTTTGATGAGTAGCGCAAAAATCACAGGGATGTGATTTTTAGTCCACCGGATCAGGGATGAGTCCTGTGGACGGCGCGTTAATCATTGAAGTAAATTCAGGAACCCGCAGGGGAAGACATTAGGGAAAGGTTTTCTTCGTACCTTCTTTTTGAAAAGAAGGTACTCGCCGTGCAGGGCGAAACCATTACTAAATAAAGAAACTCTTGATTAACAGGAATACAAGATTTCTCGCCGAGGGGGCTCGAAATGACAAACCACCGAATCTACTCAATTACCTGTCATCTGGACTGAAATTCTCCCAATTCCTTGTTTTTAAAAACTTCATCATAGTTAAACACCTCCCCATTCATGGTGATATAAACACCATTTGAAAGTGTCTGAACTGCAGCAATGGCGCAACCCAGATTAAATAAGGCGTCAGAATTTTTGTATTGGTAAGGAACCATTGCACCTAGTAAAACGATAGTCTTGTCTTTAATCCCGGCAGCCAGCACCTGACTGGTCTCAACCATGGTATCGGTCCCATGCGTGATAACAATACGAGATTCATCACAGGCAAGGCAGGATGCCAGGATTTGCTGTCTGTCATTATCGTCCATATCCAGACTATCTTTTAACATCACCGTTTCCAGTGAAATATCCAGTTTAGCTCTGCCCTGGGCCAGCATGTCCTCGATGCAAGATTGAGTGAATATCAACTCGCCATCAATTTCATTATATTGCTTGTCAATGGTGCCACCGGTAATTAGTAGTTTTATTGTCATCGGCTTGTGCGAACTCATAGTGTATTGTTGAAAGGAAAATTGACTGTATTCTATTATCGAAGAACGGGCAATTGATTGATGAAACGTTTTATTGTCAAAGCAGGTTGACTCAGTTACGACAGTCAATGAGAATCACGGGCTCGTTTATTCAGTTATGTTTATATGGGTTCATCTGTCTGGGGAAGGTGGGAATACGCTGTGCTGCAACAATACAAAATATTCTGCATGAAATATTTCCATTCGAATTATATATATAGAATTATTCATAGTAATCATTTATGGAAAAATCATGATTCATTTTATTAAGAACAGTTATCGTAGTTTGGTGCTCAACCATCCTGTATTTACCCTACTATTGTTACTGGCTGTGTTCGCTTTTTTTATCTCACATGCAAAAGATTTCAAGCTGGATGCCTCTGCCGATGCCCTGTTGTTGGAGAATGATGAGGATCTCAAAATCTTTCGTGATCTCAATGAACGCTATGCTACCAAGGATTTTCTTTTCGTCACTTTCACTCCCAACCAGGATTTGTTTTCTGACAGTTCCCTACACATCATTGCCAGTTTAAGGGATGAGCTGAAACAACTGGAATTAACCGATTCCATTGTTACCTTGCTGGATGTACCGCTAGTGAAACAAATCAAAGGATCATTGTCAGAAGTGACCAACAATTACAGGACACTGGAGTCTGATGATGTTGACAAGGTAAAGGCCAAAGCTGAGTTACTTTCAAGTCCGATATACAAGGAACTAATCATCAGCCTTGATGGAAATACCACTGCCTTGCAGGTCAATCTGAAAGGGAATAACACATTCCGGGAATTACTTCACAAAAGAAATGCACTGTTGCTTAGACAAGAGGAGGGAATATTGACCTCTGATGAGAGCAAGCAGTTGGAGGAAGTTTCTGACGCGTTTGCATTGCTAAAAAATGAAATTAATCAAAAGGATCATCAAAATATTCTCAATATTCGCGCGATCATGAAGAAATATGAGCAGTTTGGAGCACTGCATCTCGGCGGTGTCACCATGATCACGGACGACATGGTCAGCTTTATCAAGAATGATCTGCTTGTCTTTGGTATTGGTGTATTCGTATTTCTTGTTGTCATGTTGAGTATCATCTTTCGCAAGCCTAGATGGGTGATACTGCCGTTATTAAGTTGTGCCTTTGCCGGGGCGTTGATGATAGGGTTGCTCGGATTGGTCGGGTGGAATGTGACTGTCATTTCCTCCAATTTTATTTCTTTAATGTTGATCATTACCATGTCGATGAATGTTCATCTGGTGGTGCGTTATCGACAGCTACGCAACGATTTGCCAGATTTGAATCAGCAGGATTTGGTTATGGAGATGGCAAGCAAAATGGTTTGGCCTTGTCTTTATACTGCGTTGACGACGATTATGGCTTTTGGCTCATTAGTGGTGAGTGGTATCAAACCTGTCATAGATTTTGGCTGGATGATGACGATTGGTCTGACAGTCACGTTTGTCACGACTTTTTTGTTGTTTCCTGCTTTGTTGGTGCTGATGAAAAAGCCTGAGCTTGAGCAGGACAAACTTGATGGTTTTCAGATGATGCATACCTTGTCCGTATTTACAGTGAATCATGGGAATAAGATTTTATTGTTATCTGTTGTGTTGGTGATGGTCAGTGGTATAGGGATTTCAAAACTCGAAGTAGAGAACAGCTTCATCGATTACTTCAGTAAGGACACTGAAATTTATCGTGGACTTAAACTGATCGATGACAAGCTGGGGGGGACGACTTCTCTTGATATCATACTTAAATTTGAAGAGGAGCCTGAAGAAGAGTTATCAGGTGATCTCGCAGATGAGGAAGATGATTTCAATTTTGATTTCGGTGGTGGGGCAGAGGGGGACCCCGCTGATTACTGGTTTACGCCAGACAAGTTGGATGACGTGAAGAAAATCCACGATTATCTGGAAGGATTGCCTGCTGTCGGCAAGGTGCTCTCGCTCGCTTCCCTTATTCGTGTTGGAGAAGATGTAAATCAGGGCGAATTTGATGCGTTTGAACTGGCGATAGTCTACAAACGCATGCCCGAAGATCTAAAGTCCAGCATGATCGATCCCTATATCTCAATTGAGGATAACGAAGCGCGGATTAATCTGCGAATTCTGGATTCTCTCGAGAATCTACGCCGTAAGGAATTACTCGAGCAGATACATTCTGATCTTACCGGCAAATTGGGTTTCTCTGAAGACCGAATTGCCATCTCCGGACTACTGGTGCTTTATAACAATATGTTGCAGAGCTTATTTAAATCACAAATCCTTACGCTGGGTGTTGTCATGGTAGGTATTGCTTTGATGTTACTGGTACTTTTTCGCTCAGTCCCATTGGCAATCATAGGTATAATTCCAAATATTCTGGCGGCAGGCATTATTCTGGGTTTGATGGGATGGTTTCGCATTCCTCTGGATATGATGACGATTACCATCGCAGCAATAACAATTGGCATTGCAGTGGATAATTCTATCCATTACATCTATAGATTCCGGGAAGAATTTGCCAGGAAGCAAGACTACATAGAGACATTACACTACTGTCACGCCAATATTGGTAAGGCTGTTTTCTATACTGCAGTCACCATCATTGTAGGGTTTTCCATACTCGTGATGTCTAATTTTATACCAACCATCTATTTTGGCCTATTGACAGCATTTGCCATGTTGGTGGCCTTTTTTGCAGCATTGACCTTGCTGCCAAAATTGATATTAATCTGGGAACCTTTTACACCACAAAAATAAATATATGATTAACAATAGGTTACCTGGGTTTTACGGGTGTATCCTAGTCCGCCGAGGCAAAAAGATTGTTAATTGCCCTGTTTGTGCGGAAACCTTTTACTTGTGAGTGGAACTAATTAGAATATACCCCATGTGTTGAGTGACAGTCGCCAACCAGATCATGGGTATTGGATATTCAGAATACAAGATCATTGCGGGGGGAGCCCCGTGCTTAATTGGGGAAAAGAGCAGAGAAGACATAATGAAAAAAATAATATTATTGATTAGTTGTTTGTGGTCAGTCCTTCTATTCAGTTCAGCACAGGCAACAGTGCAGACTGCCGGAGAGGTTGTGATGAATACGGCGAATGAGGTACTTGCACGAGTGACATCTGAACGAGAAGCGATTGATGCTGACCCTGGCAGGATTTACCATTTGGTGAATGATATCGTCATTCCTCATTTTGATTTTGTCAGTATGTCGAAATGGGTATTGGGTAAAAAGAGTTGGCATGGTGCCTCAGAAAGCCAGCGAGAACTATTTATAGGTGAGTTCAGGACTTTGCTAGTGCGCACTTATGCCAAGGCCTTGCTGGAATACGCACAACAAGAAATAGAATATTTGCCAGAAGAGAGCAATCCCAATTCAAATCTGGTCGTGATAAAAACAAAAATCCAACAGTCGGGGACAAGCGCAGTGCCTATCGACTACCGTATGCATCTTAGCGGTGGTGAATGGAAGGTCGTTGATATTGTCGTGGATGGCGTGAGTCTGATTTTGACCTATCGTGGTTCATTTGCGTCAGAAATCAGAAAAAATGGTCTTGATGCCCTGATACGCAAGTTATCACAACGTAACGATGCAATGGTTAACGCTGTGGTCAAGGCTGATCCTCACTGATATTTTCAACCATTGGTGTCTAACATCACATGAGTGGTGTTCAAGGTTTAACAGGCTGTTAGAGTTTATCTTGGGTATAAATCATGTAAACTGCCCTGCTTTTTATTAAGTAAAGTTGCCAGAAAAAAATAAACAGGAAAGCAGTGAGATTTCCTGTTTATTTATTTTTGTCGGATTTTGTCAGGAGTTAAGCATGCGTGTTGAAGAAATCAAGGATAAGATCGAGCAAGGTATTGCTGGATGTGAGGTATTTGTTGACGGAGACGGTCGTCATTTTCAGGCAATCATTGTGAGTGATGCGTTCTCAGGTAAAAATATGGTGCAGCAGCATCAACTGGTTTATCAGACTCTGGGCGATAAGGTTGGAGGAGAAGAGTTACACGCCTTGTCAATAAGCACCTATACAAATGAAGAATGGCAACAACAGAAAAAATTTCAGGGAAATAAATAGGCTGAATTGATACAAAAACGATGGATAAGTTAATTATAAAAGGTGGAAGACCACTAGAAGGGGAAATAAGCATTTCGGGAGCAAAGAATGCGGCCTTACCTATTTTGGCTGCCACGTTGCTGGCAGATGACCCTGTTAATATCAGTAATGTGCCGCATCTGCACGATGTAACAACGACAATAGGTTTACTGGCTCGTATGGGCTCAGAATTGACCATTGACGAGCGAATGAATCTGGAAGTCAATAGTACCAATATCAAGGAATTTTCCGCACCCTATGAATTGGTGAAAACCATGCGCTCCTCAATATTAGTGTTGGGGCCACTATTGGCGAAATACGGTAAAGCCGATGTTTCCTTACCTGGGGGGTGTGCCATTGGTTCCAGACCTGTGAATATACACTTGCAGGGTTTGCAATCCATGGGCGCAAATATCCGGGTCGAAGGCGGCTATATTCGTGCGACTGCGAAAAGATTGAAAGGGGTTCATCTGACAATGGACATTGTCACTGTGACTGGCACAGAAAATTTGATGATGGCAGCGACGCTAGCTGAAGGTAAAACTGTATTGGAGAATGCTGCCCGTGAGCCTGAAGTATCTGATCTGGCAAATTGTCTTATCAGTATGGGTGCAAAAATTAAAGGGGCAGGAACCGATAGAATAGAAATTGAAGGTGTGGAAACACTCTCTGGAACCGATTACAAGATTATGCCAGACAGGATCGAAACGGGAACCTATCTGGTGGCAGCCGCCATGACCGGAGGGAAGATCAAATTAAAAGATACTAAACCCGAAATACTTGATGCTGTCCTTACAAAATTAACAGAAGCAGGGGCCAGTATTGAAACAGACGAAAATACCATCTCGCTGGACATGAAGGGGCAGAGACCCAGGGCGGTTGATATTCATACGGTGCCATTCCCGGGGTTTCCCACTGATATGCAGGCGCAATTTACAGCCATGAATTGTATTGCAACAGGCAGTGGTGCGATTACTGAATCAGTTTTTGAAAATCGTTTTATGCATGTACAGGAGTTACAGAGGATGGGGGCCAACCTGAAGCTGGAAGGCAATACAGCAATCAGTACAGGGGTTAATGGTCTCACGGGTGCGCCGGTCATGGCCACTGATCTTCGCGCATCGGCCAGTCTTGTTTTGGCAGGCCTAGTCGCAAAAGGAGACACGGTTGTTGATCGTATTTACCATATAGACAGGGGTTATGAAACAATCGAAGAAAAGCTGACCCAGCTTGGTGCCCATATACGCAGGGTAGCCTAGTTTTTTCCAGTTACATGTTTAAATCAGGAAGTTTTGCCAATGTCCGGTAACATAACAATCGCTATCTCAAAAGGGCGCATATTCAAAGATGCGCTGCCGCTGCTGGCCGCGCTGGATATTTATCCGGTTGAAGCACCGGAAACAACGCGCAAGTTGATTCTTGAAACAAATCGGTCTGATGTAAAGATAATTATCGTTCGTACAACAGACGTCCCCACCTACGTGGAATATGGTGCAGCAGATATTGGTATTGCGGGAAAGGATGTCTTGCTGGAATACAATGGTAATGGCTTGGGGGGCAATGGACTATATGAGCTGCTTGATCTGAAAATCGCACAATGCAGGATGGTTGTTGCAGAGCCTGAAAAAGTAGAGTTCAGGGAAATAAAGCCAGGGGAAACTAGGAACAGGGAGAACGGTGGCAGAAAAAGGGTTGCCACCAAGTACGTTAACATCGCGCGCAATTATTTTGCCAGTCAGGGTAAACAGGTCGAAATTATAAAATTATATGGGTCCATGGAGCTTGCTCCGGTACTCGGTCTGGCCGATCAGATTGTTGATCTGGTTGATACAGGGGATACCTTGAAAGCCAATGGTCTTGTTGAAGTTGAAACTATTACAGATATCAGTTCCAGATTAATCGTGAATAAAGGCGCAATGAAGATGAAAAACGATCTCATTAAACCAATGATAGAAAAGCTGACTGAGGTTCTAGAAGCAAAGTGAAGCTCAGGCGATTAAATAGTTCTGATGCAGCTTTCAAAGAACAGTTGGAATCGTTGCTTGCCAATACAGATGAGCCTACTGCAGAAATCAGCCGAGCTGTCGAGTCTATTCTGGCTGATATCAAAACACGAGGTGATGCGGCACTACTGGAATATACCAATCGTTTTGATGATCGTGATGCAAGCATCGAAGATCTTGAAATACCTGTTGCAGAACTTAAAAAAGCTTTGGGGACTATCCCTGCCGAACTTCGCAAGGGACTGGAACATGCAGCAAGCAGAGTGCGCGATTATCATGAAAGACAGAAATTGGAATCATGGTCATACAAAGACAAGGAAGGAAATACACTCGGGCAACAAATTACGCCGTTGGATAGGGTTGGATTATATGTCCCTGGCGGAAAGGCGGCATACCCTACATCTGTCCTCATGAATACGATTCCAGCACATGTCGCAGGTGTTCCTGAAATTATCATGGTCGTCCCCACCCCAAAGGGTGAGGCTAACCAGATGGTCCTGGCAGCAGCAGCAATTTCAGGTGTGAATCAAGTCTTCTCAGTTGGCGGAGCACAGGCGATTGCTGCACTGGCTTATGGAACTGCATCCATACACAGGGTCGATAAAATTGTTGGTCCGGGAAATATTTATGTAGCGACCGCCAAGAGGCGGGTTTTTGGTATCGTGGGGATCGATATGATCGCGGGTCCCTCGGAAGTTGTTGTGGTCAGCGATGGTGAGAGTAATCCGGATTGGGTGGCAATGGATTTGTTCGCACAGGCGGAGCATGACGAAGAGGCCTGTTCCATTCTGATTTGTCCAGAAGTTGAGTTTCTAGATGCCGTTGAAGAAAGTATTAGTCGACTATTGCCGGAGATGGAAAGAAAAGACATTATCAGAAGTTCGCTTGATAAAAATGGTGCCTTGATCCTCGTTGAAGATATTGACGAAGCGATTGATCTGGTCAATCAGATTGCGCCGGAACATCTTGAACTCTCTGTTGCTGCCCCCGAGCCACTGTTGCCTAAAATTCGTCACGCAGGCGCTATCTTTATGGGGCATTATGCGGCAGAGGTCTTGGGTGATTATTGTGCGGGACCAAATCACGTCTTACCGACGGCACGTACCGCCAGATTCTCCTCTCCATTAGGGGTGTATGATTTCCAGAAACGATCATCAGTCATCATGTGCACAGAGCAATCTGCATCAACACTGGCATTAACAGCTTCAGTGCTTGCACATGGTGAAGGTCTGACCGCACACGCGCGCGCTGCAGAATATCGGATCAGCTCCTGATTTAATAGCCTAAGCGCGATTCAACATGGGCACAAATCACAAGCCTTCTGCAGAAGAGAGATTGCAGCAATGGATTAAACCAGAGTTGCTTGAGGCTAGTGCTTATCACGTACCTGATGCAGATGGGTTCATCAAACTGGATGCTATGGAAAACCCGTACTTATTGCCCGATGAGTTACGGGACAAAATGCTGGATGTAATTACGGGAGCCGAGATCAATCGTTATCCTGATCCTGATGCCAGTAAGCTGAAGCAAAGCTTGCGAGAGATCATGGATATTCCGGAAGATATGGCGATCATATTGGGTAATGGGTCAGATGAGTTAATTCAGATCATTGCATTGGCTGTCGCACATTCAGGCAAGACCATTATGGCTCCCCAACCTGGATTTGTGATGTATAAAATTATTGCCGACACCATCGGTGCCAGGTTTATTGGTGTAGATTTAAATCGCGATGATTTTTCTCTGGATAGTGAAGCCATGTTGTCTGCCATAAATCAGTACCAACCAGCGGTCGTGTTTCTGGCGTATCCAAATAATCCAACGGGAAATTTATTCGACGAAAATACCATCAGTGAAATTATTAATGCAGCCCCCGGGCTTGTGGTGCTGGATGAAGCCTATTCCTCTTTTTCTGAAAAATCATTTATGCAGCGACTTGGGGCGTTTGATAATCTTCTGGTGATGCGAACACTCTCCAAATCTGGTCTAGCAGGATTACGTCTTGGCATTCTCATCGGGCCTGCATTATGGTTAGACCAACTGGATAAATTACGTTTACCTTACAATATCAATACGCTTTCACAGAAGTTGGCAGAATTAATACTGTCTCGTTATGACATTCTGCAACAACAGGCTGCAATAATCCGCTCTAATCGATCAAAACTATTTAAACAATTACAGGGAATAGAAGGTGTTTCCCCCTGGCATAGTTCTGCTAATTTTATTTTGTTTAAAATGACGAATACTTCAGCAGATGTCATATCTGCCGCATTAATCGAACAGGGAATTCTGATCAAAAATGTTTCTGGTGATTTTCCCGCATTAAAAGATTGTTTGCGTGTGACTGTTGGGACAGTAGATGAAAATGAAGCTTTTATTGCTGCATTAGAGCTAGCGGTATCAAGCTAGTTTAGTTGTTCATCATACCGGGCTTGAACCGGTATCCAGTGTAAAAGTCCGCTTTTCAAGCGGTACATATTCAACTAGATGCTCATTAATTTACGGGAATCAGTAACACTCAATCGTCATTCCCGTACAAACAGGAATCCAGTTGTTTTTTTTAGAATTGTTTTCGTCCTGTTCGACGACCTACTTTTCTTCATAGAAAAGTAGGTAAAAGAACTTTCCCCCGTTGTCATGGCACAAAATAAAAACTTGGGGCTTCCTTCGTTACTCATTGCAGTGAACACGCCACCCTGTAATTTTTTCGCTACCGCAAATTCGTAACTCAGCATGACATAGGGGTGGAAACAGCTTCGTTCAGATTTAGATGATGACAAGCCAAGCGGAGGCGATACTGTTGCATTTGGGTGCCTTATTAGGCGATATTAGAATATTCTCTTCCAACGTTTGAAGCTCTTAACATCATTAACATTGAGCTTATACCAACTACCGCCTGTTTCTGTCTTTTTTTCCTTAAACCGATCTTCCCAATATCTTTCGACACCCCGCGTGATTTGATTTTACAATTGTGTAATAAGTACCCGATTTCATTAGATACACAAAACCATATTCTGTTTCGTCTTCAATATCTTCTACTATTTCATTTTGAACTACTAAAGGCTCAAATATACCTATTACATCATCATAACCGTTACTACTAGCACAGTAATCTACAAGTTTTTTTGCAAGTGTTGCCTTGTTTCCAAGACGTTGAAATGTGCTATCGCTAGGAAATTCTTTATCTTTTGTTGCCTTCAAACGAAGGTCGCCCTTAACAGGATACTTTCGAAGCTCGCGATTAAGTTCAATGACCTTTTCTAATAAATAGTCTTCTTCATACGCAATCTTTTTCTTATCAGGGATTAATCCTGCCTCAATTACTGCTTCACTCCACCTAGCCCAATAGATTCCAAACCAATCTCCTTCTTTTACGCTTGTTTCGGTCGCAAATTTACGTTTCCCAAGTGCAACGCCGCTGGCTGCGGTACGTTGAATTTCTTTTAAGATGAATTTTCTATCCTTAGGTATTTATATAAGCAATTGCTGGTTAGGATAGATCGATTTTCATTAATGTGTCACTTTGCTTGTGTGGGTGGTTTTAATTTCCCCTTTTATCATGCCGAGGAAGGAAGTAGTGATAGGGGTAGCTGCACAGACGTGCAGATAAGCGGC
>Ga0209980_10000662_pt1 | contig 18946 bp, 12 predicted proteins | sample CR02metaG_FD_183611 | JGI IMG/M metagenome (GOLD analysis project Ga0209980, IMG submission 183611) | Deep subsurface microbial communities from Mariana Trench to uncover new lineages of life (NeLLi) - CR02 metaG (SPAdes) (version 2) | ecosystem: Environmental > Aquatic > Marine > Ocean trench...
CCAGGCATTTTGGTGAGGGCAAGGAAGCCGCGCGCGGAAAACCGGAGTGTATGGGCGAATACATGAGGATTTGAGCACGCGACTGACGCCGCCATCACGAAAAAGGACGGTTTTTAGAGGTGCCCTAAAAAGGATTCCTGTTGAAATGGTTAATGAGGTTCTGGCTGAGGAGAATGAGTGAGTTCGGAAAACGGTACCCGGACATCGTTGGTGATTGGGACACGGGCCAGTCAACTGGCCGTTTGGCAAGCTGAATGGGTGCAGGCCCGTCTTCATGAGATTGCGCCCCATCTTTCGATTCGGCTGGAACGGATTCAAACCAGTGGAGATAAGATCCTGGATGTTCCCTTGGCCAAGATTGGTGGAAAAGCCTTATTTATCAAAGAAATTGAAGAAGCCCTACTGAGAAAGGATATTGATCTAGCTGTTCATAGCATGAAAGATGTGCCGTCTGTCCTGCCTGAAGGGTTAGCCATCCACTGTGTTCCGCAACGTGAAGATCCGCGTGATGCCTTATTGAGTCGTGATGGCCGGTCGTTTCACGAGCTCCCACCATCAGCGAATGTTGGAACCAGCAGTCTTCGACGGCAAGCTCAGTTTCTGGCTCAACGACCAGACTTATCCATTAAGATGTTGCGTGGCAATCTGGACACCCGAGTGCGAAAACTTCGTGAAGGTCAATTTGATGCCATCGTGCTCGCGGCCTCAGGGTTAAAACGTTTGGGATGGGCTGACCAGATCACAGAATATCTGTCCACGGATATCAGTCTTCCGGCTGTAGGGCAAGGAGCCTTAGGAATTGAAGGGCGGGCCGACGATACGTTTATTCAGGATTTGTTGGCGCCTCTCAATGACTCCCCGTCGCGTTTAACCGTGACGGCGGAGCGAGCCTTTTTAGCTCGATTGGAAGGTGGATGCCAGGTCCCCATTGCTGGCCATGCGACCCTGGAAGGGTCGATGTTGACACTTCATGGACTCGTCGCCAGTGTCGATGGGCAACAGATCATTCGTGATGTGATTCATGGCTCCGTTGATGAGGCTGAGTCCTTGGGTGTTGCCTTAGCCGAGCGAATTTTGGAGGCAGGCGGTGATAAAATTTTAAACGAAATTTACGGTCGTGCGTGAACAGGATTAGCATGAAAAAGGGAAAAGTCTATTTAGTTGGGGCAGGGCCTGGTGATCCGGGATTACTGACTATCAGAGGGAAAATCTGCCTGGAACAGGCGGATGTCGTGCTCTATGACCATTTAGCCAATCCTGTGCTCTTAGACTATGCCCCCGCTCATGCGGAGCGAATTTATGTGGGACGCTGTGGTCGTGGGGCGTATCGGCCTCAAGAGGAAATTCATCGTCTGTTGATTCAGAAAGTCCAAGAAGGGAAACAGGTGGTTCGCTTGAAAGGTGGAGACCCATTTATATTCGGACGAGGGGGGGAAGAAGCCGAGATGATGGCTGAGCAATCGGTGCCCTTTGAAGTGGTTCCTGGGGTTACCTCAGCGGTGGCCGTGCCAGCCTATGCAGGGATTCCGGTGACGCATCGCACCATGGCTTCGACGGTAACCTTTGTGACGGGTCATGAAGATCCCAGCAAGGGAGGAAGTGTTCTCGAGTGGCCACGGTTAGCCACTGTCGATGGGACTCTCGTGTTTCTCATGGGGGCGAAGAATTTACCCACGATTGTTCGCCGGTTGACCGAAGAAGGAAAATCCTCGGACACCCCGGTGGCGCTTATTCAATGGGGAACCTATCCCAAGCAACGGACAGTGGTCGGGACATTGGCAGATATTGTGGAACGGGCTGAGGCCGTGAATATTCAACCGCCGACTATTATTGTCATTGGGGCCGTGGTTCCGTTGCGAAAAAACCTGAATTGGTTTGAATCCCGCCCCTTGTTTGGAACTCGGATTTTGGTCACTCGCGCTCGCAGTCAAGCATCTGAGCTTTCTCAGCTCTTGCTGGCGTATGGAGGGGAACCGGTGGAATGTCCCACAATTGAATTTGTTCCCCCAGCAAGTTGGGAAGATGTCGATGAGGCCATTGCAGGCCTGGACACCTATCAGTGGCTGGTCTTGACGAGTGTGAATGGAGTCCAACATTTCATGCGTCGTTTGTGGTACAAGGGTCGAGATGCCCGAAGTCTTCAGGGAGTGCGAGTGTGTTGTATTGGGCCTCGGACTGCCCAAGAATTGGAAAAATTTGGTGTGAAAGCCGACTTGATCCCTTCGCAATATCAAGCCGAAGGGGTTCTGGATGAAATGAAAAAGGCTGGGGTGGCTGGCCAACGTGTGCTCATTGCTCGTGCGGCACAGGCTCGTGAAATTCTGCCTGAAGAGTTGCGCCGCGTGGGAGCGGAGGTTCAGGTTGTCCCGGTGTATCAAACCGTGGTTCCTCATTCTGCAATCGATGACATCAAAGCACGGTTTCTTTCTCAAGGAATCGAGATGGTCACGTTTGCGAGTTCATCCACGGTCAGAAATTTCGTGGAGTTGTTTGGCGGAGCTGGGGAAGTGAAAAAAATTCTCCAACATACCATGGTTGGGTGTATTGGGCCGATTACCGCCGAAACCGTTCGAGAGCAGGGATTGCAAGTTGATGTGGTTGCCGGGGAAAATACCATTCCTGCGTTGGTCGAGGCGCTGGTTGCGTATCGGCAACAGTCGGTTCAGGCAACGGTTTAAATAAAGGCTTTCCGCGTGGGAATTGGGCAGTCAAATAATGGGCAAAGGATATCAGCATGTATGTGTTAAACGAAGGAGAGATCTATGGTTCCCGTGAAATCTTTTATGGTGCCGGCTGAGAAGTTCATCACCGTTGATCGAGATGTGAATGTTCGCAAGGCTGCGGAAATCATGCGTGATAATGGGATTGGGAGTATCTTTATCACCCGTGACGGGAAGATTATTGGGATTCTCACGGATACCGATTTATTGAGACGTTTGGTTGCCGCCGGGTTGGATCCTACGCAGACCACTGTCGAGCAGATTATGTCGGCTCCCATTAAGACCATTGATGAAAATAAAACGCTCCTCGATGCCAATGACGTGATGGCGAAAGAGCACGTTCGGCATTTAGGGGTTTCCGGCCAGGAGGGAAAATTAGTTGGTATGATTTCTGTGCGAGACCTTGTGGTGTTTCTGACGAACCTTCCCCGGAAATAACCTCCAGATAATATCGGGACTCCTGTCCACACAAGGTGGTTCTATTCAAAAACCGCACAGCAATCGGATCCCGGTCGTATTCAGGATAACACGATTATGGGCTTTCCTCGACAGCGTATGCGCAGGCTACGACAGCATGAATCCATGCGTCGTCTGGTTCGAGAAACCAGTCTGTCTCCAGATGATTTTATTTATCCGTTGTTTGTCACCGTCGGCCAAAATCAACAGATTCCGATCAGTTCCATGCCGGGCCAATTCCGGTGGTCTATTGATTTGCTAGTGAAAGAGGCCGCCGAGGCCCACCAGTTGGGCATCCTGGCGGTCATGCTGTTCGGCATTCCTGATCGAAAAGATGCTCGAGGAACTTCGGCGTATGATCCTGATGGCATTGTTCAGCAGGCGGTTCGAACCCTCAAAAGTCAGGTACCGGATCTCCTTGTCATCACGGATGTGTGCATCGACGAATATACGGATCATGGGCATTGTGGAATTGTGAAAGATGGTCGGATTCTCAATGATGAAACGCTTGAATGTTTGCGGTCAATGGCGCGAACGCATGCGGAGGCTGGTGTCGACATGGTTGCCCCGTCTGACATGATGGATGGCCGCGTCGGGGCCATCCGCGATGAATTGGATCAAGCGGGGTTTCCCGACCTTCCCATTATGGCCTATGCCGCGAAGTACGCGTCGAGTTTATATGCCCCGTTTCGTGAAGCGGCGGACTCCAGCCCAGCGTTTGGCGATCGGCGAACGTATCAAATGGATCCGGCCAACGCGCGTGAAGCCATTCGCGAAGTTGAACTTGATGTGGAGGAGGGGGCCGACATTGTGATGGTCAAGCCGGCGCTTCCCTACCTTGATGTGATTGCACGATCACGATCACACGTCTCCGTTCCTATCGCGGCTTATCAAGTTAGCGGGGAGTACAGCATGATCAAGGCGGCCTCTCAGCAAGGGTGGATCGATGAATCCAGTGTGATGCTTGAAACTCTGTTGTCCATTAAGCGAGCCGGGGCGGACCTCATTCTCACCTACTTTGCCAAGGATGCGGCGCAGGCCCTCAATAGCTATCGCACATGAAGGTTTCACGGGGGCTTCCGAACCCTCCCCTCCCTCCTCATCCCGTGTTGACCATTGGCAATTTTGATGGTCAACATCTTGGTCATCGCTACCTGCTGTCTACCGTGGTCAATTGGGCTCGCGAGTGTGGCGGAACACCAATGGTGTTGACCTTTGATCCTCATCCTGTCCAGGTCCTGAATCCCAATATCGATTTTCAATTCCTGACGACCCCGGAAGCCAAGCTGAAGTGGTTTGAATCCGTCGGGGTGGAACATTTGGTTATTCTCGAGTTTACGAAATCTTTTGCTGCCCTGAGTCCCGAAGAGTTTGTGGGGTCGATTTTACGCGATGGGTTGGGGGTCCGTGATCTCTTTGTTGGGGAACATTTTGTCTTTGGACAGGGGCGGGCTGGCAATACTTCAACCTTGACCCAATTAGGAAAACGTGCAAATTTTCAAGTCCATCTCCTGAAGCCGCTCGGATCCGGAGACAAAGTTGCCAGCTCAACGCATATTCGAAAATTGATTCAGCAATGTAAAATGGAAGAAGTTCGGGAATTTTTGGGGAGGTCCTATTCATTGCAGGGGTTGGTGGTTGAAGGTGATCAGCGTGGGCAAGCCCTGGGATGCCGAACAGCCAATCTTCGTTTGCCGGCAGGGCGAGTGATTCCGCCTGATGGTGTCTATGTGACCAACCTGCATTGGAAAGGGAGGTCATTCAATTCGATCAGTTATATTGGGACGCGCCCGACTTTTGGGCAGGGCGAACGATTACTGGAAGTCCATATACTGGACGAAGACTGTGCATTGTATGGAGAAGATGTGCAAGTCGATTTTCTCAAGTATGTGCGCGGTGATGAGGTTTTTCAGTCATCCGATGAATTAGCCGCTCAAATTGCTTTGGACATCGATGTAGCGCAAGACGTGTTTAAGAAAGAGAAAGCCCGGAGTTGACCTTGCAAATTTCTTCCCGCGTGTGAGCTGTGCTTATGTCACCCATCCTGCGTTTCGAACAACAGGTCTTGGCGAGGGTTCGTCAACAAGAATTACTCAACGAACACGACCGGGTCTTGGTTGCGGTATCTGGCGGACCCGACTCGGTGGCCTTGTTGCATCTCCTGTGTGCGTGGCAGTCACAGTTGAATTTGGTTCTTCATGTGATCCATATGAATCATGGGTTACGAGGCGAAGAAAGTGAAGCCGATGCGGACTTTGTTCAAACCTTGTGTCAGCAGCTTGATGTGCCGTGCACTGTGCAACGACTCAATCTCCAACTGGAGATCCAAACACGAAAAGGCCAATCGACCCAGTCCGTGGCTCGTGATCTTCGGTATGCGGCTTTCACCCAAGTGGCTCATGAACACGACCTCACAAAAGTAGCCCTAGGGCATACGAGCGATGATCAAGCTGAAACCGTGCTGATGTGGATGCTCAGGGGAGCTGGGTCGGTTGGATTATCAGGCATGCCTGCTTTTCGAGCTCCCCACTTCATTCGACCATTGTTAGGAGTATTGCGTGTTGAGATTGTAGCCTACCTCAAAAAGAACCAATGGTCTTTTCGAATCGATTCGAGTAATGCGAGTCCTGAATACAGGCGTAATCGTATCCGTCAGGAGTTGATGCCTGTTCTGAAACAATTCAATCCCAAGATTGTTCAGGCGTTATCACGCCAGGCCAACATTCTTCGTGAGGAATCCGAATATCTTGACCAGGTAGCGTCACAAGCTCTGGCATCGGTCTTACTCAAGGCTGATGTCGATAGGGTGGTGTTGAATCAGGTCACGTTGTCCGGACTCCCGCGGTCAATTCAGCGAAGAGTGGTGTTGTTGCTCTACCGGCAGGTGACCCGGACAAATGTTCATCCACCGTTTGATTGTGTGGAAGCAATTTTGGATCTAGTGAATCGAAGTACTTCGGGTCTCGTGCTTCAATCCCACGGCATCCGAGTCCGTCGCGATTATAAAGAGGTTTATGTGTGCGCGGTGGAAGGCGAGACACCATTTCATTTACCACCATCCCATCCGATCCTTCCGTTATCCGTACCTGGGTTGTTATCCTGGCCGTTAACGGGACAAACTCTTGAGGCTTGTCTGGTAGACCGTCTTCCCGATAACTGGAAAAATGACCCATCCTGCGTGTATCTCGATGCGGATCATTTTACCCATGATCTTGTGATTCGTCAGTGGAAATCAGGCGACTCATTTTATCCCTTTGGGATGAATGGTCAAAAGAAGAAAATTCAGGATTTTTTCTCTGACATCAAACTGAGTCGAACGAAGCGTTCTGAGGTGCCCTTAGTCGTGGCTCCAGAGGGCATTGTGTGGGTTGCTGGTTTTCGACCGGATCATCGATTCCGCGTGATGAAGGATACCAGAAGATTTATTGCGCTGAAGTTAGGTTCTGAATTCCCTACTCCCTCTCTATTGTAGGTACTATTTTGGCACCTCCTTCCTTACTGCCACCACACAGTTCTCCACCTGAAAAATTTTGAAATAGCCAAGAATCGACTGGAAATTCAATGGGTTGGGTCATGGGAAACTGGATAATGAACGAGCTTCTGAAAAAGCTAGAGGGGAATTGGTTGTCATAGATTCAGTACCCATGGTAGTATTCGTAAGATTGCCTCATTGTTTTTAATGATTATTCCGATCCACATCTACAGAGAAATTATAGTCTAGGAGGAAGAGAACTCGAATGAATTCTCGAGTAAAGAATTTACTGTTTTGGGTGGTTGTTGGCCTGTTTATGATTCTCTTGTTCAATTTGTTTACAGTCCCATCGCAACCTCTTGAAGAACCAGTTATTTTTAGCGAATTCATGCTGCACCTGGAACGTGGTGAAATCGCCAAGGTGACCATGAAAGATAATCAAATTAGTGCTGTGTTGAAAGATGGGACGCGGATTAACACCTTTACGGTTGAATATCCCGATCTGGTGAAAGCCCTCAGGGAAAAAGGTGTGCAAATAGAAGCCAAACCGCCGGTTGATAGCCCCTGGTATATCACGTTCCTGGTTACGTGGGGACCATTTATTCTATTCCTGGGGCTATGGTTCTTTTTGATGCGACAAATGCAAATGGGTGGTAATCGCGCAATGTCGTTTGGGAAAAGTCGTGCCAGAATGCTGACGGAAGATAAAAAGAAAGTCACGTTTGCCGATGTGGCTGGTATAGACGAGGCGAAAGATGAGGTCGTTGAAATTATAGATTTTTTAAAGGATCCGCAAAAGTTTCAGAAACTTGGGGGACGCATTCCTAAAGGTGTTCTTATCATCGGCCCCCCAGGGACTGGGAAAACACTCTTGGCCAAGGCTATTGCAGGTGAGGCCTCGGTCCCATTTTTTTTCATCAGCGGATCTGACTTCGTTGAAATGTTTGTGGGTGTTGGTGCCTCTCGGGTTCGTGACTTGTTTGAACAAGGGAGAAAACACGCTCCCTGTATCATTTTCATCGATGAAATCGATGCGGTTGGCCGTTTGCGTGGGGCTGGACTTGGCGGTGGGCACGATGAGCGTGAACAAACCCTGAACCAACTGCTCGTGGAAATGGATGGTTTTGATACGACGGAAGGTGTGATTCTGGTCGCAGCGACGAACCGTCCTGATGTCTTGGATCCAGCGTTACTCCGGCCAGGGCGGTTTGATCGGCAGGTCATGGTGAATCATCCCGATATCAAGGGTCGCGTTGAAATCCTGAAAGTTCACACCAAGAAGGTGCCTATCGCGACAGATGTCAATCTTGAGCAAATTGGTAGAGGAACGCCTGGCTTTTCCGGGGCGGATTTGGAAAACCTCGTCAATGAGGCTGCCTTGTGGGCGGCTCGACTGGATAAGAAGGTTGTGGAATTGGTCGATTTCGAAAATGCTAAAGATAAAGTCATGATGGGGGTGGAACGCAAGAGTTTAGTGCTCAGCGAAGAAGAAAAGCGAACGACGGCGTATCATGAGGCCGGTCATGCCCTCATGGCGAAATTGTTGCCGGGCACTGACCCTGTTCATAAGGTGACGATCATTCCGCGTGGTCGGTCGATGGGAATGACCATGCAGTTGCCGACGGATGATCGGCACAGTTATTCGCAAGAATTTTTATTTAACACCCTGTCGATTTTGTTAGGCGGGCGAGTGGCTGAGGAACTGGTGTTTAAGGATGTGACCACAGGAGCAGGAAACGATATTGAACGGGCCACCGATTTGGCCAGAAAAATGGTGTGTGAATGGGGTATGAGTGCCAAGCTCGGCCCCGTCACCTTTGGGAAAAAAGAAGCGGAAGTCTTCCTTGGTCGGGAACTCAGTCAACGCCATGAAATCAGTGATCAAATGGCTTTAGAGATTGACTATGAAATTAAACGGCTTATTGTGGAATCCTATGATCGCACGAAGCGGGTGTTGACGGAACATATCCATACCTTGAGGGCTCTGGCGGAAGCGCTGTTGGAAAAGGAAGTATTGGACTCGTTAGAGATTGACCAGATCATCAATTCGGGGACAATTGTGCAGGAGGCTGCACAAATTTCCTGATTAGGGTTTCTGGCAATCGCGATCATCCTACCCTGAGTCCCCATAGGTTCAAGGAAGGCCTGGTGGTGAAAAATATCCAGGCATTCACGTCTCAAATCATTTCTTATACTCTCTCCATCGCTTAAGGATGTTTTCCTGACGTCCGAATAAATCGTTAACCTCCCTTTCTGAGGAGTCCATTTTCATGTCGGGTTCAGTCACGGAAGACACTGAACGATGGATTCGTGCCAGAACCAAACGGATCCCTTTTGGTGTTCGTCCGTTAGTGATGGGCGTGTTGAATGTCACCCCGGATTCATTTTCTGATGGAGGCCGTTTCCTGGACCCTCAGTATGCCCTTGATCAGGCCCAACACATGATTGCTGCTGGTGCGGATATAATTGATGTGGGGGCTGAATCTTCCAGACCGGGTTCAATCGGTATTAATGCGGAGGAAGAACTTCGGCGTCTTCGCCCGGTCTTGCAGGTTCTTGGAAAACAGTGTCAGGTCACACTGTCGGTGGATACAAAAAAGGCGGAAGTGGCGAGGAGAGCGCTTGATTGGGGCGTCCATATTATTAACGATATCAGTGCTTTGGAGTTTGATTCGGATATGGGACATGCGGTGGCTGAAGCTCAGGCCGGGGTCGTGCTGATGCACATGCAGGGCGACCCAGAGACCATGCAGGATTGTTGTCACTACGACAATGTGGTTGAGGACGTGAAAAGGTTTTTACGGGATCGAATTGAGATGGCTGAATCGTATGGTATCGGGCGTGAGCAAATCCTGATTGATCCAGGAATCGGTTTTGGCAAGACGACCGAGCAAAATCTCAGTCTCATGAACGGGCTGGCTTCCTTTGAAAGTTTGGGACAACCGGTATTAGTTGGGGTGTCGAGTAAGTCGTTTATTGGAACGGTCTTGAATAAGCCTGTTGGTGAACGGATGATGGGAACAGCGGCGGCGGTGGCCACAGCGGTGTTGCACGGTGCCCATGTCGTTCGCGTTCATGATGTTGAGCAGATGCGTGATGTGGTGACGATGGCCACGGCGATTAAACGAGCTCATTGGAACTAGGAGGGTTCATGCGGAAGTTATTCGGGACAGATGGTGTTCGCGGTGTTGCCAATTTAGAGCCGATGACCAGTGAAACCGCCATGAAGTTAGGTCGGGCGGTGGCACATCTGTTTAAGCGCCGTGAAGGTCGTCATCAAATTGTCATTGGCAAGGACACTCGGTTGTCCGGGTACATGTTGGAATCGGCGTTGACCTCCGGGATTTGCTCGATGGGTGTTGATGTGTTGCTCGTGGGGCCGATGCCAACTCCAGGGGTGGCCTTTCTCACGCGTTGCCTTCGTGCCGATGCCGGAGTGATGATCTCGGCTTCGCATAATCCCTATCAAGACAACGGGATTAAATTTTTCTCCCACGATGGGTTTAAGCTCCCCGATGATATGGAACTGCGGATGGAGGAACTCATTCTTTCCAACGAAATCGAGCATCTTCGTCCGACAGCTAGTAACATTGGCAAAGCCCATCGTATTGATGATGCGGAAGGTCGGTATATTGAATTCGTAAAACGGTCCCTGCCTCGTGATATGGATTTCCAGGGGCTCAAGGTCGTTCTCGACTGTGCTCATGGCGCAGGCTATTCCGTGTTTCCCAAGGTTATTCGGGAGGTGGGCGCAGAAGTGCATGTGATTGGCGATGATCCTGATGGCACGAACATCAATGCAGGATTCGGAGCCATGTGTCCTGAACGCCTCCAAGATGTGGTGCGAGCCCAGGGTGCAGACATTGGCATTGCCCTGGATGGTGATGCTGATCGATCGGTGTTTGTCGATGAGCAGGGTGACGTCGTCACTGGTGATCAGGCTTTAGCCGCGTTTGCCTTTGATTTCCAGCAACGTGGACGGTTACACAAACAGACGGTTGTCGGAACCGTGATGAGTAATTTTGGATTTGAAGCCGCCTTACGCAAAGCTGGGCTTACCCTCATTCGCACACCTGTGGGGGATCGGTATATCCTCGAACGGATGCTTGCCGATGGCTACAACCTCGGAGGCGAACAATCGGGGCATTTAATATTCCTGGATTACAATACAACCGGGGATGGGTTGATCTCCGGCCTGCAAATGTTGAAGTTAATGAAGCGGGCTGCTCGTCCACTTTCGGATGTCGCCCGATGTATGGAAGCGGTCCCTCAGGTATTGCTTGGGGTTGAAGTCTCCCATAAACCTGATCTGTCGTCTCTTCCTGAATTGCAACAGGCGATTCGCTCATGTGAAGAATCCTTGAATGGAACGGGCCGAGTGCTCGTTCGGTACTCGGGAACGGAACCGCTTGTTCGTGTGATGGTCGAAGGACAAAATGACGCTCAAATCCGTCACGTAGCGGATAAGTTAGTTGGCGTGGTCAAAGCCACAATCGGCTAATTCAGTTTTTTCTAATTGGCGTGCCTTCAGTTCTCCTGCCCTGTATTGTGTCCTTCCTTGTAGGCCTCTGGTTCGGGTCCTATGTTCGTTATATTCCCTTTTCCATTGTCTCCATCCTCGTTCTCTGTGCCCTTGGTCTCACGTGGTGTGAGCGTCAAGGTCGGGTGGCATCGAAAAGAAGTCTCATTCTCTATGCCTGTTTGCTGTGTGGCGTTGGCTATTGGAATGTAGGCGAATGGCAAAATTCCGAAAGTGCCCTTCTCCAAAAAGCTGGTGAACAAGAAGTGCTCCTATCGGGGGTGATTGCGGATCCGGTTCAGCATGCGCCAGGACGAATGACGATGCTGGTCGATGTCATGTCGATTGGGGAGGAAGTCAATACGCGCACGGTTCCTGGGAAACTTCGATTGACATGGCGCAACCCCAACGCAGCAGTGTATCGAGGAGATACCATAACAGTCAGGACCCGTCTGCGGGCGCCGTTTGGTACGCGCAATCCTGGAGGATTTGACTATGGCGCGTATCTCCGGCAACGCGGGATAGAAGCGGTGGCCATAGTGAGGGGACCTGATCACATTCAAATCAGTACTCCAGGTCCATCGGCAATGGGAACGTTTCTATGGAATCGAATAGATCGGTGGCGAAACCAAGTCCGCCAAGCAGTATTATCGAGTCTCACGGATCCGGCACGGGCTCTGTTTCTCGGGATGATCGTTGGCGAGCAAAGTTATATTGACCAGGAGGTCCGTGATGATTTTATGACAACAGGGACCGTCCACATTATTTCCATCTCCGGTTCTCATTTGGGGCTTCTGGCGTTTCTGTCTTTCATGTCGGTCAGAGGTCTCACCCGTCGCATGCCCGCGCCATGGTTGGAACGGCTCTCTTGCCGGATCACTCCGAAACAACTAGCCGTCGTAATGACCATTCCTCTAGTCGTGTTTTATACCGTGTTGTCCGGGGCACATGTGGCCACGGTTCGATCCTTGATGATGATTGTGCTGTACTTACTGGCGGTCTGGGTTGGACACGAACGGCACATTCTTATTGCCTTGGGGGTATCAGCAGGCATCACGACCCTGTTCGATCCAATGGTCATCTATGACTTGTCGTTTCAATTGTCTTACCTGTCGGTATTGGCAATTGCCATGGCGCTCCGCTGGACAGATCCTTCTGATGAGGAGGAGGAGCCAGAGGAGGAGAAATCTGCCCCTTCATTGTGGGAGAAAATCAAGACATGGCTGAAGCAATATTTCCTCATTTCCATTTCAGCGACGTTCGCCACGCTGCCATTGGTGGCATATTACTTTAACCAAGTGGCCTGGCTTGGGGTATTTGCCAATATGGCTGTTGTGCCGTTCGTCGGCCTTCTCGTGGTGCCGTTAGGGTTGCTTTCCTCGATCCTTGCTTTGGTGTTTGGTTTGGACAGTCTTCCCCTGGCATGGGTAAATCAATCCATCCTGGATGGCGTGAGTTCTCTTGTCGGATTCCTCGCCAACACGCCTGGCGCCGAGTGGCATGTTGCGTCACCAGCGCTGTTGGCGATTGTGGGTTTCTACGTGTGTCTCCTGTTCGCGCTCATGTGTCCCAAGCCAGTTCTTCGGTGGACCAGTACAGTCGTCGTGATCATGCTCGTTGTCTGGTGGGCGTGGTCCCCGCGTCAGATCTTTGAGGGCGAGACCTTGCGCGTAACATTTCTTGATGTCGGCCAAGGAGATGCAACCCTGCTCGAATTGCCTGATGGTCAAACGATACTCATTGACGGAGGCGCCGCCTACGAGCGGTGGGATATGGGACGGATGGTCGTCGGCCCGTATTTGTGGGATCGAGGCATTCGAACGATTGATCATGTCATCGCCACCCATCCACAACTCGATCACGTCGGGGGACTTGCTTGGATCATCAAGAATTTCGACATTCGTCACTTTTGGACCAATGGCGTTCACCGAGATGAACCGTTTTACCAACGATTGAATGCCGCGATGAGCGAGAAGAATCTAACCGAGCAGGTTGCCTGGGCCGGGCTAGATCTTGTGAAGGGGAGCCCTTGCAAGGTGCGTTCACTGAATCCGCCTCGATCGGAGAATGGAATATCCCAAGCTGCGCCTGAAAAAAAGAGTGGTACTGAATTAAATAATCTTTCCGTTGTCTTGAGTGTGACCTGTGGGGTGCATTCGGTTCTGTTAACGGCTGACGCCGAAGTTGAAGCATTGGAGCGTATGGCCAATGACCCTTCGGTTCAAGCCGCAACGCTGGTCAAGATTCCTCATCATGGCGCCAAGAGTTCATTCAGTGCGGATTGGTTCAATCGGTTAACGGCAAAGACGGCTGTGGTCTCGGCTGGGCAACGGAATCGTTATGGGCATCCTGCTCCCTCCGTTCTTCAGCACTATGACCAACAAGGTATTGAAGTGTATCGAACAGATCAAGTTGGAGCCGTTGTGGTCAGCCAACGTTTGGACTCGCTTGACACGACTATCCAAACAACCCAAGAACAATTTCTTTCTGTGGTCAGCGGAGAAGGGAGTCTTCTTCAGCAGGAAGCCGACAATGTCCACCGGTTGTGGGTGAAGTGGACAGGGGGTTAAGCCCGGATGAGCGTTTCAAACACGATTCGTGGATTGGTAAGTGGTGCCCAGGCCAAGGTGGCGAGTGTGTCGTCCACATAGTGTGTGGTTCGCATGCCATTGAGTACACAGGAGACTCCTGGTGTGCTGGTGAGTATCCAGAGGGCTTTTCGTGAAATAGGTTCTTGGCGTTTATCTTCAGGCAGAAGGGGATCAATCGTAGCTGTGATCCCTTTGAGGGTGTCACGATTTTTTGCAGCGGCTTCTTTTCGTAGAATAAGAAACAGGGTGAGAAGTATTGGAATGTAGCGGTTTTGCCAACTTTTCCAGGCGGTGGCTTTGTCTTCACCGAGTTGTTTGGTGGTGACCTGGAGGGCTTGGTTGATGTGGGGGGCAATCATTTGCGATTCAATTTGATCCCAATGCTCGAGACTTTGGAGTTGAGGTCGAAGTCTGGTGAGTTCTTCAGTGAACGAAAAAAAGTCTTTGGGCTCAAGCCCCTTCCCTGAATAAGGGATATGCGGGACAAAGTCCTTCAGAAATTCTTCTTCCAAGGCGACCAGTTTTTCATGCTGAGATTTAAATGTGAATTCAACCGGTTCGGTTTGTGGATCGGCTAACCGAATCATGCCCCGATGCTTAGCCGGGATGGCATTGAGTGGCCTGTTCACCAATACGGCAATCTGTTCCAGTTGCGCGAGTTCCAGGACGGTTTGCGTTCCGTCACTTCCAGTGTTGGGAGTGAGTAATGCCCCGGACTCGAACAGGTTCATAGGAAGTTGCAGGACTCGAAAGGCGGGTGCTGACTTTCCAAGTGTTTGGGCTGCGGCTTGCGCACATGTAAGCATCCGAGACAATGAGGTGGCCTCGGGGTCATTGGGAGAAGCCGTGCAGGTGTTAGACGAGACACCGTAGAATTGGAGCCTTCCCGCAGTAACTTGTTCTTCAAAATAGGTGAATGCCTGTTGAAGGCGACGATAGAATTCGTTCCGCAATTCCAGGAGCTTCGCGTCATCAACAGAAAGCTTTCGATTCTTGGCCTCGGAAAGGAAATATTCCGGATTGTGGAGTAGGCACACGTCGAGCGTGTTTAATCCGAGTCGATCAAGCGAGAGTGTGAGCTGATCTTCGAGAAACTCGGGATGGAGGCAATGCCATAAGCCCTCATCATATTTGACCATGTCCGGGTAGGCCTGGCCCGCTTGTTCCTTGGCTTTGGCACGAGCAAGGTTTTGGGCTTGCACATAGCCGATCTTTGAAACCACGATCATCTCTTCTCGCGTGATTTCTTGTTTGCCAATTAATTCCTTCAACACACTTCCGATCAATTGTTCGCTAGCTCCATCTGTATAGTTTGTTGAAGTGTCGATGAGATTGCATCCCTCCCGGATGGCTTTGCGAAGAGCCTCACGATGTTCATCTTGGTCTTCGGCGATGCGGTAGCCGCCAAATCCTATTCGAGATGTGGTGAGCCCCGTGGAGCCGAAGGGTGTATAGCCTGTGGCCGATGGTCGAGAAGGCAATGGGCTGGCCAAGGCGCGCGAGACATAGGTACCCGTGCCTCCTGCGGTGGCTTTGCCTGGGAGCCCCGAAGTGGTCAGCGTGGTAGCTTTGCCTGAGGCCGAAACGGGAGTTGGATTCAATTGGCTCCTTACGGCCTGCTCGATGAATCCCGGGTCGGTGATGGGTGCTTCGCATGCAAAGTTTCGGCAGATATATAGGGCTGGCTGTCCATTGATTAATGTTTTGCCTTGAAGAAGAGGATGCACCGTCTCGGGGTGCTGGGGATCTATATGAGCGATGACCCGATTGGGCACGTAATGGCGACGGAGTTCTTTGGAAAGGGCTTCAAATTTTGATTCCCCTGGGGTGCCGACAAGTGCCAATTCGACCGGCCCTCTTAGAAGGAAGTCAGAAGCGATCAACGATTTGGCAAAGCCGCGCGGGATTTGGGCAATCTGTCGGCCATAGGCGCGAATCGCTTGCGTGGCAGCGTCACGAAAGTCTTCCCTTCCAAAATGAAACGAAAGCCGAGCCAAAGCCATGGTTGCGACCGCATTGCCGCTGGGTGTGGCTCCATCGGGGCCTTCCCGACTGCGAAGTATCAAGGTCTCATGGTCTTTCGCGGTTGTGAAAAATCCGCCATGTTGTTCATCGGAGAAATCTTTGATGAGTCGGTCGGCGAGTCGAACGGCTTCGTTCAAATAGTGTTCCTTCCCACCGGCTTCATACACATCGATCAAGGCTTCGATGAGGAAGGCATAATCTTCGAGGTAGGCGTCTAGATGTGCTTTGTCTGCCCGAGACGTCCGATACAGCCCACCGTCAGGTCGTGAGAGCGTAGTCAGGAGAAAGTCGGCTGCCTTGGTGGCAGCTTCCAAGTATCGGGTTTGTCCTAACACGCGAGCGGCTTCAGCCATGGCGCTAATCATCATGCCGTTCCAGGCGGTGATGACTTTGTCGTCAAGGCCTGGTGCCACGCGTTTCAACCGAGCTTGGTAAACGAGTGGTCGAATGCGGTCGATGGTCTCTTGGAGTGCTTCTGGAGAGCAGCCCAGTTCTTGCGCCACATCTTCAAGAGCGCGAGGCGTATTGGGGATACTGTGGTGTTCCCAATTGCCATCGGCTGTGATGTCGTAAAACGCACAAAAGCGTTTGGTGTCTTCTTCAGATGAAACGATTGTCTCAATTTGATCGGGATCCCACACAAAGAACTTCCCCTCAACCCCTTCCGAGTCGGCATCGGTGGCGGAATAGAATCCACCTTCCGGGGAGGTCATCTCTTGGATGATGTAGTCAAGGATTTCCGTCGTTATGCGTTGGTAATTGGGATCGTGGGAGACTTGATACGCCTCAACGTACGTTTTGGCCAACAGCGCATTGTCATACAACATTTTTTCGAAGTGGGGGACCAGCCATCGTTCATCGGTGGAGTAACGAGAAAACCCACCGCCAATGTGGTCATACATGCCACCGGCGGCCATGGCATCAAGGGTTTTTCGTACCATGTGTAGGGTTGGTTCATGGCCTGTTTGATGGTAGTGGCGAAGCAAAAATGAGAGTCCGGTGGCTGGTGGAAATTTCGGCGCTTGCCCAAACCCGCCAAAGACCGGATCAAAGTTCTTGGCGAACTGTTCCGTCCCGGCATCGAGTTCCGCTTGTCCCACTGTGGTGGGTGATGGAACTTGAATGGACTTCTGAAGTTGTGTGGTAAAGCGGGTTGCCGACTCGACAATTTCGGCACGATCTTTGTGCCAACCCTCGGCGATTTTTTTTAGAACCGTGGCAAAGCCCGGACGTCCCCATTTATCAGTCGGTGGAAAGTACGTGCCTGCAAAAATCGGTTGTTGATCAGGAGTGAGAAACACGGTCATGGGCCAACCGCCGTTTCCCTGATTCATCGCCAAAGTGGCTTGCATGTATATTTCGTCGAGGTCAGGGCGTTCTTCCCGGTCCACCTTCACGCAGACGTAGTCTTGGTTCATGAGTCGGGCGATCTCGTCGTTTTCAAAAGATTCCCGTTCCATGACGTGACACCAATGACAGGCTGAATAGCCGATGGACAGCAGAATCGGTTTGTCTTCCGTTTTGGCCCGCGAGAGCGCGGCTTCGCCCCAAGGATACCAATCCACGGGGTTGTAGGCGTGCTGGATTAAATAGGGGCTGGTTTCGTGAATGAGCCGGTTGGCCGGTCGATTCGGTGTAACATCAGACATGAAGGGACCGTAGCACCCGTTTCGAATATTGGTCAACTTGAGAGTCGAAGAATCAGGGCGTCCTGAAACGCCTTTACCGACTATGTGCCCTGAAGTTGAGAATTCGAATCAGCGAGGTTGAGAATTCGAATCAGCGAGGTTGAGAATTCGAATCAGCGAGGTTGAGAAAGAGAATCATGATTAAGAAGAAATACCTAAAGTTTTCTATTGACAGAGTCCGAAAATGAGGGGTAGCATGAATACAAGATGGCCCAGAAAAATGTACGAAATTTTCTGGGAAGTCATGTCAAAAAGATAAATAATGTTTTCGATAGGACAATCGAAAGGAGGCTGGTATGAAAGCCAAAGTAGGAGTGATCAATTTACTCAATAAGATTCTGACGGAGGAATTGACCGTCATCAATCAGTATTTTCTCCATGCCAAGATGTGCAAAAATTGGGGCTATGACCGACTCCATCATCATGTGCTCGATCGCAGTTTTGGAGAAATGAAAGATGCACAGGTGGTGATCGATCATATCTTGTATCTTGAAGGCCTGCCGAATATGCAACAGTTGGGAACCGTCAAGATCGGGGAAACCGTGCCTGAGCAATTACAGGCCGACCTCGACAAAGAAAAAGCCATGGTCAAATTGATGACCGAAGGCATTGTGCATTGCGTGAAGGTCAGTGACTATACCACCCGGCATATGCTCGAAGAGATGGTCAAAGATGAGGAAGAGCATATCGATTGGATTGAAACACAATTAGAAACGATTCAGCAGGTTGGTCTGCAAAATTATCTGAGCGAGCAGATTAAAAAAGAAGAGTAGCCTAGATCCAATGTCTTGATGAGGCCCTGATACTCGTTTTCCCGTGAGTGTCAGGGCTTTTTTTGCCTTTTGGGCTCGCGCAAGAATAACTTCCCCTGTTTGGGCGTCGATCCATCCGGTCTGGCGGCGTTGCTCGTCCTTTCCATACGAAGGAGTATGCGCAGTCCTCGCGCCTTGCCAGACAGGTGTCTCAGCACCCAAACAGGGGAAATTATTCTTGCGCGAACCCTTCCTCCCAGGTGAGTCTGGTGTGCCCCATTGCTCATTGGTCTCTGTTTTTTCTCGATGGTCTTGTTAAAGAATTTTGAATAGGTCGTGGGAATGCGGAATCTCTCAGATTTATGGAATAACTTGGCGTCAGGACTTTAAAGAAACCCACCAAGTTAACCGATTAAACCCTAATATCAGTGTTACGGGTCGATGACAAGATTGTCGTGTGCCCGAAGTGCAAATTTCGACGAAGTCGTTGTCTAGGCAAGGGGTACATTGCTGCCGATGGCTTACCACAGGAAAACCTCGATAGATGATATTTCGATGACCAAGAATGGGTGAATGGATGGCGAACGTGTCCAACAAAGAATCGGGCCAACAGTCTTCGATGGTTCTTGAAAATATTGCGAACAACCGGTCGGTTCCCGGCGTGGTATCGTTAACGGGAGCGATGTGTCTGTTGTTTATGAATGCAGAGGCAGAAGCGTTGTG